>Ga0247834_1002128_pt1 | contig 31031 bp, 25 predicted proteins | sample LaCruzMarch2015__8_FD_187118 | JGI IMG/M metagenome (GOLD analysis project Ga0247834, IMG submission 187118) | Freshwater microbial communities from meromictic Lake La Cruz, Castile-La Mancha, Spain - LaCruzMarch2015_12m | ecosystem: Environmental > Aquatic > Freshwater > Lake | place: Spain... | reverse complement strand
ATGCACCAGAGCGTGTACAGCCAGAAAGACTATGATAGCATTCTGGAGGAGTTGTATTTCAAGTATCGCAACAAGATCCAAACCCCCCCTGAGATTCGTCTGCTCCTTACATTCGGAGGCGCTGCTCTCACATTCCACATGAGCAATGTGATGTCAAAAAAGATTAAGCATACCATTGAGGGCGGAGATGGCGGGGACATGATGGCGGGCATCATGAAGATGTTTGGCGGAGGTGGTGCGGGTCCCCAGGTGAAGACTCCGGAGCCTGCCCGTCCTGCTGCCCCCGCTCAATTCCAGCAGCAGCAGGACCCCATGCAGCAATTCTTCCAGCAAAATGCACAGCATAGTAGTGTGCCAAGCGCGCCTGTGCAGCGCAAGGAGATGGCACCCCCTTCTTTCGCATTCCCCCCACTGGGGCTCAATGATTTCCAGGGTATGATGCCAGCCCAGGGGCGTGTGAGCAAACCGGAACCAGTGCACTCATTTGAGTCAATTCAGGATGACGAGTCTGAGCGCCTCAGTGACATTCCCAGCGACCTCGAGAGCCCTCCTCCCAGCGACTTTGGAAGCCCCGAGCAGAAGGTGATCGAACTTGCTCCCAAAAAGACCCGTGGTCGCCCAAAGAAGAATGTTGCTCCCGCGCGTGTAATTGAGATTTAAAAATAATAATATATATGAATATACTAAATATGTACTATTGTAGCATATCGGAGGCTTTTGGTGTTGAGAGCCTTGAGAAGCCCCAGGCTGACGCGCCAAAGAAAACAACAAAGGTGGAGCGCATAAAATTTCCCAGTGAGCTCGTTGGCGACGACAACAGCGGTGATACCGATGAGTTACCCACGATGATACCCGAGGAACGGAAAATTACATCTCTCGAAGTCAAACGGTATATCTCTGAGATGTATACCAAGCAGGGAATGGCAAAGGTATGGGAACTTATAGATCCAAGGATACGGAAGAAGCTGCTATCAGCGTGCAAATCATCAATGGTAAACACGAAAAAGTGGTTTGACGATATATTTTCCTCACCGGAAAAGTTGCTAGTAATTCTCGCGATGTTGTTCATCTTGATTCTGCTGCTTGATTCATCTAGCAAAAAACCAGACATGACTCCTTCATATCGTCCACAGGAACAATACTTTTATTATCCACAGGCACCTCAGGTGAGTCCCGAACTCCGTTGGTGATTGCAGTGTGCACAACTTTTGAAAGCAGATGATTCTGTATTCAAATGGTATCAATCAGTTTTAACTTTTTGTCGATATATATGTATATCGACATCTACCACAAGCGTGTTCAAAGAGCAAGCACGACTCCCGCGGCACCCGCGGCAATTCTGCCGGCAGGGGCAAGCTCATCGTCATCTATGCCCACCAGACTATAATGCAGGGCCAGAATTCCCTGGGCGAGATCCATGCGACCTGCTGCTGCCAGCAAGAACCCTGCGACACCTAGGAAACGCATGTTGTACAAGTTGGCTGCTGCTGCTATGGCAAAGAATGGCTGTGCCTTGTTACAACTTTCGCATTGGAAACCATACGCGGCCGACACATCTGCGAGAGACTGTATGAACATTCCATTCATCATGTTTATGGCAGCATATATGATCACGCAGAACACTACAAAACGGTTTATCATTTATTAGTACACTTTTATTTTTATTTATTCAGTTTACCACTCTCGGCCGTGTACCTTTTCTTCAACTCTGCAATCGCAGCCTTCTGGCGCGCTATCAACCCGGAAAGCTTGGAAGTTGATTTCTGCACTGTCTTGTTGGAAGAGTTTACATTTTCTAATATCCTGCTGCTCTGGACATCGACGTATTTAGAATTTGCCTGTATGTTATTATCAACCGCTGCCTGTAGCATACTCGCTTTACTGCGCAAATATACTTCGTCAGCTGCGCGTTCTTCCTCGTCTGATTTCTTTAGAAGAAAGTATGTGATTCCGATTACAAGAGCGGATGCTATTATTATAGCCGACAGCGTGATTATAACCCATCTCGATACCATTTATAGTAGTAAGCAATATTTTTACTCATGAGACAAAAGCAAAGTGTGGGATCCATGTCGTCAAGAAATTCATTGTTATATCAAGAAGTGTAAAAGCCAATTCTCCTACCATATAATCTGAAAACACGGAAACAATATTATATTGGAGAGTACGGAATGTTCCATATAACACGTATCCCACCAAACTCGTGAAATACATTAGCACAGAAAGTGTATTTGTCTCGACAACATCTACTTCAAGATATTTACCCCACGGAAAGAAAGCATGCACCCCCATACCCACCCATGGAATCAAACCAGTGATCCAAGCAAACAATGTTGGCATGTGACCACCCGCACCTGGAAATTCATACCGTTCCTGCATGAAAAAGAATAATGTAGTGGAGCAAGACAAACCGAAAATGTATAGAAGCGCCGAAGCATTAAGCACCCCCACCATGATAGAAACTAGAACCACTAATATAGGAGATGATATAGAATAACACACCCAACGAAGGTAGTTGTTTTTGTCTACGATACCGATGGCATATCTTGCATACACACACGGAATTGCTGGTAACAAACCGTACAAGACAGCAATGCTTAATCGCATAAGTATAATGGTATCTATGGAAACTTCAAATAGCACACTGCTGGCCACATCATTTCCAGTACGTAGTAGTATGCTAACTGGCATGGTTGTCCGCCTGTACAAAGCACCAATTATACATATCTGAATGAAACACAGAATACCGGATACTATTTGTGCAAGCCGAAGCCACTGCATTTGTATGCCTCTCGGAGATACAAAAACCACCGCTTGCTCAGGCGAACAGGATGATGAACATCCAAACCTTGTTGGGATGATGGTGCTGCTATCAGGAATGTTGATGCTAGTGGGATGGTAGTATTCTGGCACTCTTACCTCCACGTGAGATGTAGAAAAGAAATCAGTGTTATCACTGGACGATGATGAGTACGATATCAAGTATGTGTTATTTTCCGGTTGAGTAATATTGACCTCACGTCCAAGGCTTCTTTTTATCTCAGTCACGACCAAAACATCATCAGGTATTTCTTCGATTTCCCCATAATCTTTACAACTTTGAGGGGAGAAATCCGACAGAGCGTCTTCTGGTCTAGCTTCTGTAGACATGGGATGCTACTGGGCATATTTTTATATAAATTAAACTGGGAACGATATGCTTACTAAAGATGCCTGTATCAGTTTGACTGTTTAATACCTGGCGGGTTGGCACCTCCATCTGCCCATTTATAACCATATGCCGACCTTGTAGGATTTCTTAGACAAGTATAAATAGACTTCCCACATGCTTTTTTCCAGTCAGTATTTTCTTTTAACCATCTAATTGCTTCTCGTATAGATGCAAAATCATACATAATACCTGTTTCTTTATGTTCGGCAATTATACTTTGCATTTGAGTTTTCTTACCATCAAACTTACCATTTAAATGAGCATCCATCGCATTTTTAGATAGTGAACCTATGGCCAGATTATCTATAGAACAGTCATATACATTGTCATTTTTATGACATATGACTTCTTCTTCTTTTTTCATATCATATTCGTCCGGAAAAAAAGTTTTGAATACCATCAAGTGTAGGCTTACCTTTTTTCTATTTATCTGAATACAAGGATATTTCCCACCATTAAGTTTCATATGTTTAGGATCTATAATTGTTCGTCCATATTTTGTAATTTTGGCCAATCTTCCAAAATTAGATACCTCAAATGATACAGGGTTTGATTTCGTTTCCGATACACTCTTCCATATCTCATTATTCATATTTTCATACTCTTTATAATTCCAATCTGAATATCTTTTTACTCTAAGTCTAACTGCATTCCGACCAATATTAAGAAAAATAGCCCATTCAGATACAGACTTCTCTATACCATTGTGAACAACTATATTTTCTTTATATTTGTTGTACTTAATTTGATTACTTCTTTGCTGTTTATCAGTTGCCCATCTCAGATTTATCAATCTGTCATCCAATTTTCTATCTGAAATCCTATGGTCTGCCGTGTGTTTTGAAGTAGGCGGAGGTCCTGCAAAAGTGGACAAAACTGCTCTTGAAAGCCGTATTGATACTTTTTTGCCCTCATTGTACACATATATTCTATTGTAATTACCACTGATTGTAATTCCGATGGGACCATTCTTCTTATGTCTCACTACAGCACACACATTTATTTCGTAATTTTCAAATACTGTTGGAATGTCTACACCGTGTTTATAAACCTGTAATGGTCTAAATCCGGAGAACATACTTATTTAGTATGTTATTAGTTTGCTTAATATTTATTTTGTCGATATGTCTAGTTTGATTGACGAATACCAGGTGGGTTGGCAGATCCATCGCCACCGCGCCTTGTGTCGACGTCCCACATTGACCCGAATATGGCAGATGGGAACTCTTCCGTCCTTATGAACTGATCAAGATCGCGTGGTAGATACCGGTACTGGATCTCCCGAGGTTTGTTATATGTTAACTCGTTTGTTACGATTAAAATTATTCCTGTGAAGAACAAGAACAAGACAAAGCTGGACATTTATATACAGAAACATTAAATATCAGTAAAGAGTTCGTTTGTACTTTTGTCGATATACAAATATATCGACGTTTCTCAGTTCAGAGACAATAGTAAAAATATGTGATAACAGTAATATGGATCGCGCAGGTATAGAAAACATCTTGAGGCCTATGTTACAGAACTTGAATGTCGTCGGTGCCAGAGGTCCTCCCAAAGACTGGGTGTTCCCGGCGATGCTGGCCAGCGTAGTGATAGTTGCTCTTCTGGCAGCTGTACTGCTTGGACTGGTAGATTTGCTGTTTTACAAATCCTGCCCCATCTGTGGGAACAAAAAGCAGTGTCATTTGACCCTGGAATGATTATATCGACACACAAGAGCATAAAAGGAGACTCTGACACACAAAGAACATCTCCTCACCACCAACCATCTGCCCATAAGAACAAACAAACAAAGACCCCCAAACCCAAAAGCCAAGCAAACAACTGCCAAAGAACTTAAGGAAAAACAAACCCTCCTAAATCAGAATGGCAATCTTCACCGCTAAGACCTTTGAGCCCTCCAACATCAAGTTCGCTCCCGTAGAGAAGAACAAGCTCGGTGGCAAGTATGTTCCTCTCGCTGATGTCAATGGAACCAAGACTCGCCTGACCATCCAGACCCCCGCGATGCACCTGCCCTTCGGTATCTCTGGCTACCGTGAGCGTCCCGATGCTGAGCCCACCAGCTACTCTGCTGACCTGTCATTCCGTGATATGGACACCAATGAGAACCTGGCAACTCTCTTTAACAAGATCAACGAGCTGGACACCCATCTGGTTGACGCAGCTGTTGAGAACTCCGTTTCTTGGTTTGGCAAGAAGAAGTCTCGTGAGCTCCTTGAGGACACCTACCGCAAGCTGACAAAGGCGGATCCCTCCGGTAAGTATGCCCCCGTGATGAAGTTTAAGATCCCAATGCTCAACGGGAAGCCCAATGTCCAGATTTTTGACACTGACAAGAAGCCCATCAGCGTCGAGGACGTCCCCAAGGGCGCCAAGGTGAAGGTGATTGCCGAGGTCGCCAGCATCTGGTTCATCGGCTCCGGCACCAGCTGGGGCATTTCTTTCCGCGCCGTACAGATCCTCATTGTTTCGAAGCCCGCTCGTCTCGATGCGTTTGCCTTCGTTGCCGAGGACGGTGACGATGAGGAGGCCCCCAAGGAGCTGGCGATTGTGTCCGACGAGGACGAGGACAACCTAAAGTTCCTGTGAGCTGTTAGCATTCGTTAAAATCTAAAAAAAATAGTGTATACGTAAGTATATAATGGCTACGCTTGCAAGCGTTAACATGCTGGTAATTTTGGATCTTGTTGAGGAAGCGTTGGCAGGCAACAATCGCCCAATGGCAAAACAGGCACTAGTTGCCTTTGCTTCGGGTAAAGATGGTAAGTTGGGCACGATCGATGACAGGTTGACACCTGAAACACTCGAGATGCTCAAGAAGATGATTGATGATGGGAGCATAGACAGACTTGTTGAGAAGATGCATAAGACTGGGTTGTTTGAGAAGATAAGCAAGTGTTTCTGTGCATGAGTGTGTATGACAGGTAAGTAAAAGCGCCTATAAGATAACAGTTAGTCGCGGGATCTTATAAGTCCCGAGCCCGGGGGCAGCACCCGGTAGGCGCACCAGCTCCTATAAGAAAACAGTCAATCGCCAGGTCTTATAAGCCCGGAGCCCGGGGGCAGCACCCGGTAGGAGCATAGCCGACGGGCTTTAAACGTAATGGCAGTATCGGATAGTCTGGTCAATTCCGTCCGACTTAAGATCGGATCCTCTATGAGGGCACGCGTTCGAATCGCGTTGCTGCTACTTGCCGGCGGGCATTAAACGCAAGGCTTTATAGCTCAGATGGGAGAGCGTGGCACTGAAGATGCCAAGGTCCGCGGATCGATACCGTGTGAAGCCACTGCCGGCGGGCACTAAACGCATGTCTCTGTGGCGCAATGGACAGCGCGTTGGACTTCTAATCCAAAGGTTGCGGGTTCGACCCCCGCCAGAGACGCCAGGATGTGTGATGCAACGGTAGCATAACAGCCTTCCAAGCTGTAAACCTGGGTTCGACTCCCAGCACATTCAAGTCGGCGGACTTTAAACGCAAGACCCTATGGTGAAACGGTTATCACAGGTGGCTGTTAACCACCCGTTCGCAGTTCGATTCTGCGTGGGGTCGAGTCGGCGGACTTTAAACGCACCTCGCCATAGCTCAATTGGAAGAGCGAAGGACTGTAATTGTTTATTTGTCATCCTTAGGTACCTGGATCGAAACCAGGTGGTGAGATAGCCCGGTTAGCTCAGTTGGTAGAGCGCTAGACTCTTAATCTAGTGGTCGTGGGTTCGAGCCCCACATCGGGCAGAAGTCGGCGGACTTTAAATGCATTGGCGTCCTAGCTCAGTTGGTTAGAGCGACAGGCTGTTAACCTGTAGGTCATCGGTTCGAATCCGATGGATGCCGAGTCGGCGGACTTTAAACGCAAGACCCTATGGTGAAACGGTTATCACAGGTGGCTGTTAACCACCCGTTCGCAGTTCGATTCTGCGTGGGGTCGAGTCGGCGGACTTTAAACGCGCCTCGCCATAGCTCAATTGGAAGAGCGAAGGACTGTAATTGTCTATTGTCATCCTTAGGTACCTGGATCGAAACCGGGTGGTGAGATAGCCTGCTTAGCTTAGTGGTAGAGCGTTCGCTTTGTAAGCGAAAGGTCGAGAGTTCAATCCTCTCAGTGGGCAGAAGTCGCCGTCTTTCGATGGCGCCGCCGGTGGGCGAAAACATACCAAAAAGATAAGTATCTATTTTTACGTAAGTAATTGCCATTTTACTTTTAAGATACATTACTGACCACATATTTCCTTTCCCTGCAGGTACAGCCACGTGGGCTATAAACACACGGCAATGTCGGATAGTCTGGTCCATTCCGTCCCGCTCAAGACGGGATCCCTAACGGGGCACGCGTTCGAATCGCGTCGTTGCTACAGCCCGCTTAGCTCAATTGGCAGAGCGCCACCTTCGTAAGGTGGAGGTTATGCGTTCGATTCGCATAGCGGGCATTATACTTGATATATCTTGGTAAAGATGTATCAAAACCAATGTATTTGTTCAAGAGTCTAATATCCGTTCTAGTCTGTAAACAGAAATTTTCGTGGCCATCGCCAGATCCTCTATGATTTTATCGCGCAATTGCATCTGTATCCATGCACGCGTGGGCCTTCTTTTGTTAACCAGAACAAGCTGATCATTAAATTGTGAAACCAGAGAATCAACAACATGCAAAGCAAAAACATTATCAGTCGTGCACTCATAGTCAGTTATAACATACACCCCATCATTCTGTTTAATCTTCAGCACCGCGTTCACAGTCCTGTCCGCGAAATCCAATGTAACTATATGCCCCATCCCATATGTCCGTATGAAACCATGTAGATTTGTCAAGTTAAACACATCCGAATAAAACCCCACAGTCACGCGCGCTGTTATGTTGGTTGAAATGTCAGTCAATATTTTATTGGCAACTTCACAAACTTTGCTGTTGTAGATATCCCTGTCTCTCAGATGCACTGCCATCCTGTAAACTGTCCTGAGAATATCATTCGGCATTTCCTTGTCAAAATTTGTGTCGAGCATATGCTTACATAATGTGATATTTTTTCCAGAATATGTGACTAAAATCAATACACGATGCCATCTGTAAAGATGTGACCAAACACTTCAGCCACAATGTCTCCATACTTTCCTTGCTTGTCAACAACATACAAGGAATAGTCATTTTCTTCTTCATATTCGCCGTTGGGTGTAACATAGATATGCTTGGTGAGCTCAAACTCATCAGAATTAACCCAGAAAGTAATCGTCAGAGTGATCATACCGCGGGAAGCGAGTTGCTCGTTCTTTTTAAACTGAGTGACGCAAAGATACTTTGTCGAGCCATCAAAAAGAGGGGTATCCACAAAATCGCATTTCTCCGTGGCAGCAAACTCCATGATATGTGCCACATTATTCCTGATCTGGTCGAGCACATCCTCATTTCTCTCATTAATTGCAATCTTGGCGATCTGGCGTGCGATGTCGTTGGGAAGAGCGGAGAACATGTTTGCTTGTTTTTTTGGTGATTTACTAGGTCACCAACCCTCCTTTTATGTTCTTGGAAACACCAGGGTCAAATGACACTCCTGGGGCAAAGCAATGACACGTCACTTGATCTTCTGCCACGTGCGACCGTACATTGTTTTGTAATCTCCAGAGAGTGCCATACTAACACCTCGATGAGATGCTTTGGGATATCCTTTGGATTTCAGATACTCTGCGGCGGCCGTCAGACTGGTATAATCATCTTTCTCGACCACGCCGTCAATGTACGATGCGCACTTCATCCGTGCGGACTTTGTGCCATCGCGCTTGCCGTTGGCGTATGAGTCCTTCGCATTGTCGGAAGCGGTACCCAGACAAAGCTTGTGAGGCCGGAAGTCCTCCTTGTCATCATCTTCGTGGCAGACCATCTCTTCCAGCTCCTTTGCGGCCCACAACTCAGGATGAAACGCTGTGAACGCCAGGATGTGACAATAACAAATCTTCCCGTTGATGTTGACAAAAGGATACCCGTTCTTACGTCCCAAGCGTTCGCCCCACAGGACATTTTCTGCGTGATTCGTAATGTACTTCACGCGATTCATGTTCGAGATCTCCCAGCGACCCTGGGTGTTTTTGGAACCCTCAATCTTCTTCCAGTCCTCGCCTTCAAGATCAGGATATATCTTGTACGCAAATCCACGAGTCTTCCTTTGAGCATACTGTTCAATCATGCCTTTGGTAAACTCGCGTTCTTTCGGCGTCTTTGTGGCGTTCATAAAATCGACCCACTCTTTCACGGTCTTCTCGTCACCATCCTTGACGACGATGATTGCTGATTTGAGAGTATCTTGGCGAATCTGATTAGCACGTTGCCCCGGTTTGCATTTCCACCGGATGTTTGACAGCGCATCATTCTTCTTTTGTTCGCTCTCAATGTGGTCGGCGGTATGCTGGGGTGTCGGCGGCTTCCCTAAGAAGGTTGATGCTACCGCACGAGCTACTCGTATCCAGCGCCATTTCCCATCGTCATCATACACGCCACACTCATTGTACGCTCTGTTTCCGTAACTCGGTGTCTTTCCTGATATTTTGTTCTTGATGATACCGAGTGTGTTGATCGTGTATTTTTCGAAGATGACATGCGACTCATCTTCAAAATAGTATTCTAGCGTCTCTTCCATATAACTTTTATTACAAGGTATGAGTTCTTTATAATCACTTGTTTGTCAATATGTATTCTTAGGACAAATGACATCTACTTTTTATTTTTCTTAAGTTGTTGCTGCTTCCAAAGTGGCAGATTCGATATGTCACCAGTACCAGCATTATTGGGAGTCCATGCAGTGGGCTTAAATCTTTGTTGTGCCATAGGGTCACCTGCAGAGAACTCAAGGGCACTTGGTCTGGCAACATCGCGGTTGATACGGTTATCGGCGAGCTGATTAGATGCGATATTTAGGCTGCCAGGGGTTCCCCACGGGTTTTCGACCCGGCTCTTTGTACCAAATCTGTCATCTTCGCCCTCCGCGGCCACACCAGTAAAGATTTGCGCATTGACATTCCGAGGCTGTGTGCGCTCGATGCCGTCGTAGGTCGGATGGTTCTTGAGACCGTAACTGCCTTGAGAGGCGGGAGCGAAGTTGTTTACACGGCCAGCGCCAGGGGTGAAACCCATGTTCTGGGTTGTACGCTTGGATGTACGCCCCTCTGGTTGCAACTCCAATACGTCCATACGCTCGGCGAACTGACCGCCCGTTGCACCTGCAGGACCCGTGAAGTAAGCATCCTCGTATTGTTCGCGAATAGTGGACTCTGGAACATACTCTGGACGCGCCTCACCTGCAGACTGGACAACACCGGTGACGCCTGCGGGCATGAGATACCTGTTGATAAGACCACGCTGCGAGTCAAGGGTGAAAGATCCTTGATCCGCCTCTGTCACATATCCACCAGCCGCGCCACCCGCTACAGATGTTCCATTGATGTTGATTATAGGATCTGTTTGACCATCGCCGGTGCGTGGGCGACCGCGAGTCTGATCCACATAACGACCCTGAGGAGCGGACACATCAGCCTCTCCCACACCACTATAACTTTCGAAGGGCTTGAGACCAGAGAAACCACGAGGTTCATCACCATATTGTGTGGCGGCGAGGATAGCACCGTTAGTTGTGGGAAGCGAAGGGCGTTCGTCATAGGGCAGCACGAGAGCGCCGGGATTGTGGTTTACACTCTGGATCTGCTGGACCTCTCCCTTTCCTCCTGCAAGAGCGGTTCCAGAACCAGGGACAAGACGACCTGGTAACTGTGTGAGTTTGTAGTCGTTGACGTTGAGAGGGAGCTGGCGATAGAACTGTTGAAAACCACCAGTTGCCGCGACCTCGGGTCCGACGCCGAGACCGGGACCAACGCGGAGCTGTTCGGCGGGCATGACATTGTTGTGCTGATGGGAGTTAACGGAACGTGCCTTAAGCAACTCGGTATCGCCAGGCATATTACCAACGGTTCCGTCGGACCCCACACGGCCTTGAGCAGTCATGCCAAAGAAGTTGTTAGCTTCCTGCTTGTGCTTATATGTTCCCGAGGTGCTAAAACCGTCCAAGACCTGGCCAGTGTAGAGCTCCATCCTCCGCTGATTCATCTCAGGGTTGGTGTTCATCGTCTTCCCAGACGTAAAGAAAGGCATTACCTCCGAGGGTCTCTGGTTTGGGGTTATTATCCCGCTCTGCTTGGGAACCTGTGCCTCTTTCCACCGCTTCGAAGCCTTTTTGCGATAGTTCTTCACCATCTGGGTTGGCTTCGTGTCATACTCTTCATCTACACCATTGCCACCGTCCATAATGTTGCGATATGTATTCCGATCTTGTCTGGGCTCTCGACCTTCTTGTGACGAGTATAGACCATAGGCCACGATGGATCCAATTGCCAACAATTCCATAATATTACTTATACACTATAAATATTTTTAAAAACAAAATTTACGCACCTCTCCATAGGTATTGCGTTTAGATGTGTCTTATATGTCTTCTCGGATGTGATATTTAACTCCTTCTTAATCATTTCCTTATCACCATTAAACTTCATAAAGACATCTTCGAATGTCTTTTGCTTCTTTATTCTTCTTGTTTGCCAACCAGCAAGTATTTTTTCTCGTTTAATAGGGTCATTCCATACGGCCTTTTGAGCTTTACTCTTACGTTCTTGTTCTTCTGGTTTAGCGTGAGCTTCTAACAAAGATACCATTCTCATCTCTCGATGCTCTGGGTCTGACCAGAGATTTTTTGTTGTAGTAGTCATCTTGTCTCTGTAATTATCATCATCCTTCCATCGCTGTGTCAGCTGTTTACTGGCACGTTCTTTGGCCTCTGGTTTATTTTGGGCGATAATCAATGATTGTATCCGTTTTTTGCGCTGTTCCTCATTTGCCCAATCGGCAATCATAGTATTTTTGATGCTTTCCCTATATTCCTCATCTTGCCATTGTCGTAGTAATTGTTGCCTCACCTTTTCTTTGTATTCTGGTGTATTTTGAGTTTTGTTTAGAGAGGCAGCTCGTCGTTCTCTGTTCTCATAGACCTGCCACCAATCACGCATCAGTTGTTTGGTTTCCTCACTATGTCTGTGATACCTACCACCAGATGTCAAATTATAACCATTTGGTGCTAGTGTATTTAATCTATCTATGTGATATTGTTCTTTTTTGTCAGCATCCTCCGGAGATACATCACGCTCTATTATTTCAAACTTTGCATTGTCTACTCCATATTTTAGCAAAGCATCGCGTATATACCTACACTTGGAACTTGGATATGCGTGCATTCGCCATCTTGTCTTGGTATCGCGCGTGATACCAACATATTTCTTATTTTCGAGGTCCACGGTATACACACAGATATTCTGCTCGTCCCAGTAATGGTCTATAAATGTTTCAAATTCAATATCATTGATATAGTCTATTTGGTCTTCTTCCATAAAACCAATATAGTTATAACTCTTTTATGTTTATTTTGTCGATATAAAACTATATCGACAAAATCCAGCAAGCGCCAACAATTCCATAATATTACTTATACACTATAAATATTTTTAAAATAAAATTTACACAATGTGTCACTTGACCCCGGTATACCCAGAAAACATATAAGCATTTTCTTTGTCTCATTCTTCAGACAATGAAGTTCCTCGTGTGCTCCCTCCTCTTGGTCTTCGCCAATGCAAAGATTCTGCCCACCACCAAAAATGTAGGGATGTCCACGCTCAATTATGCCGATCCTGACGAACGAAGGAATCCAGGAGCCCTGCCATTCTCGGTTGCAATCGACAATGCTGGGCCTATGTCGCTGCGTTTTCCGGGAGGCCTGGAAGCGTCCTCGTATCTCTGGGCTACGGCTCCATTCTGGACGCCGGACACTCACAAACCAGCTTTCAACACGACTGCCAGATGGCCAAACAATGATAACACCATCATCAGCAACGGGTCGTTTGTCAACGCGCTCGACTTTGACCAGTTTATGGATGTTGCTGGGGACAGGGATGTCTCCGTCATCATAAACTTTGACAGCATGTATACGGACGATGGTCCCTCTAAGGAAACTCTCATCGAGACTGCGCGCCAGTGGGTGCGATATGCTCGTGAGAATTTCAACAACACTTTCTACTGGGAGATTGGCAATGAGAGCGACCTCAAGAAGGTTGCTTACAATGGTTCTCCTGACAATGGCACGCAGTATGGTACTGACTTCATCGACTTTGCCAACGCGATGCGAGAGGAAGACCCAGACGCTATCATCGGATCTAACGGCATGTTGCCAGAGTTCATTACCGATGTGCTGAATGTCGCGGGAGAACACATCGACTTTGTTGCCATTCACCACTTCCCACTTCGCAAACTCGATAACAGGTATGAGGATTTTATCAATGGTAAGGGCAACTTTGACACAATGTATAACCACTTTTATGATGCTCTAAACCTCGCCGACATCTCCGCCGAGAAGAAACGCGACATTTTTGCGATGGTGACTGAGACGAGTGTTGTAGACTGGGCGGTTTTCAAGGCAGGCGGGCCTGTTCAGCACAATGATGTAGGGTCTATGATTATGACTTTTGACATCATTGGTCGTTTCCTCGAAAAACCAAAGGTCCTAGGCCCTCTCCTATGCTGGGGCACGCATTGGGTGACGCATGACGAGAACACTGAGATTTTCTCCCTCTTCAACCAGGACAACAATTTCGCTCCCACCGCATATGCCGTTCACCTATGGTCCTCCATGGGAGACATTGTTTCGCTGACGCGTGAGAATGTCACCGGTGTTATTACATACAATGTCGAAACCACCGATGGTTCGTATGTCCTGGTGGCAAACCTCCTAGACATTGATGTTGACATGGATGCATCTATCTCCTTCCATGGAGAAAATGTCCTGAGCAATATGGTCATCACCTCTACCAATGTGACAATGCTTCCTAAGTACTCAATTTCTCTTCTGTGATTTCGTCGATATAAATATATATCGACAAAAACTGTAAACAAAGTAATTACATATTTCCGTAGTTCTTGTTGTCTAGCCCGAGGAGGTACATCTTCTGTTGTGAGGCAACGGTGTTGAAATTTGCAACGCGCTTGTAATAAGAATCGTCAAGAATCTTCTGGCTGTAGTCGGGGCCAGCAGCAGTCATGCGGGCATTAGGATCGCCTTCGACCTTCAGGTTGCTCTTTGGCATCACTGGCGGCTTTATGTATACGGCGGTCAGGCGGCCTATCTTCTGCTCTACGGCCTTTGCATTTTTTTGGAGATATTCGCGGTACTGAGAGTCCTCGGGGGTCTTGAACTGAGCCTCTAGGTAGTTGTTGTACAGACCACTCGACACATAGTTAGTAAACGCGCGGCCATCTGCCATTCCACCGGTTATGCGACTTCCGGACATTTTCCTTTTATATTTACAATATATATTTTTTTAGTCGTCATAAAACCATCTGTAACCACCTGACTTTTGCCCTGTTGTAAGACTTTTATACAAGTTTGTAATACCAAGAATACGTTTTACCTCATTCGATGATGGATACATATCCTTGGTTCCATCTTCTAAAATCCTATACACAGGTCGCCCCAATTGATTTAATTTAGTACCGCACTTTCTTGTTATGTCCCACTCTGGATACTTGGCACGCTCCTCGATGTCCTTATATTTCCATATAAAACCACCTCGCACCCCACGCAATCCCTTGGCACACTTATTAATCTCTCCTTTAGATAAATTAAACTCTTTCTCAGCATCTTTGATGACATCAAACTCCACCGTGTATCCTAGCACGTGATATCCTATGACACCTTTGGCACCACGTCCCTTGGCAGCAGCACCAATTTTTTCCTTGGCATCTTTGCTCATCACCTTTGGGATTTCCTCGTATGTCATGTCTGGAGCAGTCTCATCAAAATCCTCGAATGTGTAGCCTCCTGCTTGCCTCCTCACCACTTCGGTACCGTGTCTGTTTATTTCCACGGTCTTGTTAAGCACCGCAGATATCTTGCCAGAATGAATATCGAGTTCTTCTGCGGCATCAGAGACAGTTTCAAAAATCAAAGTTTCTTTTGTCTTGATGTTGTATGCTCGTATCTTTCGTATTGTCTTCATCGGAGCATCATCCCGGTTATATCCCGCGCCTCCGGGGAGGATGTTGTACCCATACTTGACCGTCTCTAGAAGAGATATGAAATATGGTTCTCGGACGACGGCCTCCTCAAAAGTTAAATCATCTTCTAGCACAGACACGTCAAAAGATGCCCAGCCATATTTCTTGATGGCATTTGCCAGTTTAGAACGTTTAGAGTTTGTGTATCTGTGACCAAGCATCCTCATCTTGAAATTACAAGTTCTTCCCACATAAAACTTTCCTTTACATTCTAGAAGATAAATGAGATGTTTCTTGACCATTTATGTTCAATAAGTACTAAATATTATAAACCACTTTTGTCGATATACGCTTATATCGACAAAAGCAAGAAACAACAATGAAATATTTTTAATTGGCATAGGCCATTCCGCCCATCCCGCTCATTATACGAAGCACGTTGTAATTTGGCGCCCACACATACATTGTGCTGAGCACGTTCGACGCGGTCGTTGTCATGGTCGCCACCGTCACATTACCTGGGATAGTAGCATTGTCCACAATGGCCTGCTTCGTGCGGACACGCAGCACCGCACTGTCTATCCTGCTAAAGTTGAGCGAACCGGTGGGATCGTCAAGGCCGGATTGGATTCCAAACCCATAAGCATACACACCAGCAGAGGTATAAGAACCGGCAAAAGTCGCCCAGGGGTTTCCGAGCGTAAAGTACGCGCCTTTCCGCGTCTGGAATCTCTCTATTCCGTTCAGCAAGAGCGTCGCCGTTTCGAGAGGAGCCAAAACTTCCTCATCCTGCTCACCTGGCTGCGACGTGTATTGTCCATGTGTGGTGGACCCAGGTGTGCACGCCCACATGAGGGCCTTTACAGGATGGTTGAAGTTGAGATCAAAGTTGAAATTGAGCTGATTGGGGCCTACATTAATCGGAAATTGATTAGTCTGCACTTGCTGTATGATGTACTCGTGGGGGTTTTGTGCAAACCATATGCGCTCTTGCGTGTCCAAGAACGTGTAGTCCGCAAAGCATCGCATGGTAGGTATGAAATTGGGGTTGATACCAGGGATGTTGTTGATATTATTTAGTTTAATCTTAAATTGCACGTCGTGATATTGCAATGCGATCAGAGGAAGGGCCCTTCCCGGGTCCGTAGCATTGAACCACACGGGGATAGGGAGGAAGAATGTACGTATATACCCCTCGGGTTCGTTTGTCCAGTTGCACATGGTGTTGTATGCTATTTCCTCCTCCAAATTATAAAACAGCTCCCAGTACATCCTGAACCACTCGTGGCCAAACTCATACACCTTTTGGCCTCCGATATACAACTCTATGTGCTTCAGCCATTGCTCACACGAAAAATATGGCGCTGGGTCGTTTGGCTGAGATGGGCCGCGTTGGAACTCAATTTCAAACATTATGGCGTATATCAAGTCTCCCGACCGAGACAAGGTGACGGAAATATCGCCATTGGATACAATTCCTCCTACGATATCTTGCTCAATTGATTCCAGCGCAAAATTTCTATACCTCGTGAAAACAGATTTCCAGAATGTCATCTTTGGGTCTCCAGTTAAGTACACGTCCTGGGCTCCATATGCAACAAGCTGTGTCAAAGCCCCTGTCATGTTCTTTTATGTTAAGTTAATATTTTTTATTTAAGTTTAAATCAAACGATCGCACCTCTCCATAGGGGTATTGCGCTTATTTTGGTTTGTCATTTAATGTATATCGACACTTGTAAGGATATAATGGTAAATTTATTGTAATTACCAAAATGGGCTTCATTTACAAACTCACGCTCAAGAAGGAGTCCAGAAAAGCATACATCGGGCAAACAATCCGTGACATACATAAACGTTTGGAAGAACACCAGCTGTCAAGTAGCGGGTGTAAGGCGATCTCTGGCGCCATCAAGAAGCACGGATGGGATAACTTCGACAAGGAGTGGTACGAGGTTCCCGACGAGGAACTTAATTTCTACGAGGAGATGCTGGTGGCGTTGTTCGGAACTCTCGCGCCTGGTGGGTACAATCTCAAGGAAGGTGGTGGTGCCACTGGGAAGATGAGCGAGGAAAGCAAGCAAAAAATGAGCGACGCAAAGTCAGGTGAGAAGTGTTATTGGTTTGGGAAGACACACACAGAGGAAAGCAAGCAAAAAATCAGCGAATCACTATCCGGCGAGAAGAATCCTATGTATGGGAAGACCGATGAGAAGAATCACTTTTATGGGAAGGAACACACTAAGGAGTCCAAGCAAAAAATGAGCGAATCACGATCTGGTGAGAAGAATCACAAATCCAAGAGAGTGTATCAGTATACTCTTGATGGCACGTGCGTTGGCTCATATGGTTCGAGTGGGGAAGCGGCACGAGCTCTTGGAAAGACTAATGGGTCTAAGATACGTATGTGTGCTCGTGGGGATCGCAAAACAGCATATGGTTTCAAGTGGACCCGCGAAAAATTGTGATCAAACGTTAGCAGAGAAACACACCATGTCATTTATAGATATGGCGTAGTTACTTTTCTTCGTTGCGAACAGCCCGCTCTGAGAAATCGCATAACATGAAGAGTTTAAATGGACTATTTGCCATGTCATCGGAAGTTTTGATACAGCATCGAGCATTTTATACCTAAAATCACTTTTGAATACCACGTCGTCCTTAGATATCAATGTTATCGCGTTGTTCTCGTCAAATGCTTTGCGCAAGGCCTTCGTATGTGAAGAAAAATCGTCGTAATCTCCTCGTATTCTGAGTATATCGATACCAGGGATGCTCTGTTTTTCCATCATCTTTCTAGCAGTTATATCTTCGTCATTGTTTATATAAAGACATGGTATATTATTTCTTCTAGTGATTAGTTTATCCATGCTATACGAGAATTCTTCAAGAAGGTTGTCCCAATCGTATGTTTGCTTTATATGTTTTTCTATACTTGCACCATCCGCCTTCAAGATGTCCCTGTTGTTGTAATAAAACAGAAGCTTGTCGGCAAAGTCTTTATAATCGCAGATAGCAAGTTCCCCATTGTGGAAATCAATATTTGCAGGCAATGTCATATACACCTTTGGATCCACGAGCATATTTTCAAAACCCCGAAATATGTCAGAAAGACCTCCGGTGTTTGTTACTACTTGCGGCACTCCCAGATATGCGCCCTCAGTGTTACACAGGCCGAACCCTTCACCGCCACACGTGTTCATCCCAATGTCAGACGCGTTGAGAGCAGTATTTATGATCTCGTCGGACACGAGACCACCGTTTTCCGAAAGTAATTTAATGTTCTGCATTGAAATTATGTTGTAATCCACACCTTCCAGTATACACGCAGTTTTTATGATATCCTGGAAATTATATCCGGTGTCGATATCGAGTCGGCAATTGATCATCAGTTTAACCTTTTCGTTTTCCCCGGTGAGTTTCCAAAACCTAACAAATGCCTTTATTGTGATATCTAATAATTTTCTGTACGAGTTTCTGTTCGTATTAAATATCATAAAATCGTCTTCCTCCAGCCCCAGCACCTTCTTCGCACTCTCTTTTGATAATTTGGTAAACTTTTTCTTATCAACCCCGTGTGGAAAAACGGATATCTTCTTCGGTGAAATTTTGAAACAATTGGTGAGGTGTTTTTTCCAAAAATCAGAGAACACGAAAATGTGGTCGGCATATTTTGCTATGTGGTCTATGAGTTCCGACTTCTGGAATGTGTACACTATGTCCAGGTAGGAGATAAATGGACACCTTTTCGGAGAGTCCAGCATCTGGTTAAGAAGAGCACACGTGACCGGCATATCATTATACACGATGATAACATCAGGGTCCACTTTCCGCACGGTATCTGTCCATATGTCAGTACCAAATGTATCCTTGGACAGTGTGTGAACATCTATGAGATGAACATTATCGGGAAGTTTCCGATCTTCCTCTATGCCATACGGTTTGTATCGTTGGAACGCAAAGTGGTGTATCTCGTGTCCCAGGTTTGACCAATGTAGCAAAATATTGTACGCTATGCGCCCGTACCCAGTTGTCTGAGTCGCGTCTGTAGAGGCAAACAGTATTTTCATTGTAGTTAACTTAAAAAATTATAATTTTTGCTCTAATTTAACAAGCCGTGCTTCGAGTTCTTCGTTTTTTATCTTCATTTTCTTCAGTTCTGCCACCGTGTACAGGAGGATGTTGAACCACTCAATGCCCGCGGGGTTATCGTCCTGCGTCCATGCGAAGTAAGGATCGGCCTCGTACACCTCTTCCGCAATCAACCCGACAAAATGCTTGTTGTCCGAAATAGCATCATATTCCACCGGCCGGATGTCGTACACGTGGGCAGTATTCGCCGTAAGGTCGATAATGTTTTTCTTGATGTTCCTCGTGGACGAGTTGTATGTTATTTCTTTTGTGACGGCATTGTACACGAGTACCGGGGTGGATGCTGCATCGCTTCTGATGGGCGCAATTGTCAACGTACCCGCTGCAGTCGAGGTGAGGGCGGCGCCGGTCGCATTTATAATTATCGAGTTCACATCTGATACATTTGCAGTCCCTGCACCAGTTCCTATGGCAACGCTATTTGCTGCCAAGTCGATAATTCCTGCGTTTGTTCCTATCGCTATGGAATTGACACCTTGGTTGGAACTTCCCGCATTCGTTCCTATTGCCACTGAAGATGTCCCCTGGCTAGTAAGCCCCGCGTCGAACCCTATTGCCACGGATCTCGCCCCCTGTGTATTGCTTCCTGCCAATGTCCCTATTGCCACGGCATTAACCCCCTGTGCGTTACCTCCTGCACTCGTTCCTATTGCCACGGAAGATGCGCCTTGGCCAGTAAAACCTGCCCCTGGTCCCACCGCCACGGTAGATTCCCCCTGGCTAGCAGCTCCTGCTTGGCGTCCTATCGCTACTGCATTTATAGCTTGATTAGTCTGTCCTGCTTCCGCCCCCACTGCCACGGAACTGGCTCCTTGGGTACCCCCGCCGGCATTAAACCCTAGCGCCACGGAAGATGTCCCCTGGTTAGTCTGCCCCGCGTTGAACCCCATCGCCAAGGCTCTTATACCTTGGGTATTGCTTCCTGCATTATACCCTATTGCCACGGAAGAATCACCTTGGCTAGTACGTCCTGTATAACCCCCCATCGCCACGGAAGATATCCCTTGGTTAGTCTGTCCTGCAAAAAGCCCAATTGCCACGGATTCACCTCCTTGGGAAGTACGTCCAGCATTCACTCCTATTGCCACGGAAGATATCCCTTGGCTAGTATGTCCCGCGAATGACCCTAATGCCACGGCAGATGCACCTTGGGTGTTACTTCCTGCATTGAACCCTATTGCCACAGCTTGTGCTCCTTGGATATTACCTCCCGCGTTCAGCCCCACTGCCACGGAAGCATTGCCCTGGGCAGTATTTCCTGCAAAAGCGCCGATTGCAATTGCATTCGCTTGTTGGGAAGTCTGTCCTGCAGCCAACCCTATTGCCACGGAAGATGCACCTTGGGTGTTACTTCCTGCATTGAACCCTATTGCCACAGAAGATGCACCTTGGCTAGTAGCTCCCGCGTTGAGCCCCACTGCCACGGAAGCATTGCCCTGGGCAGTATTTCCTGCAAATGAGCCGATTGCAATTGCATTCGCTTGTTGGGAAGTCTGTCCTGCACCGACCCCCATTGCCACGGAAGATGCACCTTGTCTAGTAATCCCTGTCTGTAGGCCTATTGCCACGGAACAAGTACCTTGGGAAGTCTGTCCTGCAAGATACCCTATTGCTATACTTCGTGTACTTTGATTAGTAGCTCCTGCAAAATTCCCTATCGCCACGGAATAAGAACCTTGGACACCGCATCCTGCATCTTGCCCGATTGCCACAGCTTGTGCACCTTGGAAATTGTTTGCTGCCCGTGACCCTATTGCCACCGCTGCTAGCCCCTGGTTAGTAGTTCCTGCACTGGTTCCTACTGCCACGGTAGATTGCCCTTGGCTAGTCTGTCCCGCGAATGACCCTAATGCCACGGCAGACGGTTGTTGGGAATTCTGTCCTGCACTAGATCCTATTGCCACGGTAAACGATTGTTGGGTGTTACTTCCTGCATTGAACCCCACTGCCACTGCTTGTGCCCCTTGGGCATTACCTCCCGCCCCCGTTCCAAATGCTATAAAAGTAGAGTTGAGTATGAGGTTCGACACGTTGGCGTACGTGCCGATGATGTTGCCACGGACATCAATGCTCGCAACCGCGGGGAGTGACGATATACCAGTCAATAGTGACCCGTTGCCGATGAAGAAGGTTCCAACGACGTTGCCGAGGACGTTGACTTGACCACTGGCCGCGATGTTGCCACCCGCTAATGTACCTACATTTCCAGAGGCTGCAAAGATGTCTGTCACGTTGGCGTACGCACCGATGACATTACCACTGATGTCAAGGTTTGCCGTTGCTGGGAGTGTGAAGCTTGCGATTCCGGTCAGCTGGGAGCCGTTGCCTATGAAATATTCACCTGTCGTTATATTACCTGCTACGGATAACGAAGCCAAACTAATCCCAGGGATCACCGCGTTTCCAGTGACTGTCAGATTCCCGACTGTGAGTTGAGGCATAGCAGACCCGTTGCCCAACATACGTATGTTTCCTTTCAGGAAAATAGTTCCATTTGTTGCATTTATCCCGCCAAACTGTAAAAGATCTCTTTTGAAATCAGCACTGCTCATCTGGTTTATATTGTATGTCGTCGTTTTTTTTGTAAAACCGCGGTGTTTGCTGGATGATGAAACTCAAACGAAAATATATGAAATTTCCACAAGAATAATTTCATAAAATTAATTGTGACACTGCAGCCAGCATATTCTTGGAGTTCTCTCGCCGTGTATGATTCGCATTGAAACACTATTCCATGTGAAACTTTCAGTTGAAAACTAATTTCAAAAAAAAAAAAAAAAAATAAAAAGATACTAACGATACTCACAACTATAAACTACACTACCGCGTGAGATTATGATACTCAAAGATACTCACAACAATGTAAAATAACTTAATAATTTATGTTCTTTTTATATCAAGATGTCTATATATAAGACACACAGAACTTCTTTCTATTTATGTGGTTGTGGTTTTGAAACAATACATCCAGGGAATGCTTCTCGACATAAGAAGACTTCTTGTGGCCATACAATCAAATCTGAATCCAGAAACTTTGTATGGGAAGAAGATATCAAGAAAATCAACACATCTGGAAACGTGTCATCCATAACCACAGGAGATGTTGAAATCATGAACAACATTGGCACACAGAATAATACAATTAACATCACACTACAAGTTCCAGATAAAACAGTCATTGCTTCAATTCAAGAAGCGGTGAAGAATCAAGATTGCGTGGAGGAGCTGCGATGCGCCGACCCCCATGAAATACCCGCAATATTGTTCAAGTATACACGTGGTACGAAAGCAGAACAAAAAGTAATCAAATACGATGCCGACAAGAATGTGGTCAGGCATGTAGACCCCGTCACCGGCAAGGAAGTCGCCAAGGACCTCAAGAGATACAGAAACGAATATCTTGTCAAGAATGCTGACGTGTATGACGATGACTACTACATACCGTATATGCCGCCAAGAGTTCAACGGAGCATGAAGGAAATGTCCACACCATCATTTGACTCTGGCAAGAAGAAAGACAAGCAAATCCCTGCGGCAGACGTCATAAAGATGTGCGCGTCCGGCGACCACCGAATGTACAAATTTCCCGTAGAGACCAAGAAATTTTACACTGACGTTGCCGAGAACGTTGACAACGAGATAAAGTCCACAGGAAAAGATGGCTGATTCTGTTGCTTTCCACCACGAGGTTCCCGCAAGCGTGAAGACGCTCCAGCAGAAGATGGAGACTCACACGGAGAGCTTCCTCGATAAATTAACGAACGAGAACAAGACGAACGGTTTTTTGTGATTTATCACCGTTGTTCCACAATGTCCAGTCGGGCCTTCAATTTCTTCATTTCCGCCACCGTGTACAAGAGGATGTTGAACCACTCAATGCCCGCGGGGTTACCGTTCTGCATCCAGGCAAAGTAAGGATCGGCCTCGTACACCTCCTCCGCAATCAACCCTACGTAATGTCTGTCATCCGAAATAGCGTCGTATTCTACCGGTCGGATGTCGTACACGTGAGAAGTATTCGCGGTGAGGTCGATAATGTTTTTCTTGATGTTCCTCGTGGATGAGTTGTACGTTATTTCGTTTGTGGTGGCATTATACACGAGCACCGGTGTGGAAGCTGCATCGCTTCTGATGGGCGCAATTGTCAATGTGCCCGCAGCAGATGAGTTGAGGGCGCCTCCTGTCGCGTTGATGATAATGGAGTTTGCATGCTGGGCATTACTTCCTGCGAATGCTCCTATTGCCACGGCATTTGCCCCTTGGCTAGTAAATCCTGCGAATGCTCCCATTGCCACGGCAGACACGCCCTGAGAAGTGACACCCGCATTTGCGCCGATTGCAATTGCATTTGCACCTTGGGTATTGCTTCCTGCCAATGTCCCTATTGCCACGGCACAAAACCCCTGTGCGTTACCTCCTGCACTCGTTCCTAATGCTATGGCATTCGCGCGTTGGGAAGTAAGTCCTGCGCTCGTCCCTATTGCCACAGAACTTGCACCTTGGGCAGTAAATGCTGCGCTGGCCCCTATTGCCACGGAAGATGCCCCTTGAATGTTACTTCCTGCAAATGCCCCTACTGCAATTGAATAATCCCTTTGGCTAGTAGCTCCTGCGGCTGGTCCTATTGCCACGCAAAGTGAACCTTGGTTAGTGCCTGCTGCTAATGCTCCTATTGCCACACAAGAAAAACCTTGGGAAGTGCCTCCCGCATATGTGCCTATTGCCACGGCAGACGCACTTTGGCCCTGATATGCTGTACTAGACCCTATTGCCACACCTTGCGTACCTTGGCTAGTGCCTGCTGCTCCTGGCCCTATTGCCACCGCAGAAAAACCTTGGGTATTACTTCCCGGCGACCATCCTATTGCTATGGCATACGCTTTTTGGCTAGTACGGCCCGCTCCTTCTCCTATTGCCACGGTAGCTGCACCTTGGGCATTACTTCCAGCCAATTTGCCTATTGCCACGGCAGTTGCACCTTGGGAAGTCTGGCCTGCGCTGGCCCCTATTGCCACAGAAGAGACCCCCTGAGAAGTGACACCCGCATTTGCGCCGATTGCAACGGAATTAGCACCTTGGGAAGTAAGGCCCGCCAGGCATCCTATTGCCACTGCACACCCCCCTTGTGTGTTCCATCCAGCACTAGTCCCTATTGCTACAGCGGTCCCGCTTTGGGTATTACCTCCTGCAGATGCACCTATCGCCACGGCAGATGCGCCCTGGCTAACGAGGCCCGCATTGGAACCCAATGCTATAAAAGCAGAGTTCAGTATGAGGTTCGACACGTTGGCGTACGCGCCGATGATGTTGCCACGGACGTCGATGTTCGCGACCGCGGGGAGCGACCCCCCAGACGATATTCCGGTCAGCAGAGAGCCGTTGCCAATGAAGAAGTTTCCAACAACGTTGCCGAGGACGTCGACTTGCCCACTTACATCAACGTTTCCCCCGACTATGAGCTCGTTCCTGACATTTCCTGCGGCTGCAAAGATGTCTGTCACATTGGCGTATGCACCTATTACGTTGCCACGGACATCAAGAGACTGAACACCGGAAGCAATGACGCCTGTCAGCTGGGAGCCATTACCTATGAAGAAAGGTGCTACAACGTTGCCGAGGGCATTGACTTGTCCGCTCGCAGCAATGTTCCCGCCTGCTAGGAGCACATTACCTACGTTTCCGGAAGATGCGAAGATGTCTGTCACATTGGCGTACGCGCCGATGACATTGCCACTGATGTCAAGGTTTGCCGTTGCTGGGAGTGTGAAGCTTGCGATTCCGGTCAGCTGAGAGCCATTGCCGATGAAGAAGGGTGCTACAACGTTACCAAGGACATTGACTTGCCCGCTCGCAGCAATGTTGCCACCCACGAGGAGCACGTTTCCTACGTTTCCAGAGGCTGCCAAGATATCTATGGTTGAGTTGTATGTTATTTCTTTTGTGGTGGTGTTGTACACGAGCACCGGGTTGGATGCTGCGACGCTTCTGATGGGTGCGATCGTCAATGTGCCCGCGGCAGGCGAGTTGAGGGCGCCTCCTGTCGCGTTGATGACAATGGAGTTTGCGTGCTGGTTAGTAAGGCCTGCGAATGCTCCTATTGCCACGGCACACGCACCTTGGCTAGTAAGGCCTGCGCTTGATCCTATTGCCACACTTTGTGTGCCTTGGGTACCCCCGCCGGCACTAAACCCTAGTGCCACGGAAGATGCCCCCTGGTTAGTCTGCCCCGCATTGAACCCCGCCGCCAAGGCTCTTATACCTTGGTTAGCCTGTCCTGCATTATGCCCTATTGCTGTGGAACCTGTGCCTTGTGTAGACTGGGCAGCCTGAAACCCCATCGCCACGGAAGATGCCCCCTGGCTAGAATTTCCCGCGCTGGACCCTATTGCCACGGCACATGCGCCTTGTTCAAAATTTCCTGCACTCGGACCTATTGTCACGGCTTGTGCCCCCTGGCTAGTAACCCCTGCCAAAGCGCCAATCGCCACGGCAGATGCGCTTTGGGTGGTAAGACCTGCGTTTGTCCCTATGGCCACGGCAGACGCCCCCTGGGTAGTAAGTCCTGCGCTGGTCCCTATCGCCACGGCATTTGCGCGTTGGGAAGTAAATCCTGCGCTGGTCCCGAATGCCACGGCAGAATCGCCTTGGGCAGTCCTTCCTGCCAGATACCCTATTGCGACGGCTAAATTACCTTGCGCAGAAAATCCAGCACTGGTCCCTAACGCCACAGATTGTGAACCTTGACTATTGCTTGCTGTACTAAACCCTATTGCTATAGACTCTCTACCCTGTGTCCCACTTGCCGTGGTAAACCCTATTGCCACGGCACACGCACCTTGGGTACCTTGTGCAGCGCCCCAACCTATTGCCACGCCATACGAACCTTGGCTAGTGACGCCTGCCAATTGCCCTATTGCCACGGAAGACGCACCTTGGGAAATCTGGCCTGCACTTGCCCCTAGTGCCACGGCTGCCCCTCCCTGAGAAGTACGTCCAGCATTCAATCCCATAGATACAGCTTGTATACCTTGGCTAGTAAGGCCAGCATTCGCCCCCACCGCCACTGCACACGCCCCCTGAGTAGTAATTCCAGCGCTAGACCCCACCGCCACTGACATTGTACCTTGGTTAGTAGCTCCTGCAAGTGCGCCTATCGCCACAGAAGAAATACCTTGGCTGGTAGCTCCAGCATTTGCACCCATTGCCACAGACAGGTTACCTTGTCTAGTCCACCCAGCCCACGACCCCACGGCAACGGAAGATTGCCCCTGACTGGTGAGACCCGCGGCTATCCCTACTGCCACGGCATTGCCACCCTGGGTCTGACTTCCGGCAGCCACCCCTAATGCAACGGAAGACGTGCCTTGCAGATCCTGACCCGCGTTGAACCCTGCCGCTACTGCACACGCACCTTGGTTAGCCAAACCAGCACTGGTCCCCACTGCCACAGATAGCGTCCCCTGGTTAGAAAATCCTGCGCTAAACCCTACCACTACCGAATTGGCACCCTGGTTGGACTGTCCCGCAGCTCTTCCGATCGCCACGGAATTCAAACCGTGGTTAGTAATACCGGCATTTAACCCCAAGGATACGTCGTTGGAGTTGAGTATGAGGTTGGACACGTTGGCATATTCGCCGATGATGTTGCCACGTATATCCGAACTCGACACTGCGGGCGGGGTATATGCCACTCCTGTCAATAGTGACCCATTTCCAATGAAGAAGTTTCCAACCACATTGCCAAGAACATTGACTTGTCCGCTCGCAGCAATGTTCCCGCCTACTAGGAGCACGTTACCTACGTTTCCTGCAGCTGCAAAGATGTCTGTCACATTGGCGTACGCACCGATGACATTGCCACGGACATCAAGAGACTGAACACCAGAAGCAATGACGCCGGTCAGCTGGGAGCCATTACCAATGAAGAAGGGTGCTACGATGTTGCCGAGGGCGTTGACTTGCCCGCTTGCAGCAATGTTGCCGCCCGCTAGGAGCACGTTACCTACGTTTCCAGCGGCTGCGAAGATGTCTGTCACATTGGCGTATGCACCGATGACGTTGCCACGGACATCAAGAGACTGAACACCGGAAGCAATGACGCCTGTCAGCTGGGAGCCATTACCAATGAAGAAGGGTGCTACAACGTTGCCGAGGACGTTGACTTGCCCGCTCGCAGCAATGTTGCCACCCACGAGCAGCACGTTACCTACGTTTCCTGCAGCTGCAATAATATTTGCCACGTTGGCGTATGCACCAATGATGTTACCACGTATATCCGAACTCGACACGGTGGGTGGGGTATATGCCACTCCTGTCAATAGTGACCCATTTCCAATGAAGAAGTTTCCAACCACATTGCCAAGAACATTGACTTGTCCGCTCGCAGCAATGTTCCCGCCTACTAGGAGCACGTTACCTATGTTTCCTGCAGCTGCAAAGATGTCTGTCACATTGGCGTACGCACCGATGACATTGCCACGGACATCAAGAGACTGAACACCAGAAGCAATGACGCCCGTCAGCTGGGAGCCATTACCTATGAAGAAGGGTGCTACAACGTTGCCGAGGACGTTGACTTGTCCGCTCGCAGCAATGTTGCCGCCCGCTAGGAGCACGTTACCTACGTTTCCTGCAGCTGCAAAGATGTCTGTCACGTTGGCGTACGCACCAATGATGTTACCGCGGACATCGAGAGATTGGACACCAGAAGCAATGACACCCGTCAGCTGAGATCCGTTACCAATGAAGAAGGGTGCTACAACGTTGCCGAGGGCATTGACTTGTCCGCTCGCAGCAATGTTGCCGCCCGCTAGGAGCACTTTACCTACGTTTCCAGCGGCTGCGATGATGTTTGTTACATTGGCATATGCACCTATGACATTTCCACGGATGTCAATATTTGCGACTGCTGGGAGTGATGTGAGCAGGCCGGTCAGCTGGGAGCCATTACCAATGAAGAAGGGTGCTACAACGTTGCCGAGGGCATTGACTTGTCCGCTTGCAGCAATGTTGCCACCCGCGAGGAGCACATTGCCTACATTCCCGGAAGCTGCGATGATGTTTGTTACATTGGCATATGCACCTATGACATTTCCACGGATGTCAATATTTGCGACTGCTGGGAGTGATGTGAGCAGGCCGGTCAGCTGGGAGCCATTGCCAAAGAAGAAGGGTGCTACAACGTTGCCGAGGGCGTTGACTTGTCCGCTCGCAGCAATGTTGCCACCCGCGAGGAGCACATTGCCTACATTCCCGGAAGCTGCGATGATGTTTGTTACATTGGCATATGCGCCTATGACATTTCCACGGATGTCAAGATTCGCGACTGCTGGGAGTGATGTTGATGCGAGACCAGTCAGCTGGGAGCCATTGCCGATGAAGAAGGGTGCTACAATGTTGCCAAGGGCATTCACTTGACCAGCCACTGACACATTCCCAGGGGCCGTGACATTGCCGATGATGTCAAGGTTCGCAGCGGTTGGAAGGGTGCTGGTCACCCCCGAGAGCAGAGCACCATTGCCTATAAAAAATTGTCCAGATGTTATATTACCTGCTACGGATAACGAAGCAAAACTAATCCCAGGGATCACCGCGTTTCCAGTGACTGTCAGATTCCCGACTGTGAGTTGGGGCATAGCAGACCCGTTTCCCAACATACGTATGTTTCCTTTCAGGTAAATTGTTCCATTTGTTGCATTTATCCCACCAAACTGTAAAAGATCTCTTTTGAAATCAGCACTGCTCATCTGGTCTATATTGTATGCCGTCGTTTTTTTTTTAAGTTAAAAGATGAAAACCAACAGCTAAGGGTTATTAACGCTGAACAAAAAGATATGAAATTTTCACAAGAATAATACTTGCGTAAATAAATGTTATGGGAAGATGCAACTATGTGTGTACTGCTGGATCGCCTAGATTTATTCACACGTAAAAAGGAAGTTCTTGAGAAATACAACCAATACTGTGATGCATTAAACAGAAATGGCGTGACAGTTTCCGATGTAATAACCAAGAAGATGGAAGGGCGACCAATAGCATGGATGCGGAACGAGTACCCATACGATGTTGATAACACCAGGCACTACCTCATATGGAGCACATACCAACTGAGCAACGAAAAGATAAAAGAAATTGCGACGCGGCATTCACAAGGTCGAAAGTTCATTTGTTTTGTAAATCCTGAGTATTTACGGAGCGTGAAGAATATATGGCACGCTCATGTGATAATTCAGGATAGCCCGTCATCGCAAGACCAATAATCTTGAGGAAATCCCATTAAATAAGTTAGCCACTGTGCGCTGAGATACCAATTCTTATTACCTCCCTCAGAAAATCCAACAACCGCAGACAGCATATTAGACACGCGTTTGGTGAGCGTTCTCGGGCACTTTGCGGAGTTCATGCAGCTATACACAGGCGTTGCCCAATACTTCTTCACCACAGGCTTTGTGAGAACCTTCTTGGGGTCGCAAATCTTGGCAAACGACGCCTCGTTTTCTCTGGGTGTTAAAACAATGTTAAGGGGCTTCCTCGTGGGATGCTTCACGACAAACGTGTAAATCCTGCCATCAATAGAATACCCGTCGGTGTTGCTAGGGCCCAATACTTTGTTCTCTAGGGTGCTGAGCAGAGTCATTGCATATCTTACTTGATCAGGAACCACCGCGTTGCCCATGAAACCGACGCGGAGTTTGTTTGTCTTGTTGTTCTTCTCTATCTGCCTCGGTGGCTCGTTGTTTTCCCAGTCGAACTTCTCGATTACTGGGATTTCAAAATCAATACCTGCTCCTTTCTTCACGACCAGGCAGAACCATCTGTAGCGCTGGTGAGGGGCGCCGACGCAAGTTGCACGACACGAAGTCCACCTGCAGTCATACCCAAGCTCGTCAAAGGCCTTCACAATGACACTGATGTTCTCGTATGCTGCTAGTGTGTGAGAATTTTCCAGGAACAGATACTTGGGCTGACACTCCTTGGTGATGCGCACGACCTCGGTGAAGAGACCAGATGCCTCGTGTTCAAAACCAGTTCCCTTTCCCGCGGTGGAGAAACCGGTACAGGGCCACCCGCCGGTGATGATGTCCACCTTTCCAAGATATGGAGTGGCGTCAAAGGTACACACATCGTCAAATACAGGAACGTTGGGGTGCTTCCGCGCTAGGAACCCTCTGGCATCATCATTCTTTTCCACGTAGGCAATGGGCTCCACGATGCCACGCAGACCGTGAGTGATGCCACCGATGCCAGAGAAGAGATCGATAGCGTGCAGCATTTAACTTAAAGGACATTATTTTATCGACAATTTGACGAACTGACGTGGCCTATATGTTTGCTAGGTTTTACATTCTGTGTGAGACTAAATAGTTTCTCATAAATGACCTTATACCATTGAAATGACACTCTTTTCCGATAGTAAGATATTTGGCAGCCTTATATGCGGAAGGATATGACACCAAAACTGCCTCAATATTATCCTTTGTTATATCAATTCCCAACTTGGCATACTTTTCTATTAGTTTCAAAGATTTAGTGGCTTCTCTCCTAGCCACTTCTTCAGGGTCTTTCTTCTTACCAATCTTAGAAGCACCTA
>Ga0247834_1002124_pt1 | contig 31089 bp, 24 predicted proteins | sample LaCruzMarch2015__8_FD_187118 | JGI IMG/M metagenome (GOLD analysis project Ga0247834, IMG submission 187118) | Freshwater microbial communities from meromictic Lake La Cruz, Castile-La Mancha, Spain - LaCruzMarch2015_12m | ecosystem: Environmental > Aquatic > Freshwater > Lake | place: Spain... | reverse complement strand
CCCAACAGGGTGATAATGAGCGTGTCTTTTTCTTGCTCGGTCAGGGTTGATAAATCGGGCTGCTTTTCCATGCCTATACTTTGCTTGATCTCTTACGCTTTTTCAAGGGCGGGCTGAGTAGTTACCAAAAAATACTATTGGGATGTAATGAATCTCGATAATATTTTGGATCAAAGTATCGCTACTGCTCTTTTTGATATGGGTGTCTTGTGTGGCACAGGTACGGCGGCAAGGCTTTGTCAAAAAGTATTAGGCGTTGAACAAACTAAAAAAATGAATGCCATAACGCTTAACGCAATCAATAAGACAACTGACGAAAAATTTATCCCTGGATTTGCAAATGAAAATATCCTGAGATTTGAGGGAATTGTTGAGAAAAATCCACCTCAAAAAGTTTTTTTAAAAGGATGGACGAATCGAGCCAATCGACTTTTATCCCTTATCAATAACGATGATATAGAGGTCGCCGTTCCTGACTCAGTGCAAGGAACTTCAATTGGAGATGGGCTCTATGAACTCGCCGACAAAGTGAAAGTGCCGCATGAAGACATTAAAAAAATGATTGATTGGCAAACCCAACATAATCCTGGTTTGAATCCTAGGTTTTGGGTAGTTTTCAAAATCCACGAGCATTCTAAAAATAAAAGAATGCACATATTTGATCGGGTAGGAAATGAGGTGCAAAGCATCCACGCCGTTCACGGGACAGGAAGTGATCCGAATCACGATGGAATTGCAACTGATTTTTCAAATACACCAGATTCACATAAGAGTTCATTGGGGCTATATAAAACACTTGGAACTTACATCATGGCTAAACATGGAAGGGCATTAAGGCTTGAAGGTCTTGAAGCCTCCAATAACAACGCATTAAAACGGGGCATAGTTTTTCATGGGGTTAATTATGCCGGGGTTGATTATGTCAATAAAAATGGTAGGTGTGGTCGATCTTTCGGATGTCCTGCTGTTGAAGACAGTGTTGTTCAAGGTTTGATAGACAAGTTAAAGGGCGGCTCACTTCTTTTAATCTCATAATATGTCTTGACATTTATAGATGCTCTTGTTCAATGACTTGGGAAGCGAAGCGCATCTATCGTTTAGATATTTTTCACTAGCATTGTGCTCCACCCTACTGGCGCCCTCATATTATGTTTGAGTTTCGTGATCGGCACGGGCATTTAGGCTTTCGCGTCAGGTGTTTTGGAATGGTAATAACAAATATGGTTTGCAAATATAGAACAATATTTTTTCTAGGAATGCTTTTTTTTACGTCAAATGTATTTGGTTTTAATTACAAATACAAGGAAGTTTACGACTTTAAAACACTCGATAACTTTGAATCAGTCATGGCTTTTGAAACATACTATGAAAGCTATATTAGAGACTGCCTTAATAGCACTGGTGGTGGCACCGGAGGCATCCCTTGTTTTATTGCGGGTGATATTTGGAACAGAGAATTAAATATCTACTATGAAAAACTAATTTCGAAATTGGATAATAAAGGCAAAGAGTTACTTAAAGAGACTCAGCGGGTATGGATCAAATCGCGTGATTTAACGCTTGGTCTTAGTGGCGATATTTTTTGGAGAAAACACCAGGAATCTGGCTCTATGTATCAGCTTATGGGAGCTGCCGATTACGATTCAGCATTATCAGCTATAGTGAAGCAGCGGGTATTATGGTTAAGAGATAGGCTCGAATTACTCAATTTGCCCACAGATGAGTAGGCTCTTAAGCGTTACGGGGTTTTATATAAGCTTATTTTGATAGCTCATTTTTCGCCTTTATTGACATGATAAATATGTATTTAAAACTAACCAGCATTAAACCATTTCAGTAATCGCTTGTGTTTGAATTGTATTTAAAATATTAATTTTTATTGTATTTTTTGAGTACAAACCCTACTTTCTGGGGCGTAATGTTTGTACTCTCAATAAAAGTTATAGCTACTTTACAAACAAATAAAAAATTAGGCCGGATTGATCAAGTGGAACAGAGTCTGTGCCATTTCAGCGGCTTCATGGCCAATCGTGGTCAGATAGCCGCCATCTTCCTGCGTGGTCAATCCTTTTGTATACAAACGATGGGCTGCAGCAACCGTGTTTGGGCTTGCGCTGGATTTGTGGATTTTAAGGCCAGCCAAGGTGCTGTCCAGATTGTAAAGGGCCAACAGGTTTAGTTCATCGATCATGTCTTGATTGTAGTTCATTGTTTTTCCTAGTGTGTTGCCAAAGGTTAGGCATTTTGCTGGCTTTGGCGGATATGGGGTACGCTCAATACACCAAAAGGGTGCGCGTACCTTATTATTTATTGGATAAGATTTTCTAAATTGAAACGTTACTGGCCACTTCTATGCCAGCCTTTCGGGATTATTTGCAAGTCTTTACACAACGCGGTCTTGCGGTTTCTTCCCTGCAAAAAATGCGGCGATATTGTCCAAAACCCGATTGCCCATCGCTACGCGTGTTTCTTCACTAGCACTGCCCAAATGCGGCAACAGCGTCACATTGTCAAGTTCCAAGAAACCCGGATTAAGGTTCGGTTCGCCTTCGTAAACATCCAAACCGGCTCCGGCAATCCAATGCTCTTTCAGGGCTTTTATCAGCGCATTGCTATCGACCACATCACCACGGGCGGTGTTGATAAGATGGGCGGACGGTCGCATCAGTTTTAGGCGTTGTTCGTTGAGCAAATGTTTGGTATCGGCCTCGCCAGGGCAATGCAATGAGACGAAATGGGCTTTGGCCAGCAACTCTTCAACGGATTCACAACGCACGGCTTTTAATTCATCAACAATCGAGGAGTCGGGTGCGGAAGGCACATAAAAAAGGATTTTCATACCGAAGCCATGATGGGCTTTGCGAGCCATCGCTTGGGCGATACGGCCAAAACCGATCAGTCCTAAGGTTTTGCCCGTGACTTTTTGCCCAACTAATTGGGTTGGACCCCAGCCCGTCCATTGTTTGTTAAGGATCAGCCGTTCACCTTCGGCAGCGCGGCGGGCAGACATCAACAGCAATAGCATGGCTATGTCAGCCGTGCAATCAGTCAAAACATGCGGTGTGTTGGTGACGACCACACCCTGTTCCTTAGCGGCGTTGATGTCGATATTGTTGTAACCGACGCCAAAATTGCCAATAATTTTCACCTGTCGGTTTTCGACCCCGATAACGTCTGCCGTAATCGCATCAGTTACCGTTGGCAGCAAGGCATCGGCGGTTTGCATTGCCAGTTTCAATTCATCCGCGCCCATTGGCGTGTCGGATACGTTGAGTTGCACATCGTAAAGGGCTTTAAGTTGTGACTCAACTTCGGCAGGCCAGCGGCGGGTGACGATGACTTTGGGTTTGTTCATAGGCTAGGCTCTTTGCGATGGTTATTGGGTTTAGTGTAACCCGATAACCGTTGCCATTCCGTCTGGATTTGCAAAATGAACCTAGCCGGAATGATTTGATAAAGGTAGGACATTTGAAAATTATTTCGCCGTGGCTCGATAATACTCAATCGCCGCCGCAACACCGCTACCAGGCACAATATCAATGCCGCTATCCAACAAGGCCATTTCCACTCCGGCAATCGCACCGAGCATGGACACGTCGTTCATGTCGCCAACATGGCCGATACGGAAGACTTTGCCAGCAACTTCGGACAAACCCGCACCCAGGGAGATGTTGTATTTGCTGAAAGCCGTGCTGATGACGGTACGGGCATCTTTATTTTCAGGGACGACTACGGCGGTGACGGTGTTGGACTCAAACCCTGGCTGGGCGCACAATTTCAAGCCCCAAGCAGCAACAGCTTTGCGGGTTCCCTCCGCCAAACGGTAGTGGCGGGCGAAAACATTTTCTATGCCTTCTTCGAACAACAAATCTAGGGCCTTACGCAAGCCATACAAAAGTGGCAGATTTGGCGTGTAAGGGGTGTAACCTGCTGCGTTGTTGGTCATTTGATCTTTCAAATCCAAGAAGCAACGCGGGTAAGTAGAAGTTTCCACAGCAGCTAGGGCTTTTTGGCTGAATGCCAAGAACGCGCCGCCGGCCGGCAACATAAAACCTTTTTGTGATCCGCTGATCGCGCCGTCCACGCCCCATTCGTCCATACGAAAGTCGATACTGGCGATGGAGCTGACACCGTCTACAAATAAAAACGCTGGGTGGTTTGCTGCATCCATCGCTTTGCGTGCGCCGCCAATGTCGCTCGTTACGCCCGTAGCCGTTTCGTTATGGGTTGCCAACACGGCTTTAATTTCATGATGGGTGTCTTCTTTTAGACGTGCTTCAAGTTTGTCTAAAGGAATGCCGCAACCCCAAGGTTCTTGGTGGATTTCCACATCAAAACCTAAGCGTTTCGCCATTTCTGCCCACAAATGGCTGAATTGCCCAAAACGGTAAATCAGGACTTTGTCGCGAGGATTTAAGGTATTGGTCAACGCCACTTCCCAACCCGCCGTACCGGTGGCAGGAAAAATGAAAGCTTGTCCAGTTTCGGTTTTGAAGATTTTTTTCAAATCTTGCAAAAGCGGGGTCAACAATTGCGGAAAAATCGGCGAGCGATGGTCTTCCATCGCAACGTGCATGGCGTTTAAGACTTCGTTAGGGACGTTGGTGGGGCCTGGGATATAAAGGTGGTTACGACCAGCCATGGAGTTTCCTCTTGAGATAAATGGTTTAGTAAGAAATGAAACCGTTTGCAAATTTGGGTTTGCTTACATTCGGTGGTGTTGATGGAATATGGGGGGGACATTGTAAAGCATCGAAGCCGCACTGGGTTCAAGAATAAATTGGCTTACGGTTTTACATAAAGTCCCTGTAAAAAATAATCAATAATGACATAGCCACTTACAATCGGCAACCTTTGAGTGGCGAATTATCGCGGTAACAATTGACTTTACAGTGTCTAAAAGTAGAATGGGCGATTTATTTGTGTCTGGGATAGGCCAGAATTAGTTATTTCAGGTACTGTACGCCAGTCCGTTACCACCTAATAAGCAGGAATGTACAGATGAGTCACACTTTATATACAGCATCAGTTCAACGGGTACAACGCTGTGAATTGGCTGTTCCGGGCTCTAACCCCGATATGTTTGAAAAAGCGATGAAGAGTGGCGCGGATTTTATTTTTTTGGATTTGGAAGATGCGGTTGCCCCTGATGACAAATTACGGGCAAGAAAAAATATTATCGAAGCACTCAACGACCTGGATTGGCAAGGCCACGGCGTGACCGTTTCGGTGCGTATCAATGGCTTAGATACCCAATACATGGTGCGTGATGTGGTTGATCTTGTTGAACAAGCTGGCAGCAAAATCGACACCATCCTGATTCCAAAAGTCGGCGTTTATGCCGATGTTTACATGGTTGAAGCCATGCTGAACCAATTGGAAATGCAGCAAGGCCTAAAAAATATAATCGGTATTGAAGCCCTGATTGAAACCGCTCTGGGTATGGCAAATGTCGAAGACATTGCCTGCCGAAGTGTTCATGGTCGTTTGGAAGCCTTACATTTTGGCGTCGCCGATTATGCTGCCAGCAACCGTGCCCGCACCACCAACATCGGCGGCTTGAATCCAGATTATCCAGGTGACCAATGGCACGCGGCAATTAGCCGCATGACTGTGGCTTGTCGTGCCTTTGGCTTACGTCCTATCGACGGCCCATTTGGAGATTTTAAAGATCCAGATGGCTACAAAATGGCTGCCAAACGTGCGGCAGCTTTAGGTTGCGAAGGCAAATGGGCGATCCATCCTTCCCAAGTTGAGTTAGCAAACGAGGTTTTCACCCCACCAGCTGCGGAAATTGAAAAAGCCAAACGTATTCTTGTTGCATTGCAAGAAGCAGCGGCACAAGGCAAAGGGGCGGCGGCGTTAGATGGTCGCCTTATTGACGCCGCTTCAGAAAAAATGGCGAATAACGTCGTTAAAGCTGCTGAAGCGATTGCCGCAAAAACCCAAAAATAATTTTACGAATGACGGGCCTGCACAGTTTTTTTCAAACCGACGGCTAATTAATCACACAAATAATGGAGATGCTGTGGATATTCATGAGTATCAAGCAAAAGAAATTTTAAGCGGCTATGGTATTAAAATCGCGGAAGGTGGCTTGGCCTACAGCCCGGAAGATGCGGTGCAACGGGCACGGGAAATTGGCGGGCATGTTTGGGTGGTCAAAGCCCAAATCCATTCCGGTGCCCGAGGTAAAGCCGGCGGCATTAAGATTTGTAAAACCCATGATGAAGTTGAAGCCGCTGCCGAAGCCTTATTGGGCAAACGCTTGGTAACCCATCAAACAGGTGCGGCAGGAAAGGTATGCGGTCGTTTGTATGTCGAAGCCGGTACGGAAATCGCCAAAGAATTGTATTTTTGTTTTTTAGTTGACCGTATCTCCGAGCGCATTGTCATGGTGGGTACCGCGCAAGGCGGTATGGATATTGAGGAATTGGCAGTGACTCATCCCGAAGCCATCACCAAAATCTATATCGAACCCGCTGTGGGTTTACAGGACTACCAAGCGCGGGAAATGGCCTTTAAATTGGGTTTGGATGCCGAAATCATCAGCCATGCGGTAAAAACCATCAAAGGCTGCTATCGTGCTTTACGGGCTTTGGATGCCAGCATGTTGGAAATCAACCCCTTGGTCGTCACCAAAAATGGTGAGCTTTTGGCTCTTGATGCAAAAATGGGCTTTGATGAAAACGCCTTGTTCCGCCAACAAAAAATTTCCGAATTGCGCGATAAAACTCAAGAAGACCCGCGCGAAACCGCCGCTGCTGACCGTGGCTTAAGCTATGTTGGTTTAGATGGCGACATCGGCTGCATGATTAACGGTGCGGGCTTGGCGATGGCGACTATGGACATGATCAAACTCGCTGGCGGTGAACCGGCCAATTTCTTGGACGTAGGTGGTGGCGCATCGGCGGAGCGTACCGAAAAAGCCTTCCGTTTGGTGCTTGCCGACAAAAACGTCAAAGCCATGTTGGTTAATATCTTTGCTGGCATCAACCGTTGCGACTGGATTGCCGAAGGCGTGGTGCAAGCGGTCAGAAAAATCGACATGCAAGTGCCGTTGATAGTCAGATTATCCGGCACTAATGTCGTAGAAGGCCAGCGCATCATTAGGGAAAGCGGCCTGCCCATCATTACCGCAGAAACTTTAGCGGAAGCAGCTGAAAAAGCCGTGCAAGCGCGTAATGAAGTTGCCGCCCGACTTAGTGCTGAGGCTTAAGGAGAAATCACATGGCTATTTTAATCAATGAAACCACCCGCATCATCGTCCAAGGCATTACTGGCAAAATAGGCAGTTTCCATGCCCAAGACATGCTCAAATACGGCTCAAAAGTCGTCGGTGGTGTGACTCCTGGCAAAGGTGGCCAAACCCACCTTGGCTTGCCCGTGTTCAATACCGTCAAAGAGGCGGTCGAACAGACTGGCGCGGATGCCAGCATCGTCTTCGTACCACCTGCGTCGGCGGCCGATTCCATTATGGAAGCCGCTGATGCCGGCATCAAATACTGCGTGTCCATCACCGACGGTATCCCGACCCAAGATATGATGAAAGTCAAAAACTTTTTACGCCGTTTTCCGATAGAAGGGCGCATGATCCTGACCGGCCCAAATTGTGCCGGCACCATCAGCCCAGGCCGCTCCATGCTCGGCATCATGCCAGGGCACATCTACACGCAAGGCAATGTCGGTATCGTCGGGCGTTCTGGTACTTTAGGTTACGAAGCTGCCGACCAAATGACACGCTTGGGTATAGGTATTTCCACTTCTGTCGGCATCGGTGGTGATCCTATCAATGGCAGTTCGCACCGTGATATTTTCGAGCATTTTGAGCAGGATTCTGAGACTAAAGTGGTGCTGATGATTGGTGAAATCGGCGGCCCGCAAGAAGTCGAAGCAGGGCTTTGGGCTAATAACAATATGAGTAAACCAGTGGTAGCCTATATCGCCGGACTCACTGCACCTGAAGGCCGACGCATGGGCCATGCCGGGGCAATCATTTCCTCGGCAGGTGAAAGTGCGGCGGAAAAAGTTACCATGCTTAGGGATTTAGGCGTCGTTATCTGCCCAACTCCTGCGGCGATGGGGGTAACTGTTGCAGAGGTTTTGGCCAAATTGTAAAAATCCTAATGAAAGTGCTTAACTGCACTAAGTTTTAATAATGGGGAGGAAATCTTTGCTTTACTCATTGTTAAAATGGTTCAGGTTTTGAAAACCCGTCAGGTCAATTTATAAATGATTTATTCTTACTATGTAAATCCCAGTCTATCCGCCCTCAAATGGCGACGCAATAGCCCAAGCAACGGGTATTCTATGGGGTGTTGCCTAGCGAGGTTGGGAAATATGCAACCAGGAAAAAATGCTCGCCGAATAGCTTGCCTAGTCGCGGGCTATTTTTTATTGGTATTATCTGGTGTGCAGTTAGTTTTTTCCCCGCAAATATCTGTAAGCTTTCGACTTTCAAAGACCCCCTGCAATGGAGGGTTTTCCTGTAGTATTGACGGGACTTACCGAGACTGCACTTGGAGCGTTACCAGTAAGGCACTTTTTTTGTAGTAGATAAATCTGCTTAGGGGCGGCTATTTTTTTGCTGTACCTAAAAGTGGCAGGATGTTTTCATATCGACTTGGTTTTTTACCTGTGTTTATTGCGGGTTTTATGCGAATAATCATTTGGCAATTTTGGATGCGGGTTACCTAAGTTTAAGAATAATATCGTTATTCCCGTTTTTAACGATGAAAAATGATTTTTAAAGCGTGTTTTTATCAAGCCATGAATGATACGATTGTGCAGTTTTGGATATTAGCGGCTATTTGATGCATTAGAAAGGCAGAGTTTAAAACTAATTGTTTCATAAGTGTTTGCATTACCATCGATTTTCCAGATCAGTCTTTTTTAGTAACTATTTATAAAACAATTTTTTCCCTATAGTTGGAAAATTAATAATGATGATAAAAGTAAAGGAAAATAAATGAAAACACCGATTAATATTGCAGTGACTGGCGCGGCAGGGCAAATTAGTTATTCATTGTTATTCCGCCTAAGCGCAGGTTTATTGTTAGGGCCTGAACAACTTATAAACTTGCATTTGCTTGAAGTTACGGCGGCTATGCCAGTGTTAAATGGTGTGCTGATGGAATTGAAGGATTGTGCGAATCCCTTGCTGAATAAGGTTGTGATTACTGACGACCCGATGGTGGCGTTTAAAGATGTCGATTACGCGTTTTTGGTTGGCGCACGTCCGCGAGGCCCTGGGATGGAACGTAAAGATTTATTGCAGGTGAACGCGGAAATTTTTGCGGTGCAGGGCAAAGCTTTAAACGCGGTTGCCAATCGGGAAGTGAAGGTTTTGGTTACTGGTAATCCAGCTAATACCAACGCCTTGATTGCGATAAAAAATGCACCGGATTTGAAACCAGAAAATTTTTCTTCGATGAGTCGTTTGGACCATAATCGCGCTATCAGTTATCTTGCTGAAAAATGTGGGGTTTTGTGCAAGGATGTAAAAAACATGAGTGTCTGGGGAAATCATTCAGCTACGCAATATCCTGACTTGCATCATGCCAAAGTCAAAGGCCAAGATGCTTTAGCTTTGGTTGATAACAATTGGATTGTCGATGATTTTATTCCTGCCGTCCAGCAACGCGGCTCAGAAGTGATTAAAGCACGGGGGCAATCCAGTGCTGCATCAGCCGCCAATGCTGCTATAGATCAGATGAAATCTTGGGCGTTCGGTACCGAAGAGGGCGATTGGGTCAGCATGGGCGTGATGTCTGATGGTAGTTATGGCATAGAATCGGGATTGGTTTATTCCTACCCCGTCACTGTGAATAATGGTGAAGTCAGGATCGTACAAGGCTTGGATACTAATGATTTCAGTTTAGAAAGAATGCGAATTTCCGAAACCGAATTGAAAGCCGAGCGGGATGACGCCAAGCATTTGATTTAGAAATTATTATCAATAGCTTAAATGGTCACGTCATCGGTTTTTGGAACGCGGTCATCCCGGTCTAAACTGGCGGGCAAATTACCTTTATCCCTGAAGGCATTCGTTCCAAACCATACCCTCCCGAATAAATCAATTATCTGGGTCAAGCAATAACTGATATTAGCGTTATTACTTGTTTCCCGTTGCGGTTTGTTGAAAAACGGTTGCTTTTACAGAGATACTGATACGAGCCTTAAGAAGCTAATTTTAACATGCCAAAACCGTTGGGTTTTTTAACCATTTGAACTTGGATTTTGATACGTTTTTTGACTGCATCAACATGGGAAATTACACCTACGGTTTTCCCATAGGCTCGAAGGTTTTCTAAGGTGTTGAGGACTAGCGTCAGCGAATCGCCGTCCAAATTTCCAAAACCCTCATCAATAAATAGCGAATCCACCGATTTATTGTTGTTCGCAAGTTCTGATAAACCCAAGGCTAAGGCCAAGCTGACGATGAAGCTTTCACCGCCGGAAAGGGTTTTAGGCAGGCGACGGGCGTTGTTCTGGAAGGTGTCTTCAATTTCTAAAGCTAAGCCAGCCACTTCTGGATTAAAACGCAGATAATAGCGGCCACTGATTTTTTCTAGGATAGCGTTGGTTTTGGCTAGCAATTGTTCGGCGAGACGCAACTGTACCCGACGGCGAAAAACCATGCCGGTTTCACTTTCCAGCAAAGCACGTTCGGTCAAAATTGGCTGTGCTTCCCGCTCACGTTGCTGCAATTCATGTTCGAGATCATCTACCCGTTGCAGTTGCTGATTCTGCTGTGCCAAAAGTTTTTGCAAACGTTGGATTTCTAATTGTGTTACGTCCATTTTGTCGGCAAGTTGTTTCAATTGCTTATAAATATCATCTGGGTTAGGGATGTTATCAGCAATTAAGACCTCTTTTTCAATTTGTGCCGACAAGCTTGCCAATTCTTGTTGCTTATTGGTGATTTGTACTTGTAAATCTAGTTTTTGCTGGATAAATTCGGGCTCCTTGATCAATAATTGCAGGGCATTGCGTAATTCGGTCAAATTTGAGAAAGGAGTTGGTGCGAGAGTTTCTAGCAGGGCTTGTTTTAAGCTGGCAAATTGGATTTCCTGATCGGACACCAGGCGTTCCTTATCTGCGATGAGTTGTTGTTTTTCAATTAGCGCTAAATGCACACCAATCAACTCTTCACCATCCAATTGTTTGATAAGCTGGCTGATGAGATGGTCGCATCGGGTGATTTCAGCTTGGCAAACCGTTTGTTGCGATGTGAGACCAGACAATTCTTCAAGCAGGTTTGACTTACGCAAATGAAAAGTTTGATATTCCTGCCGACGGCTGTTAAGACGGTCAAAAAAGGCGTCTTCCTTGCCTTTGCTCGGTATCGATTCACCTAACGTGCTCAATTGTGTCAACACTTTTTCAGCCAATTCTTGTTCTTCTTGGCGGCATTGTGCTAACGCCGTTTCAAGATTTTGCAGTTCTTGGCCACTGCCTTGGGTGTTATTGTCCAAGATTATTGCGGTTTCTTGCAATTGCGTGGTGGTGGCTTCGTGTTTAGCAATCAACGCGTTGATTTTGGTGATGTTAATAGATTTTTTCCGGTACTCATTGCTTAGTGACAGGATATTCCTTAATTCGTCTTGAGCCTCTTGTAACCAGATTTTCATCAAACGCAAATTGGCTATGTCCAAGTCTTTAGATGCGGCACCCAAGCGGTTGCATTGTGTCATCCACTCGGCTTTAAGGTTTTGCATTTGTTGCTGTGTTGTACGGTTTATTTCAGCAGTTTTTTGGGCGCTGGTAATGCGTTTGCCTAAGCGGTCAAAGTTTGCCGATAATTCAAGCATTTTTATTTTTTGATCAGCTAAGGCTTGCACTGAATTGGCCATGACTGGCGGATGTCTTAAGTATGGGTGTTGTTTAGACCCACATAAGGGGCAGGGTTTGCCCTCCACTAAATGGGGCCGTTCGACCGACAGTTTTTTTATCAATGCCTCGCGGTACACAGATTCTTCTAGGGCGCGTTTGATATTTTCCTCGCGTTTTAAGATGTCGCGCAGATGTTCTTGTTCTTGCGCTAAAGCTCCAATATCGATTCCCGCTTGCGGTTTAGGGCCGAACAACCCCAGCCATCCGCTGTGTGGCTGGTCAAGTTTTTGATATTCAAGGGCTAAACTGTACAAATGTTGGAATTGCCTGACGCGGTCTTGTTGCTCGATTTTTAGCCCATCAATACTGTCGGCTGGGTAGCCCTGCAAAAGATTGTTACAGGCTTGTTTTTCATTGGCCAGTTGTTCCTTAAGGCTGGCAATATCGGTGTGGGTTTTGGTGAGGGCTAAACTGGTATTTTTTATTGACGTCGAGGTTTTTTTTGAGCCGCTAGTAAATTGTTTATATTGTTCGGTTAGCTCCTTCAATTCCCCCCGGATTTTTTTTAACCGTGCGGTTTCTGGAAAATGATCCAATAAGGATTGGTCGCCGACGTGACCATCTAGCCATAATTCTACCGTTTCAAGGTCGGCTTCTTTTTCTGCTTTTTTCGAGTCCAGTGTTTGCAATAACGCTGTTTCTGACTGTTTTTGTAGACGGGTTTGGTTAATCTGAAATTTTATGTCATCAATTGCCTGATGCTGTTCAGAAAAAGTCACTGTACCAGCTTTTTCAGGGATGTTGGGTTTATCGCCCAATTGCTCCCTAAGAAATCGCAACTCCTTTTGTAGAGTGTCACATTCAGTCTTGTGGAGTTGTAAGCTGCTTTGTTTGTCGTCCAGAGCCAGCAAATCTTCTTTATAGCTTAATGCCTGTTTCGCAATGGCGATGTTGTCCAGCAATTGTTCGGTATTCTGTAACTTTGCTTCCAAATCTTGCAGACGCAATTTCTGGTCGGCAGATTGGATTTGCAGGGCTGCAGTGTTTTTTAGTGAGGTTTGTTGCTGCTCCAAAATATTTCGGTTGTCTTGGAATTCTTTGAGTTGTTCTTGATAATCCAATAAATCATGCTCAGAGGCTTCCTGTTCTTCAGGTGTCAACAACTTGATTTTTGCCAGTTCTTGCTTGACGGCATCAACCGCTTTTTGGGCTTTGTCCGCGTTGTTGATGATTTCGTTGCGGTGGTCAGCGTAAATGTCAGTAGCAATTAAAGTTTCTAAAATCCCCATGCGTTCGCTGTCGAGGGCATTTAAAAACGCAGCAAAATCACCTTGCGCCAATAACATCGAACGGGTAAAACTGCGAAAATTCATACCAGTCAATTCAGTGATGTTGGCACAGACGTTTGTTGGTGTTGTCGCCAGCACTTTGTTGTCGGACAAACGCGTCAATTGCATCTTGATTGACGCTGAACCGGGTATTTCCAAGTTACGTTCCGCCTTCCAGCTTGAATGGTACACTTCATCGGCGAGCTTGAATTCCACTTCGGCATATGAATCGACGGTATTTTGGGTCATGATGAAATCCGCCGGTTGGTCGAAACGGAAAGTTTCGCCATAAAGGGCTAAGGTGATGGCATCAAGAACACTGGATTTGCCCGAACCATTTACACCGGTAATCGCAAAAACGCCTGTATTGGCAAATGGCGCCTGGGTGAAGCTGATGCGATTTTCACCCGCCAAGGAATTGATGTTTTTGAAATTAATATTTAGTATTTTCATGGTTTGATACTTGCGGGACTTTGTAATTATTTTAGTTTTACATTATAGCGCTGTGACTAGGCTTTTTCTCAAACAATCGATGGGGCAGAAGTGCGTGGCTTGCATGAGGTTATTGGCGTGTGGTGTAATTTTAAAATCTATAGGGTTGCAGTGTGCTATGTTATTTTGCAATAGGAAAACCTTTGGGAATACGGATGAGTTTTTTATTCAAAGTAAATGGGCAGGAAAGACCTGTCGGCCTTAAATCAATTTCTTAATTCATATTTTCTTGGATTCTTGAATGAAATTTTCGGGCAATTTATTGATCAATTCGTGCGCGTGCTTGAGGTTTATAATAACTATCGCCGTCCTAAGCTAAGCTCAAAAAACTAATTATTGAAATAAATTATCAGGTGTATCAGGTATGACCCAAAAAAAATCATTGACCCAGAATGACAAACAAATCCAATTGGTGATGTCGGCACGGCGTGAGCAAGAGCAGCGGGAGCAATCCTATCGCGGTCAGGCTTTAAAAATGTATCCGTGGGTATGTGGACGCTGCGCCAGGGAATTCACGCATAAAAACTTAGCGGAGTTGACAGTGCATCATAGAAACCATAACCATGATGATAATCCGGCGGATGGCAGCAATTGGGAGTTATTGTGCCTGTATTGCCATGACAATGAGCATTCGCGATACGAAGAAACCCGTTTTACCAGCATCAAGTCCAGCAAGACGGGTACGCCAGCAGTTACTCATAATCCTTTTGCGGATTTAAAAACTTTGCTTAACACCAAAAAATAAAGCTGCGTCGTCGATAATTGTGGAAGCCTTAAATGGCGCGGTTTTGGGCGAAATTCATAATCCTCACAAAATTAAGCTTCGCACCGAAATTATTAATGTTCCACAATTAACGATGAAATTGCCAAAATAAAGGTTGGCGTCAAGTTAATGAATCAATGCCTAGATTGGCGAGCGCGTCGGCCCGCTCATTACCTTCGTCGCCGGAATGGCCTTTGATCCATTTCCATTCAATGGTGTGCAAGTTGCGGGCGGCATCGAGTCGGCGCCATAGATCATCGTTTTTGACCGGTGTTTTTGCGGCGGTCAGCCAATTGCGTTTTTTCCAGTTTGGCAGCCATTCGGTGATGCCTTTCAAGACATAATTGGAATCGCTGTGCAATTGGATTTGGCAAGGTTTATTTAGTGCTTCTAAAGCCTGTATCGCCGCCATCAATTCCATGCGGTTGTTGGTGGTGTTTTTTTCACCACCATGCAATTCTTTAATTTTGCCTTTATAACACAAAAGCGCTCCCCAACCCCCTGGCCCAGGATTGCCCCTGCAGGCACCATCGGTATAGATAATCACGCAATCTGTCATGGTAGTGTCAGTTAATTCAAAAATTTAGCTATGTTACGTAGGGATCATGTTTCCTGCAAGCTTCAAAGGCTTTTCCAGATTTTCTAAAAAGCTGGCGTATGCTTTGGATGATGGTAATCTGCGTTTGCCTAGCCCTATCAGGTCATTTTTTATGTCATAATGCCACCTAATTTTCCTTCATTACCAGTACCTTTTTACCCATGTTGAACAGAAAAATTCTTGTCACCAGCGCGTTGCCGTATGCGAATGGCCCGATTCATTTAGGACATCTGGTCGAATACATTCAAACCGATATTTGGGTGCGTTTTCAGAAACTGCGTGGTCATCAATGTTATTACGTCTGCGCGGATGACACCCATGGTACGCCGATTATGTTGCGGGCTGACAAAGAAGGTATTGCGCCAGAAGCTTTAATTGCTAAAGTTTGGGAGCAGCATAACGCCGATTTTAAGGAATTTGGCGTGGCATTTGATAATTACCACAGCACCCATTCGAATGAAAACAAGGTTCTGGCTGCTTTGGTATATTCCCGCTTGCGGGATGCCGGACATATCAGTTCACGCACGATCACCCAAGCATACGATCCCGTCAAAAATATGTTTTTGCCTGACCGTTTCATCAAAGGCGAATGCCCAAAATGCGGTGCGGCGGATCAATACGGCGACGGTTGCGAAGTGTGTGGGGCGACTTATTCGCCTACTGATTTAAAAAATGCGGTGTCCGCTTTGTCAGGCGAGAAACCGATAGAAAAAGACTCGGTGCATTATTTCTTCGATTTGGCGAATTTTACCGAGATGCTCACGGCTTGGACGAACGCCGGGCATTTGCAAGCGGAAGTCAGCAACAAACTCGCCGAATGGTTGGGCGGTGGTTTGCAGCAATGGGACATAAGCCGTGACGCACCGTATTTTGGTTTTGAAATTCCTGATGCACCAGGTAAATATTTTTATGTTTGGCTGGATGCGCCGATTGGTTACATGGCAAGTTTTAAAAACTTGTGCGACAAGCAAGGCTTGGATTTCAACGAGTTCTGGGCTAAGGACAGCGATGCTGAGCTATACCATTTTATTGGCAAGGACATTATTTATTTCCATGCCTTGTTCTGGCCAGCGATGCTGCATGGGGCGCATTTACGGACACCTTCCGCTATTTTCGCGCACGGGTTTTTAACGGTGAATGGCGAGAAAATGTCCAAATCCCGTGGTACGTTCATTACCGCGCGGACGTATTTGGAACATTTAAACCCTGAATATCTCCGTTATTACTTCGCTGCCAAACTCAGTGCCGGTGTTGATGATATTGATTTAAATTTTGATGATTTCAGTCAGCGCGTCAATTCCGATTTGGTCGGCAAAGTCGTCAATATTGCCAGTCGTTGCAGCGGTTTTATCGCTAAGCGTTTTGCAGGAATGTTGTCGGCAAACTGCTCGGAGCCCACGCTGTTTGCCGAATTTATCAACGCCAACGAAACCATTGCCGAATTTTATGAAACCCGCGAATTTGGCAAAGCCATGCGTGAGATTATGGCATTGGCGGATAAGGCTAACCAATATATTGACGAGAAAAAACCGTGGTTGTTGGCGAAAGAAGAGGTTAAGGAGCAAGAATTACATGCGGTTTGCTCTATGGGTTTGAACTTGTTCCGTTTGTTGGCGGTGTATCTAAAACCGGTGATTCCGGTTTTGGCTAGCGAGGCTGAATGTTTTTTGAATATTCCGTCCCAAGCTTGGGTAGCTGGTTTGCAGCCTTTGTTAAGCCATCAAATTAATGAATTTAAGCCGCTAATGACCCGTGTTGATCCTGACAAAATCACGGCGATTGTCGAAGCGTCAAAAGATAATCTGGAAAAAGTTCCATCAATTACGCCTCCGACACCTGTTGAACCAGCCACTAAGCAATTTGAGCCAATAGCCGAAACGATTGATTTCAACAATTTTGCCAAACTGGATTTGCGTATCGCTAAAATCATTAAAGCCGCCCCTGTCGAAGGTTCGGATAAATTATTGTGTTTGACCGTGGATATTGGTGATGAAACCCGCACGATTTTTTCCGGTATTAAATCGGCTTACCAACCAGAAGATTTGGTCGGGCGGTTGACCTTGGTCATTGCCAATCTTGCACCTAGAAAAATGCGTTTTGGGGTATCGGAAGGCATGGTGTTGGCGGCTGGGCTTGGGGATAAGGAAATTTGGCTATTAAGTCCTGATGAAGGTGCCGTGGCGGGATTGCGGGTTAAATAATTGAAATTTGCTTGCCATTGCCAGTGATGTTAGAAAATGCGTCAACTTTTCAGTTAGTTCAGAGATTTTTTACATGCCAGTTGTTTTTTCTGAACGGCAGTTAAGTCAGGTTTGGAAATAGGTAGAAAATATTTAGTAGCCATCGGCCTTTTAAGTTTATTTGGACAGTCGGCTTTTAGGATCAAGCGACTGCATTTGTATTTCAACGGTCATGTTTTCGGTTTTTAATGGCTTGGGAACAAGCGTTTTAGCTGTCAGTTACTGTCAAGATAACCTGACTCCAAATCGGAAAACTTTTTCGTTCAGAGCCAATAAAATACCTTGGCCGTCATTAAGGAATGCGCATGGAATAAGTTCGTCAGTTAAGACCTTTCAGGTTTTTAAAACCTGAAAGGTCTAGCGTGCCATTGCCTACATTATTTCATGCTTATTCCTAATCTTTAGCAAAACCCAAAGGGAGCAAAAATGTTCGTTAATACCCTGCCGCTATTTTTCTCCCAAATTACTTATATAAGCCCAATTGAGTTGTTGATTATTTTTCTGGGTTTTTACGTTGTCCTTTTTATGACCTCGCCAATTGGTGAAAAGCTCGTATTGGCTAAGCCTTTTGACAATTATCTATTTTTAGCGTGGACTGGTGGCATAAATTTGTTCTGGGTTTTCTGGCCTTGTTTTCTGCTCTTTAATATGGGTTTATATACGACCGATGTGTTGACAATAACCGGAACGTTGACCGTTTCCAGTTGGGATGACATTCATATTGTTTTGTTGTTGCCAATGCTTTGGTGGGCTACTGGTGTTTGGCGATGTTCAGCAAATTGCAGTTACCGCATGTGGAGTGCCAGTGCACGTTTGATGATTTTTTGCGTGATTTTTGAATACGGTTTAAGGTTGTTGATCCGAATGGATTACCCTAGATTGTTTTTTAATTGCGAAGAATTGCTGATGGACTATGGCAGTTGCTTTTAACATGCTTAGGAAAAAAATCCTAAGGTAATCAAGCCTTAGGACTTTATTAAATACCCTTTGTGGGGATTAATTTTTAATGGATTTAATTAATTCTAAAGCTTTTTTCAAATCATCAGACGATGTTTTAGGATTGCCTTGGTTAGCTTGGATTTGTCCTTTCATAAGGCTTTCGTTGGCTTGTTTTACGATGGCTTCGTTACCAGTGATTTTTTCAGATGCTGAACGTGCCGCTTTAAAATGTAAACGGGCAGTAGAAAAGTCACCTTTATTAACTTCTTCTAAAGCTTTTTCAATATGCGTAATGGTTTCAGCAGTGCTTGATGTAGAACTGCTTACCGCTTCTTCGGCGAGAACAACAGTGCTGAAAACACCTAAAGAAATCGCCATAAAGAAAGTAAGTGCAGTTTTTTTGATGATGTTCATGAATTTAATGCCTTTAGTTGGTTTTAGGGGATTTGGACATCAATGTCGGTAAATCTATGGTATGTCCAAGCTCTATCATATCGCATAAGTTGATTTCATATCAGACTGTTTTGGTCTCCGGCCTAAAATATTCTGACCTTAAAAGTTTAATTAGCGAAGAAAAATAATGGCTACATTTGATAACAAATACGATATTCCCGATTAGGCAAACGACTAAGCTAGGCTATTGGTAATAGGGATCGATTTAAGAAAACGCCTAGTTTGAAAATCTGCTTAAATGACACGTAATGGCAATTTGAAACCTATGCTGATGCGGAAAGAGTCCCTGCTTAAGGAAATGTACTGATCATTGACTTTGACGTAGTGAAGATAATTTTGTAAGACATTGGGTTTCCAAGGTTTTTTAAACCCTTAAACCGTGAAGCGCGATAGACAATGACCCTATCGCGTTTTATTGGATTTGCTTAATCCCGCAACAACTCATTAATACCCGTTTTGCTGCGGGTTTTTTCATCCACTTGTTTGATAATCACCGCGCAATACAAACTGTAGCTGCCGTCAGCAGAAGGCAGGTTGCCGGAAACCACCACCGAACCGGCTGGAATGCGTCCGAAGCTGACTTCCCCCGTCATGCGGTTGAAAATTTTAGTGCTTTGACCGATGTAAACTCCCATAGAAATCACGCAACCATCTTCCACAATCACACCTTCGACAATCTCGGAACGCGCACCGATAAAACAGTTGTCGCCGATGATGGTCGGGTTGGCCTGCAAGGGTTCCAAGACGCCGCCGATGCCGACACCGCCAGATAAATGCACGTTTTTGCCGATTTGCGCACAAGAGCCGACAGTCACCCAAGTGTCCACCATCGTGCCGCTATCGACATACGCGCCGATATTGACGTAAGACGGCATTAAAATCGCGCCTGGGGCGATATAAGAACCGCGACGGGCAACGGCGTTAGGCACGACGCGCACGCCTGCTTTGGCAAAATCTTCTTCGTTGTATGTGGAGAATTTGCATTCAACCTTATCGTAATAACGGGTGTTGCCACCGTCCATCAGACGGTTTTCGTTGATGCGGAACGACAACAGCACGGCTTTTTTCAGCCATTGGTGGGTGACCCAATCACCGTCGATTTTTTCAGCTACCCGTAGTGTGCCGTTGTCCAGCAACCCCAACACTTCGTTGACGGCTCCGCGTACTTCGGTGCTGGCGTTGGTTGGCGTGATGTCGGCACGGTTTTCAAAAGCGGTGTTGATGGTATTTTCTAATGATGTCATGGTTTTTTCTATTGGTTTATTAAGGTGTTGATGAAGTTTTTAATGCGATGGGCGGATTTGATACATTCGTCCAGCGGTGCGACCAACGCAATCCTGACATGGTTTTCACCTGGGTTGATGCCGTTAAATTCGCGAGATAAATAACTGCCGGGCAAAACGGTCAGGTTTTCATGCGCGAACAGTTTTTGGGCAAATTCCGTGTCTGCAGTTGCTCCCGGCAACTTGCTGACCTTCCTCCGTCCGTGGAGGTCGTCATTGATCGGCGTTTTTAGCCAGACGTAGAAGCTCGCGGGCGGTTTTTTTAACTCGCAAACCTCAGACAAAATCGTGATGAAAGCGGCGAATTTATCGCGGTATAAACGGCGGTTTTCCAGCACATGATGCTCGTCTTGCCACGCTCGGATGCTAGCATGTTGTGTCGGTAACGGCATGGCGCAGCCTTGGTAGGTGCGGTATTGGAAGTATTGTTGCAAGACCTCGGCATCACCGGCGACAAAACCGGAACGCAATCCCGGCGCATTGGAGCGTTTGGACAGGCTATGGAACACCACGCAACGTTTGAACGTGCTATTGCCGATGCGGTGGGCAGTTTCCAGCAAGCCTATAGGCGGCTTGGTTTCATCGTCATACAATTCGCTATAACATTCGTCCGAAGCGATGATGAAGTCATATTTATCCGCCAAATTTAAGAGTTTTACATGGTCGGCTTGGCTCATCACCGCGCCGCTGGGATTGCCTGGCGAGCAAATATACAGCAACTGGCAACGCCGCCAAATGCTTTTCGGTACGCTGTCAAAATCCGGCAGATAACCTGTGGCTTCGGTGGTATTGACAAAATACGGTTCTGCACCCGCCAGCAACGCCGCGCCTTCGTAAATTTGATAAAACGGGTTGGGCATGATGACCACGGGTTTTTCGCTTCCGCTGGCGTCAACCACACATTGGGCAATTGAAAACAAGGCTTCGCGAGTCCCACTAACGGGTAGGATTTGGGTATCAGCATCCAGCGCGTCTAAGGGAATTTGGAAGCGTCTGGACAGCCAGCCGGCAATCGCCATACGCAGTTCCAGTATGCCTTTGGTGGTCGGATACATACCCAAACCTTGGATGTGCGCCAGTAAAGTTTCTTGGATGAAATGCGGCGTTGGGTGGGTGGGCTCACCGATGGACAAAGAAATAGGCGCTTTATCATGTGGCGGGGTGATGCCGTGTATCAATTGTGCCAGTTTTTCAAACGGGTAGGGGTGTAGGTATTGTAGGTTTGGGTCCATTGCTCGGAACTAACGCATAACTTATTGAATGGGATTGTAATAATAGGCGTGAAGCCCAAACAAGCTTGGACTCCTGACCAATGTACCAGATTAATTACAGTGCGGCTTTCGGCCTGCCGCCTGGGCTTGTTGATACCACGAAAAGGCTTGCGGCATGTGTTGTTCCAGTTCTTGGATACGGGTGGCGTGCGCCGGATGTGTGGACATAAATTCGGCGGGTTCTTGGCCTTGGGATGATTGCGCCATTTTTTGCCATAATGCGGTGCTTTGTCTGGGATCGAATCCCGCTTTCGCCATTAAGTCCTGGCCGGTCATATCCGCTTCACTTTCTTGGGTGCGGCTGAATGGCATCAACACGCCATATTGCGCGCCTAAGCCCAATAATCCCAATGTGGTTGGATTTTGTCCGAGTGTAGTTTGCTTGATGATGCCCATGCCATGTTGCATGGCCATTTGTTGCGATGCCCGTTCGTTGCTGTGCCGGGCTAAGACATGACCGATTTCATGGCCGATGACCGCCGCCAATTGGTCTTGATTGCCGCCAACCATTTCAATCAAGCCCGTATACACGCCAATTTTATTGCCTGGCAGGGCAAAGGCGTTCAAAGATTTGTCTTGAAAAACGACCACTTCCCAATTGCCGCCCGTTTGTTTGGTAATCGCGTTGGCAATGCAATGGGTTAGCTGATTGTATCGCGGGTTTTTGCTGATGGGTTTTTGGGTTTTTAAGGCACTAAAAGTTTGTAAGCCCATTTGGTCCATTTGCGCTTCAGGCATAAAAATGAACTGGTTTCTGCCGGTAGGACTGGTGGCGCAGGCACTTAACAAACCCGCGACCAGTAAAACGAAGACATATATTTTCGACATAAGCTATATAGACAAGTGGTAAATAAAGCTGCCATTTTAACGTAACTTATTCTGGAAGTTTAAATATAATGCTGTCGATGAAAGAAATGGTAGTCCTAAAAATGACGCTTAAACGGCTAGTCCTGAATTAATCGGCTAAGGTTTCTAAGCGATAAAAACCAGCCCCGTTCATACCTAGAGTTTCCGCAAGCCAAGGCAATGTGGTACGCATTTCTGCCTGCAAGGTCCATGGAGGATTTATGATAACCATCCCGCAAGCGGTCATGCCAGGGGCTTGTGAATCTTCTTGAACGCCCAATTCAAACAAGTGCATATTGGCAATGCCGCTACGTTCTAATGCGCGTTCCAAAGCTTGGGTCAGCCGACGGCTGACCACCGGATACCACAATGCGTAAGTGCCGGTGGCAAACCGCTTGTGCATTTGTACCAGCGTTTCAACAACCTGTCCGTAATCGCTTTTTAGTTCGTAAGACGGGTCTATCAATACCAAGCCACGCCGATCCCGTGGTGGCAATAAACTATTGGCGTGTTTTAAACCGTCATCTGAAATTATCGTGACACGTTTGTCTTTGCTGAAATTTTTGTGCAGGATTTTTAGTTCTGTCGGATGCAGTTCGTATAAAAACAAGCGGTCTTGCGGGCGTAGCAGAATCCTTGCAAAGCTTGGCGATCCAGGGTAATGGTTAAGTTGGCTGCCGGTGTTGGCTTGTTTGACGAGTTGGACATAATCGGCAACGCTGGCGGGTGTGTCGTCGCGTTGCCATAAGCGTCCAATCCCGTTATCAAATTCACGGTTTTTTAACGCGTAGTCGCTAGTTAAGACATAATCGCCGGGGCCGGCATGGGTGTCAACGTAGCAAAACGCTTTGTCTTTTTGGCCTAGATAACGAAGGATTTGTACTAGGACAGTGTGTTTCAAAACATCGGCGAAATTGCCGGCATGGAAGGCGTGGCGATAACTGAGCATTAGAATGAAGATTGGATGCGTTGGTCAAGATTGTGCTGAAGCGTTTAATTGATACCACAATAAACCTAAATATTCATGCAGCACCAAAAAAGTTTTCTCCAGTGCAATTGCAGAAGGTATGAAGCGTAATAAAGACTCGGATGGGGAATGGCTGAAAAATGCGGTGGGTGCGGCTAACACCTGAAAGCCGGCATGCTGGAATGACCATACTGAACGTGGGATATGGTAAGCCTGTGTGACCAGTAGAATTTTGTCAATCGCTTGTGTTTGCAAAATTTGTCGGCTAAATCGGGCGTTTTCAGCGGTATTACGGCTGGTAGGTTCTTGCCATTTTACGGGAACATGGAATTCATTTTGCAAAACTTCCGCCATGAGCTGTGCTTCTGAGGCATAGTCTTCGGAAAACACCTTGCCACCTGAAACCAAAACGGGCAATCCGGTATCTCGGCTTAGCTTGGCGGCATATCGTAACCTCAATAGAGTTCGTGAATTGACTGTACGTGGTTGTTGATATTCAAGTCCAGAATCTTCACCACCACCCAGCACGACGATGGCTTGCGGTTTGAATTGCGATATTTTATCAGCGGTCAGTGACGGATAGCTTTCCAGGGTTCCGGAAATGATCTCGGTCACTACGGGTAGGCTCAGGGTCGTTAAAATCAATAAACTAGCCGTTGACAAAAGCAAACCCAAGCGGTGTTTACCTAGCAGCAAACCCACCAAAGCCATTATCAATAAGCTCGCTGGCGGTAGCAGCAATAATTTGATGAAGTAAATTACCGTGATGTCCATAAAATTTTATGAATGGTTTGGCAAAACGAGGGGGAAGGACAATTGTTCCTAAACCACTTTGCCTGCGAGCGTCATGACAATTTCAAAGGCAATTAGACCAATGATAATCAACTCCAAAATTGACGAATGGCGATGTTTTTGCTCGTCAGCCAGCATTTCAAACAATTCGTGGATGGTTTCCAGTTTTTTGGACAATACCCGTGTGCGTGGGGCAATTTCAAGATATTTTGCCGTGATGCTGTAATATTCCTCGTATTCTGGATATTCCCAAAAGAAATCCGGTGTGTCCAGCAAATCATAGTTTAAGATGATATCGCTCTTGGTCAAAAACAATTGCCCACGGATTTTGGCGATTTTATGACGGCTGAGTTTGATCCGACCGTCTTCCGCCAGCGATTTAGGGATGTAATTGGTGTTATTGATCGTGGTGATGGCGTGGGTTTCAAACGACGCCAGCTTGATGGATTGTGCCATACCTTGTGATAAAGAAAACAACAGGATAGGATCAGAAGATTCGACTTCGATATGATCTTCCACAATGCGGGTGCTGGGGCAATCCAGCTCAAAAGTGAAATTATCTTCTTCAACGGCAAGCAGCGGATTTTCGGCATAGCTGAGGAGGAGTTGATGCAATTTGCCTTGCTGTTCGATGTTAACATTCCAATGCACCACCGCACCATAAGAAAACACCACAGACCAAGCGTTATTATCTTCAATTAACAACGCCCCTTTAATAATGCGGATTAATGTCGTATCCGAAATCAGCTTTGCCAGCGCACTAATATCAAATCCTTGTGCTAAGCAAAATGCGGCGCATTGCTTTACTGTTTGTTCAGACATATTGATTATTTTAAAAGAGCTTGCAATGGAAATAGGAATTTTTCGCTAACATTGTTTCAGCAAGCACTTATGAAACGCACATAGCTTTTGGATAGATATTACTGCCCCATCAAATATTGCTTACCGTTTGGGAAAATATAGTTCAAGAACTGATGAGATAGCAATTAGGCAACGTTAAATAGAAACGGAAGTTGCATTTTACGGTGAGTTCGTAGAACTCGGCAGTTATTTTCCTGATTTGCGAAAATATTTGTCTATCTACCAATTGCCAAACATCTAAAAATCGAAAAAACAGACACCATCTTTTGCTAAGTCAGGCATCTGTTTAGGTTTTTGAAAAACATGTGATATGGCGTTTGCCACAAACAGAATAGACCAAACTAACCAGAAATTAAGACCAACCAACCATCTTCACCTTCGCAATGTGAATATTTGGCATCGACCCGGATATTGATGCGAGCGGCGGTATTACGCAAACTGGCCGGCAATTTGGCTGTCACCAAATAAAAAGGGTCTTTGAATTCACTATCAAATTCTACGGTTATTTCTTTAACTTTAATAGAAATTTGGTCAGGGTTGTCAATGTTCATGACTTTAAAAGAAAATTTACTTTCAGGTGCAACTTTGGCTAAATGCCCTGGTGTAAAACTCGATAACCTAGGCTTCATACAGGTTCCGGCTGAACCGCCGCTGCCTTTACCACCGCCATGACCACTGTGATGTTCTGCGGCATACGCTGTTGCCGTTAACAATGTAGCCATCAAAAATGTAGTTAAAATTGATTTTTTCATAAGTTAGGCCTCCCCCTCTTAAGCTATTACTGATTTCCGCAGAATTATTTTTTGATATTTTGAAATCCGCAGCTAATTATATGATTTTTTTTGTAAAAAAATATTTTTGCATTTCTTGGTGACTTCATAACAGGCTCAAGAAAATCACCAGTCTTATTTCCAATCGAATATTGCGTTTTGCTCTCAAATAATAGCATGTATGTAAATATCTAACTGATGTTACGCAGTAACCTGCTTTTGCTCCCGTTTGCTGCCGAGCACCACAGGTCGCGTGCAGGTATTTCGTTGGACTTCGCTTCGATCTTGACCTGACCTTTATGCCCTGCGGGTACAGCGAGATACCGGCTTGGTTCGCCCACGCGCTGACCATATGGATGGCCTCCAGCTTGCCCTTACGGTCATAAGAATGGCGGCCGGTTTTGCCATCAATGGCGACAACTTCGCCTTCAGGCCCTGCGGGTAGAATGCTAATTCGGTAACGCTTTGTGCCCAGCTATGAAGCATTCGGTCAGTTTGCCGGGTTCGATCCGCGAAATCACCCGTGCTAGGCAATCGTGCGAGGGGATGCCGTTTTCCAGCGCTCTCTGAAATGGCTTAGCAAACCGGAGTACCACTTGTTGGCGCGGATGATGCTTCGGTTTGCACCAAGGAAACCACTACCCAATCCGGCTTTGGCGATATTTCGTTGTCTTCAACGAAGAAGTCTATAGATCCATTGGGTTTGATAGCGAATAAAGGGATAGCGTCTTGCTGATGATCCACGAGAAAATGCTGAAAATCATAATGTCCGGTTAATAGAGTTTTATGGATTTTGGCATGATGATTAAACATTTCCATCAATCTTTGCAGACTTACATCGGTGCCGAACAATATTCGGGTTTTTGCGGAATGGGCGTAATTTGACCTTGCACTTACAGAGGGCTGATTTTCGGTGGCTATTGAATAAATAGCCCGTGGCCCCAATTCCGTCCGGTAATGCTGGCAAGCCAATAGGTTGATTTCTGGATATTCCGATAAGGCCAGCAAATAGCCAATACCGCTCATATCCAAGTGCTGGTCGGCGTGATTCGAAACTGCATTGCCATAATAAGTCTTCAGCCCTTCCATACGCGCCGCGCGCATATCTGTCCAGCTTGTATCAGCCAGCACAACATGGAATCCATACTCTTGCAGAACCTTCGCCATTTCTCGCGCCAGTAGATTGGCACCGATTATTAGAATACCTTTGGCTTCGGGTTCACCAACACCCAGGCGCAACGCAATGAAACGCGAAGTGATGCCTTGTAACACCACCGTGCCGATAATCACCATAAAAGTCAGGGGCACTAATAATTCGGCTTGCCCAAACTCAATTGGCGTCAGCACGTTATGCGCTTGCAGGCTTGCCCCTTGTTCCGCCTGAAGTTCAAGTTCCTGGAGCCGGGCTGCAAATACCGCCGCTGTGGCCGCCGCCACAATGCCGCGTGGGGCAATCCAGGCCATCAGTAATTTTTCGCCTCTGTTAAGGGATGTGCCCCAGGTTGCCAGCAGGATCTTTAACGGTCTAGCAAGAAATTGGATGACTAAGAACACGCCCGCCGCCTTCCAACCCAAGTCAAAAAAATGCTCAAAATTGATCCGTGCCGCCAATAGGATAAACAAGCCTGAAATCAGCAAGATACTCAGGCTTTCCTTGAAATTAAGGATGTCTTCCGTAGGAACGCGCTTCATATTCGCCAAGCAAACGCCCATCACCGTGACTGCCAATAAACCGGATTCATGCTGTACGGCATTGGCAGCGGTGAAGACACCAAAAACCAATCCTAGCGCACAAACATTATGGAGATATTCCGGTAACCAATGATGACGAATGAATTGTCCGAAGCCATAGCCAACAACACCGCCTATCAATGAGCTCAGTACCATGGTTTTGCAAAAAACCATCAAGGTTTGACTTAAAGCGCCGCTATCGGCCTCCGAGACAATAAACTCAAAGACTAGAACGGCGAGCAAGGCGCCAATGGGGTCAATCACAATGCCTTCCCAACGCAAAATATTGGCCACATTAGCGGTAGGCCGGACGGTACGTAGCATGGGGATGACCACAGTGGGCCCAGTGACGACGGTGATGGCGCCGAACAGCAACGACAGTCGCCAGGAAAAATCCAGCAGCCAATGGGTCGTCAGTGCAATGATAATCCAGGTGACCAACACACCCGTCGTCACCAAACGCCTGATCACGGCTTGCAGGCCTTTGATTTCCTTAAACTTGAGTGTGAGGCTGCCTTCGAACAAGATGACGGCGACGGAAAGGGATATGATCGGCAATAACAAGGGGCCGAATAACTGATCGGGGTTTAACCATCCTGACACCGGACCCGCCACAATACCCGCCAGTAGCAAAAATAAAATGGCCGGTAGCTTGACTCGCCAGGCAATCCATTGACAAACAATGCTTATTAGGCCGATTCCTGTGATGGCAACAATGAAATCATCGTTCATGTGGTTTTAGTACTCCAGATAGATAATCATGGCCCCCATTGGGGTATTTGATTTTTTGGTAACAGGGAACCTTAAGAATAGCGTGTTATAAATACTCTTTCAGATGCATTTGAATTCGGAAAGTATGGATGGTAAACATCGATTCGGGAAATTAATTTCAGTCAATTTAGCACTCGACCTTGTCGTGGACACTCCGAACCAACTTGATTTTCCCGATATGTCTAAAGATTTATAGACTCCCATTGTCTAATTTTTAATAAGATTAACCGTTATGAGCAACGAGCACCGAATTACCTTATCCGAACTGGAGCAACAATTAAACTGTTCCAGCACAGGACTCAACAGCACCGACGCAGTGCAAAGATTGTCCCAATATGGTAGCAACGAGCTGCATGTCCGCAAGGAAACGCCGGAAATCCTCAAATTTCTTGGCCAGTTCACCAATTTTTTTGCACTATTGCTGGTTGTCGGGTCTGCGCTGGCTTTCTTCGCCGATTATCTGCAGCCTGGTGAAGGCAATTTTTATATCGGCGTGGCCTTGCTGGCGGTCGTACTGATCAACGCCTTGTTCACTTACCTTCAGGAGCATGAAAGCGAACGCATCATGGAAAGCTTCCGAAATATGTTGCCGCCCATGATCTCGGTGTTAAGGGACGGGAAAACCTTACGTATTGAAGCCAAGCTATTGGTGCCGGGCGATGTGATGTTACTGGAAGAGGGCGACCGTGTCCCTGCCGACGGGCGTTTGATTGAGGTCAACCAGCTTAAAGTCGACCACTCCTCGTTGACCGGCGAGAGCGAGCCGCAACTGCGTAAACTGGCTTGTACCCATGAGCGTTTGCTGGAAAGCCGCAACATGGTTTTTTCAGGAACCTTGGTGCAAAGTGGCAACGGCAAGGCTTTGGTTTATGCAACGGGGATGCACACACAGATAGGGCGTATCGTGCAACTCACCAAGGAAACCACCCAAGTTGAAACGCCCATCCGCAAAGAATTGAAACGTTTCATCCGTATCATTTCCGGGATTGCGATCACGCTAGGCATCCTGTTTTTCATCCTGAGCCTGGTGCTGGGCAAGCCGCTCATCGGTAGTTTGATTTTCGCCATCGGTATCATCGTCGCCAATGTTCCGGAAGGCTTGTTGCCCACCGTGACACTGGCGTTGACGATGGCCTCGCGTCGGATGGCGAAAAAAAACGCGCTCATCAGAAATCTGGAAGCCGTGGAAACCTTAGGTTCGACCACGGTGATCTGCACCGATAAAACGGGTACCATCACCCAAAACCGCATGAAAGTGACCACGCTGGTGCTGGGCAATCATGAATGGTCGGCTTATCAAAACGGCCTGAAACAGGCAAAAGGTTTGGACGAAGCGTGGGCGACCATTGCCTTATGCAACAACGCCCGTTTATCCGGCAAGAGCTATTTGGGTGACCCGACTGAGGGGGCATTACTGGTCTTTGCCCACCGATTGAAACCCTTGGACGATTTGTTCATCAGTTTCCCGCGCCTGCACGAAAGCCCGTTTGATTCATCGACTAAACGCATGATCACAACGCATCGTGGCTTAGATGGACAAGCCAATATCGCCTATCTGAAAGGGGCGCCGGAAGTTGTTTTCAAGCAATGCCAGCAATGTATGCAAGATGGCGAGGTGGTGGATTTTGATCCGGCGGCGCGGCAACACGCCTTGATCATTTACGAACGTTTGGCGGCGCGGGGCGAACGGGTGCTGGCCTTGGCCTACAAAACCACGGATACGGCAAAAGCCAGCGAAGCGGATTTTATTTATCTGGGCCTGATCGGGATGCTCGACCCTCCGCGTCCGGAAATTGCCGATGCCATCGACAAATGCCGGACGGCGGGTATCCGCGTGTTTATGATTACGGGCGATTACCATGTCACCGCTGAATCTATTGCTCGGCAGGTGGGGATGTTCACGGGCGATGGGCAAATCATCGTCGGTGAACAATTGGAAAACATGGATGAAGCCGAACTGTCAGCGGCGTTGGACAGCCACGAATTAGTGTTTGCCCGCTCGACGCCAATGCAAAAACTGCAAATTGTCCAGGCTTTACAGAAAAAAGGTGAAGTGGTCACGGTTACCGGCGACGGGGTCAACGATGCGCCCGCGCTGAAAAACGCCGACATGGGCGTGGCAATGGGCGTATCCGGTACCGAAGTGGCCAAAGAGGCGGCGGACATGGTGCTGATGGACGATAATTTTGCCACTATCGTCAATGCCATCGAAGAAGGCCGCACCATTTTTTCCAACATCAAAAAATTTATCGCTTATGTGCTGACCAGCAATATCCCGGAGATATTGCCGTTCATCGCGTTCGTAGCCCTGGATGCACCGCTGGCGTTGACGGTCGTGCTGATTCTGAGCATTGATCTAGGCACCGACTTGCTGCCAGCCCTAGGCTTGGGGAGTGAGAAGCCTGAAACCGATGTCATGAAACTGCCGCCCCGTAAACGCAATGAACGCCTATTGACCTGGCCGCTGCTGGGCATCAGTTACGGCATTATGGGCATGATCCAAGCGGCGGCGGGGTTCTTCGCCTTTTTTGTGGTATTGGATCAGGGCGGTTGGCTATGGGGTACGCCGCTTCCAGAAACAGGCCTGCTTTATAAAACAGCGGTCACGTCATTTTTTGCCGCCGTGGTCATTTGTCAGGTCGCCGATGTGTTGATTTGCCGGACGCGGCGGCAAAGCATCCTATCGGCGGGACTGTTTACCAATAAGCTGATCTGGCTAGGGATTGCCACCGAGTTGGCTTTGGTGGCGGCCATTTCCCATGTCCCGTTTTTACAGCCGTTCTTTGGCACCGCGCCGATTGGTTGGTTCGAACTTTCGCTCGGTGTGCCGTTCGCGTTCGTGATTCTGTTGGGCGACGAATTCAGGCGTTGGCAAATCAGGCGGGGTAACCGCTTTGTGCAACAGTGGTTGACTTGGTAACGCAAGGCGGAAATAGCGTAAACCATCTGAAAAGCGAGTCTTAATGTAGGCTTAACGTGCGGTAGGGAGAATAGAACCATGTCTAAAAATACTAACAACACAGTAAACGTCTAACCCGCCCACCTACGCAAACCTGATACGAGCTGTCATCCTTGCCCTTTTGGATGAGGAACACCAATGTCATTATCAAAGAAGTGGATTGGGCATATTGAAGCATGGCAGGCCAGCG
>Ga0247834_1002123_pt1 | contig 31111 bp, 24 predicted proteins | sample LaCruzMarch2015__8_FD_187118 | JGI IMG/M metagenome (GOLD analysis project Ga0247834, IMG submission 187118) | Freshwater microbial communities from meromictic Lake La Cruz, Castile-La Mancha, Spain - LaCruzMarch2015_12m | ecosystem: Environmental > Aquatic > Freshwater > Lake | place: Spain... | reverse complement strand
GGAGAGGGAATACGTTGGTTACATCTTCGACTGCGATGGGACGCTCGGCGACAACATGCCGTTGCACTACGAGGCGTGGAAGCTTGCCCTCGGAGACTGCGCGTGGATGTTTCCGGAGGACGTTTTTTATTCCTGGGGAGGGGTTCCCACGGGAAAGATTGTGGAGCGTTTGAACGAACGACACGGAACCAGCCTCGGTGTGGAGGAAATCGTTCACCGCAAGGAGGCCCATTTCATGACGCTGATTCCGCAAGTTCAGCCTGTGGAGCCCGTTGTCGAATTCGCCAAAGGGTTGCTCGGACGGAAGCCGATGGCCGTCGCGTCGGGCGGGCACCGCGAGTTGGTGGAGGGAACATTGCACGCCCTGGGGATCCGCGAGTGGTTTCCGGTGGTGGTCTGCGCGGAGGACTATGAGCGCGGGAAACCGCATCCGGATCCATTTTTGCTGGCCGCCGAGCTTCTGGGGGTGGAACCCACCGCGTGCGTTGTCTTCGAAGACAGCCCGACCGGGATCATCGCGGCGAAGGCGGCGGGGATGGATTGGGTGCACGTGGATCACGACACGTGAGGTTCTGTGGGCTGGGGACGCGTGCCCTTATCTTTTAAAAAGAGGGAGGTGTATAAGATTGGCGTCCACCAAAACGAGGATGAACGGATCCGCTTGTTTAAGGGGTGTCCGTGCTTTGAAAAGCCTATTCTTGAAGCGGCGCGCTGTTTTGGGTGCTTTTTGATTGTCTCATGCCTGGAGACTTAAGTCCCTTACGTCGTATCGGGCTGCCCAAGCAGATGGCGGGAGCGTGGGGACTTGGCGACTGGAACCGTTGGCCACTTTCGTCTACAAACCAAACGCCTTAGCCGACCACGCTCGTGAGGAGGAAACGCGGTTGACGGAGATCGGATCCGTTTGTTATTCGCAGCGTCAAATGCATTGGCTCTCAGCTATTTTCTTCGCTGGATGCACGCTGGCACCAGCGTTTCGTGCCTCAGGAGCAGAGGGATTCGACGGCCCGTCGAATCTGGCGGCCGCTGTCGTAAATGATTATGTTCGCCTCTCAACGTCGCCGGATTTTTCAAGCGAACGGCGGGCAGCTTGGATTGCAAGTGATGACCGCTTCGCACCGGAGTTCAAAAAACGCTTCGTCCTGTTGGAAAAGGCGGCCTGGAAAAAGAATCCGGAAATCGGCTGGGATGCGGACCCGATTTTGGACGCCCAGGATGTTCCCCGGGGGAGGTACCGTGCCGGAAAGACCCTCGATTCGGGTTCGGATGCGGTGTCCGGAGTCCTCGTTGTGCCTGATCGGGGTTGGAACCCGCTGCCCTTTTCCGCCGCCCGTATCGGGGGAACTTGGCGCATCACCGCGTTGGGGACGATTCAATGAACGCGCGTTGGAAGGGAGCATTCATCGCACTGCTGATATCCCCCGGCGTGCTTTTTGCGCAGGTCGGCTGGAAAACTTATACCAACGCCCGATTTGGGTTTTCTCTGAAATACCCGACAAATTGGGGCACCAAGGCCGACGCCCCTAATGGCGCGGGAGCGGAATTCCGCTCGCCGGATGGAAAGATCCTCGTCATCGCCCAAGGGCATTTTTTGGCAGGTCAATCCCTTCGCGACTTTGAAGAGGCCCTTCGTAAGCGCTTCGAGGGGGAGGCGATCACCGTGCGGCAGACGCAGCGCGGGTTCATTCTCGAAGCAGTGGGGAGGACAGAAGTCACCCTCGTACATTTCGCTGCCAGGGCGGGAAATTGGGCGTCTCTGGAGGCAACTTCTCCCAGGGGCGATGAAGATCCCTTCTTGAATGACATCTTCAAATCCTGGAAGCCATTCCTCGAGGGCAACTACGATCGCGCACCATGAATCCAATCTTGCTGCATCGTGTCTTCCTTCTCCTCATGATCGCTTTTTGGGTCCCATGTACCTCTCCCGCCCAGAGCACGCAGGAGATCATGAAGGCAATCCGCCTCAACTCGAGTCCCCCGGAGTCCGGCTTGCCGTCTGCCTCTGTTGTCACGCCGGGCCGCGACAAGGCCCATCCCGAGCGATCTCCCCGGATGCAGCAAGTTCCATCGCCCGGTCCATCAAAGATAGAAGGTAGGCAGCGCAAGATCCTCGGCGGAAAAATGGTAATCCTCGTACCCAAGGGTTGGCACGTGATCGACTACCCCACAGAAGCCAAACTCCTTCGCCCCCTCTCTGGACCTCGGGATCTCGGCCACGAGGAAATCGGCATCCGAAATCTGGGCAAGGTCCCGGCTGCCCCGCTCGATCGCCTTTTTCCGTTGGTGCTCGACGGGATGAAGAGGGAGATGCCCGGCATGCAAACATCTGACATCGAGCGGGCGATGATCGGAGACCTTCCGGCTCTCAAGGCAGACTTTGCCGCTACGGATATGAGGGACCGGATCGGACAGATCTACGTTTTTACGCACGCGAATCACCTCTGGGTTGTCGTGGCGTTCGTCTTCAGCGATGAGGACGGGCCGATAGCCTTCGAGGAAATCCAAGCCGTCTCCGGTACAATCGAATTCGTCAACCCATGATGCGCACCATTTCGATCGCCTGCCTGCTCTTGGCCTTCCTCCAGATCCCTAACTGCAGGAAGGGGGCGGCCCACGATAAGTGGGAGTATGTCAAAGTGGAGCCCACGGCGTTCCAGAACACCTACAGCATATTAATCGTTCGCATGGAGTTTCCGCCTGGGAGCAAATATGCGCGCAGGATTGCGGTATGGCCGCGATTTGTAGGGAATCATCCCTCGGGCAGGGGGGCCGCTGTTTCGATTCCGAAGCAGGACCAGGAGCTGGAGGCCTTGTGGGTTGGCGCATCCGAGGAAATAGTCGCCTTGGACGAGGATAACGTGCTCAACGCAGCCGGTGCATCGATTGCCAAATTTCAAGGGCTGGAGATTCTTCAGGCGACCAAGGAGTTTTTCGTCGGAACGGAAGTGCGCCCGACTCAACACTCCAACTTCCCGATCGTAACGATGAAACCGGTGAAGCGCTTCTCCACGATCTCCGAGATTTATCACGCCCAAGAGCAACAGGCCGTCACCCCGAATCAAGCCGATGCGACGGTGGGTGCCACGACCCCGCCTGGCCATGTGCAGGCGCTCCAGCAGAATCTGCAGGCTATTCAGCAGGGCATGGACGATCTTAGTGCCACCCCTTCACCTTCCGCCGGGACGACGCCCTCCCGACCGCGATTCCGCTCGCTTGGAGGCGGAGAAGCGAGCACCGATCCTCAGTTGGCTCAAGGGCCGAATCTGCCGACGGGAGAGACGCAACAGGCTTTGGGTAACTCTGCCGCGCCGGGAGGAAGTGGTTCAGACGCATCCTCCCCGCTTCCGCCTCCCCGCCGCCTCGGTGATCGCGCAGGAAATGTATTTATCTACGCTCCGGTGGATTGGAATCTGGAAGAGGGCGACGACGTGCTGATTCTCAATGGCCCGCAAGTCCCGGGGGGGGAGGCGGCACGGATCGAGGTGGACACCCAGCTTATGGACACGCCAATGGATGCGACCCAGGCTGCGCAGGCGCTCCTGCAAACGATTCAGGGTGCACTTCCCGGAGCGATGGCCAGCCAACCCCGCCCCTTCCAACTCGGTGCCAACTCCGGAAGCCGATTTGAGTTCACTCTGGCAGATGACCCCGCCAGTCGGCGATTCCAAGTTTACTGCTTCACTAAAGGCAATCTGCTCTACATCGTGCGAGCGTCAACGAATGCCCGGTCCAGCCCCGCAGACCGCCGTGCCATTGAGCAGGCGATCAACTCGCTCGAGCTGCCCTAAGCAACAGCCTCGATCACGCACGCCCCACCAGCGAGTCCGACCGCGAAGAAGAGCTCTCCATCGCTGGCCAAGTCGGCCATGACGTCCGGCAGGACCACGCGTTCCCATCGATTGTTGTCGGACGAAAGCAAGAGCTCCCGCTGGGAGAGCACTCCTAGGTGGGTCTCGGATCGGGCCGACGCGGTCACAACGGCCGTGGAAAGCTGAAACGGATACCCCGCAGATGGAGGGGCGGCCTTTGCTCCCCGAACCGCCGAAGTGCCTTCACGCTGCCATGTCCGCCCGTCCAGCGATGTAAGAATCCGGCCTGAATCGGTCTCGACACGAAATCGACCGCCTTCCCAATCCACCCTCACCAAATCCTCCGTAGGCCCCTCGCTCAGTTGTCGGGTGGCTGAGCCGTCCCCGGCCGACAACAGAATAAGGCCACGATCTCCCACAGAGAAAATCCCTTCCGGGGACGTCACGCGCCACCGGATCCGGTCGGAAGCGGAAGGCCATTCCCCTTTGCAATCCTCGATACTCGTGAGCGACACAGACGGCGGCTCCCAACGGGCAAAAAAATGCTGAATCCGGCTCGGTGCGTCTGCCGGGGCGGTGTCGCAGGCGACGAGGCAGCGCAGCGATTGTTCCATCGGCTCCAAACCAAGAAAGTCTGCGGGCAGGGAAAGTCGTCCGCACTGCCAGGCCTCCTGATCGATTCTCCTGTAGGCAAACCAGCCACCATCACCTGCCACAACCAGCCGGTCATTCCATACAGTGATCGCGCGCAGCCGAACGGACGCACCCTGCGGAAACGGACGGTCCCGGGATTTCCACACTCTGGTATCCTCAGAATGCAGGACGGTCGCATCATCCCCGACGGCCAGCCATCCCCAATGCGGATCCCACATTACAGCGTGAAGGCTGGGACATTTCGCCGGAAGAGTCGCAAGGTTCCATGCGCCCCTTTGGTCCTCGAAAAACACGCGTCCCTCCCTGCCCGCCGGGCGACTTCCCCCAACGGTGACCCCATAGCCGCCCGCCTCGATATCTGTGGACCTGAGCAGCGGTTCGCCGGGCAGAATCGTGACATCCCAGTCCCGATACGGGAAACGGCTCGATACAACCGTGCCGCCCGCGCCAACTGCCCGCAGCAAGCCTCCATGCCACGCAGCACCCAGCAAATCCCGTCCGGTGGGTACCGGGTTTGTTTGCCGGACGCTCCAGGCCGGACTCACTTCTTGCCCTGCTCTCCCACGAGAATGTCCTCTTCCGTTGGAAATTGCCTGTCGATGATCAATTTCTCGTTGGTCGGGTCGTTGGAACGGTAAGTGGGCCAACTGGGGTCGGGATAGCTCATCCGTCGGTTGATTGTGATCAGATAGATCATATCCGGGTAGAGAATCACATATTGCCCCGGCCCCGAGCCAGTGTATTGGACCTTCTTTTCATTGAGCAGCCTCTGCGCAAGCATCCGGTGATCTGGATCGCGGAATATGGGATCCCGGTTGTCTCGTAGGCGCTCACGGAGCATTTGCAGTTGGATTTCCACATCCCGGTTCTGCCACCCGATACCACCCGACGGGATTGGGGCGAGCATGGAGATCGCGGTCGGCAGCTCCCTGCGTTGGCAAAAATGGGCAAGCAGTTTCACGAGGTCATCGCGGTTTTGCTTGAACGCGGCGGCATTCTTGTCCTGTTGCTCCTTCTCCGCCTGAGCCCGCCGGGAAGTCACCGCCTCACTCGCTTCGCTTTCGATGAGAATCAGCGAGGGCCAGATCGAAACGAGAACGTTTTTTGCGTATAAACGGTCACGATTCGCAGTGTCGCCCACCGAATCCGAAATGCGGTTGAGGGCATCGCGGTAGCGAACGGTCTTCGGCGGGCTGGTCTGGAAGGCCCTGTAGACTTCCAACGCGGGAGGAGAGATTTGAGCCCAGCGTTTCAATGCCTCAGGAAGCTTCCCGGAAAGCCCTGTGTCATTGTAGGAACCACTGCCGGGAAGTGTCGGACCGAGTCTCGCAAGGTCGGAATTGCTGTAACCCCATGTCGTCGCCGTGTGGTAAAGACGATCGAAAACGCCCAAACCGGCTTGCAGGAGCAGGACCCCCGCAACCACCTTCCACACAAGAGGTTTCCAACGGGCGTCGAGAGCACTCCATGGCGCGAGCCCGCCAAAACGGCGTCCCGCATAGTAGGCGGCCGTAACCAGGAACAGCGCGAAGCCAACGCTTCCCAACAAGAAACTCCCCGTATTCTGAAATACCGCCCGAAGGGTAACACTTCCAAAAAGCACCGCTGCTAGTGGCAGGGGAACGCGCCGGACGGGGTCTCCCAGGAAGCTCGCGCAAGCCAGCAAAATCCCCAGAAAAATCAAACCCCCGAAATCCATTGCACGCTCGTAGCCGATGAAATACGTGACAACAAAACAGCTTAAGGGTCGCCAAAAGTTGAAAAGAAACTGCCTCCAGGCCTTGTCCGCACGCTGGAGGGCCGGGTCGCCCATCATCCCTTCCACCGGGGCAGCCAGTGCGTCCGCAACTTTCTTCCCCGCATTTCCGGTTTTGGAGGTGAATGCCGGAGTCGGAATTTGCGGGGCGGAGGACCCCCCGCCAACGGTATTCCAGGACTTCCCTTTGAACTCGCTTCCAAACCGTTCGCCGGATTTTTGGGATTCCAGCGCGTCGAGCCGCTCGCTGGTGGAGCTGGCATAGCCGCTCTCATACCCGGCCTTGCGCTCCTGGTCCGCGAGGCGATCATCGAAACTTTTCTTCGACTCAAACAGGCCCCCGCCCGGGTTCTCAATCTTCTTCAGCCTCTCCTCTTCCTCATTCATGGCCTTGGGTTAGTCATCTTTGCGCTCGGGATCTGGTCGGGCGCGGCTCCCGCCATCCCCATCACCGGCATCCGGGTGCTCCTTCCGCTTTTTATACCAGCTCGTGTCGTCGTCGCGCATCTTGGCCTGTTGTTCTTGAAAGGCGGATTCTTTTTCCACCGCTTCGTCCGTTTGGGCGGCCCACTCCTTTTTCTTCTCCTCCACAAAATCGGTGGGCAACCCGAGCCGGTCCATGGCCTTGGCGTTGACCGCATCGATTGTTTCCAGTCCCTTGCGCATGTCCTCAGGGCTCATCCGCTCCCCAGTTTCCTTTTCGTGTTTGCGAAATCCTTCGTAAAACTTCTCCTGGTCTTCGTCGCGGGCGAGGAAGCTCGCCTCGTCCCATTGTCCCGCCCCCTGCTTGCTCAGAGCCTTCCGCTCATTGGATTCCTCCGGCTCAGGATCGGTTCGCTCGGATGCAGGCTCACTCTGCTCTTTCGGGTCCAAATTCTTGGATGCGTTCCGCTCGCGGGCGGTAGCCCGTTCATCAGACCAGAGACTCGATTCGTAGTCGGGCGTTTCCCCTCGATCGATGACGTTTCGATGAAAGTCCTCCAGAATGCTGTTATCAAACATCCACCCCTCTTTGAGGTCGGAGACGATTTCGACATCGCAGCCGGCTTGCGAAACGGCATCAAGATTGCTCTCCGCGATGGCATCGAGGCCGTTGCGATAATCTTCGGGATCTACCGGCCCGCCAAAGAGTTCGTCGTTCTGCTCGCAGTGCGACGAAAAATCGTTGAGATCCTTCTCGCGGGACATTTCGGCCGCTCGAATCCACTCTTCGCGCGAGGTGGGTTGGAATTTCGAGAAGTCGTAGGGCATGGGTTCAGGTGGTTTGAAGATACATGGGGTTCGGGGCGGCAAGGCCCACGAATTCCTCGTCTTCGAGGTAGTTGATTTTCCGGGCAAAAATGGGAGCCGGGCAACCACGCACCGACATGATCATGCTCCGCGGGTCAAGGGCGATGACTTCATGCGGCAAAACCAGGGCCCGCGCGGCCTCCGAACTGGAGGATGATTCCGAGACATTGGATGTCGCAAAGCTGTGACTGCCGCCGCTTTCCCCTTCGGAATGGCTGGACCCGCGAGTGATGACAGTTGTTTGGCCGGAGAGCTTGGAGATGTATTCCGCCGTTTCGTTATCCTGGATCCCAAAGAACTGCTGCACGGTCGCATTGGCGAGGAAAGCCTCCCATTTGTGCTCGGGGTAAAGGGCCCGCAGTTGACCGAGGTTTTGCACGATCACCCAGAGCGACATGCCATAGCCGCCCATAATGCTCATCGCCTTGTAGAGCGGTTCCATCGGCCCGAGTTGCGCCATTTCATCAAGAAGGAAGAGCGTCCTGCGTTCGGGCTGCCCAGGAGTGCGAACCATGGATGAGAGCGCGAAGCCTATCCAGAGCCTCAGGGCGCGGTTGTATCGCTCGATGCGATCCGGCGGCATGATGAGGTAGAGCGTGAGGCGCCCTCGCTTCAGCTCGGCGAGGTCGAAATCCGAGTGCGACAACACACGTTGCATCGGAACGGACTCCAGGAATTCCGTATGCCGAAGGGCTGTCGAGAGAACCGAGGAACGCTCGTTTGACCCCATACGTGAAATCTCTGAGGCAGCCCTCTGCACACACCCGTCACCTGTAGGCGTGGTCGCCATGGTATCGAGCATCGCGGCGAACTCCGACTCGGGAAGCGTCAGCAGGCGGCGCACCTCAAGCAGGTTGCGACGTGGCGCAGGAGCCTCCGCTGCCACGAAAAGGATGAGCCCGCGGATGATCGCTCCGGCTTTGTCATTCCAATGCGGATCGCGTTCACCCGCCTCGCGCAAAATAAGCATGTCGGCAATTTTTGCCGCCTCATCAAAGGCATCCTCCGACTCCACATCCACCCCATCCAGCGGATTCAAAGCGGCACTGCCATCACCCAGCACTTTGAAGGGATCGAGACGCAGAACGCGCTGTCCCATTCGCTTGCGCATGCCGGAGGTGACGGCGCAGTTTTCGCCCTTAAGGTCGATCACCAAGGCATTTCCCTGATAAGCGATGAGGTTTGGGATGACAAGCCCTACGCCCTTCCCGGATCGGGTGGCCGCGCAGGTGAGAAGATGCCCGGCATCGGAAAATCGCAGGAATGGCCCCGGCTCGGACATAGCCGGGGGCTGGGTCCCCCGCTCCGGGGGCGTAGCATACCGTGCCAGAAGCAACCCTTCATCGCGGGCGAGGCCGACAGCTTTGATCTCCTCCACATTTGCCCAATGGGCACTGCCGAAGGTGTCCGAGGGCTTTTCGCCCGGGCTGCGGTGGTTGACAATCCAATACCCAATCAGAGCCACCACCCCCAAAGCAGCGACAACCACCAGCAACGGCAACAGGATCACAAACGCCCCCAGCGCGATAATGAATCGGGTAATCCGGACGGCAGGGAGGTTGGCAAGGGCTTTTTCGCGAAGCTTTTGCTCGGCAAAAATCAGGACTCCCAATCCAACGCCCCCCCCAAGAAAACACATCACCATGGGAAAGCCTTCGGCCTGCCCGAAAATCATGGCCGGTGGGGTGTAACCAATGATGAAAAGACCCAGCAGGTAATACGCGATCAGCACATTTTTGAGGAGGGGGACCGGATGGTAGGGATGCTGATGAGCTGAACCAAAGCGGAACGGTGGCTCCTCAAAGGCCAGGAGCACTGAACTCCATGCATGCATGATGTAACGCGTGATCAAATGAAGCCTCCCGGCCAGCTGCTGCGACGCCTACCATCACCGCTCCGCTCAGACAAGAATTTCTTGTTCGCCTTGGCTTGAGCACGAATCCAGGAAAGTAGAAATGGGCCAGCAACGAATGGTACTAAGTCAAGCACGGAAAGGGCCTAATCCCTTAGCCCAGGACAAGCGTCAGCGCAGCCCTGGGTACTGGGTAGAACGCGTCTCTGCCCTGAAGGGGCAGCATCCCGATTCGCACTTAACTTAGAGCCATTCGTAGCTGACCCCTTTCTTGACCCTTGGGGGTGGAACCCACCGCGTGCTTGGTCTTCGAAGACAGCCCGACCGGGATCATCGCGGCGAAGGCGGCGGGGATGGATTGGGTGCACGTGGATCACGACACGTGAAGCTCGGGTGACGCGCGTCTTCTGCGCGTCTTCTCCCGCAGGATCGCACGGGTTTTACTCGAATGATTGGATCATCCGGAAGGTTCATGTTTATGCTGTGGCCTCCGACTTTTGCGAGGCATTGTGCGCCAGAGGCGCGCCCGACTTTCTGAACTGGGGCTGTTGGAAGACCGCAAAGGCTCATGAAATCAAGGTCATCGCCCAAAGGTCTTCACTGCTAATGAGTCAAGCGTGGTTCCGGGGACGGGTTGGAACACCGCAGATTAACAGGATTTGCGCAGATTTCTCCCGGCTCAAAACCAGGCTCTTGTATGCCAACGAGGAGGCGGCAAAGTTCGCGGTGCCCTTCCATCGCGGCACCGAGCACGGCTTAGGTTAGGTCCTTTTCAAAAAATCCGCGAGCATCGGCGAAAATCTGCGGTCCCAGGCATGAACTTCTCGGAAGAACCGAATGATTTTCCAATCATTCCTTGGCGTGAGTATTGCTTTTTGCGTCAGTATTGCCTGCGCAGCCAATGCGACGCCACTTCCCCTTACTACCATCCATAACGGGTCTTGAGCTCATCGGCAAGCGCCGATGCCTGATCGTTGAATTCGCCCGGTGTCATCGCGCTTCTGCGCCCGAGGATGATGAGATGGACTCCCGGACTGCTCCTGGGAACGAGGGTAGCTTTTAGGTATTCAAAATACGAGGGGACAAGGCGGCCTCCCTGCAGGAAGAATTCCCGGAACCAATAGGAATCGTTGGTCATTATGTCGGGGAAATCTTGTACGGATTTCAATTCGACTCCGCGGTACTTGAGGCACACGGCGAGCGTGTGATGGCGGACGCTTCCTTGCGGTTCATACCAAAGGACGCCAATATCCGGCGATTGGCCCGGGAGCGACAGTTGGTAGCCGGCTCCGGGGACCGGGGCGGATTCGATCCCTGACGGCGGGGGCATCCGATCGGTGGGTGCCCTTCGCGTAACAGAGGCGGCAAAAGGAAGGAAAAACAGAGGGATTGCCGTCAGAAGAACGATTCGGAGACTAAGGGATAAAGCAGGAATGCCTGTTTCCGAAGCGGGTTTTCGGTCTGCCCAGACGGCGTACGCGGAGGTGGCCCATGTTGCCCAGTCGGCCCCGGGAAGCAAATGGGTGAGGGGGTAGGTCAGGAGGAGGAGGGCAATCCCTTGAGGCGTGCGCAGCCATCGGAGGTCGGCAAGGGCGGGACAAACCAGGAGCCAGGGCATCCAGAGCGACTCAATTCCGGCGGCCGCAATTCCCACCCCGGAGCAACACCAAACCACGAATGCCGCAGCGCGTAAGTTGCCGAGGGACTCCAATCCGCGACACCTAGCAAGGCAGAGTACGACCGCCACCGTCAGGGAAAGGCCACCTGAGGCGAGGGTAATCGGAGCTAGCAAAGCGACGACAGACGCGGCATGAAGGAGTTCTGTCAGCGCGGGTAGGCGTCTGCGTTTCGAGGTGGGGGCTGCGACCAAGAGGATGGGAATAAGCCATAGTAATCCGAACAGGTAATGTAACTGGGGGCTTTCGACCTCCGGATAAAACCACTGTCGGTAGGCTACGATCGTCAGCACCCGCAAGATATTTGCCAACAGGGCTGCGGGTACCATGGCTGCCAGTCGCAGCCAGTGCGACGCTCCCCACCGCTCCGAGCGCATCGTCCAAACCATCAGTGCCATCAGAATCAGGAGCAGGTTCAGGCCGGCGCAATCCCGCGTCCAAGGGATCTCCAGTCGCCCAATCAGTAGCATGGCACCCTGGTCCGAAGCGGGCATACCCAACAGTTGCAGTGCGCCTAAGACCGCCGGTTTGGTCCACTGCGCGAATACATCCTGCGTCCGCGCCAGTTGCAGCAGGGTGGCCACCACTGCGAATGGCAGCAAAAGCTGCATTCCGGACTTAAGCCTAGAGCGGTCTAGATTCTTCACGGTGCCTTTATACAATGATCCAAGATGGAAACAGAGGAGGCAACGTGAGGTCATCTCGTCTTTCGAATCGAATTCGGATGTGCTTAGAAGCTATCCCGAAACCCCGTGGGCCAGCGCAGAGGTTTGGCGTGCTGTCGGCAAGGCATGAGGAGGGAGGGGTCCGTTGCGACCGGTGACCGACGAACAACGCCGTCCGGCAGCCCGCCAAGCCTCTGCCCATGTGGGTTGCGGCGCTTTCGGTCGGTTGTCGCGTCGCTGCGCTCGGGCGGGATCGCATCGGATACAGCCTCTCGCTCCCTCCTCGCATCCAACCGAAATCAACTCGCAACGCTGGCTCACGGGGTTTCGGGTTAGCTTCTAGCCTTTCTGGGCGCCTCTCAGACTGCGCAGCGCGAATGCGCCCCCAAACACGATTAGAAGGGCCAGTGGTGGAGCCGGGGCTGCAGGAGCCTCCGCCGCGAACGATATCGAAATCGGCTCGGCCTCGGAACCGGGCGATGCTGGTTTCGTCAGGGTGACGGTGTTCCCGGTGACCGTCACCGTGGAGCCAACGACAGACGTGGTTTTGATCGTGCCATTCGTGTTCTCAATGAGCACCATCGGCGTACCGGGCAGCGTCTGATCCTTAGAAGGGGACCATGCGGCCACGCGGCTGGTCCAGTTTTGCGACTCAAACCCAGACGTTCCCGGGTTAGAGAGGACAATCTGATCCCACTGGGTTCCGGTGCCACCGATGAAATTGATGAATCCAAACGGCTCGCTGCGATCCTGACCCTTGAACGCGGGATTGGGATTTCCAAGATAGGTGCTGGGGAGTTGGTTCATCAAACTCTGAGTACTGAAGCTTCCGACCAAAGTCTCCCCGCTGTAGAACTTCAGGTCATTATACGGATCGCCAGCCGACCAGAACATGCCAAAGTAGGAACTTGAGGTGTTCAAAGTAATGGTCGTATTACGAACCCCGCCGAGCGATCCGCTGCTGCTTTGCACAGGATAATAGCTGGAGGTGGGCGTGCCTCCGTATTGGTTGTTGGGTACGAGGCTGACCCGATCGATGGTGCCGACGCCAAGCCAATTGACGTTGCTGTAAACGCCCTTCGTAAGCCCGGAAAAGTCTTCCACGTTCACGCCTTGTAGGGTCGTATTGAAGGCCGTTGGTCCCTCGGCTGTGGTCACCATGATGCTCTGTGCCTGAGTGGCGGTGATGGACAGGCAGCCGGAGCCGATGGCTAGCAACGCTTTAAATAGGTTGGTTGGATGATGCATAAGGTTCTGTTTTGAAGCCTAAGAGCAAACAACATGCCAATCGCTAAATGTGTCGTAAGTGGTTGAGAAAGGCCATGTGATCTATCAGTCGTCATTCTATAAGTGTGTAAATAGTACAATGTACGTGTACGACGTACAACGAGGAGCGTTTTGACGTTGCTACGGAGAATGCCGCAACGAGCGAAGACTAGAAGCTATCCCGAAACCCCGTGAGCCAGCGTTGCGAGTCGATTTCGGTTGGATGCGAGGAGGGAGCGAGAGGCTGGATCCGATGCGATCCCGCCCGAGCGCAGCGACGCGGCGTCCGACCGAAAGCGCCGCAACCCACATGGGCAGAGGCTTGGCGGGCTGCCGGACGGCGTTGTTCGTCGGTCACGGGTCGCAACGGACCCGCTCCCTCCTCATGCCTTGCCGACAGCACGCCAAACCTCTGTGCTGGCCCACGGGGTTTCGGGATAGCTTCTAGGCGTTGGGAGGGAACTCGATTCGGTGTTGGCGGATTTTATTGTAGACGCTCTTCAGGCTGATTCCCAAGGCGGCAGCGGTTCGCGACTTGTTGCCCGCAAATCGGCGGAGGGCGGTTGCGACAAGGGTTCTTTCTGCTTCGGCAAGCGTTGGGAGCGGAGATGTTTCATCGCCGAGGTTTGCAACAGACCAGGGGAGCGGTGGGGGAGCGATCGGGGCGATGAGCTCGGGGCCGATTTCTCCGCCGTGGTCTACGAGGGTGGCCGCCCGGAACATCGCGTTGCGGAGTTCACGGATGTTGCCGGGCCACGGATAACTCAGGAGGACGTCCAACGCTGGGATGGAAAGGCCGACATCCTTCGGGCCTTCCAGTTCAACGACGGCGGTTTTGAGGAAATTGAGGGCAAGGGCCGGAATTTCGTCCTGTCGTTCGCGCAGGGGAGGAAGATGTAGGGGAAACACATTCAAACGATAAAAGAGATCCTCGCGGAAAGTTCTATCCCGGACCATCGCCCCGAGGTCACGGTTGGTGGCGGCAATCAGCCTGACGTCTACTTGATGTGACTGGTGCCCCCCGAGGCGATAGAAGGATTTGTCCTGAAGAAACGTCAGCAGCTTGGGTTGCAAATCCAGCGGCATTTCGCCGATTTCATCGAGGAAGAGAGAGCCGCCATCCGCCAGTTCGACCCGGCCGGTTTTCCGGTGCGAAGCGCCGGAGAAAGCGCCTTTTTCAAAGCCGAAAAGTTCTGATTCCAGGAGTTCGCGGGGCAGCGCTGCACAGCTGACGGAGACGAAGGGGTTCTGCGCGCGGGAACTGCTTGTATGAATCCATTCGGCGAGGCGACTCTTGCCTGTTCCGGATTCCCCGGTAATGAGGACGGCATGTCTGCTCGGCGCAACCTTCTTCAGCTGTGTATAAAGCTGGGCCATGGCACTTGAGCTGCCAGGGCAAAAGGGCGCGGATACCGGCGGATTCATTCGACGCATCAAAGCACCCTCGGCCTCTCTCAAGCTCTTCAGCTCGCCACCGGATCCAGCGCGCGCAGCTTTGCCAGAGTGCTCGCCACCGTGCGGGCGGCGTCCGCCGTTTCCTTCGCGTCGTTGAAGCGACCGAACGAGAATCGAAGACTGGCTCGCGCGTGGTCGCGGGAAAGTCCCATGGCCGTCAGGACATGAGACGGATGAACGGAACCGGCAGTGCATGCGGATCCGGCACTGCAGCAGATGGATTGCTTATCCAGCAGCACAAGAGCGGCCTCGCTCTCGACGCCCTCGAACCGCATGTTGGTCGTGTTGGGCAGGCGCTCGCCGCTTCCGTTCACATGAGAACCGGGCACCTCCGCAAGAAGCGTGGCCTCGAAGGCATCGCGGAGTTCCCGCACACGCCCCGATTCCTCAAGGAGATGATCTGCCGCGATTTCTGCCGCTTTACCCAATGCAACGATCGAGGCGACGTTCTGAGTTCCCCCCCTCCGATTGCTCTCCTGGCTGCCTCCGAAAAGCCACGGCGTGAACCGCGACCGCCGGCGCACATAAAGCGCAGCGACCCCTTTCGGACAATAGATTTTGTGGCCGGAAAGGGAAAGAAACGTGGCGTGCACTCGCGAAAGATCGACCGGGATCTTCCCCACCGCCTGCACCGCATCGATATGCAACGGCACACGCTTTGCCTCGCAGATCGCGGCGATCCGATCGATGGGAAACAGCACCCCGGTTTCATTGTTTGCCCAAAGGAGCGAAACAATCGCCGTATCGTCGCGGATGGAACGCTCGAAGCGGTCGAGATCCAGCCCTCCCCCGGAGTCCACCGGGAGTCGCGTGATCTCATACCCCTTCTTGGCGAGATGGTCTGCGAGTTTCATCGTGGCGCTGTGCTCGACAGCAGACGTGACCGCATGAGCGCGATCCGGATCATGCGATAGCGCGGAGCGGATGGCGGTGTTGATGGATTCAGATCCGCAGCTGGTAAAGAGGATTTCTTCAGGATGTGCACCCACGACAGCAGCAACCTGTTCGCGCGCCGTGTCGAGCGCGGCCGCCGCGGCCCTGCCCAGCCCATACGCGCTCGACGGGTTTCCATACCCGTTCCGAAGCCACGGAAGCATCGCTTCAAGGACCAAAGGATCGACCTCCGTCGTCGCGTTGTTGTCCAGGTACACAGGGCGCTTTTGCATGGGAAACGCGTTACTTAGCGTGCTTTTCTCCAGAAGGCAAATCGTGGCGTGAACGATGGATCAACAAGAGGTTTCGCAGATAAATCACCCAGCCCATCCCCTGCCCAAGGATTCCCACGATGTCCCGCCGCCATATGAAATACACTAAGAGCATCGTGGAGCCGACCACGCTCATCCACCAGAACGATACCGGAATGACGGAGCGGCGCTCTTTTTCACTCACCAGCCACTGGATAATCATGCGCCCCGCGAAAATGAGTTGCCCCGCCAAACCGAGAATGACCCAGGCGATGCCCTCCGGGGAGGTGACGTTGAAAATGCGAACGAGCCAGTTCCCTCCGGTTCGCTCGCGGTAAAGGAGTTCCACAAACTCGTTGGCCGTCAGCAGGCGATCGGTTCCTTCTCCCAAGCGTTCGACGATCACGCCAACCGAACCGTCGGTCAATCGGACGATGCGAACCTTGTCCTTCGCCTTTGCAACCGGAGCCTTGAACTCCACCTCGGATCCCTCCGTGGGGACATCCCGTGCCGAGCGACCGATGGAATCGAGCGGGTCCGTGTCCGCCCGGAGGCCGGTGGTAAGGAGGAATAGGAAAAAACAGACGCCCGCGAGCCAACGTTCAGTCATCGGAAGGAGTGGACGTCGGAAGTCGAGCGGATCCTGCACGAGGATCGCAATCGGAGAACGTGGCAAAAGCGCATGAGAGCCGCCGCGTATCGCATGCGGACGCCGGCATGGCAAGTGCGGGATGGATGCGCGGTGGAGTTTCCAGCGTGCCCACGGTTCCTGCGGACGCGGAGAGATTCATTCCGAACACGCAACGGGGGCACCACTCTTTGGTGCCTCGACCGGATCGCGCGGCGGCGCTGAACCCACGGGCGCCGGCGCCATCGGGAATGTCGGGGGAAGGCGGACGTTTCCCCCCCCGTCGCCGCCTTCGCGCTCGTGGGGATCGCAGTAGAGGTCAAACGCCAGGAACAGCGCCTTGGAGTGTCGGGCGAAAAAGAAATTGAAGAGAACGATGGGAATCATGACACATGCCAGGAGGACCTCGAGGGGCAGGTCGAAGAACCATTCCAGAACGCCGTAAAGCAAGAGTCCCAGAGCAGAACCGGCTCCGTAGTTCACCGCCCAAATCGACATCAGGTAGTAACCCGGTTCTCGCTCGTACGGGTATCCGCAACGCGGGCAGCCATCAAGGGGGGTGAACCAGTCGGAAAGGCTCCGGGTCCGTTGCAATGGGAGGAAAATCGGCCGTTCCCCACAAGTGGGACAACGCAGATGCATCGCGCGGCAGAAGTACTGCCATCCCTCTCGCGAAAAGTGTGCCACAGTCGGAAGCTCCGTCAGCGATGCCGCGAATGCAAACCGAACCTAACGACTTCCTCGGGGGGGCGCGCGAATGCGCGAATGCGCGACGGGTTTTTTAGCGTCGCTTGCTTAACTCGAGGACGTTGCGGCCCTGCTCGCGACGGTAAACGGCGTCGTCGAAGATCTCGCGTACGAAATGCAATCCGAGTCCGCCGATGGGGCGGTCCTCCGCCGCACCGGATGTTTGCGGCTCCGGAGCGGAAAGCGGGTCAAAGGGTTTTCCGGTGTCAGAGATCCTTACGGTCGTGCCCGTGGGATCCGAAGAAATGCTGACCACGATGGGATGATTTTCCGAATCCTCGAATCCGTACTTGATGATGTTCGTGACGATTTCCTCGAGGGCAAGTCGGGTGGCAAATGTTTCCGCCGCCGTCGCGTCGCAGGCTTCCAGATAGGCATCAGCTTCCCCCATGCACCGAACGAGCGCCTTGAGGTTGGAATCGACGCTGCGCTCGAATCGCCCGCTCATCCCTCCAAAGGAAAATCCACCGCCACCACAGAGAAATCGTCGTCCAGCGTTTCCTGCCCATGCTCATTGCGAACCCATTCCAGCAACAGGCTCGGAAAATCCACCCGCCGACCATGTGTCAGGAAAAATGGCACGAACTCCGAGTCGAAATCCATCATCGAGTCGTCCGGTCTGTGGACTTCATACGCCCCGTCGGAATACAGAAAGAGGCGCGATCCGGGAGGGATCACCGTTTCCTCGTCCGCGTAGGTCATCGATTCCACCACCCCCACGATCATCCCCGGGCAACGCAGCAACCGACACTCGGGAACGCCGGCGTCGGATTCCGTGAGCAGGATGGCCGGAGGATGCCCTCCGGAGGCGTGCCGCAACGTGCGCGTGGACTTCGCATACACCCCATACCAGATGGTGAAGTACATGTTGTTATGCCGCTCCATCTGAAACGCGGAGTTTAGACTTTTCAGAACCTGCGACGGCATGCGGAGGTCGGTTCCAATCATCGCACCGGAACGGATAACGTTAATCGCCGCCACGGAGAGGAGGGACGCCCCGACTCCGTGGCCGCACACATCGAGCAGATAGATCGCAAAGTGATCCTCATCAATCCAATGGTAACCAAAGGAGTCTCCTCCGAGCTCGGTGGATGGGTGATAGCTCCACGCGATCGGGAAAGGGTCGGACTCCGGCGGCGGCAGAATGGAAGCGACATACCGCCCGGCTTCCTGAAGTTCATCATGCAGGCGCTTCTGCGTCTCCTCGATCCGATGCAGGTAACTTTGTTCCTGATCCCGGAACCGTTTTTTCTGCAAGCTCGCTCCGATCCGCGCCCGCAGCAGCACAGGATTGAATGGCTTGGGCAGATAATCCTCCGCTCCGCGTTCAATGCATCGAACGACACTCTCGATCTCATCCAGCGCGGAAATCATGATCACGGGCACGTGCCGGAGTGCCTCGTCCGCCTTCATGCGGGTGAGCGTCGTGGTTCCATCCACTTCGGGCATCATGACATCCAACAGAACGAGATCGAACGGTTTCTCCGCCAGCATTTCCAACGCCTCCCCGCCATGCCGGGCTTCTGCAGTCAAATGCCCATCGCGGCGAAGCCTCCGGACCAGGGTCTCACGGTTCTCTGTACTGTCGTCGACGACCAGGATCCGACCCGGTACCGCCGGTTGGTCGGCTTTCGCTTCTTCGAGCTCAGGTTCGGCATCGGACTCCGCTAAGGGTTCGGCTTCCGCGGGGCGATCGAGCTTTGGGGATGCGCCGGAGAGGGCAGAATCGTTGCCCAGCCGGGTTTGGATCAAGTCCAGGAGCGTGCGCGCCGCGTGGCGGATCTTGCGCAGATCGGAAATATCGGTGACGCCCCGGTCGGTGAGATCCTCCTCCAGGAGCTCGCTGTAGCCCAGAATGTGGTTGATCGGAGTGCGCAGATCATGGCGCAGTTGCGAGGCCGGTCCGTGGGAGGCGGTATCGCTCATGGGGTCAATTTTCCGGTGCGCTGGAGCTGCGCGGCGATCTTTCCGAGCAGGCGGTCCAACTCGATCGGTTTGGTGTCGTAGTCATCACAGCCCGCATCGAGGGCCTGTTCACGGTCTCCCGCCATGGCGTGGGCCGTGAGTGCAATGACGGGTAGCGACGCGGTGACCGCGTCCGCCTTGATCCGACGCGTCGCTTCCCATCCGTCGATTTTTGGCAGGCTCATGTCCATCAGGATGACGTCCGGTGAAACGGTCCTGGCGAGAGCGACCCCTTCCTCTCCGTCGACCGCGATGATGACTTCGTATCCTCGCTTTGTGAGACGCCGCGAAAGCATGTCGCGGTTCATTTCATTGTCTTCCACCAGAAGAATTTTGGGCATGTCAGGATGGGTTTTGGGAAACGATCTGGCTGATTTCTTTTACAAGATGATCAAACTCTACGGCTCCTTTTCGCACGATTTCACGAACTCCGCCATCCAGCGCGGCGTAGTCTTCCTGCGTGAGTTCTTTGGCGGTGAGGACAATGACCGGAGTATCGGCGAGCGCGGGATCGGCGCGGAGGCGGCGAACAAACTCAAAGCCGTCCATCTCCGGCATCATGAGATCGAGTAGAATAACCGAGGGGCGCTGCTCGGCGACCCGCTCAAGCGCCACCCGGCCATTTTCTGCTTCGACTACCCGAATTTTTTCCTTCTCGAGCAGGCGGGCGAGGAGGTGTCGGTTCGATGGTTCGTCGTCGACCACCAGCGCATAACCGTCTGCCGCGCCGGCGTACCGGCGGATCATCTGGCGAAGACGGTCATTATTCACGGGCTTCGTCAAATACTCGGCAGCGCCGAGCGTGAAGCCCAACTCCCGATCCTGGAGCATGGACACCATCACCACCGGGATATGCAGTGTTTTGGCATCCGCCTTGAGCGCGTGGAGCACCGACCAGCCATCCATGCCGGGCATCATGACATCGAGCGTGATGGCCGCGGGTTGCATGCGGGCGGCGAGGTCCAGCCCGGCTTTCCCGGATGTGGCGGTGACGACGTCGTACCCACCCTTGGTCAGGTTGCGTTTGAGCAACTCGGCCGCGTCGGCATCATCGTCGATGACCAGGATCAACGGCTTGGTTCTCTCCGCTCGGGCCTCCGGCGCGGAGGGAACAGGCACCACGTCCGGCGCGGGGGCAATCAGCGTGTCCGGAAGTTCCACCGTGAACGTCGTGCCGACGCCCACCTCGCTGGATACCGTGATGTCGCCTCCCATCATCTGACAAAACTTGCGGCTGATCACGAGCCCGAGCCCCGTGCCTCCGTACTTCCGCGTGGTCGAGGCATCCGCTTGCGAAAATGCCTGGAACAATCGGGAAAGCTGCTCCGCATTCATGCCAATTCCCGAGTCCGCCACGGAGAAGCGAATTCTCGCGGCGGCCGGATCGCGTTCGATCGTGACCGTGATGCGACCGTTCTCGGTGAACTTCGACGCATTGCTGAGGAGGTTGAACAGCGTTTGGCGAACTTTTGTGAGATCGGACTTCATCATCCACTCCCGATCCGCCTGCACGATTTCAAGTTGGTTGCCGTTCTTTTGGATCAACGGCTGAATCGTGGAAGCGACATCCGCGATCATGTCGGCAACGCGAAATTCCTCCACGTAGACGGTCATCTTTCCGGCTTCGATTTTGGAGAGGTCGAGAATGTCGTTGATCAATGCCAACAGGTGCTTGCCGGCAGAGCGGATTTTTTGAAGGTCGGGCGACAGATCGGTCAACCCGGAGTCCTCCGCCTCCTCGATGAGCATTTCACTGTACCCGATGATCGCGTTCATCGGAGTGCGCAGTTCGTGGCTCATGTTGGCGAGGAAGGTGCTCTTCGTGCGGTTAGCGGACTCCGCCGCGTCCCTTGCTTCGAGCGCATCTTTGCGCCGGATTTCGGCGAGTTCCATCGACCGCGAAAGCCGGGAGGCCAATACGAACGAAACGACGAGCACGATCACGGCGATGGCAGAACCGAATCCGTAAAGCTGCCACATGATCTCCAGCGTGATGGCGCGGATGTCGGGTTCGTACAACGCGGCAACCACCTTGAAGCCCCACGGGGCGAACACCTCCGATGCAATATGCCAGTTGTTGTCCGGTTGGCGGCCGCTCCGGATCATCTCCAGGGCAAGCTTCGCCTCCTCGTGATCCATGACACCGCGACTTTGAAAGAGGACGCGGTTCGATGGATCGATGAGGGCGAAGAAGCCATCGGTGAGAACGCCCCGCTCCTCGATCGCATCGCGAAGTCCCGCAAGCGTTTCGAGTGCGTACCCCACATAATACGCTCCCACGACGGCACCCGCACTGTCGCGGATGGGCTCATAGCCGGTGATGTAGGGCTTCCCGAGAATATCCACCACGCCGTGGAACGCTTCGCCTTTGTCCAAAGCTGCCTTGGCTCTCCCGGTGGGGTCCAACAAGGTGCCGATGGCGCGGTTTCCGTCGGGAGCTCGCACATTGGTGCTCACCCGAACGAAATCCGAGCCCTTGCGAACGAAAAGCGTCGCGGTTCCTCCCATCAAAGCCTCCACGCGGTCCACGATCGGGGAGTCTGAGGTGATCGGATCCTGGCCAAAAAAGAGCCGAACCCCGTCGGGAGTCTCCTCGAGTCGGGGTTGTCCGGCTTCTGCGGTGAACAACCGCAACGCGAGCATCGAGGAGTTCAACTGCTTGAGGCAGATGTCGTTTGTGGCCTGCAGGACGTCCATGACGTGGTCCGTCTTGGAGTGCATCTGGAGCTGTGCCTGCTCCTGAATGAATTTGGAAAGTCGGCGGAACCCCACCGCCGCGACCGTGCCGAATGCGATGACGACGAATGCAAACCAGATGAAAAAGGCAGTTCGAATGGATTTGTGCATTTTGCTGGGTTTCATCCGAAAGCCGCGCGGCGGGGTGAGAATAAAATCGCGTTTGCTTCCGACAAGTAGATTTGTTGTTTCAAATTCCCCGCGCCGTGATTGCATTCCAAACATGGCAGCTTTTCAAACCGACCACGAGGGAGACGTATCCATCCTCACCATTTCAGGGCGCCTGGAGCCCAATGCGTGGAAAGATCTCAAAGACACCATTGAGGTGCTCACCAAGGGAACCGACGCCAGGCATTTGCTCATCGATCTCGGTGCGCTGGACTACATGGGCAGCGCGGGTTTTCGCGAATTGTTCCTCGCCGGGCGGTCTCTCGCACGTCACGGCAAGAAGCTCGCGGTTTGTTCCCTGCAGGGGGAAGTGCGGCGCATTTTTGAGATCGCAAAATTCGAAACGGCGTATCCCATCTTGCTGACGCGTGAGGCCGGCCTCGCGGCGCTGCGGGAGTAAGTTTTACCTGCGGTCGATACATCCCCTCGGCGTCATCGCCCCGGCGAACCGATTTACAAAGGGTTCGCCGTCCACCCCCGCAGGATGCTTTCGAGCAGTTCCCGCAGTCCCGGCGGCATCGTGGGGCGTCGGAGCGGATGCTTCTCCTCCCACTCCGCGAGAAGGTGCATCAGTTCGACACGAAGAACCTCCGGGACTGTCGAAAAGATATTCCGCGTCTCCCCCGGATCCCGCTCCAAATCGAAGAGCATGTCGCCGAATTCCCGGAAGTCGAAATGGATGCCGGCATCATCCGGTGCTTTCCAGTGGCCGAGCTTGAATCGCTCGGTGATGACCGTGGCCTGCGCCCAGTTTTCCGAGACGCAGTAGGACCGACCAACGGGTTCGCCGTTGCAGAGCGTGCGGGCGAGGGATCGTCCGTCCAGCGATTGCCGCGGAGCGGGTAGTTGGCACAGATCGATGAGCGTCGGATAAAGATCGACCAATTCCGTGAGGTCCGCCCGCACCGCGCCTTCGCGAACTTTCCCGGGCCATCGCACGATCAGTGGAACGCGGAGCGTGTCCTCGTAAACATTGTGACCCGCAGAGCACTTTTCCACCATGCCGTGGGAACCCACGAAGTCTCCATGGTCGGAGGCAACCAGAACGATGGTGTTTTCCGCCATGCCGAGTGCATCGAGATCCGACAGAATCGCGCCGACATGATGATCGATCTCCTCCACGAGCGCGTAATAGGCGGAAATGTAGTTCCGGTACAACTGCTCGTCTTGTCTGGCCTGGTCGAGGCACCAGACCCGATTTCGCCCGTGAAACCATCCGCGCAGGAACGGTGGCAACTTCGCGGGATCTTCCCTGAGCGTGCCCGGCATGAAGAGGGCGTCGCCGGCGTTGGTTCCACGACCCCACCTCGTTCGGTCATGTCGATCCCAGTACCTGGGGAGAGGCGTGTAGGGTTGATGGGGTCGATAAAACGATGACCAGCAAAAGAACGGTTGGGAATCCTTCGATCGTTCCCGAAGAAACTGCCTTGTTCGGGATGCGGTGAATGCCTCCATGGTGGCGTCATCCGGCAAGCGGGATGCGCGCGTGGCCAGCGGGGCAAATTGATCGGTTTTGCCGTCGATGAGCGTTCCGTCCAAACCCTGCCCAAGCTCGGCCGCCCAGTCCTCTGCGGCTTCCCGCGACAGCCCGCGGCCCTGAATCCACCCGAGGTAATCATCGGAGGGGGACTCGTCGGGCAGGTGGCTGGCCGTCGTATCCCAACCGGTGTCGCATGGCTCGTAAAGGTGCCGCTTGCCGAATGCGGCGGTTGCATAGCCTGCGTCCTGGAAAATCTTTTGCATGGGATCGGATTCCCAGAGCGTCGGGGCAAAGTACGGGGCGAGGTCATTGTGGTTCCCCGCCATATGCCGGAAGTCCATGCTTCCGAAAGAGCGCGGATACAAGCCGGTCAACATCGAACAACGGGACGGGACGCAGATTGCGTCCTGGCAGTAAGCGCGGGAGAAGCGGGTTCCGTCTCGCGCGAGGGCATCCAGATGGGGCGTCGCTACGTCGGGGTGGCCCTCGCAGCCGAGGACGGAGGCTTTGTGTTGATCGCTAAAGAGCAGGAGAATGTTTGGTCGCATATAACGGAGAACGGACTTTCCAGTCCGTTTGGTTTTTTGGAAGGACACGGGTAGGAAAACCCGTGCTCCGTTTAAAGGAGAACGGACTTTCCAGTCCGTTTATTGTTTAGCACAACACGGGCAGAATGCCCGTGCTCCTTTCCATGAACAGATCCCTACTTTGCCCTCGCACCAGGCTTCTTCTTCACACGAATTTCCTTAACCAGGCACTGCCCCGAACCGCCCACAGACAGACTAACGTTATAGCCCCACTGCGCGATGAAATTTGCATCCTGAACCTTCCAGGTGTTTTCCTGCCATTGATCTCCGGCCGGGATGTTCCACGCGGGCGGAGCCACTTTGTATCCCGAGAGGGACTCGTAGTTAAGCTTCAACTCCGCGGGTTTATCTGCTGCGGTGCGCCTCGCCACCACCGTGATCTCCAACTCGCGGGGTGAACCTTCCAAGAAGCTCGGATGGGCACGAAACGTGTAATTGACCTGACCTTCCTTTGTCGAATCCAGTCGGCGGCAGGACAGGTTTTCCGTATCGATGATCACCACCTCCATCGCGCCGGATTTTAGGCTCTGCAAGCCTTCCTCCTTGATGTCCGCTCCAAGTTGGCAACGAACGGTGTCCGTTTTGGTGTAGTCTCCGCCCCACGGGAACGGTTTGGGTTTGTTTGACCGCGCCTGTTGGACGAGGTCTGCGGGAGGATTCGGAATAAAAACGACGTCGTTTGTCAACGAGTTGAGTTGGGCCTTCTTCCCCGAAAAATCCGTCGCGGTGACGCTGCCGGGGAAGGGGGACTTCAACGTCGTACCGACTGGAGCCCACGCCACCAGAACGGGGCCCGAGGCTCCGTCGAAAAGAAATCCGTAACCCCCGTTTGCGATATTCAGCCATCCTGCGTAGCGGGGTTCCGTACCCAACAGGGACGTCATCGTTTTCAGTGCATCAAACGCGGGCCGAGGCGTGCCGTTCGGACGAATAATGCCGTGAGCGTTATTCTTCTCTTTGCCATAGACCGCAGGGCCCATGACCTCAAACCAAAACAGGCGGTCAAAGCCCTGGGCAATCGAGAGGATATACGACTTCATCAGCTGCTGAGCCTGGTAGGCATCCTGCTCGGGGCTTCCATTGGTTACCGTGCCGATCTCCGTAATCCAGATCGGCATGTCCACGCGCTGTTTGTTATCCGCAAGCAACTTTCGGACATTGGCCACCATCGCGAGATAACCCGCTTCGCCTCCGTTGCCGACCGCGTTGAGGTTCTCGTACGGATGCACGCAGACGAAATCAAAGTGATTCGCCGCGCCGGCTTTGATGACTTTGTCGAAGAAACCTAGATCAAAGTTCGCGCAGCTAATGCCGATCTGGACAGTGGGATCGATCTTCTTGGCAGCAACGTACGCGGTGCGGGTCAGTTCCGCGTAATCCTTCGGTTTGTTCGTGGAGACGGCAAATCCTCCGTTAAACTCGTTCCATACCTCCCAGTACTTAATGTCCTTGTGGTAGCGGCCGACTACCTGTTCGACGTAGTTGGACCAATACGCGATGTCCTTAATGGGGAAGTTCCGTGCCTTTCCCTCCGTGGAGGCCCAGTTCGCGAGGAAGCCCAGATACCCGAGCGTGTGCATCGAGTGTGCCTTGGTGTCTGCAATAAGCGCGTCGTTTTTCTCCCAGGCCCATTGGCCTTGCTGGGGTTCGAGAGCATTCCACGGAAGGAAGAAACGCAGCCATTTCACGCCTGCCTGTTCGAGCAGGGGGTTGAACTTCTGATATTCCCCTCTGGCTTCTGCGCCGGGGGCAATGCCCCAAGGGCTGGCGTCATCGCGAGGGTCGGAAGCGGCGAAGGGAGTTGCGATTCCCGAGAGCAGAATGGCGGCTGTTAGGACGGCATGTTTCATGGGTAAAGGAAAGGAGCCGGGGCCTCCAGGCCCCGACCCTACAAACAAGACTTAATTTGATCATTCCCTCCGAACATCACGCGACGCTCGCGCGACGCTAGATCCGGAACGTTCGGGGCCGGTAGGCCCCGGCTCCTTTAGCGACGACTCCGGCGGCGGCGCAGCAGCACCGTGGCAACAAGGCCCGTCGTGAGAAGCGCCCAAGTGGAGGGTTCGGGAATCACCGTGACCTGAAGCAAATTGCCGTTCGTGAAATACGCGCTCTTTCCGGCCCCGAGATTGAACGCGTTGCCGACCCCAATGTTGGAAACATTGGCCAAGTTGAATGACGCAGTTCCGTTAATCAAAGTGTATGTGCCATCAGCAGTACTGGAACTCAGTCCTAGCAGATCGCTCACACTAAATCCTCCAAAGGTCACGCTCGATCCGTTCACCGTGAAGGTGTTGGTCAGCGAAAACACAAAATCCGCTCCGGCTGCGAAGCTCAGGCTACCCGCGATGGATCCGTCGCCTCCGAAGGCACCAGCAGCAGCAACGGAAACCGTTCCTGTGCCGGTTTGCCCACCGTTGATGATTAGGGTTCCTGCGTTGACAGTGGTGTCCCCGGTGTAGGTATTGGCTCCGGCGAGAATCCATTGGCCGACGCCTGTCTTGTTGATGGAGGTCGCGCCGGTTCCGTTGTTCGCCAAGATACCGGCAATCGAGTTAGCTCCAGTATTTGACCCGCTCAACGTGAAAGTTCGCGACCCGTTTACAGTCGGTAAGTTTATCGCTGCGGTGTTGGTGAACACGAGCGCCCCGGTCCCATCGGAAGCCAGCGTTCCCCCTGCCGTGTTTATAGTAAAGTTGCGATTGATGGACGCACCGGACCCAGTGTAGGAAAGTGTTCCTCCATTGAATACTAAGGCGCCGGAAACCGCTCCATTTCCGATTGAACTCGCCACGCCGTTGTTCTGAAGATTGTTAACCTCCAAGGTTCCAGCAGAGATTTGGATGGAGCCAAAAGTGTTCGAGCCCGTTAGAACGAGGCGTCCAGCTCCGTTTTTCGTAAGCGTCGCGGAAGAATTGGTTGCCGAGATAACGCCATCGATTTGAAGCGTGTTCGCGCCAACCGTGATTGTGCGGTCCGCGTTTCCTATCGAAACGCTTCGATTTCCGGTGTTGAGATTGTTGGAGCCGGTAAATGATAGCGGCCCCGTGATGGTTATAGAATTTGCACTATTCGCAAAAGTCATCGCGCTTCCAGACGTGTTATCCAACGTGCCGGTCAGACTGAGGTTTCCTGCGCCGATCGCCGCTGCGTTGCCAAGATTCAACGTGCCCGCCGATACAGTTAATCCTCCGGTGAATGTGTTTGCGCCATTTAGCGTGAGTGTACCCGTATTGGTCTTTGTGATGGCATTACCGGTCGCTCCATCGGCGATCACACCGCCGATAACCACCGCTGGCCCAGAGACGGAAATGCTACGTACGGCACCCGCTCCTGAGCCGAGGGAGACATCCCCGGAGCCGAGGTTTAGAGTTGTGCCAGTCGAAAGCGTGAAGTTGCCGTTCCAAACCTGCTGATTGTTTCCCGATAAAGTGACGCCCCCATTAATGGTCGCTCCCGAACCGATCGTCAGCGTGCCCGAGCCTAACGCGCCAGCGTCGTTGAGGTTGATCTGGGCCGCTCCCAAAGAAACTCCTGCCGCGGAGTTATTGCTGCCGTTGAACGTCAGAACCCCGGCGTTCACAGAGATGGAACCCGTCAACGTGTTATTGCCGTTCAAGAACAGTGTTCCGGCGCCTGATTTGTTGATGGAACCCGCTCCCGATATCACCCCGCTTAGCGTGAGATTGCTCGTCGTTGTAACGTCGATGGAGTCCGCGAGCGAAAGCAGCGTCGAAATTGTATTGGCGGACCCTTGGGATACCAAGGTCGCGTTACCCGCTGCCACATCGAATGTCAGAGTATTCGTGCCTGTTCCCGTTGCGATCGTGACAGCACCATTCGTCCCGCCACTATCCCCAAACGTTAGGCTGCCGACGGTGATGCCTTGCTGGAGGCGTACGGTTTGTGCTCCCAGAGTATCACTCCAGAGAACGGTTGCACCCTGTGCATTCGGAAATGTCGCGGGAGACCAGTTTCCGTTGGTGTTCCAATTGTATGTCGTCCCGGTAGCCGTTTGCTGCCACGTCGTCTGTGCATTCGCTCCCGCGGCCCATGCTCCAACAAGCACGGCAACCAAACTCAAAAGCGCGCCAAAGCCTGAACGCTTCAGGGGTTTGTGCAGCGGTAGGATAGATGCAGCGGCTTCCAAGGATGCCGCCGTTCGGGGGAACGTTTTCATTGGCGAATACAGATTGGGGGTCCTAGTTGAAGGAGTACTGCAGGGCGAGGGGGTTGTCAATTTCAAAGTTGGGAAAGCTTTCCTGACAAGAAGAAGTGCGCGGACTTCGGAATTGGCTCGGGCTGCGAGGCAGGCGACACTCGGGTGCATGCAAAATCAATAGCCCACAATATCACGATCGTAAAGGACGTTATTCGGATTGAGCATGGTCTGCGACCACTCAGCACCGAGGGTTATTGGGCAGCAACCGAAGGTGCAGGCGATGCAGCGCCCGTCGGCTTCCCGGCCGGCGCACCCGCAGCAGGCGCCGGTGCTTTCGCGTTCGGCTTCGCCGCCGAGCCCTCTGGCTTTGCCTTCGGGACGAAGATCGAAACTTTTTTGACCTGACCCTCCGCCGCACCCGGGACGATCTGAACCCGTTCGCCCACCTTGATGTCTGCCGCCGTGGCCGTTGTTCCATCGGATTTTGCGAAGATCGTCGCGGCATCCGTCTTGAACGTCTGTTCCCCGAGCCTCGGATTCGCTACCACAATCGTTCCATCAGCGACCGATTTCACCTTGCCCCCGAATGGCTTGGGTTTGGCGGGCGGAGTTGTCGGCTGCGAAAATCCAGGCGAAGTCGCCAGCGCGAGGGTGAGAGCAACGACTGCGGATCGAATGAGGGTCTTCATAAATGGGGAGTTGAGTGAGAGTGTTTAAACTCCAACAAATGCGCACAGTTGCAAGTCATTTAAAGGAGTATGGGAGCCACGGTCTCCCGACCATGGAACGCTGGGAACATGAGCCCGTTGGAAGGGAGCACGGGTTTTCCAACCCGTGTTTTTGGAATCCTACGCATTTGAAGCACACGGGTAAGAAAACCCGTGCTCCTTTGTGTAGTTCCGTGGTCACCCGACCACGGCTCCTTTGGCAGCCAGCCATCGATCAAGCTCTGCGGTCCATGGGTGAAGGTCCGAATGGGTCCCGGGAATGTATCCTTTCACTCCGAGCCCGAGGCTGTGTTCGCCATTCGGGTAGATGTGCAGGGAAAACGGGATCGCGTGAGCAGCCAGCGCGCGAGCGAAGCGCAACGGGTGGTCCACACTGACGGTCGCGTCTTCATACGTGTGCCAAAGGAAACAGGGCGGGGTTTCCGAAGTGACCTGCAGGTCGCTCGAAAGCAAACGCACCAGATCCTCGTCCGCATCGGGTCCAAGGATGCTCTTGAATCGACTCAACTGCATGCTGATGACGCTGTAGCAGAGGATTCCGAAATCGGGGTGGGAGCTCACGCGTTCAACGGGATCCGGATGGCAGGGATTGCCGGCGTCGAAGTGCGTCATGGCGAAGGATGCGAGATGTCCGCCAGCGGATGAGCCCATCACGCCGATGCGGGAGGGGTCGACTCCCCATTTTTGCGCTTCGGAACGCACGCTGCGAACGGCGCGGGTGATGTCATTGGTGATGTGGGGATGATGGTAGCCGTGCGAGGCGAGCCGGTACTTGAGCACGAATGCCGTGACGCCCCGCTCGTTTAGCCAGAGGGCGAAATCGTGGCCCTCGTAGTCCATGAGTTCGGAATACCCGCCGCCTGGACATACAATGACGGCCGCTCCGGTGGCGTTTGCCGATGGGGCGATGTAGGCGGTTAGCGTTGGGATGTCGCGGTCCGGATCTGACCCCAGCGCGCCGGGCGGGAGACTGGGCCAGAGGGGAAAGGGGAGGGGTCGCATTTGTTAAGGGAGAACGGACTTTCCAGTCCGTTTCTGTTGTTTGGAAAACACGGGTTGGAAAACCCGTGCTCCTTTGACTTCACCAGTCGCGGATGTTTTCCTTCTTCGATTTGTCACCGAATTGTCCTTCCTGCTCGGAGCCGCCGCGGATGTCGCTAAAGTTGAGAGGAGCGCCGGAGCCTCCCAGGCGCGGGCCCACGGTCTGGCTCCCGTCCATGGGAGGATTCGTGGAATCGCCTTCGCCGCCGGCCTCTCCCTCGCCACCGTTGGCATCGCCGGGTTGGTCTCCTTCCCCTTTCGATCCCGGTTCGCCCGCCTTTGCCGTCGCGGCGTCCAATTCGGAACGCAGTGTGTCGAGTTGCTCGGTCGCTTTTTTCTGCAACGCGGATGCGTTGTTCTTTCCGGCATCCAGTGCCTCCGACTGGCCCGCGCTCTGTGCAGCCTTCTCGAGATGCCCGATCGCGGACTGAAGTTTGGATGGATCCGGTTTCGCTCCCGACGATGGGTCAGCGCCTGCGGATTCGGCCGCGGCGGGATCGGACGGTTTTTTTGCCGTGTCTGCCGAAGCTTTTCCGAGAGCGTCAGCGGCTTTTTCGATTTCTGAGGCGGCGACCTTGGCGAGTTCCGCTGCGAGCTTGGATTGGGCTTCCGCCAGCTTCGCCTTCGTCGTGGCGTTGTCGGGATTGATCGCGTCCGCTTTTTGAAAGGCTTCCATCGCGCCCTGATACTGTTTGGCCGCGACTTCTGCTTTCCCGGCTGCTGAGGTTTCGTCGCCCTTGTCCTTCTTTGAATCTCCGGCCTCCAGGAGGGTTTTCTCAAGATCCTGAAGCGCGGCGGCCTTCAGTTCCTTGGCCTTCGCATTGTCTGGATCATAAGCGAGCGCTTTGTCCGTGTTGGCGATCGCTTCGGAAAGACGCTTCTCTTTCATCATTAGTTTGGGCTCGCGGGGTCCCTTCTTTTCATCGAGCGCTGCCGCCTCCGTGATATTCGCTTCGGCGCGTTCAACGAAGTCGTTCGCGACCGTCTTTTTGAATTCGGCAAACTCTGCGGCGAGCTCTTTGTTGTTGGGATCGATCATGACCGCCTGCTCGTAGAGTTCACTCGCTTTGAGGTTGGCCTTTTGCTTCTCGCCACTTTTGTCCTTTGCGGCATCAATGTTTTCCGCCTTTGCCTTAAGCTCGCGGGCTTGATCGCGAAGGGTTTCCGACAGCAGGCGGCGCGCCTCGTCGCTCTTGAGCTTGGCGACGGTGTTGTCCGGCGAGAAGGCGAGGGCTTTCTCGAACTTGTCGAACGCGCTCGTC
>Ga0247834_1002109_pt1 | contig 31305 bp, 21 predicted proteins | sample LaCruzMarch2015__8_FD_187118 | JGI IMG/M metagenome (GOLD analysis project Ga0247834, IMG submission 187118) | Freshwater microbial communities from meromictic Lake La Cruz, Castile-La Mancha, Spain - LaCruzMarch2015_12m | ecosystem: Environmental > Aquatic > Freshwater > Lake | place: Spain... | reverse complement strand
TATATATTTTGCTGTGATATCTTTAGACTCAATAAAAGCTGTTTTTTACGGTGGTAATTGTAGACAGAATTTTTATGCTTTCTATAAAAATATAATGGTTCTTGAATAATTTTTATACTATGCCTATCTGTTATTATTATATCACTAAATAATTTATAATCTTGACAAAACTTATAATTCTTATCATAAGAGCGTTTCTTAAAAACTATTTGACCGTGTGCACCTAGATAATAAAAGAATAAATTTTTAAAGAATATTAAAATACCTGTGTCGTTTTTTTCTATTAAAATTGAATGATTATTATTATTTGAATAGTAGTTAGAACTTACTAATTCGTAATTCTTAATATCTTTAAGCTGTATGGTAAATCTCTCATTCATACTAATGTCATCTGCATCTTGTCTACCAATAATATTAGAATTACTTTTGTCAATAAGAAAATTTAATACAGTTGTAACGCCTTGTGGTGTATTATTAAAAAAAGGCTTAATTCTACTATCTTTTTTAGAAAAATTTTCTATAATATCTGCAGAGTTATCAATACTACCATCATCTATTATCAGAAATTCGAAATCTGTAAAATTCTGATTTAAAATACTTTCTATAGATTCTTGTAGATATTCGCCATGATTTCTTACAGGCATTACAATAGATAATGGAATCATAATGTTTTATTGATAATTACTTATGATGTCAGACAATATAGCAATTTTATTAGCTCTTAATGATAATTTCGTTTTAAGTATGAAAACGTTCCTACTAAGCTTAGTCCATACAACCCCTGAATTTAATTATGATATACTTCTTTTATCGGATGGTCATCTTTCTAGCAATAATGTAGATGTGCTTAAGAAAATATATAAAAAAATTATAATTATAGATGCTAAAAAACATGACTATATTAATTGTCTCCCGACAACACAAGTATGGGGCTACAATCTCTTTTACAGATTTGATGCTTTTGACTTAAAACTAAATTATGACAGAATAATAATTTTTGATAGCGATATGATATTTTTAAAGAATATTCAAGAGCTTTTTGAATATAAAAACGACTTTGCAGCGTGCCAAAAATATTTAGGTATTCCGGAGTTGGATGATATGAATAAAAAAAGATTTAACTGCGGATTAATGTCTATATCTAGAAACCTTTTTAATGAGGAAATAAAAAAAGATTTAATTAAAATTACATCTGATAAAAATTGGTCAAGCGATCAACCAGTGTTTAATAAATATTTTGAAAATTTAGTTTATTATTTGCCTCAATCATATAATGTTGTATCTTCAATTGCTAATGATGATACGCTAAATACAGCACATATCATACAGTACCATGGATTTAAAAAGCCATGGCATTCAGAAAAGAAAGAAGACTGCTTTCAGGATGATATTAAACAAGAGATACTTAAAAACAATTCAAACTCTATTAGCTATATTAAAACAGTAAATCGCTTAAAAAAGATCTTTACAGATTATCAGGCTATAGCTAATTCTTTATAATACTCGAAAAGCTTTAATGCTTTTATAAGTGCTATAGGGCTATTAGTCTGAAAGCATGAAAAGGGGTATCTATCAGTTAATGTTCCCTTATGCCAAGGTTTCTTTTCACCTACATAGTGCAAGATAGACGCATTTTGCATATCAAATGCGTCTATTGTAATTGTATTGTATTGACCTTCCATAAAATGCACCTTTTTAAAGAAAAAACTGTTAAGCAGCGCTTCATTACCCTCCCAATTTCTAGTTTTAGATAATGCAAGTAAACTATTGAATGTTTTCTTATTAAGATACTTGTTACTCACAATAAAAAAGCCACCATTAAACCATTGAGCATTGCTAGTTGTACCAACTGCTGCAAAATCATATTGTAACTTAAATACGTGTTCGATGTTTTTTAACACCAACATATCAAAATCAAAATAAAACAAATAGTCATATTTGTACAGTTTAAACATTTCCAATCTGCAAAAAACATTGTACTTCCAGACCCTGTGTTGTGAAACACATTTACTGTTTTCATACAATTTCGAATCTATTTTTTTAAAAATTATATTTGGATAAATATCCATAAGACACGAGAAATTAAAATCTTCCCATATCAAGATAATGAAAGGGAGATTGAAACTGGGGGTGTTTACAATTAATGATTTTAAAAAGGCTTGTGCTCCGAGTAAATAGTCTTTACTCAAAACACCAACACATGCTCTATTCATATATAAACGATTTGACTGTTGTTATTGATAATATTTTGGGCTACAAGCATTTCCTTGGAAGGTGGAGATAAATGTTCTGGCCACATAAAAAATAGTTTGAATATGTTAATATCCTTATTATAGAAATTGTCTACATCTATTTTATTGATATTATCTGCAAGAATTGATAAATCTGAAGTGATAGTTGCATCAGTTGAACATTCTTTAATTTCATCCAACAATTCTGTTTTTCTCTTTTTGATTTGTTGTGTAAATTTGTCTTTAAGAATGTCGATAATAGGCTGATCAATGGATTTAAAACCTAGTTTAGCTAAAACGCAGTTCAATTTTAAAATGGAGTTGTCATAGTGGCTGTAGATGGAAAGTTCTTTTGGTATTTCCAGCCATGAAGGCCAAAATAACATTAGTTCCACAATACTCTGATAGTACTCTATCATCTTTGCATAGTCAGTATTTTTTAAGTAATGTAACTCTGATGCATAATGTGACTCTATATCATCTTTTACAATGTCCTGCTCGTCCTTAGATAATGATTTCAACGAAATTTCTTTTTCTTCAATTAATTTAGCTGCTGCAATGGGTATTTGTTCATTAATTTTTTTAAGAATGAAGGCCTTAAAATTGTTTATACGCTCCTCGCTAGTAATAGCTTTAATACCTATGAATCTGTCGACTTCATTATGGAAACTATCTATTTCTTTTTTAATTGTATTGAATGAATATACTATTTTGTAGCTGTCATCCTTATCATTTAGTTGTTTTTTTCTTACTGTGTATATGCTTTGCAAGGTGTGCAGGTCATTAGAATGTATTTTGTTTGTGGCGCGAATAGTAACTCTGTTTTGTTTTAAAAACGCTATTAAATCAGCTTGATAACTTGAAAAATCAATCTTTTTGGCATCATCTGATAGACTGTCAAATAATTCTTGATTAAAAAGATAAGGCGGAGATATATATTGTGGTAACAAGGGTAAAGAATTATTGTCATTAACTATCAAATTTAAATCAATTGGGTGCCCAGTTAATATATCAATGGCAAAATTATCATTGATAACAAAGTTTTTATTGAAGATGAAGTTTAAAATGTTAATATTTCTTGTTAAAAACCGGTATGCAACATGGTCATTGCTTAATTTATAGATATTTTCAATTATGATGTGATTGCAGATGCCTTGAAGACCATTAACAAAATTCATTTATAATAACTTATGAAAAATAAAACAAATATCCATTATGGATATGATGCCACAGTGTATATGTCTTTCATGGAGCCACAGTTTTTACCGTCTTTTATCCATATCTTTATTCTGCCACTTCCAGTTGCAACTTGACAACGGTATGTGACACTGCCACCTGTTATGTTCCATCTGTTTAGAACAACGCCATTGGGCGCTATAGTGCCTGACCCAGGCAAATCAGGATCAGGCGTTGTCAACCAAATGCTGTAAGGTGGGCCACCACCGCTATACCCTTCAATGGTCAAATTGCATTGTGTTGTGATGCCTACCCATGATGTGAATGCATTAATTAGTGGTATGTCATTGTATGCGCCTATAAATTCGCTTGCTCTACTGATAACCCACGCATTTCCTAAGCTGGTGTAAGGCGCGCCTGGGGGTTTATAATACCAATAATCACTTCTAAATCCTTCTGTATTATTAAAATCAGGGGGTGTTCCTGCAGCTTTTTCTACTTGATTAGGCATACATACAAGTGAATTAAGAACTTGAGCTTGAGGTGCTCCACCCATTGATTCGAGCTCAATCCCGCTCAGTGAAACCTGATCAAACCTATTAATTCCATTTAAAATGTTAAGCTTAGAAAATTTTATATTTCTACTACCAATAAGATAACCCATACTATTCTATCCTTTTGTATATGTCTTTTATTGCTTCAATTAAAAGAGGAATAATGTTATCATATTTCACAGCTTTGTACCCATTGTCTCTGGTGACCACACAGTGGGGTAACACTTTTTCAATTTCTTGAGCTATGACACCATATTCTGTGCCTGTTCTGTCTGCATTTTCATTCCAATCAAAAGTGATGCCAGATATTTGATTGATCTTTTCTTTGGGATCATTTATGATTTTAATATTCGTTTTCAAGTTTATGTCAGATGTGTAATATGCAATAACGTCTTTGGTTGTGCGCAAATTGCCTCTCACATCCACATTGCCATTTTGAGCTCCCAGTGTGTCAAGAGTTATGTTTGAAGCACCTATGGATATGCTGCCTCCCACTGGTGTGGTGAAATTAATGGTTTGAGCATTAAGATTTTTAGTGTAACTAATCTCTGTAATATTATACGCTTTAAAGGTGATACGTGAACCGTCATCTTGAGGTACATTTTCACCCATGATAGCTTGAAACTTGTTACTACCGCCCCAGTTACCTGATCTGTGATCCCTCGTAAAACAAGCACCACCAGATACTACAAACGCGTAATTTTTGCCAAACGTTTCAAAATTATCAGAATCAAATTGATTAATGCCCACATACCCTTGTTCCTTGATTGTTAATGTATTTACGTTATTATTAAGAGCTACTCTTTCTATAAATTTAGCAATAGTTTGATTTTGATCTGTCTCATCTGATAGTTGTGCCACTACCATGGCACATTGATTATCGTTTAAATTAATTACGCTCAAGGCACTTGTTGTGGAAACAATGGTGTCCAGATATGTGATGTCTCCATAAACAGACAAGTTGCCCATGATGGTCACATCTGCTGAAGGGCCAAAATATGCATCATTGTCAAATCGTGAAACATTGATAACTCTAAAATTAGGATTCTCGTAAGTGCCAGAAGCTCCTGAAGATATAATTGTACTAACAGTATTAATATTGTTATTAAATGCTACTCTCACAGCTTCATTGTTGTTAATGACCAAGCTTGTGCGTGTGGCACCAGAAATATTCAACCCACCACTAACTGCTTTGATCAAACTGGCACCTGGGTTTTCATCAAATGGATCTCTGGCAAGCAACTGCAGTTGATAAGGATTGGAATCGTTATCATTAATAAAAATATTTTTATCCACATTCAATGTGGCAGTTAAATTATTTTTTACCTTGGTATTCTTAATGTCGCCCATGTACCAGCTATTATTAGTCGCGCAAAGCGATATATATCTAGAATCAAAATCAATTCTGTTTGTTATGTTGGTTATGGAGTTGGTGTCTGCTGGTAATGAATCATCATAAACTAAAGTTAACCCGGAATCTACACCAGAGCCAACTCCAAGTAGTTGATTGCTAACACGCCAATAACCAGTCGGTGATTTTTCCAATGATGCGACTGTATTTTGACCAAAATATGGTAAAGGATGTATATTTTCCCAAGTAGAGCCATTATACCCATATAATACCTGCGCGTTATCATATAAATCACCAGTTTGATATATAATATCTCCTATTTGAGCTATTGAATTGTAATCTTCTTTAGCTTGAGCCTTGCCAAGATATTTATTGCCCATCACTACACCGCCTTGTGTGATGCCATCGCCCACAAAAACTCTTCTAGTGTCTATACTATAGCCGAGTTCACCTTCAGACAACACTATTTGTTTGCGCTCAGTATCTGTACCTCTCCTTACAAGAATTTTTACTACTGTGTTCTGATTAATTTCGATGGCCATTATGGTATTATCCTTATATAACCGTTGTCATTCCATAGCTTACCAGTTGACAGTCCTAAGCTGGATGTGGGCAGATTGTTCATGCCCAAACCATTGGCATTTATGGTTTGATTCACAGTATTTATGGCACTCAGAGATATGGAATTCATGTTTACATACAAAGAGCGATTGCTAGGGCTGACTTTTATGGTCACATTATCATAATTCACATAAAAATTGCCAGTGGAACCAGCTCTTGCAATGCCGCCGTTTGTTGTGTCAAATACGGAAGTGTTCAAATGCGATGAATCTATTCCCAAGTCTTTTATTTTCAAGAAGCCGCCAGCACTGTACTCCAAAGAACTATTATCTGTCTTGGCACTTATGTTTTGATATGCGCCAGGAAAGTTAGCATAATTAGGAAATCCATTTGAATCATATCCAGATAGTGAATATAATTTGTTATCATTTGTATTATAGATGATATCACCAACTTGAGCTGTAGATACTGTGAGCGAATTTGCAATATTTGCTGCATAAAATTTGGTTCCCGCGGGATTACCTCCTCTGGTGCTGCCATCACCCACAAACAATCTTCTTGATTCTGTATCAGTTACATACCCGAGCTCACCACTGTCCAGCACTATGAGCTGCCTATCGTTATTAGTACCTCTTCGTACTTTTATTTTGACAACTGATATAGTAGCCATATAGATTATTTATCTTTAAAGTTTAATTTTAAAGAGCTATGCACCATAAACATTTGAGGCTATTGAAAAAGTATATTGTACTGTGCCAGCAACCAATTGTGCATCTAACAATGTGGTTTCTTGCACATTGCCGTTTAAAATGTAATCCAGATAAAATTCAGTGTTGCCATTTGGGTCTAACGTTCTATCCCTTACGCCATACATGCCACTATCATAGGAATTGGTGATGCGTGCAAAAGGGTTAAAACTCCATTTTATGTTACCGTATCTATCCCATGGATAGACTTTAGGTTCTAAATACGAAACGCCAGTAAATCCATTCTGATTCAAGATTAAAAAATTTGTGTTGTGTGTCCACACAGAACCATTGCCTGAATATGAAATGCGTCCTCTGACGTCAGTATTGCCTGTGCAAGTACACCATTGTATTCCACTTGGGTCCTTGGGAAAAGTAAACCCTTTGATATTTATCATGTATAATGAACCATCCAAAGCATCAACATATATGCCACCTCGCCACCCATAAGTATCCTGGCCACCACATATGTTTAAAATTCGTGTATAATTATTGACACCATCTCTTCTGAATAATTCATTTGAACAGCCAGTTACATATCCCCAGTATTGTATGAATGTTTCTGATGTTTCTGGTCTAAATGTGAAATTTACTATGGAAGAATGAGGCCATGCACCACCAGGGCTGGCGTAAAACACTTCATCTCTCCAGCCACTGCCAGTATATTCCGAAAAATGCCATTTTTTATCAACACCGTAATATACATATGCGGGGTACAATGTGTTGGTATTGGTGAGAAAATAAGTTGGTTTCGTAGAAGTAGCAGTTATGGTGTTGAATGTTTCAAGTGTATTCAAATTAATGCATTTGAACGTTTGTGTGGAATTGGCGCCAGTTTTAGTAGTATTGATACACAACCATACCATGTCCACACCCTGGTTTTTATGTATAGTAACCTTTGCAGTTATGAAACCAGTACCTGCGTCAAGAGTATGAATTACATCATCTTGCACACCATAGGGATTGGAAACAGTTTGAGGTGCTTGGTTATATCTGATCACATGCATTTGATTGTGGAGTATATAAAAAATGTATGGCAATTTTTTAGCCGGGCCATATACTATAACAGGTGTAGGGTCACCTGAATAATAACCAGTGTCCACCTGCAGTTTTTTAAATTCTAGTGTGTCTTTGTCTCTGACCCAGATGTATGTTCTGTTCTCTGCAGAAGATCGATACACACCTAACACAAACAAATCGCCGTTGGCTAATGGAAATAACGGCACAGTTGGTGTTGGGCTGGGAGTGCGTGTGTAAGTTAAAGTGGGAGTAGGGGTCAAAGTTCGTGTAGGTGAAGGGGTGATTTGAGGAGACTCAGTAGGTGTTTGTGTGGGTGTGCATGTGGGCGTCTTGGTGGGTGAGGGGGTAGGAGATGTTGTAGGAGTTGGAGTCGGGAAAATAGAATTAATTGTAAAATTGCTTTTGGCTTGGACTATGTAACTACTGCCTGGTTCAAATGTAGTAAAAGCCATATTATTAAGCCTAGGTCTATAGTTCTGATAATACTGTGTTGGAACATCAGAAGTTCTTATTCGAAAAACCACATTAATAAAACTGTCATATAAGCTTATAGGTACTGGAGCTACATCTTTTCGAAATGTAATAATGTTTTGACCAATATTACCATTAGTTCCACTGTAAACAGTTACATTAAAAGGCAATTGATATTCAGGCGAAGGTACAGTAATTGTAAAGTTTGAAACACATATTATTTCGTATCCTGTACCTGGTATAAACCGGTTAAAGGTTGAACCTGGTAGTTGAACACCGGGCTTGTACACAAGATATGTACGTCTTGTATCTGTTCGGGGCGAGTATATAAAGTTTAAGACGCTATTATATGTACTAAAAGGAAGGTTCAATGTACCTTGAAAGGTAAACAATGTTCTTAAAGCTGTTATGTTGTGTTGGAACATATTGAGTATTTATTCAATTGAAATATGAAAACAGAAATTACTGGGAATAGGTGGTTCCCAATCCCCACCAGCATGGCCAATTACAATAAATTTGTTTGTACCGGTATGAAACGCTATGTCTGTAATAGTGGTAAAACCACCACCAGGGCCTCCTCCTAAACCGCTATCAGGAATGTTTAATGGATAAAAGGTATTAAAATCTTTAGTATAAGTAGGGCCTTGAATTGATTGCCATGACGGCTTGCTTGAGGGATTATTAATCCATGGATTATAGTTTCTAGTAGCATGAATAACATAAACATTATTTCCATAAATATCTTTTCCGCTAACACATTTTTTAACATTACCACCACCTGCCAGGTGTTTCTTTAATATCCAAGTATTGCCTACTTTAATGAACAGATGGTAGCATGTACCGCCTCTACAATAACCATGCCAAAAACCTAACCAATTGCCATTTCCCTCATTTAGGCCACGTATATATTGAAAAGTATTAGGAGTAAAAGGTCCTGCTTCTGGAGGAATAGCGAGCAATGCACTATTTTCTGCTGTATAATTTAAAAATGAAGAAGATCTAATTAGTAAATTATTAAAAATAAATTCAGGAGTTGCAGTCCACTCATTAAATGAGAAACCACAAAAAGACTGTGAAGACTTTCCTCCACTTTGATTTGTGTACACATTCCAGCTTGATCCGCGATTTGAAGTTTCAGCTATAACTCCAGATGCATAATCATATACAGCTATTTTTGATTCGCCAGTACAAATTGGAGAGTTGAAAGTACAAGAGGGATAACATGGACCTGCAGGAATAGAATTTGTAACCCAGTTATACCCAGCGTCATAGGTGTTGAAAGATGTAATTAATTTTTGAGGGTAACTTCGTAAAGGATATATACCTATAAATGCATTTAATAGTGGAGAGAAGCTTACTTCATAATTGCCGTCCGGGGCAAAAGACTGGGGACACGGATACCAAGTTGTACAGCCGTCATATGAAGCATATGCTTTAGGATTTATTTCATCAGGAAAAAGTAATGCATTTAAAAAATTTAAAGGAGGAATTAAAATTTGTTTCCAAATTTTATTGGCAGGTAAATTAACTTTAGTTATCACTACTATGTTTCCACGCGTGGGTGAAGGTGTAGGTGTGCATGTGGGCGTTTTAGTCGGTGTTAGTGTAACTGTTACAGTTGGTGTAATAGTAGGGGTTCTTGTTTGTGTGGGTGTGGGTGTTATTGGTAGAGAATATGTACCTAAAATATAACTTCCTTTCACTTGTACCAGGTAACTGCTCCCTGGATCAAAGGTTGTAAAAAATCTATTAGATAAACCAGGTTTATAAACTTCATAGTTATTGTAAGGATATGTATTTGAGTTGACTCTAAAAACAGCATTTAAGTTAGATAAAAAATCAGATCCGTAAGCAGATATGGGTATTGAAGCTCTAACATCTTTACGAAATGTTACTATGTTTTGACCAATATTATTACCTGAACCTTTGTACAGATAAATATTATAAGACAAAGAATACTCTGGAGAGTCGCTGCTAATGATAAAATCATCTTTGCAATTAACTTCATACCCTGTGCCTGCAGTAAAATTAGTAAAAGTAGAACCAGGCAACACTACACCAGGTTTATATACTAAAAATGTGCGGCCGGTGTCTGGTCTGGGTGTATTAATACTCAGGAGAAAGCTATTATATGTACTAAAAGGTAAACTTGCTGTACCTTGGTATGTAAAAAGAGTTTTGTTTTTTTTTATGTTGTGTGTTACCATAGTGTTACCTTAAAAACTGATTCTTTGCTTCTAGTTGTGTAATTACCCTATTACCTACAGGGGCAACTACTGTTTCAATGCTGCCTGGGCTGTATCCTGCTGCTACTGACCCTGTGAATGTCATTTTATATATGCCACTGTTCAAATGCTGAGCATTTGTATATGTTGCATCGTATTTGCCACCTGGACCAAAGTTGGGATTATTTGGAGAAGGGTTATACCCTACAAATGAATTTAAAATAAAATATGTCCAAATTTTTGTGCCAGTTTTATTGCACAACACTTTGATGTAACCAGGGTATTGGGTGGGTACCACCCGATCTGTGGCAGTTCTGGTCCAAAATCTAGAGTATGTGGTTGCACCATTCCAATTCAACCATCTTGTGCCATTGTAATACATGAGTCTCAAGCCATCCGGTGTGGAGTTCCAATGGCCACGTCCAATGGGAGCTCCTACTTCTCTGAACGCAATTATTGGAAATCCGTTCACTGGATTTATGCAGGATGAGACATTTTTGTGGCATTGTACTTCTGGTATTCTTGGGTTTGGCCAGGGCAAAACATCCACCTCTGGAAGTGCTGCTACATTATCGTAGCTTTTAATATTGTATGTTACAATTTTATCTTTATCTGCGGTACCTGCTTGTTGTCCGTTATAGCCTGCTTTAGGTCTCCCGCCACACTGAATGCTGGAGCTGAAGTAATAATCATATCTGTCCGGCAAGCATGCCAAGGATCCTTCCACTGGCATAGGTTGAAGACTACCATAACCTCTTTCCAGGCCTGTGAAAGTTAAGCATGGTTGCACAGCTCTTGTGAAGTAAGGATCCCGAGTACTAAATATTCCTTGACCCAGATTGTCTAACCAGTTAAATTGACCGTCACCTGATTGGTACATTGCTTTGTTTCTTATCACAGGTGCCCATCCACCGGGGTACATGCTTCCACTGCCGCCTGTTATTTCATATATCATTATGCGTATTGCGCGACCGAAATCATAACCGTTTGTGCTGGCTTGGGGAGATATTAAAAATAAGTTATTTGTGGTGCCATATGTGCTATAATTACCAAGAGTAGGCAGAACGCCTATGAAGGCTTGTTTCTGAAACCAGCCATAATAACATCCCATTTTATCATAATAATTTACATCGTTAACAAACATATATGTATCTGCACCATAAAGATTATAGTTAGAAGATGGTAGATCACAATTAGCCACATCATATTTTGAAACTGCCATATATCTTTCATATCCATTAAACGATTGATCTGCGCATGATCTCATGAGTGAACCACCAGGCTGATGTATGATGGTATTGCCATTTCCGTCCCCATAGCCGCTATATCGTTCAGGAAAAGTGAATCGGCTAGAATTTAAATTAATTACTGGATTGCCGGCACTATCAAACACAATGTTAAAATAACCATGTGCAGGTTTAACAGAATTTTGGGCGAGACTACCAGTGTACCGGTTAAAATAAACTGTGAAGCTGCTAATGGCAGAATAGAAACTGTTGCAGTTCTTGCCTCCATAAGCAATGTGTGTGGTGCGCAGTCCTTTGTGAGAGCCATTATAATTAAAAATTTCTTGAGGACTGTTTAAAATACTTTTGTTATTTTCTGCCCACACATTTAATGATCGGTATGTGCCATTGCCTAAATCAGTCATAACTATACCATTGCCATAATTGACTGTGTTTTTTACAGACACCACTTGCATTTCTTGCATGCTGTTGAAATAAATGTAAGATAATACAGCAAAGCCATCTGGAGGCTCTACTGGCAGGGGTACAGGTGTTCGTGAGGGTGTCTGTGTAGGTGTTGAAGTCTGTGCTGGTGTCCGTGATTGAGTAGGTGTTTGAGTAGGTGGAGGAGTAGGTGGCAGTACAGGTGTTCGTGTTGGAGTAGGTGTTGAAGTTCTTGTTGGTGTCTGTGTAGGTGTTGAAGTTATTGTTGGTGATGGTGTGGGTGTTGCACAAGGTCCAACATTTAGTACAGGAACTGGTGGTTGACCAAACGGTGCAGATTGCCACCCTTGCAGGGGTACCGTGTAATTATTAGATGTAACATTGTAATAGAAAATATTTCCGCCGTCATCCGTCAAGATCCACCCCGCTTGGGCGGTAAGGCCCCCAAGATATATAATTTCAGTAAAAAGTAAATAAGGTATAAAACTGGGATTGAGGTAAGGAAAGCCCGTATAATATCTGCCATTACTAAGGCTGGCATTTCTAGAGTAAAAGGTATTAAAAACACTTTCTCCTGCACCAGTAACACACACTGTGGCGGGCAATGAAATAGTGGTCGATGTAGGTGTACGAGTGGGTGTAGGTGTTTTTGTGGGTGTTGGAGTTCTAGTGTTAGACGGAGTTGGAGTTGGTGTTCTAGTATTAGACGGTGTAATGCTCGGTGTAATGCTGGGGGTTGGTGTATTGCTCGGTGTAATGCTGGGGGTTGGTGTATTGCTCGGTGTAATGCTAGGGGTTGGTGATTGTGTTGGAGTAGGTGTAGGGAGTAATTTTATGGTGCCCTTTATCTGTACATTGTAACTGCTTCCAGGTTCAAAATGTGTAAAAGCAGGCCTCAAGCTGCCTGGTCTGTACACAAGGTAGGAATTATTCCCTATAGGGTTGACTGCATAAATTAAATTAATATAACTGTTAAATGTCGATAGCGGAAAGGCGCCTGCAAAGGGACTGATAGTAATGTAATTATAGCCAATCCTATTATTGGTTCCAGAAAAAAGATCCATAACTCGCGGAAAGTCAAATAAACTACCACAAACAGGTATGGTATAGCTAGCAAAGGGCGGTAAAGAAGATGTAATTTCATATGTGGATCCAGGTTGAAAATGTGTAAACGATGAACCCGGGAGAGGAAGTCCAGGAGTATAAACTAAATAAGTTATACGTGTATCTGTACGAGGTGTTAGAATTTTTTTAACAAAATTCCTTACAGAACTAAATGGGAGTGAGATTGTACCGGTGTATCCAATGTAGCAATAAGGCGAATACACCTGCATTACAGGGTAGTTTAACGGTCCCATAACAATTATTTATTAAATTTAAAGAATATTAATATCTATTAAAATAAACTATTTGACCAGTAACTTCAGATACCAACGTACCATAATACTTTGGACTAGCACTTGTTTCAGCGAATGCAAAAGCTACTAAATTATTAGTAATTCTGTCATCAAGCCATGTGACATCACATTGATATTGGTTGTTTAAAAATATCGTTGTTGTGCATGGAAACCCCTCAAAAGATGAAGTACCATTATAAAAAAACGCTTGGTTTTGATAATATCCTTGAAGGCTAATACCATCTGCAAAAGAAAAAGGTGTTAATAACATTGACCATCCACCTGTTGGTGAAGGAGTGGGCGTAGGTGTAGGTGTGCTTGAGGGTGGCGGAGGTGGCGTACTGGAAGGTGTGGGCGTGGGCGGTGGGTAAGGAATATTACCTCTACCGATATTTTGCCCAACACCACGCTTTAAGGTGTTTTCAAAAGAACTAAAATTAATAGCTTTTGATGCTACAATTCTTGCTATATCACTGTAATTGGGAGGCTGTGCCATATGATATTATTTAATAATCTATTGTGGAATCTACAAATTTGCCTTCAAAAGCATTGTCATCCACTACATATTTCCATGGTTGGCCAAGTCTTGATGCATTAAATTCAACTTTTAATATATACCAGGGAGCTAATTGACTAACTTTTATGTACATCGCGCAAGGGCGGCCGTCAATATATTCACCGTTCCAATGGAAAGTAGCTAATGCCCCAGGCTGGGATGCATCATAATGCATAGTAACTGCAACATCTTGTTTACCGCCAACAGTACCCATGCCGTCTGTTGGACCTGTGACAGAGTATTCATAAGTGTTCATTTATATTATTTATGTTCCTAAATGCACAAAGCTCGTATTTTTATAGAGGTGTTTGTGGGGCCAATGGCCCGCCGAGTTCAACTATATTTGGCGATGGATTCACTAAAGTATAAAAATATTTTTGTCCAGTTGATACATACTGTATTGCTATTTGAGCGTATGGCGATATAACCCGGTTAGATTCATACTCTAATCCTGTAACACCTTCTAATACACCAAAAGTATTATACCCGAATGCAATTGCTAGGGGTACGGCTCCATGGGGTGGACTCCCATTGTAAAAATATCTCCATACGTTGTCATCTACGGCATACGCAGCCATATCATCTACCGGTTCGTTAGTTCTACCAATCCCAGGAGCAGCAAGCCATGACGCTTCAAAACGCGTATTGGTTGGTGTAATGCTTGGTGTAATGCTCGGTGTAATGCTGGGGGTTGGTGTATTGCTCGGTGTAATGCTGGGGGTTGGTGTATTGCTCGGTGTAATGCTGGGGGTTGGTGAATTACTAAGTGTAACAGTAGGTGAATTTGTTGGTGTATTGGTTGGTGAAGGTGTTTGAGAGGGTGTCTGTGTTGGTGTAGGTGTCTGTGTAGGGGTTTGAGTAGGTGTAGGTGTTTGTGTTGGGGTTTGAGAAGGTGTCTTGGTTGGTGAAGGTGTTTGAGAGGGAGTTTGTGTATTTGAAGGTGTTTGAGAGGGTGTCTGTGTTGGTGAGGGTGTCTGTGTTGGTGAGGGCGTCTGTGTATTGGTTGGTGAAGGTGTTTGGGTTGGTGTTGGTGTGCCTGTAGGTGTCTGTGTTGGGGTTTGAGTAGGTGTAGGTGTTTGTGATGGGGTTTGAGAAGGTGTCTGAGAAGATGTAGGGGATTGTGTTGGAGTATTTGAAATGGTAGGTGTTTGTGTTGGGGTTTGAGAAGGTGTCTGAGAAGATGTAGGGGATTGTGTTGGAGTATTTGAAATGGTAGGTGTTTGTGTTGGGGTTTGAGATAGCGTTGGAGTATTTGAAGGTGTTTGTGTAGGTGTAGGTGTCTGGGTAGGTGTGCCTGAAGGGGTGGGCGTAGGTGTAGGAGTTCTCGTAGAGGTAGGTGTTCTTGAAGGCTCTTGGGTTACAAGGGGTAACAATCCTGAGTTGGAATTAATTTTAAATAAAAACTGTTTAGCCACGGAAGTATTTAATTTAACATCAATGTTTTATCAAGATCAGGTATATTAGTTATATCTGCATTAAGGATAGATGCTAGATATGATTGAATATTATAGATATTTTCTAGTACTCTATTAACTATCGCATTGCTTACATATTCATTACAGCCTATAAAATAATTTATATCTTGTTTTATAGTAACGCTTTCTAATTCATTAGGCGTTAAATAGCGTGTACCGTTAAACGCTATATTACCATAGTTATCTCTTTGGGCTAAGAATTTACCAACTATTTGATCTTTAAGTCTAATTAAATTTACTAGTAATTTAGAAACAGATTTATTAAAAACCCAGCTTTGAATGTATTCATGCTCTGATAATAAAATGTCTTGTAAAGTATATACGTCAAAATTATTAATAGATAAAATATCAAATAGATTTAAATTATCATAAAAATAACTAATTTTACCTTTTGAATTATTAGTAGAAAAAACTATATTTTTATCACCATCTATTGATGATGCAGAACTAAAGCAGGTAATATTTTCAGCTGTATTAAAATTGTATAGATAGAAAAGATATCTGCCTACTAGCTGCGTTGGATTATTAACTAGCTTTTTATAAACATTTTTATCTGAAATTACATAAAATATATTATTATCGTATTCTGAAAAGGATAATTGTATGAAGTTTTCATCGCCTGTTTTTATACTTGAAAGATCAATTATTTCATAATTTTGAAAATTAATATCATATTTTAAAATTTTGTCTTTATTAGTAAGAATATAAGCTTTTCCGAAATTATCAATTTTTATATCTACCGGATATACATTGAGAAAATCTCTTGTTAGTCTAAAAGTTTGCTTCCAGTTTAAGTTAACATCAAATTGTTTTATGCAGCTATTTCCAGAATCAAGAACATAAATTGAATTATTGTAACATGTAATGCTTTGAGGGTTATTAAATTCTGTTTTAGTTATTGAAGTACCAAGACCCCCTATAGAATTAAGATATATTAACTTTTCGTTCGTTATGTTATTAGAAGTTGTAAATCCTGATGCATCGTATTTCACTAAAATATTGTTTAAATTATCTAAGACAAAAATATTATTATTATATCTTACAATAGATTTAATATTTAAAAAAGTAACATTATAAGGGGGTTCAATCTGATTAGTACTGAATACATCTTTTATAATAGAGGCATCTTTACTAATATTAAAAGCGTTGATATTACCTTTGTAACCGCAAAAAATATAGTCATTATTATTATCAATATTAGAAACAAATAAAATTGATTTAGTAAAGTCCATATTAACATATAAGCTATCAGCTGAAAGATATGTAAACTGTGAAGTTGTTTTTTGTTTATATACATTGAGTTTATTTGAATTAGCGGTAACGCCTATAATGGAAGTAAAGTAAGATGAAACAGGGATAATATTAGAAAGGACTTGTGTGTTTTTATACAAATAAAGAAAATTATTATACAAATTTTGTAGCTTTTGATTTATTAAAGTACCTGAAGAGGTATCGTTAGGTTGAATCTTTATAGCATCCATATTATGAGGAAGAGTTAAATTTTGTATAAGAACTCTATCGTATAATAAACCTGATTCTTTTACTATATCTTTTATTTTCATGAATCACTCCATTTAATATTTCTTAATTTTGAGTACGCAGGTACTGATTTACCAATAAGATTAACTATTCTTTTTTCAAGTTCTGTTTGTAAATTTTTATCTTTAATTCCGCTACTTCTTAAATTTAAATCAAATACAGTAGATTTTGAGCCAGGAGTTGACACTTTGAAATATCTTTCTATTTCTTCTATATAATTACGTCTACCACAGGCTATATCAAAATTAATATCCTGAAGATTCATATTCAGTCTTGTATGCATTAAAATATCGTAGTCTAGTAGTGGTTTATTATACAAATAAAAATTCTTAACTATAAAGTCGTTAGCAAGAAATGAATTGTTCTTTAAATAACTAAATAAAGGTATACCGTATGAGTAGCTAGAACTGCCAACAATTATAGGTTTACTAAACATATCGCTAAATTTATATTTTCTAGGTGTAAATAAGGTAAATCCTGCAGGCTGACCGTCAACAAATAAACCTAGATAACCTTGATAACTGTCAAATCTTATAGCAAAATTATGGAACCCTCTATCCAGGCCAGATAATGGATATATAACTTCTTCTGTTATTATATCGTTTCTATTTGTAGGGTTTATTAATTTTACTTTTGCATTGATTGTATTTTCACGATATTTGTCGTTTATGTAAGAACGCAAAAAGCTATCGTTTGATACGTTCATACAAACATCTTCAACAGGATTAAAAGATTTTGAAAAATCAGAATTAAAGGTTACAATATTAGTATAAGCAGAAGAAGTTACGATGTCGCTCACTGAAATTCCAGCAGAATAAACTGATGATAAAGCTGTTGAAGTAGAAAATTTGCTACCAGCTATAGCAGATGTAGCGTAAAAATTCATAAACGTAGGTTCAAATTGTTTTATAGAATTGCTAATTACATTTCCATAAGCATCTATTTTATAAAAAAATAATTTATCTTTATTTGTCTTACTGCGCCCAACAAAAAATGTAAATTTATTATAATCATTATCTGAAAAATCTGCACCAAATTTTACTTTGTAGTTTAAATAGTCGGTATTTGTAATTGTACCAGAGAGTATAAACTGCCTATCAGATGTAAATTTAGCATATTGATTATTATTATATAAAATCCAAATATTACTATTAAAATCTATATTAAAGTCTTCTATTTTAGTATTTGAAAAGAATGAACTACACAATGTAGAAGTAGCAGTATTAAATTTAGACCATTTATATATTTGATTATTGTTAGATAGAAAAAAGATATCTGTTCCTATTCTTTCTGACTTTAGACCTGGTGTGAGGTATACCTTATCTACACCGTTCTCTGTATACAAATTTATTGTTTTAAGTAAATTTAAATTACTAGTTACTATGCCTTTACGTTCAATATTATTAGTAATATCAATTACGGTATTATCATATATATTATATTTAAGAATTTTATTTTGTACTGAAGGCAGTGTAGTGTTGTTAATTAACATGTAAACATTCTTTTCATCATAATCATAGCTAAGTAAATTTTTAATTTGAAAATTCTCATCGTTCGTTGTTTTTCTTATTTCGGTATTTGAGATATTGAATTTACGAATAGTGTTGTCGTTAAATATTACAAAATAATCGTTAAGACCTTGCTGTCTTATTGAACCGATTGGTAGTGCGTTAAGTTCTATATTGTTTAATATATCGCTATTAATATTAGTAATTTTTATTGCGCTAGGTGTAAAAAAGAATAGAGTAGGTGTAACAATATTTGTATTAAATAAGCCAAAACCGTCTGAATCATAGTTACCTACTAATTGGTACCCTAGTGGTTTAGACCAATCAGAGCTATATGCATCAAAAATTAACGTGAATTGATTTGTATTTTGTATAGCTGAAAGAGACGTAGTTATACCATAGCGGTCGCTATAAAAAGGATATTCAGGATTTACTGGATCGTATGTATATACATTAGAACCATTAACAAATTTGTAAGTGGCTAATCGATTAGCAACAAGACTAGAATTAAAAATTTTAATAAACCGTCTACAGTCTTCTGGCCCGTAGTGGTGATAGGCGTAGTAAGTACCCTTTTCAAATATTAAATCTGATGGCTTATCAAAAACATCGACATCGTCAAGCAATTCTTTAGCTTTATCAGTTAAGCATTCGAATATTGAGATATATCTTATAACTTTAGGTTCTCTAGTCGTAAGAGCAGCGACGAAAGAAGTAAGCTTAGGATTGTAGTATCTATCTACCCAAATAGGTTTGTCTTCAACATTACAGTTACCAGATAACCAGGAACACAAAAATGTACCGGTTGTTTCATCAATAGTATCTCCGTAGTGTGATGTATATTTATAATCTGCTTTTTTCTTAAAAATTTTATCTGATTTAAGAGGGTGGTCGCCTGCTATTGCACCTGCTTCAATTAATCCTGAATCAGCAACATTTAACCTCTCAAACGGATAAAACACTTGCGGTACATGAAAATAAGTTACTTTATCCTTTTCTAATAAAATTTTGTTAGTATAACTTTCATAACCAACAGATATATTATCGTTACCTAATTCTTGATTTGACCCGGTAAATAGGGTTTTATAATCTCTCATGAAGATTTCATCTTCATTAAAGAACGGATTATTTCTAGATTGATAATTTTCCGGTGTATTAGTATTTTTCAGAGATAAAATATTAAAATCTATATAATTAGAAGATATATTGGTATATTCAGAATTTACCAATAAATTAGTTCTTATGTTTGCAAAACTATTAAGAGAATTTATATCTTGTGAATTTGTTTTAAAATTTTTATTGTAGCTTATCCAGGGATCAAAGAATTTTGTAAAGTTTGATGAAGAACCTTTAGAGTTAACTCTAAAAACTGATTGCGTAGAAAATGAAGTATAATCACTGCCGGTTAATGCTTCTTTTAAAAATAATCCTTGTGTAACTGGAGAAAATGTAACGTATTTTAAATTATCATCGATATTTTTTATGAGCAAAATAAAATTATTTTCTTTATCATATACATACAAGAATATCTGAGGACTATATTCTAAAAAGCTGTCTTGATTTGTAGTTGGTGTGAAATATAAATTTTCATTATAATCTACAGTAAGATACCGTATAACATTATTATTTTCGTGTGATATCTTGCATAGTTTATCGCTTAGATATTCAAATTGAAAGAGATATTTGTTATTAAAAAAACTATAGTTACCTGTTAGTGCAACATTAGCTACCGGTACATCTACCGGGGGCTCCTGTACAACCCAAAATTTTGAATTAGGTGTTATTGAACCTATAGCTTCTGTTGCAAAGTATGTAGTAAAATTTTGATCAGGTATTGACTCAAGCTTTTCAATATTAACAGCGCTAGATAAATGTATACTGTTTGTAAGAATTAAATTAGAAAAATTGTTTATACTATTATCATTAAAATCTTTAAACAGCTGATTCTTAGGTATTTGAATGAATTCTTTTGTGAACGTTATGTTCTCATTGAATTGCAGTTTGTTATCGTATGGGTATCTGGAGGATAATCCGATAAAATTAGTCGAATCTAATTTAAATACCTCCATATGTATTATTTATATAATTAACTGGATCTTAGAACAAGTACACCGAAACCTGTGGTAGATAAGGTAAAATCATAATCAAGAGATGTGAGCCTTGTGAATTGTGTATAATTTGCTTGATCTAGCCCAAACCCTTCAAATTTGCCTGTAATATATACATCTCTGCCAAGTCTTGCGGCGGTGAATTTAGGAGCAATATGAACAGAATCGAAATCTGGGTTAGGAATAGTACCGGGATCTAAGTTTGCGGATTCAATATCTGGGTTAGGAAGAGTACCGGGATTTAAGTTTGCGGATTCAATAGGTGTAAAGTGAAGAGCGCAATTATTTTTTCTTATTCCAAATCCAGGAACGTAAATACCACCTTTAAAACCGGACACATCTCCAGCTACATACCATCTGTACGTACCATCGATATTAAGACCTCTTGCAAAACATCTACTTGCATTAGGATCACTAGAGCTATCATGAAGCTTTGTAAAATACCCCGGATAAATTATATTTGCTCCAGGGCGTTGTGCATCACTATTTGTAGCACATACCCCATATACTAGCGTCCATAGAGCTCTAGATCGATAACCATAACCGACCCCAAGTTGACCGAAAAAATTATTGCCAGTTGCGTAAAGAAGATATTTACCAGCTGAATAACCTGAAGGCAAATTACCTTGTGGGGGTAAATTACCTTCAGGAGTAGCTAAAACCCATGACGCTAAGTTACTTGTCTTGGGGCAAAAAGCTACAATACTACGATTACTATTGTAAGGTGAAACGGTTGGAGATAGTACACCTGTACCTGCAGCGCCGCGCAAAGAAGGATCGCCCCCGGAGTAGCCATAGCCTGGTAAATATCTCCCTATTGCTGTAAAGGTATTATAAGCACTAGGTGGTTTACTACCAGAAGGATAATAAAATCCGTCGCCTTGGCCTGCAGGATTCCACCCCCCGACATCACCACTACCCGCATAATAAACACCTGGTGGAGTCGAGTTATCTATTGCAAAAGAACCAAAGTAACCAGTTCCAAAATCAGCAACATTACCTGCAAGCACTCTAGTAAAAATATTTGTGTTATTTCCTTTGCCAAGATTAGAGTTTACCGAATCATCTCCTGTTGCGTAAAGGGAGTCTTGTATTAATCCCAAAGCTCCGAAAAGAGTAGGTTCAATCTTTGTAAAAGTAGGTGAAAAAATAGAGGACCCGTTAGAAGCTGATAAAATAGGTGTAAAATATACTTGTGTAGAGGTGTTTCTATTTGTTTCACCTATACCGAGATAACTAATTATACTAGAGGATAGCGGGGTATTATCTCCACAGGTGTATGCTTTTTTACCGGAGGGGTTCGAAGATAGAGCAAAGGTAGAGTTGAGACCGCCAAATATGTCACTAAATTCAAAGCCTTCTTGAGAAGCAATGCCTGAAAACCCTGGATCTAGGGTCACATAATTGTCACTATAATAAAAAGATGCATTCATGGATTATAATATATCTGGGTTGTCGTTCTCATTGGTATTATAGAAACTGCCTATTCCTAATTCTCCAGAAGAATTTATACCAAACACATTCAAATTCGACTGTTGAGTTATAGGTGTGGGTGATGGAGTATGTGTGATAGAGGGTGAAACAGTTAGAGATGGTGTTGGTGATGCAAATGGTGTACGTGTTAAACTAGGTGTCGGTGTATTAGAAGGTGTTTGAGAAGGTGTTTGAGTTGGAGTAGGTGTATTGGAATTAGTTGGGGAAGGGCTTGGTGTAGATGTACGCGTTGGTGTAGGTGTACGAGTTAGGAACGGTGTAACTGTTGGAGTTTTTGTTGGAGTTTGAGTTGGTGTTGGCGTAATACGTGTAGGTGTTATAGACAGTGTCGGTGTTATGGACGGTGTATTAGAAGGAGTATATGTAATAGTAGGGGTTACCGTTTGGGTAGGCGTTGGGGTTGGCTGGGCGCTTACTAATACAAAATTGGTTAAAAAGGTGGATTGATCATCACTGCTGTTGTTGGTTAACTCCACCACTTCCAGTGTTTTTGACAATGCACCCACAGTTTTTGTGAGTTGTGTTGAATTGATAATTCTCATGTCAACTAAATTTAAGAACGATTCAGGCAGCAAGTTAATTTCAAAGTTATAAACAGTAAACGACAAATTGCCATTCAAAATGGAGACACTTGGATAATATGTTGTAATGTTTTGTGATAGTGGTGAATATTCAAAACTTATGTCTGTGTCAATCAGTGTATTTTCGTTAAATAAAAATGTGTAAGTCTCCGAGTCAATGAATTTTCTTTCAAAAACTTTAATATCATCACCTAATCCGCTATTGTACATTATTTTAAGCGTAGTATATGACACATTATATAGGGCTGAAGTGATAAAATTAATAGTTGTATCACCATTAAAAGTGCAAAGATTGATGTTGTATGTGTAGGTTTGGACGGGGTAATCCCATGGGTAAAATATCTTACCATCCACAGTGTCTATGAAGCTTGAATTGGTGAACAGACTGCCATCTGCAGTGTTTGCATATGTAAATGATTCACCGAAAACAGGATCTAAGAAGAAATAGTGATTTACCAGTGATGGTCTCTCAAGGTTCAATGGACCACTTGAAAGATAGGCATTTACATAATTCACATTATTATTTACTATAATACTATGTATAAACTAATTAATTCTCTCTGCGCAATGAGCCTTCATAGTATTCAAATCTGTTGTGTTCAATGGGCGATATGAGCAAAATACCTGAGTTTAAATCCTTTTCCTTGGTGAGTTGATACATGTATGACATCCAGGTTTGCTCATAGGGATTGGCCCATTTTACGTCAATAAACATCTTCTTATTGCCAGAACGAGAAACTACTTGTGGCCAATTGCAGTAATACACTTCACCACTTGCAAAAGGTATGTTGTTGATGCAACCAATGTGTGTGTACAGAGTTTTAGGAGCATTAGGATCCAGTCCCATTTGTGGCAGCTTGTTGTAATCAGGCCAATATTCATCACGTTTGGCTTGTGGCACATTGTACCATGACCACTGTGTTTTATTATCACCATAAAACTCTGTAAAAGATAGCTTAAGGAAATCAAAGTTATTTTCATTAATGATTTTTAACGAATTTGCGTATAAGTTCTCAACGCGTCTGTTGAACCCGTTCTTGCATGTGTTTTCATGGCCAAGGTAAAAAAACATATCATCTTCAAAAAAGAAATAAAAATCTAAGTTTTCAGACTCAGCATGTTCAGCAATGAACTGTCGACCGCCGCATATGCCCAAGTTGTCTTTTTTGATGTGCGTAAAATTATGTTCTTCACAAAGCTTTTTATACTGTTCAAATGTGGATGCATCAGTAGAGTTATCAAGCAAATATTTTTTAGGTTTTAGTATGAACTCTTTATCATATAATTCCATACTGTGTATTAATGTTTTGAACTGATTGGGTGAATTGAAGGTTATAACATACAAGCCTGTGTTGTTTGTATTTAGCGAAATAGAGGACGTTGCATTGTTACTCTCGCTCAACACTGTTAAGTTATTATTTTTTAAGTTCTCAAAAAATGTACCTAAAAGACCGTCAGAATTAATCTCAAAATAGTTAACCTTGTCTCCATATTTGTATGTTATGATGCTAAATATGGATTCTTCTGTGCCCATCAGACCAGAGTCAAGAGTGCTTATGAGAAGATTGTAGTATATTGTGTTGATATCAGAGATGCTTTCCTTGGGTCCGCCAAACAATCCACCTCTTGCAACTTTCTTTACTGTGGTGCCTGCCAACTTATTAATTTCATCAAACTTGAAACCATGGATCTCATTATTGGCCTCATAGGGAAAGCAGATAAACGTAAATTTGGTGATGTACTTCTCCAGGTTATTAAACACCTTGTCATGGGTGAAGTATCCAGGATGCACAGTGTTGGTTATGCCACCATCCAGCCAGAATAAGAACTTGGAATCAAACTTGTCTAAGATTTTAGCATCATTAAGCATAAACATCTTGGACATTACCAAAGGATTGTACATGTCGAGTTTTGCCTGTGTTGATTCAGTGAGCCAGCCTGCCAGGTTAAACCAGTTTGGATCAGTTCTGAGTTTCTGTATCAATGCATAATATTGGTTATCCTTAAACCATTTCAAAGGTCTCTCGATGAATTGTGTATTTTTATCACTTCTTACTTTGTAAACAACATCTCTGAGTTCTTTATCACCAAAAATAATTAAATTGTTTTCAACTTGGAGTAGTTTGTTGAAATTGTCCAGGTAGTGTGAATAATTACGAGACCATCCTTCAGTGAGTTGTCCCCTGCCCAGATCCCAGATGCCTGTGACCAATGTGATTGGATTTTCATATCTGGGTGTTTCAGTGATAACTTTCACTGTGGCATTTTTACGATACACACCAAGCTGATCACATACAACTGTTATGTTAGGAAAAACATTTTTGGTATAAAAGAAATCCCATGCAGCTTTTTCTACCCCAGGCAGGTCAGGTCTTTTGTAGTCATGAAATACAATGAAACCGCCATCACTAACTCTGTCATAGATTTTTTGAAGAGAATCATATATTGATTCATAGAAATCACCATCAAGAAATGCAAATGATATTTTAGATGGAATGTCAGTATCTGCAACATCTTTAAACCACCCTTTTGTGATGATAGGTTTTTTGAGACCATTTTGTTCAAAATTTTGTTCCAGAATTTCGACAGTTGATTTGAGAGTACCCGGTCTCCATGCAGTATTTTTTTCATGTTCACTTAATTGAGGTAATCCTTCAAAAGAATCATACACATGCAATTCTTTATTGCTCTTGAGCTCATCAAGCATCATTCTTAGATATTTGGAAGACTCGCCCACATAGCAGCCAAATTCTACCACATCTCCTTCTATGTTCTCTGTAACCGCTTGTTCAAGAAATGTAATGAGATGTTTGATCTGTTCGTGTGAAATGATACTTGCATCAACGCACTTGTTAGGTCTCGATAAAAGCTTATCCGCAGTACAAAAGGACATAAAATATTTTATATATTTTTATTTCAATATCAACTATTAGTCTTGTTGTGGTAAGGGGTTATTATTAATATATGCATCACCATTAATTTCAGGCTGCGATCGCGCTGAATAAAGATATTTTCTAGATGCATCAGTATGACCAACATATGGCCCTTCACCAATATTACCGTATAAATATGTTCCCCAATTATCTCTAACGTCTATCCATTTAGACTTGGCTATTATACTCCTGTAAGTGGTAATCATAACATCTTCAACATCATGACAGCCGTGCCCGACATTATTGTGCACAGATTCAAGATAATTTTTATACCATTCCCTAAATTTACTTGTACGGTGTATAGCTGGGTTGTTCGACCACCTGCAAGTAGTCACAAGATTCATTTCCTTTACGCGATCTTCTCTCTCAAATGGTGTAGTTATATCATCAACATCTCTACAAATCTCGCATCCCCTCATAATATTATCATCTTTATTAAAGTATACAGAGTTTATAAAAGAATATTTCTTAAAAGCATGTAGAATAGACTCAAAATCAATACTATCTTTTTCAAGAAATACCCAATCATGTTCTAAGAACATAAGGTACGGCGTAGTAATATCCTCTAGAGCATGTTTAACTGTATCAATTAACCCGTATTTTACAAATTTTATATGATTTGTAATGTAGTCATTACGATTATAAAAATAATGTATTAACGGTAGGAGGGGATTTTCAATGTTTGGGTTATGATCATAATATACTAAAAATTTACATTTTTTAAGTCGAGATGGCAGACTGTGTAGCAGATATCTCAAGTAATGGAGAAAATTATCTGCAAAGTGGCCAGCAATAACAATTGTTAAATCGCGCTCAAGTTCATATTGCCTTAAATAGTCGTTTGCAATATAACCTTCTAGATATTTATGATAGCAACCATTTATCATTTGGTCATAATTTACAGGACCTCGAGGGTCTAATGTGGATACAAAGCCTACTGCGTGATGAATTGTGATAGGTGTAGCACAAAAAGTTTTAAACCCTTTGAAATTAAGTAAAGGTAGAATATCGTCAATTGCTAAATAATCTCTTGTATAGCAAAAATTATCCAAAATATATTGCATGGCTTCTTTTTTGATTAAGTATGCCCAAGCTCCTGTACTTTTATTAACAAGACTTATATTTTGTGTATAAGGAATGAGATGGGTTTTTGGGCAACAACCAAACAAAAATATGTCCCAATCAAGAGTATCGAGCTCCTGCTTAAGTGTACCTAGATGCTCTGCTGCAGTAACACTAGCCCCAGTATATTGTTTAATAGTGTCTAATATTTCAAAATCGTCTTCCGCGACGAAGATTAATTCACAGCCTTCTTGTATAGCTTTTTCAAAAACTGCTTTTTGACTTTTAGTTGCAGTACATTGTCTTAATTCATCAGTTAACCCCGAAAACCGTTCTAGATTTTTAATATTGTATTTGTTAATTTGCTTCTCAACGTGTTCATTTCTATCTGTAGATGTATCAAGATTAATATAAAAGCCTTTATCAGCCAAAGAGATATCAAGTATAGAGAACATAATTAAGGTAAATCGTAATTACGAGCTTTACGATCTTCGTAAACTTTATAATCCTCATGTTGAAATTGATTGCTTCTCCATGCTATATCATCACTAACAAAATCGTGAGTAAACAATTGCATGCTAATATATTTATTTTTTCCTAACTTCTTCTTAATATCTGTAAATTCGTTATCACAAAATAATCCTCTATATGAAGGATGGTAGAGATAATTAAATCTTTTATAGTATTTGTATCCTAAGATGCACATAATATCCAGTTTATCTTCCCCATCCCACATTGGTGTAGAGTACTGAATACTACCATCAGTATCAGGAAAAAATTCTTCCATATTACTTAAGATAATATCATCATAACCTTGAACATATGGTATTAAGTCATCGCTTGCAAGTAAGATCACATCAAACTGTTTGCCTTCTAAGTTAGCATTCATAGCTTCAATTTTACTCTTACTTTGACCGTAGTTTATTTCACAAATATCAGAATAAGGAGCTAAAAACTGACGAATAATTTCGTTGTTAATTGATTCATCATCTTGATCGAAAGTAAATACAAACTTTACATCGCGTTTTTTAGATAATAACTCTATATATCTATTAAATGTACTTTTAAACTTTTCAGGTCTTCCTCTTTCAGGAAACTTAATCAACAAAGTCATCTAAGTATTTAATAATATTTACCTTTGTTTTCAAAGGTATACCTATCTTCATAATGATGTTCAGGATAGAAAATTAATGGTTTTTCTTTTGTTGTAAATCCTAGCTGTGGCAAAGAAAAAGATAAATTTGCATATATAAGACTTTCCGGGCCTTCACCTAAATCTTTCCTATATCCTAAAATTGTAAAATAGTTCCACTTTTCAAATACATCTAACAAGTCTTGAGATGTTTCGCCCATAAAAAACATTGAAGGACCGTCCGGTATATCGTATTGCCTGTCTGTAAAGTTAAAATTAAAATGTTTTATATATTTGTCATGAAATTGAAAAACTTCTGCTCTGGCTCCCGGTTCATATCTAAATACCGCAGCATTAGTACCTAATACCTTAGGCTCATAGAGATTGTTCATGTAATTAATTACCATGTCCTTACTAATGGACGGATGTGCTACAACATCTGCATCTACACAATAACAGCCACAATAACCATCTAAACCGGCTTGACGTACTAAGAACCTACGAACATTAAAAGGATATAATCTTGGGTAAATCCCTGTAGGATCTTCTGGATATAATTCATATTGTAATGATTCAGGTACATCTCTTCTTATTTCATTAACATCAAATATCTTAATCTTAGAATTACTTGAATATTCTTTATACTCATTAACATCGTTAGTTAGAATATATAGGGGTATGTCTTGTTTGTCTAGTTCAAGATTTAAGTATGAGGCAATAACATTAGCTTTACTTCTCTTAATATAGTTTGGGTAGGTGGCTTCTACAGCTATGCAATATTTGTTGCTCATTTTTTAGCTTACTGCATTACTTAAATACCCTACTATAGGCTCAGCCCAGCCTTTAGATTGGCTATGTGGCCACACAATCCAACTGTGTGGTGTCTCTTCTGCATTGAACTCCCGCCACACTTTGCAGTACTTGTCAGGATCGTTGAGCATTCTATTGATTTCCTCTGCATCAGCATCTTTGCGATACACATCTTTGCCTGATTTGTCCTTGAAAGCCACGCACCAGAAATCATAATCTTTTTCTGGCACTTTGTCATACCCCACATCAATGCAATGTTTGAAGATTCTTAAGAACGACTTGTCATATTCTTCTGGTGTTAATGTGGAGTTGGGGTTGGGTGCATACAGATTGTCAAGGGTATGGCGCTGAACTGCTCGCCTTTTAAAGCAAAGCCCAGAGTATTTCTCATAATCTGCTAATGATCTTACTTTGCCAAAGTCGTATATGCCAAAATCAATGTCCTTCTTTTCACCATCCATTTCAAACAACTTGCGGTTGCGTGCATGAGATGAAGTGTTCATTTGACCCCATTCAGTTATATCATCCCAATGCTTGGTCCTGCCTTTGCGTGTATACTCATGCCAAGCCACCACAATATGAGGATGAAATATGTCATATCCCCATGTGTATGATCTCACAGCCAGGTTTATCTCTTCACCATGGAAGTAATAGTATGGATCATATGGCACATCTTTGATCCACTGACCCAGGGTAAAGATAAAGTGCGCTGATACAAAGCGACCGGGAACAGGTAGTGATAATGATTTATATTCATCAATTGAAGCAGGCAGAAAGAACACTGCACCTTCTGGAATAAACCTATCAAAATTCATTTTCCATGGAATGTTGATGCGTGCTTGTGGATCATTATCTGGATCAAAACTGGATATATAACCTGTTAGTAAAGGTTTTTCATGGCCTTTGTCTTGCAAAGCTTTGATCATGGCAATGCATTTTTCATCCCAATCCTTGGCAAACCGATGATGACTGTCAAGCTGTAGATGATATTTCTCATTCTTATATAGTCCTTGTATGCTGCTTCTGGCCCAACAAGTGCCTTTGCTTTCTTTGTAAGGTATGTCCAGCACTCTGAATCTTTTGTCTTTGGCAAATTCTTCCAACGATTCCTTGTCATCTCTTTGCCAAGCTATGCCAAAAACTAAATTCTCTGGATGCTTGGCCTTAGCAATGCAATCTCTTATGGTTGGTAACAATTGTGGATCTCTATATGAAGCAATAGAAATAAATATTTTTTCGTTAGGCTGTTTTTTCACTAGAATATTTTAATATAGGGTTATCTTAAATCAAGACTAGTGGTATTTACTATTTATAATTGAATGTACGCGCCTTTATCGCTGTTACTGAGGAATGTAATATATTTACCATTATAATATATAGGAGCTGACCAAGACCCTGTAAATGGTAGATTCATTGTAGTCCAAGTCTGGATAACATAGGTGAAAAACCAGGCAACATATATGATATAGATTGGTACAAGCTCAAAGATGCATTCTCTAATCCAAAAGAAACAAATGTTAACAATGCAAATAAACTGAGCTACAATTACATCATACCTGCAATCTGTAGGATTTACTGCTGTGGGCGGGGTGACCCCGCCGCCTCCAGTACTCCATGGTGCCCACCGGTGTTTGAAACATTTGTTACATGCTAACGGGAACCTTGAAGTTGCCGAGTAATAATTCAATCTTTGAGAGAGTGTATTATGCTGTGTAGCTTCCAGATGTTAAATACTGCAGAATTGTGCTGGAACCAAATGTTATGACTTGTGGTGCACCTGTGGTAATACCGGTGTAATTGACAGTTGGAATGGATAATACTACAACACCTGAACCACCATCACCACCTCCTGGACTCCCAGAGTAACCTGATGTGCCACCACCTCCTCCACCAGTATATGCAACACCATTGCCACCTTTAGTAAAGTCTGCTTTGCCTGCACCTCCTCCACCCAATCCACCTGTGCCTCCTGTGTTGTTGTTGTTGCAACCGCCACCTCCACCACCTGCAATCCAGTAATTGCCTGCAGAAAGTTGACCCACAGTTGAACCTGCTATTGGATTAATTATGCCCATGCCTCCATGGCCTCCTGGCAAGTCGTGTCCTGTGCTCCAGCCACCTGGTGCACCTGCTCCACCACCTCCACCTGTATAAAAACCAACACCACCACTGTTTCCTTGTGTTAGTGTTCCTAAGCCTTGAGTGTCAGTATACATGTTGGATCCTGCTCCACTTCCACCATCACATGGCCATGGACGATCAGGTGCAGGAAATCCAGGAGAGTATGGTGTACCACCACCAACGGCAGTTAAGCCAAATGCTATGCTATTTTTTCCTATGCTGTCTAAGATGTTTGAAGTGTCAGTTACACCTTGTGCACTTGTGCCAACAACAAAATTATATGTCGCATTGGGATAGACCTGTATGGAAGATGATAATACACCGCCTGCTCCTCCTCCACCACCGCCCCCGTGCCCTCCACCACCACCTGCTACAATGAGATAACTAATGGTATATGGCAAAGGTGGGGGGGTAGGCGTATTCGTGGGTGTCTCTGTGAGTGTTGGTGTATTAGTTGGTGTAGGTGTTGGTGTACTGGTAGGTGTTTGTGTTGATGTAGGAGTTTGAGTATTAGTAGGTGTTTGAGTGTTAGTAGGTGTTTGTGTCGGGGTCTGAGTAGGAGTTTGAGTATTAGTAGGCGTCTG
>Ga0247834_1002107_pt1 | contig 31309 bp, 42 predicted proteins | sample LaCruzMarch2015__8_FD_187118 | JGI IMG/M metagenome (GOLD analysis project Ga0247834, IMG submission 187118) | Freshwater microbial communities from meromictic Lake La Cruz, Castile-La Mancha, Spain - LaCruzMarch2015_12m | ecosystem: Environmental > Aquatic > Freshwater > Lake | place: Spain... | reverse complement strand
ATATGTCAGAAGTAAAGTGAGCAGTTTCAAGTATAGATTGTGCGTAAACTATCTCTGACTGATTAATGCCGAGAGCACGCATCTGCTCAATTACGGACACTGCGTCACTAAGATCCTTATTACCCTCAGGGTAATAAGGTTTGGAAGTTGTGGCGTGAGTCATAATTTGACCCGACCTTATACTATCTACTACCCTATTTATTCCGGCTTTATCTACGGTTATATATCCAGTAAGGAGTAGCAATAGTGTTAGTACTCCTACTAATCTCAACACGGTCTTCCCTACTTACAGCGACCTATAAAAAGTAAGGGATGCGCTATAATACCAGTAATAGACGTGATGCCGAGTGACTCAAAAGCATCTTCTTTTGTATTATATTTATTCAACGCAGAAGCCAGATCAGACAAGTACAGAGTCTTATGTTCTGGCATGTCAATAAGCGGCTTTATTGCTGCAAGGAGCGAATCGGACACCTCCGTACGTTCTTCACTCAATATCTCGTCGATCTTATATCGAATACGATCACGAGTCGCACTATCTACTACTAAGCGTACAGTTACGATCGAAAATATCTTAGGTAAATCGCTACTCTTTTGCTCTGTGGACATAAAGTAGGGAACTACAATTTCTTCGTCTGTATTTGGGTGCTTAATAAGTATTTTGGTGCCAGTGACGAACTTGCCGTTCTTGGTACGAGTATTTTCGAGTACGAGGCCCTTTACTATGTTTATATCGCCTTCTACAGCTTTTTCGATTTGGCCGATCGTTTTTTCTTCTTCGGGGATAAGGTTTTTTCCTCTACTTGAATTAATAAGTGTAGGAGCAACTTTAGAGGCCACATTAGTAGGTGTAATAATGCTCGGAAGATCAGAAAGATCTCCCACGACTTTTGGACTTTGATTCTTCGGCATACGCTGAAAATTTGTTTGAGGATGTCTAAAAATAACACTACTTCTATTAGGTTCCTGATAGTAGCCAGACGTTTATTCTGTCGCTTACAATATGCCACAAAAAAGGCGAGGCGTATAGTAGATAGTATTGAGAATACTGCTAAATCAATAGCCAAATACTCTGAGAAAAGAGTTATCGGCATCCTATAGCCGCAATTATATATGAGTAAGGAAAGAAGTAGGAGAGCTACTGCGAGGCCAAAAACAAAATGTGCCTTAAGCATGCTTCATAGACTAAGCGGACGCTCGATACCTTGGGATCATCAGCTTTCAACTCGTCTATGGGCGTATACATATCAAAAGCATTTATAAAATTCATCTTCGTGACCTCTACACTAAGAGTTTTATTCGTGCCTAATTCATAAATAACGTCTGTTGCTGCTGCTTTATTAGTGACAGTAAGAAACTTAAGAGGATCATTAAATATAATTGCTCCGTGAGTAAGTAGGATAGTATTTCGAATTTTGGAATTACTCGTACAAATAAGCGTTGCTAAATAATAGACAGTAGGACTAACGATGTTCTCGTCCTGAAAAGTATAACGATTCAAATTAATGTAATCTATTCCAACCAACTGGTTGGAGTAGATCTGCATCGTAGCAGAATTTGAACGCTGTAGGATACCTAACAGCTTATTTTCGAGTTGCATCATCGTTTTCCCTTCTTTTTAAGCTTATTAGCTATATAGTTTTTCTTACTTTTCATAGGAGGTTTACCCCAAGGATTAGGCAAAGGGTGAGAGAAAAATTGACGCTCCCAATTATCGTATGTCTTCTCCCACATAAGTATAGTAAGGTCGTCGTCCATAGTAAATGGAACAGATATGTGGTCAACAGTGAAGACCTTAGTACGTGCCTTCTTGTTATTTGTATTGTGAATAGCTGTAGAAGCTCGTGAGAAGGCACGAGAGCGACGATCGTCTACTACTTCCTCTATTACTGCCTCTTCAGCCTTGGCTCGGTTATAAACCTTTTGAGGCATAACTACTGAAGGCTTTATTTTTGGCACGCGAATGCGCGCTGCTGTTACTTCAGACATAATCTCGCATGTTTATTTGAGTAACCTGACGTGGAGTCAACATCTCCTTTTGGTGGTAGAGACAATCTCGAAACTCTTTATAGACAGAATACACCTGCTTACGAAAGCTGTAGATTATGTTATTATTAGGTAGTTGATTATTCGCAATAGCAAATAGTCGAAGACTACCCTTGTATTTATCTCCCACTTTTTCATAGTGGACACTCGATACTATTTTAAAGGTAACATCGCTCACGAAAGTAAGTTGATTCAATCGCAGTTCAAAAGTACGTAAAAGATCAGAATGGTATAAGCCCTCATTGAGGGCCGCAATAACTTTATTCGAGAAAGGAATTTCCCAAACTAAATATAAGGTATTCTTAAAGTAGTAGGGAGATTGAGGATGGCCCTCAAACTCTACATACAGCGTCGGTACACTCTTTGGCCAAGGCCCTGTGTACTCAATCGCAACTCCATTCTCGCCTTTTACGCGAGAAAAGAAAGTTCCGGGAGCACTGCTCCCGGAAGATTGAAAGTGTAGAACCATTCGGTTACCTTTTGATTGTCGGTGGCGTCATCGTAGGCGCTTGCATCGCGGGCGCTTTTACAGTAGGTGCGGTAGGAATAGTTGGTTTTCCAACTATTTCTTTCTTCTTGAACTGTTCTTTCATGGACTCCGTTACCGGATTCGATGGGCGCGTAGATGGCGGCATGTGTGCTGCCATAGCGGTATAAAATTCGCGGGTATCTGCTTCTTGCGCGATTGTAGGAATGTAGTCGAGCAGTTCGGTGTAGTACTGTTTAACACGGTTAGGATAAGTGCTTTCGTTAGCACCATTAGCCAGTGAGTTAGGGTACAGTACTTTTTCGTACTGATTCGCGTCCTTCACTTTTTCTACGGCAGGGCTGCCATTTTTTATGCGAACAATCTTTTCTCCGCCTCGTGTCAGACTTGGTAGAATATACCCGCACACGTCTACTTGTAGGTATTCCTGCTCTTCTACACTGGCTTCGAAACGTCCCTTGGCATTGAATTTGCCAGCAGAGCTCAACGTAAGTTTCTGCTGCGTTATTCGCATACACTCTTCTATTCCAGGGTCTGCTATTCCCGTGGCGTCAAAAATCAAATGGTGTCGCGTTTCCTTACTTTCAGATAACGTTAAGGCAAAACTTCCGTAGAAGCAGAAATCTGCTTCTGTGTACGGAATCTTTTGATCATTAACGTACTGTAGCATACTACTCACTAATTCAGGAGCAAAGGTTCCCCACAGATTGCGGCGTACAGTCTTCTCCTCAGTAATGAGAAGAAAACACATCTTCGCAGATGCGTGCGTAGCCACACCCTGTGAATTGTAGCCAAAAGCTATTGCTGGGTAAGGAGTAAGGCAAGTAACGCGTGTGGAACCCACTTGCGTAGAATGGCCCAGTTGTATTTCTACTTTAGCTTTCGCTAAGGCGGAGATCAATTCGTCATTATTCATTGCTAAAAAGCTTTATGTGCGAAAGAAAAATAGGAAAAAATGAAGCGCGTCTTGATGATGCACTGAGGATTATTGGATTAAGAAGAAACGGCTCCCCCTTAGTGGGAATGGATTTTAGGCGGCTTCGCCTGCTTCAATCATTTTTTCAGCCGCTTGTTGCACATTGGTGGGCAGAAATCGCCCCCCCACCTCTAGGAGATCCCCCATATTCTCCAGCATACGATTGGAGGATGCGGCCGCTTCGTGATTGGCTTTGAGCGCATTCAACAGCGCCTCATTGGTTTGGTTGATGCCGTTCTGAACTCCGAGTACACTTTTGAGCAGGTTCTTCATGGTTGAAAGCAAACGCGCTTGGTCCTCAACCATTGTCGAACTTATTGCCACCATTTCAGTTGTGGTGCCCTCTTCGGACACGATTTCCGTTGTGGTAAACTCCATTTCTTCTGTCTCTACCGCAGTTTCAGTAGTTGTGGTAGTTTCAGTGGAGGCGGCTTCGGGCTCGGCCAAGTACAGGAGCGTTTGCTCCATCAGGGCAACGTAGTTGTCAGCCGATACTTCGTCGCTGAATGCCTTGAACTCGGGATTGACTTCGCGTTCGGCAGCGATCAGGCAAAGATCTGCAAACTGTTTGCCGTTGACTTCTTCGGCAGTTGTGAGTTGCGCAGGCATTTTTGCCGCCGCATCCAGGAAATTCTGGATGTCCTCGGCGGAGAATGACAAGCCTTCCCCTTGCGGGAAAGTCTCAGTCATCTTCTGTGCTACGGCTGGGAGAACACTGGCGATGTCGCTGTTTAGTGCGGCAACGAGGATTTCGAAGGTTATGCCTTCAAATGTACATGGCGCCGATCCGGCGATGAAAGTGAGTTGCATAGTTTGTTTTTATGCAGTTAAAAAGAAAGGTAAACTGTGTGAGTGTGCGTATAGGGTGTGCAAATGTCCAAATCCTACTCTATGGGGCCTACCCCTCTCGGTCAAACTAATATTTAATGAAGTGCACCGTCTTCGCTCCATAGGCGAAAGACTTTATCTCTCATGTGGGAGGGTGCACCCTTAAACTGCATAGATAGATTTATTTACTTGCTTTTCTTTTCCCTGTTTTCTTCTTAATCTTCACATTCTTTGTCATCTCCCACAAAATATGGAGGAGTAGCAGAGAACCAAAGATCAGTGCGAGCAGGAAATAATCGGCGTTGCCCGTCAAAGGGCCAACTATGAGACAGAAGTAGGAAAAGAACAGTAGCGAATAGCCTATGACGGCCGCTCTGAAATCTTTCCTCTTTTCTACCTGCTCTTTCTGTTCGCTACTCTCCATTGAAGGCAGAAAGTATGAGGCGATTATTGCAGAAGTGATCGTGCACTCTTAATCCGATAATGGTAATTTTTTCGTCACGCCGTTCGTAGAATACAGTAAAATGTACGTCTTCTAAGTTAAGCTTGATGAAACCTGTGCCAAAGCAGGTCATTTGACACACGAAGTCTGCATCAGTAAGGTCAAAGGTGTTTTGTACCTCCTGTGTAACTGTGTAAGTCGTATCCGCCTCAAGTAGGATGAGACGCTGTTGCAGAATCTCTACTTTGTAGGGAGTAACACTATCTGACTTCATTGTCAGCCTTACTGATTGCCCCTGTACGCGCTTTTCTGTCCAGTGCCACACGAGTGTGACAGGATCTTGAATGCACGTCCCTGAAGACACATTAGGGAGCGTGACCTGCGTTTGCGCGCCTGCTCCCACGAGCGAAAGAACAAAAATGGAGACGCAGATCATCAGGATGCGCCATTGAGCTTTGTTTGAGAGTGTTTGTTTCACTTTATTTTGTTTTTTTAAAGGTGAGTGAAAGGGTTATCATTAGCTCCAACGATGCCGAGATCTCCGTCGAAGTCATGTGTGACTTCGTTGTTTAGGAGAGCCTCAAAATCATCCGAGGAAGGGCCTGTTTTAGGCTTACCAAATATAGCTCCGAGTAAGCCGAAGAAACCACCCGATTCAGGTTTTTTAGGTTTTTCGATTTTACCGGTAGTGCAGGGTGAGTAATCATACTCACCCGACAGCATGCCATTATCGGTATGTGCCACAATGCTTACCTCTTCGTACATCTCATAGAGACGGTCGAGGTTTTTCGCGTCCGTTAGGTTGGTGTCATCTCCGTTTCGCAACATGTTATGGGCGAGGTTTAAGAGTGAAAAGAAATATGTGTAGTTTCGTTAGGTCTTCAGCGAATCCCTCAGGATTAGCGGGCCCTTCCTCTGCTTCTTCGGGCGTATCAGCCATAAGCGTGACCTCAGCAAGAACTCTTTGCCGAAATCTTGGGTAGCTACGCAAATAAGAGTAGGCTTTCTCTCGAGCAAATGCCATAATCTCTTGCCAAGACAGACCGTCATCTACTACGAGGGCTACTTGTATGCTGCAATCATCCTTATTTTCATACACTGCACCGACGGTGCAGGTAGAGATGTGGTCTGGTAGGCACTTCTCAACTTTTCTCATCAGTGCCATTCTACTTTTGAGATTTCAAGGTGAACAGGAAATACCAGACGGGTCTGAGACGTCAATTGACTTGTCGCAAGGACGTTGTCAAAGAGGATGTGCGTCATGTTGTTGGAGTCGATTTCGTACAGTTTGTGGACGTCATTTTTGTGACATACAACTACTGTTGTAACAGTATCATAGTGATCATCCATGTCGATTTGCATAAGAATGCCTTCCTCAATGGTGTATACTTCGATGTCATAAATCGACTCTTCGGCTTCATCGTTCCCTGCTATGATCGCGCAAGTATCAAAAAGCTGCTTTTCAAAAGCAGCTTTTTCTGAGGCAATCATATCTGCCATGATAGTCTTGTCCATGACTTCAGCCTGCCCTACTTGAAGTAGGGGATCGGCATATTCAAGGTTATCGAGGCAAACCACTAAGGCTTGCCTCGAATCTAGTCCTTTCAGGATTTCCATTTGATCTCTTTTACAGCGTGAGTGGGAAAGATGCAAAGAGTTTGCTTGCCGCAAGTATGTTGTGAAATCCAGTACACATCATTGAAGTGCACACCAGTAGTTTCAGTTCTCACGTTGCGGTGATCACAAACAAGCAGGATAGAGTGTTCTCCGTCTTTTACAGAATAGACCCGTATGTCATCCTGCCCCTCGAAGGAGAAGAGACGGCAGTACTTAGTTACGAAATCGATTGCTTCAGGACTTTCGTCCTCATCTGCATCAATTTTATAGAGAAAGGCGTCTCCAATTTCAAGGGCTTCGTAAGCTCCCACTGGTTTTTTGGTTACTACAGCCAAGAGTCCAGCTTTGGGCACGGTTTGTTCAGTGATCATAGCGATTCAGCTTATAGGTTTGAATGATGTTGATGAGTTTCTCGGCATAAGTCCGGTCAGTTGCGTAACCAAGTCGTTTTAGTCCGTGTGCCCACTTCTTGTAGTCTTTGCCGTTTTTCTTCAGGCTCGCATACCGCCCGCTGCTAATCATGATGCTGTGGGCGCGCCACGACTCCCACGCACTCTTGTATTTACGGAAGAAGTCTTTGTGGCTATCATCGAAATGATTTGTGCAGTGACCCTTTCCGCAGTTTTTGGAAAAGCATTTGATGCCGAAGTGGTTGTTGTTTTGCTTGGCGAGTTTGCTATTGCCAGCCCTGCTTTCGATAAGCCCTTGCGCGAGGCTGATGCTTGCAGGTACACCGTACTTGTGCATTTCCTCCTTTGCCAACTTGGAGTACTGCTGTACGTAGGCACGTGTGTCCTCGTCTCGGATGTCAGAAGCATCTACTGGCGCACATTCCGACGTAGGCGCGCTACTTGTTTTTTTCGCTACTTGCTTTGCCACAGGCACACTTTTGTCGGTAGCCACAACCACCTTCCCGTCAGAGAAATGGTAGATGTGTTTCTCCACCACGATTGTATCGTGGGTGGGGATGACTACGGCCGCGCCGAGGACACGAACATTAGGATCCTGATTCTCACTGATGACTTTAGCGGCGAGTAGAAAGATTGCGACAGAGAGAATTGCGCCAGCCTTACGTGGAAGGGGAAAGTGGCGTGGAGGCGGTGTGACGCCGAACTCAACTACTTCTGCTTTAGGCTCAAGAGCCATCAGCATGTAGTCCTGGTCACTGAATTTTGGAAGACAGCTTTTTTCTACGTTTTCCATGTTTGAATGAGTTTGTGAAGTGAAAAGAAAGCGGGGGGGATTAAAAAAGAGGGAGTAGCCACCACAGCCACCCCCTCACGGATTAAAATGAAGTTTATCGTTCCCCCCTTCCCGAAGAGGGTGTTGTCCAGTAAACCAGAAGAAGAAGCAGGATACCTACGCCAAATGCGAGGATCCCACTATTATCTTGCTCTGAAATGTGCAGCATCAAGCCAATTAGGCCAAGGATGAGTAGTAGAACTACAAAGCCCCTCATGCCCCTTCTACTTTACCGGCCATCGTACGCCGCCTCGCGGCAACGAAACGACGCCAATATTTTGCTCTTCGGGCTGAGGGCGTACCCTCTTCCAGATCTGCTTCATCTATCCATTCAGACAGCACTGTTGCATCGGGAGTAGGGATATTGCCCAAAGCATGCTCTTCCGCGATGGCTCGAAGCATTTTCTCAGGAGTTGTTGTTGGCTTGTTTTTCATTGTTTGAATTTAGCGCCCTCGCTTCTGCTGCCGAAAGGCAGATGTGAAAAGGGCGATGGAGAAAACGAGTGCCCCTGCTGAAAGCAGGAACTGGTACTTAAGAAGGAAAATGCCGGCAGCCAGGCCACATCCTACTCCGAGAAAGAGGGTGATTTCACTTTTTTTCATTAGAAAATTCTTGTGTTAAGTGAAGAAATTTGGTGAAAGAGCTATAAGCAGAGCGTATTATTTGCAGTTTTAAGGTGCAAATGCTCTACTTATGGCGTATCTTTGTCGTGGGTCTAATATCCGGCATAGAGGTCCGCTAAATGCGGGCGAATGTTAAGTTAATGTTAAGAAAGTGTTAAAGTTTAACTTTTTTTAAAAATAAATGCTAAAAAACTTGACATTCGTGTTTTAATGTCGTATATTTGCATCAGAGTACTACTACTAACGTAGTTTGCCTCTGGAAATGAGGATACGCCCTCCCCCGTTCGGGGGAATATGAAGTGAAAAGGAAGAAGTCACGAGGTGACATGAAAAAGGCTCTTCCCTATTAATAGCTATATAGCCGGGACAGCCGTATAAAATAATGAAGTAGGGTAGTGACACAGTAAGTAAACATAAATAAGGGATCTGAGGTAGATCTGTACGCCCGCGAGTTATGCCTCCGAAAGGGAGGGGTTGTAGCGGAGAGCGTTTGAGACAGTGCCCTCAGAATTGAAAAAGAAGTAGGAAATAAATGGACGCGATACTCCTGACGCCGTAAAGGTGCAAAGATGGCCCTCGAACAACAGGGATGCCGAAGAGCTAAATCATCAGGGGGAACCCCGCCAAAATAAACCTATCGAATCCGTATCGAGCATCTCTCCTGAGAGGAAGGACTACTCGAACTCAAATAAAAAATCGAACTCGCTCTTATATATAAGGGTAGAGTATAACCCTTTCTATATCTTTTTTTAAACTATTTATTATTATTATTATTATTATTATTATTATTATTATTATTATTATTTTTATTATTATTTTTACCCATTAATATATCAAGTTCCATTCTTCTGATTTCAACCTCTACTTTATTATAGAGTTCAAACTCGGAAGGCCAGATAAATTGACGCTTGTTAGTATTTGGGAAAACGAGTACTTTTGGTGTACTATCTTTGTTTTGATTATTCATTTTTATGTGTGTCTTTATTAAATAGATTGTGATGTATCTGGCTAAAATGTTCGGGCGAAGCTAAATTTAAATACCCATACATAGTTGTATATTGAACACTACACAAAAGGGAAACGCAGAGTGCGAGTGCACTACGATGAACTGCGTAAACAGCAGTATAACAGAATTTACACCCAAACATAGCCATGCAGGGATACGTAGAGGTACCCCTTGTACACTAAGGGGTTGCAGATAGTGGGGTTTGAATCCCACTTATGCTTAGCGACTTCGTTTATAACGAAGTCATCAAGCTCGAGTCGATTACAAGCTGGGCTTGTAACGAAAATGTATTTTTTTTCCGTGTATTCTTCCATACTAAATTGCTATTATTTATTTTTTTCCAATTAGTGTACTATCTTCTATCTTCTATTTTAAATTTCATCTTTGTTTATGTTAAAACGATCAAGATATAATGTACTAAAACATTCGATTGAAGCTGCATTTATATAACCATCAATAGTTCTATATAGAATAACATTATTTACATCTATATCTATTACTCTACCTAACTGGGTTCCGTGCACCAAGCATATCTCCCCTACCTTGGGTTTCCAGTTCTTGATTGGCTTTTGATAGATGTAGTGTGTTACGGGCGCACACCTCAAGTAGTTCATGCCCGCATGAGTTTTAAAAGGCTGTTTTTTATTAGCATCGTATGAAGCAAGTATAGCTAATACTCCGTGTTCGCGATCATGGTCATAGAAAATTGCAGGCTCTCCCGTTTCAGGGAACCATATATTTTCTTCCTCCTGCAATTTATTAAGCGTTTCAATCTTCACTTTTATTTCAGCAATTTGCTGCTCGATTTCTTTGAGCAGACTCTTTACGTCTTTTTGCATGTTGTGTAAATTTATAAATGAAAAGTTGACTCCTGTGGCAGAATCGAACTGCCTTCTTTCCCTCTTTCGGAAAAGAACCAAATGACAAGGGTTACTCTGTTAGTCTAACAGTATAAACATATTAAACTCACGGACGAATCTTCGTTAACGTGAGAGTGGTAAAAATGTCCACAGTTAGGACACTCATAACTGGTCGTACCCTCTTCCTGTAATTCCTCCTGTGCGGCGCTGTAAGCCTCTTGGACTTCTTTTGCCGACATTTCTTCAATGACTTCTGCCATCGCTTTTTCTGGCGAGGTGGGTAGCAGTGTAGCTTTAGGAGGATACGGCTTCGAAGACTCGTATGTGTACGTGTGTTCGCCATCTTCAAGGACGCCTAAGGGCATCCGAAGCTCGCATTCACGGAGAATGGCTGTTACCCATTCTCCTAAGGAGTCTCCTATAGTACAGAGATAGACGTCAATAACTGGTGCTGGGAATATTTGCGGGAAAGGAGTCATCTTCCTTACAGAAGTAGGGAAAGGATACACAAAATTTACGTGCTGCGGTAATGCCGCACTGAGTATCTCGAACATTATCCTACTTCTATGTGGAAATGTGGGATAATGGGTGAGGTAGGAGGCGAGAAACGCCTCAAAGTGACGGTAGCCGTTTACGCCCACGAGCCGATTCTTTTGGACGAGGATTTTAAACTCCATGTTTATTTTTTTTCATATGCTGAGAAATGAATAAGCCCCCAATATGGAGGCAGCGAACGGTTTAATGGGGGTGGTAACAAAGGATGAAATTTTTCATCGTTGTTTGTTATTTTGAATGTAGAATGTTTTTTACCATTTCTCACACTCTATGGATAGAGCACGGCATGGATTTTTCAGCCGTTCGAGAACCAACCCTCTTACGAGGGATTTACGAAAAATGCCCCACAATTCTTTATGGGGCACACTAATCGACCCTTTGGGTCTCTTTGCGGCTCGCTAAAAAACGATCCGCAATTACTGCAAAAGCATGGCGGCGGCACTTCGCTGATATTTTTAGCAAAGTTTTTTGCAGTTGATTTTTTATTTTTTTCCATTTTTCCCCGGTTTGCCGCTTATCCGGGTGCGGTTTTTTGTTATTTGAAAGTTTTAAAAATGTTTTTTCCCTGTCTCATCAGTGCCGGGCGGGATTCCGGCAGACGCCCGTAGGCGTTTCGACTACAAAAAAATAGGCGTGGGTAAGTGCCCCACAATTTTTTGTTTGGTAAACGGGCCACGTCTATCGAATCGGCCCGTCAAAATTGAGTATTCAATTTGCTGCGCAACTTCTTCAGCGGTTAAATGCCCCGGCAAAAAATCCGGGGCTGCATCGTACTCTCTTGAAGGCCCCCAAATTTCAAACCCATTGTTTGTTGGGGAAAAGTCACTCTTTCCCCAAATTTCGGTTGCATCATTCATGTTTGTTTAGGATGGTTAGCCTCTCTGCATCCTCTTCATGAGTAGCGGGCTTGAGACCGCTATGGCTGCATTAACTAAATCCTATTTAATTCCATAGTTTCTTCAGGGATCACGAGTCCCAAAGTCGGTCTTAAAACCGAGGAAGAATAATGTTAAAAAAATACAGTTCAGAGCCTTCGGGTGTGCCCATCTCGTAACCTTATATTTCCACTTGTTACGGTGTACTGTATAAGTATTGTTACTGGCTTTTCTACATTAATAAAAATGTAGTTGCATAACTGAACTGTTAAGATGCAGCAAAATGGCGCAAGATCAAGCAGGGCGGGAAATCCCGTTTTCCCGCAATTTTTGCGCGGTTGTGCTGTCTATGTCGTAAATAAAAAGGCTACCGCAGTAGCCAGTCGCATCAAAGATTGCGACTTCCAGTCGTTCAACGACTGGCATGTCACGACCCTCTGTGCCAGAAGCCACTTGGGCTGGCACTTCTACACCGTGGTGTAACACGGTGTCGTTTTCTGACAGTATCTGGTGCAGATTCATAGTCAAAATTGTTTTGGTTAGCCATTATTTGTCATTGAAGACCACGCCTATTGTTTGATAGCGATAATGTTAAAAAAATACCATGCTTGTCTGGGAACATTTAAATCTGTACACTGAAGTCCTTTTAGGAGCAGCGAAATTTAAATGCACATGGCCCTTTATATACCCACCAGTTTTCTCTGGGTATAAGCAGTTTTGAAGTTCTGCCAACATAACCGACTTACACGGCTATCCAAACGTCTAACGAAAGACAAGGATAGTAGTAAAGGTTTCTTCCATTTTAATGGATCGCACTAACCTCTATAATAGAAGTACCTTATAGCCATATCTGTTTATACTCCAGACAGAGTTTAAAAACCCCTACTCACTTTACGGTTTTCAGGGATAATTTTAAACCTTTTTTTCAGGAATGGTTAGGGATTTACGTCGATGTCGTAGACATGCTCTCCAGCATGGTACGGTCTTCCATCTATGGCCCAAAAGAATTTTAACTCTCCGCCCTCTCTGACGGAAATGAGCCCCGCCTCTTCACGAGGCGTTTTGTTTCTTTCTATTTCTTTTAGAAAAATTCCACAAGCAGCTGCCGACGGCGTGTAATTATCTCCAGTCTGTTTCCAGCACTGGTATGATACTGTTTTTACTTTGTTGCTCATACTCAAAATATTTTGGTGAACCCCTTACGGACGCTTGCAGCTTAATCACACTGTTTATACTCGCTGCAACGAGTTTACTAAAAACTCTCCCTACTGTCTTACGACAGTAGGGAGAAAACCTTAGCGTATACAGCGCCTCGGTTTTGGTGGGGGTACTGAGTATTTCGGGTTGACACAGGTTATGGTTTGTCCTGTGAACGGGCACTTCTGCCCAATGAAGAACTTAGCATCCTTGAGGGTGCTTTCTACTGGGAAATCAATAACGTTTGACATGATGATAAGAATGTTTGGTGAGTGGCATGGAAGGGAGTCGAACCCTTCATTCTCATTAGAGAATGCTCCCAGGATGCCTTTGTTTGCTTCTGAGTGACCTCATAACAAACTATTTTCTATTCGTCCGAACACAAATATGTCTAAAAATAAGTTAGCCTACGATGGCTATAAAGCATAAATAGATGTATATAAAGCGTAAAAAGAAAAAATTAGCCTGTTATGGCTAATTTAGGGTAAAAAAATAACGGCCATCCATGAGAGGACGACCGTTTTTTACACCCCCTAATCTACTAACTCCTCTTCTAATTCTTGCTCCTTAGGAGCCATTTTGGGGGCCGCTTTGGACGGCACGCCCACCGAAACGTCCATAGATGGACGGCCCGAGATTTCACCCCTTTTGGCGGTGAGGGTTTGCGTGGACGATGCTTGTAAGGCCGCTTGTACCTTTTTGCTCAAGGACGATGTAAATTCGACTTTTTGACCGCTTACAACGGTCAAAAACTTGGCGTTGTAGATCACAAGGTTGGCCTTCTCATCGTCACTCGCAAGTTCGACGCGAGAAACTGATTTTGGCACATACGTACAACTAAGCACGCTGCCTTTTTCAAGGGCAGTCAGGGCAGCGTCGAGGCCTATTGGCTCATCGATGACCCGGAGGCCATTCGACTCGTCTTCGGTCCGCTGTGCGGTTACGGCGCTTAGCGCCATAGGTCTATTCTCAACTAAAGAGAATTTAGCCATAAAGTTTTTGACGAGGGTTTTTTGTCCCACACCGATATGGCGGGGGAGTTTTGGCTCGCCAGAGCCTCTACGGGGGTCGAGTATGGGGCCCTCCAATATACACACCCACCATCCCATATACACACCCACACACGCATATGCCCTCATATATACATATCTACCCTCCCATATTCACTCACACAAAAAGTAGTATAAAAAAATAATTTAAAAAATAATTTAAAAAATAATTTAAAAAATAAAAAATAATTTAAAAAATAAAAAATAAAAAATAATTTACAAAAAGCTTGCATTTGAACGAATAATGTTGTATCTTTGTTTTAAAGATATTATTTGTGTCTTTTTGACAAAAGAATATAATGAATAAACATGAAGGTAAAATTAAAAGCAAAAGATGAAAAAGAGTTTCTGCTTCAATACCTCGAATTTTTCTCTGCAATAAGAGGGCCTTCGAGTCGGCTTACAGAGCTGGAGAAAGAATTAATTGTAATAACTGTTCCGATGTGGTTTGAAGATAAATATAAGTATCAGATGTTCTCACGAAAAGGAAAGAAGAGGATTGAAAGGCTGTACGAAGAAAAAGGATCTGAAATTAAACCAGCTAACTTAACTACACGCGTCACAACCCTGCTCGAAAAAAACTTTCTTGTTCGTGATGCAGAGGGAATCATTTATCTTCCTACTCATGTCCGTAAAGCTTTAGCGCAATATCGTAAAGAAGGAGAATTTTCAGTGACTATACATTATGCAAATTCTAAGCCCGAAAGAGGAGATATTTCAGCGAGTAGCGACCCTACTTAAGACAGATGAAAAGATAGTTGAGTGGGTATACGATCAAGTAATAGAGCATTTAATTTCCTACTTGAAGAATCCAAACACACCTCAATTTAAGTTGCCCTACTTCGGCAGATTTGAAGTTGTGCATGAAGAACTGCGAGCAAGAGCATTTGCTACCATCAAACGGATAAGGCGTGCCAAGGCAGAAAATCAACAAATTAATCGAAGGAAGTATACTGAGATTTTTCGTTATCTCTACTCCATACTAAAGAAGCTCGGCCCTGCTCTCGACAGAAGACATCAGACTAAGAGGTTACGTAGACAAGTTTATCGACAAAGAAACATTCTTGTTAGCACACATAAAAGGAGTGTATTTTTCGGAAGACCAGTAACTAATACGACACCTCCCGGAGCAACTTATGATCTGGATAGAATAGTAAAGGAGAAACTGCCTTGGCACGGTAATAGCTACTTTATTAAAATGCACGAAAGACGTAGATACATTGAGGAGCAGCGAAAGAAGAACGAACCACTTGATCCCGAAAGAATAAAACCAATTCCGCAAAGCGATGTATATACTCGCTACTTCGAACGTCTTGCGCAGCAGGGGCCCAAGGGAATACAGTGGTCACTCGATAATATCGAGGTGAAAAAACGGACAGAAGAAGATCGAGCCTTTCAAGAAGCAGAAATGGAGAAGAGATTAGCAGGAAAGAATTTTTATTTAACAGAACGTAAAAAACGAATAAAGTATGGAAAATACTAATACAACAACACCAAAAGCAGTACCAACAGGATTTACCTTTCTCGGAGATCGAGTATGGGTAAAACTGGACAAAGCAACAGATCACACTACTACCAAGAGTGGAATTGTTATTCCCTTGTCTGAACTGACAGAGACTGACGGAGGCCGTATTACGACGCGTCCAAGTGGACGGACTCACCTCTCACAAGGCACTGTGATGGGCATATCTAAACTTGCCAGCACTAACACCGGAATTAAGGTGGGAGATCGAGTCTACGTAGCAGAACGTGTAGTTACTCGCGACTATCAATTCTTCCCTTCTCGTGACCAGCTCGTACAAGAGTTTGATGGTGACATCCTTATCTCTTACAATTATATCGAAACCATCCTTACCCCCGTTGAATGGCTTAATCAATCAGATGAGGAGTTAATGCGTGGCCCAATCTCTACTCCAACCAACACTGTTCCACCTGCTGGTGAGCCTACGCACATTATAATGAGCACTGCTACTTTTGATCCTTACAAACACTGACAATGGCAACTAAGAAAAGTACTTCTCCTGCTCCCACACCTACTTCTGCGCCAAGACCAAAGGCAAAGGCAAAGGCAAAGGCAAAACCTGACACTAATCTTTCCACTACTTACCCTACTCCAATCGGCAAAACAATCAAAATGGAAAACTCTAACTTCGCTGCTCTCGAAACAGAAGTAGCGCAACTGCGCCAAGTAAATACGAATGCTATCGCTATCGCTAATTTCGCATTCGGTAAACTCAATGAAATCGAGACTCGTCTCATAGGCTCTCCTGCTATCGCTAAACTGCTCGAGAAGAATAAAGATATTAACTTCTTGTTTCTCCTACTCAATTCCTCTCTTATCCGCGACATCATTAAAGCTATTGTAGCTATTATCCGCGAAGTAAAAGATAAGATTAAAGAACTTAACGAGCAGGCTCAAGCACAAGCTAATAATGGCACAAAGTAGATTTACTCCTCAAGAAGAAACGCTCTTTACTAAGATTGCTCTCTTCTTTGACCATCTTATATCAGGACGTATTACTCCAGATGCGAAAGGCAATTTAGAGGGGCAGGTATACAGTTTTATGGCGGACGAGGATGAGGATGATTTCCCGTGCACAGAGACTATAACGAATGAAGTTTCAGAACAGATAGTTACTTTAATTGATACAATATGTCAAAAATAGAACTGCTACAAGCAGAGATCTCAAAACTGATAGAGGAACGTAATGCTAATAATGCTTCAAATCAAGTTCAAATAGATCGTCTTCTTTACGAATTAAGACAACTAATAAATGGCAAAGAAAGTAAATAACTCAAAGCAAGTCATAAGTAAAAAAGAGCGACATACTCCCGGCATCCAGCTTTCACTTTTTGAAAATGGTAGTGAAGAAATCATCGGAGATCACAATTTTAGTCAACTACCGCGACCACAAGATGGGGAAGACAGTAAAAGGAAATCCTGAGTCAGATAAAAGCACGCACTCAATGCCTACTTCTGATTATATTTCTCGCGTAATTACTCCTATCTATGACTTAGATATTTCTGAATATAGAAAAGATCACGTAGAAAGAAAATTGCGTAAACAATTAGAAAGAAGACGAAAACAAAGAATAAGAGAAAAAAACGACGACGATGACGCTACTTGACCCTATTAATTACGTACAAGGAACTATAAATCATGCTTTTGAATCACATCTCCCTATCCACATTCAAGAGCAGGTAGAATTGCGTAAGTTTCTTTGTGGTGAGTGCCTAAAAGCAGGACAGTGTGAAGTGTGTAAATGTAAAACGCCGCAGATGTTCTACTCTCCGCACAAGGAAGATTCAAAAGGAAGGTGGGGAACATTCATGAATGAAGGGCAGTGGAAGGCTCTAAAAGAGAACATGGCAGCGTATGCAGAATTTATTCAAACGATAAAGGAACGGGAGCAATATAAAGAAGCTGCTAAATTTGAAAATACGCAGTATACACGATGATACAAGCAAATATAGAAAAGAGTTTTTATCAACACGATAATCACAGCCTACTCTTTAAAGCAGAATACGAACGCGGTATAGATTCAAATGTGATGTGGGGCATCTACTACTTAACGCATCCTGAGAGTGAGTACGCTGCCCTTGATTCTCCTTCAAAGAAAGCTATAATTAAGCAAGATATAGTAGGTGTAAAGACTAAAGCAGCACGAGACTTTACTTTTGACATGCCGCTATATCAGGATATTATAGCGAAGATGGAAAACTTTTTTCTCCCCAAAGCTAAAAAGCTGCTTCGTAACTGGGAGAAAAAACTGGAAGAGCGAGATGATTTTATCGCTTCTCAGCCATACAATCAAGAGACTTTCGAAATGCTGGATAAAATGATGTCCGCCTCTTCCCGTATGTGGGATCAATACCTGAAAGTACAACGAGCAGTAGACCATGAAGGCACAGAAGAGATTTATGGTGACGGAGAACTCTCGCTATCAGAAAAGAATCTAATCTAATATAATATAATATAATATAATAAAAAGAATAAAGTAAACAGCTATGTCAAATAACACAAAGCAAGTAACATTCGGAGAAGAAGCCAAGGTAAAACTGATGCGTGGAGTAACTATACTCACTGACGCAGTCACCTCTACTCTCGGCCCAAGCGGACGCACAGTAATTATCGAACCAGAGTATAATGTACCACACGTAACCAAAGATGGCGTAACAGTGGCTAAGCACATTACACTCGCGGATCCAATCGAGAATCTTGGTGCCCAGATAATTAAGCAAGCAGCAGCAACAACAGCACAAGTAGCTGGAGACGGCCCACAACCTTTGTACGCAAAAGTACTCACGCCTAATGGTTTTGTAACAATTGGTAATCTAAATAAAGGAGATATTATCTGTGGTACAAATGGAACAACTCAGACGATAGAAGAAACGTATGAGAAAGGAGAGAAAGAGATCTACAAAGTTTATTTCTCTAATGGTAGAGTCGTAGAGTGTTGTGAAGATCACTTATGGACAATAGTAACAGAGCGAGGCTTAAGAAAAACACTGCCCCTAAAAGATATTATTCCAGCGCACAAAAATAGAAGTGTCTTTATTCCTAATACTGCCGTAGAGTTTAACACAAAGAACGTGGCTATTGATCCTTATTTAGTAGGGCTTTTAATTGGAGACGGTAGTTTATCAGGAACTGGGCGAATAGAACTTTCTTTAGGACTTGCAAAAGAACACGTACTCAGTAAAATTGAGCCGTTACTTATAGAATCTGTCAAGTGGGTGGAAGATAAAAACTATTTTAGAGTTGTTTTATCCTCCTCCTTACAGGAGCCCCTAAAAGAATTAGGTTTGCATGGAACTAACAGCAAAACTAAATTTATTCCTAAAGACTACTTATATAATAATGTTATAGTAAGAAGTGGTCTGTTGCAAGGATTGCTGGATACTGATGGGTACATAAATAAAAGAGGCAACTTTGAGTTCTCTACAGTTAGCGATCAATTAAAGGATGATTTCTTAGAACTTGCATATTCGCTCGGATACAGCGTTCATCACAAACTTCATGTGCGAGATTTAGACATAGATTCATATTCAAATACTCCAATACATAGGATAACACAGCTTAAGGGATATAAAAGAGGAAATAAAATTGTTTCTATAGAAAAAACTGATACACTGACTCAAATGAGGTGTATAAAAGTGTCTAATCCAGATAACTTATACATTACCGACGGATACATAGCAACACACAATACCACAACTGCCACCCTACTTGCTTATGAACTTCTCAGAGAAGGATCACTGCTTAAAGCAGATCCTAATACAATCAAACGCAGTTTCGAAAAACTTGCTGCTGAAACAATCAACAAAGTAAAAGCGGTGTCCAAAGAAGTGACTCTGGATAACATTCGTCACATCGCCTCTATCTCTGCCAATAATGACACAAAGATCGGAGATCTGATTAAACAAGGATACGATTTTGTAGGCTTGGATGGAATCCTCACACTGGAAGATTCTAAGTCTGGACACACATCAGTCTCTACAGTAGAAGGAGCTAACATTCCTACTATGACTTACCTTTCACCCTACTTCCTTACGGATAAAGTAAAGCGTGAAGTAGTGTACGAAAATCCTGTATTCCTTATTACAGACAAGAAGATACGTGCCAACGTAGAAGTAGTGACAGCTCTCGAGATTAGCCAACGCCTGAAGCGTCCTCTGGTTATCATCGCAGATGAACTCGAAGCCCAAGCACTTGCGCTACTTGTAGTAAATCGTATTCATAATATGTTTCCTGTGGTCGCTCTCAGAGCACCGGCTTATGCAGAACGTCGTGCTCAAATCCTCGAAGATCTTTGCACACTCACTGGTGCTACTCTCATTTCTAATATAGCTTCGAAGAGGTTGGAAGATGTCACTGAAGCTGATCTAGGCTCAGCAAAAAAGATCGTAGTAACTGACGAAGGCTCTCTTCTACTTCAGACAGGAGGAGAAAAAAAGAAGATCGAAGATCGTATCGAAGAACTTACAGGCCAGTTGACGGATCCGATGAATACTACCTACTTGACGAATAAGATTATGGAAAGGATTGCTTTCTTGAAAGGCAAGATTGCAGTCATCAGCGTAGGAGCAGCTACAGAAACAGAAGCTCTCGAAGTTAAATATCGAGTAGATGACGCTCTCCGTGCAGTTACTTCAGCAATTAAAGAAGGATATGTTGAAGGTGGGGGCATGACCCTGCTTCGTATAGCCAGTGAAATGGAAACTAATGATAGTATTGAAGAAGCGTTCCAAAGGGTGCTGAAAGCACCTTTCAATAAGATACTCGAGAATGCTGACTTAGATCCTATCGAGGTAATAAAACAACTTTCAAAAGTACAGCAAGCTAACCCAGACGAACCTTTCGGATTTAATGCGGCTACTCACAGAATCGAAAACTTATTTGACTCAGGAGTTATTGATCCTACTCTTGTAGTAACAGAATCCCTGAAGAATGCTGCGTCAGCAGCAGGTATGCTCCTTCTCACTAATGCTACAGTTCACCGCTTGAAACGAGAAGTGTACGAACCGGAACGTCTTGATGGAGAGTTTGAGTAAAAACAAAAAGCAAAATAAAATAAAATAAAACAAACTTAAATGCTCGATCGTAATAATTTTATTATAAAGGAGATTCCTAATTTACATCCACTATCAAGAGATTATAAGAAATTCTGGAAAGAATTAAAACGACGTAGCATAGAAGGTTACTGGTCGGGGGGCTATTACTGCCCTTCCGGCCTTTATTTTTATACCAACCTTGGAACAATTCTTCGAAATGCGAATGCTTATACTAATGCTAAAGTCCTTCTTAAACCAGAGTTAAGAGATACTGAATGGTACTTGATGAGAGAATGGACTCTTGCGAAAGGATTTTCAGGCTTCGAAGGAGACGAATCTTATACAGGTAATCGAATAGTGTTCGATGAAAGCTTGAGCGCAGAAGATGTCGCACATATTGATCCAACTGCCGTCAGACAAGTGGCTGATACCTACTTCGTAGACGGAGAAGAAATAGTAGACACTAATCTAACAGTACTTAAAAAGAAACCCTTTCGAGATCCGCGACATATCCTTAGTGCCTACTACGATAAGGCAGCAGGACGTGCTCTCTTTAACAACGAAGCACAAAATGTGCTTTATATGGGATCTCGTGATACTGGTAAAAGTTATTTGATGGGACAGGGCATAGCTCTTCATCAATGGTTAATATCAGGACAGACTGTGTATGTTGATCCAGAAAAACAGGATAGAAACTATAAAGTCAATCCAATCGAACTAACTGTCGGAGCAGAAGACTCAAAATTCTCAACCTTGCTACTCGACAAGACAAAAGTAGGGTACGATAATCTTCCCGGTAAATACTTTGTAGGGGATCGTATGTACCCCTCTCCGATGACGCAGCGCTATGTAGGCTCATTTGCCTCAGGATCGAAGATTGTAGCAGAGTATAAGAAGAAATACAAAGGCGGATGGGACACTGTCTCTGGTTCAATAATTAAGCACCGCACTTTCCGCGATAACCCTTTCGCTGACCAAGGTTCTCGTCCGCTGGCTATCATACTTGATGAAGTAGGTATCTTTAAAGACCTGAAAGCTGTATACGCAAACACGAAGGATAACCTTCGAGATGGTCTTCGTAAAATTGGTTCTCTTGTTATGGGTGGAACAGGAGGTAATATTGATGAAGCTACTGCGGATGTTCAAGAGATGTTCTATAATCCAGAGAGCTTCGACATAGTCTGCATGGAAGATAAATGGGAGCATAAAGGAATGATCGGAACTTTTATTCCTGCTTATATGGCCCTGAATAAATATAAAGATGAGAATGGTAATACACGAGAAGAAGATGCTCTAAAAGAAATTGATGCCAAGCGTGCTATTGCACTTAAAGGTAGTGGAGGCAGTGAAGCGTACAATAAAGAAATACAGTATCGACCGATTAAACCCTCTGAGATATTTCTATCGAAAGCAGCTAACATTTTTCCTTCTGCTGAAATACGGCATCGTCTTTCTGTAGTAACAGACAATGATCTTCACACTAAACTCGGTAACAAAGTCACACTCTACTTTGATTCAAACTCTACACTAAATGGAGTTAACTATACTGTTGACCCTACACTACCTGCGGTAAGAGTATGGCCTCACAAAGAAGATGATACTTCTTCCTCTCTGATCATTTACGAGTTTCCTCATATTGACCCTGAGCTTGGAAAAGTTCCGAAGAATGCCTATGTGATAGGCTACGATCCAATTAGGGACAACGTTAATCATAGCAGATCTTTTGGCTGCTTCCACGTAATGAAGACTTCGCTTTATCCCACTACAGTAGGCACAGAGGAGATCGTAGCCACCTACTTTGGTAGGCCTTACGAGGGAGTAAACGTCATAAATGAGCTGCTCTATAAAACTTCAATGTTCTATGGTGATGCTCCGATCTGCTTTGAGAATGCTGTAGGTAACACTAAAGATTATTTCGAGAAGGTGAAAAGGCTTGACCTACTCATGCAGCAACCTACTACAGTACTTAATCGTAAGGCTGCACAATTAACGAATGAAAAAAATATTTTATACGGCTATCCAATGTCTAACGACAAAGTAAAATGGGAGGCACTACAATATGTGAGAACTTGGATACTTACAAAACGAGATGATGTACGTCTAAACCTCGATACAATAGTGGACAAGTTAATACTCCAACAACTTCTAATGTTCGATCTGAAAGGCAACTATGACGCAGTGATGGCACTTGTAGGATGTATTATAGGATTGGAAGAACTTCATAACAGAAAGAAGAACCGAGACATGGCAGAAAATGGAGATGTAAGTTTTTATAATGTGCTCACCAACAATAAAAAGTTGTTTAAAGCCATCAGAGTAAATCAGAAAACATAGACTGTAGAAGAATTATAACATTACTAACAAGTAAATAAAAAATAGAAATGAAGAATTTTACAAAACAACGTATTTCAGAAAGAGAGAAATATAAAGATGATATGCAGTGGGCTAAAGATACACTGGACAGCCTACTCACAGACGCTATTAATACCGAAGATAGCTCTCGCGAGTATACACGGAAGCTCTCTAACTACCAACTTTACAACAACATCTTAAACCAAGCTGACTTCGAAAGAGAATGCAATCCATTTGGATTAGAAGTGGGGCAGTTTAAGGATGAAATACAGCCGTATAATAAAACATACAATAAAATTCAAGTACTTCTCTCAAAAGAAGCACGTGCTCCATTTGACTATCGAGTAATTCTCACAAATAATGACGGCATTAAGTCCAAACTGGACATGCAAAATGAGATGATGTTTAATTCCCTACTTCAAAAAATAGAGCAGACAATGGCTCAAATGGGTCTTCAATTTGAAAGTCAAGTAGATACGACAAAATTAATTGATCCAAGGCGAGTAGCAGAAGTTAAAAATCTTTCTTTTCTTTCGAAGAAAGAAGTGACAGGAAATCGCCTACTTAAGTATTTAGTTCAGTATGAGTCTCTGAAGGATAAAAAGAATGACGCGTTTAAACATGGGCTCATAGCAGGAGAAGAGTTTGCGTATGTAGGATCTGAAAATGGACTGCCTAAAATAACTGTACTGAATCCTCTCGGAGTATTTTTTCACAAATCTCCAGAGCAGAAGTTCGTAGAAAACAGTCTTTATGCTGGCTATCGCACGTACATGACATCTGCTGAAATCTTCGACAAGTTTCCCAATTTATCGGAAGAGGATGCTAAAAGAATTGATCATGTGTCAATGGGGCCTAATCATTACGGTAGGACAGATACGATAGGAAGCGAAATGAAATATTTTCATGAAGACTCTTACTACTATAATCAAGCTAACTTTCCCTTCTCAGGCGAAGGCTCTTACGGTAAGGATGCTCTCAATAATGAGTATTGGCTGGTACAGCACGCAGAGTGGAGAAGTCAGAAAAAGATCGGATTCATTTCCTACTTGAATGAAGCGGGGGAAGAAGAGATGGATACAGTAAGCGAGAAGTTTGAAATTCCAGACTTTGCTAAGACGCAGCGTGACCCTGTAACTAAGGAGAAACAGTGGGTGTGGGAAGCAGTAGATAACAACGGACAACCTACTACTTATACTTACACTGAAGGATGGATAGAAGAAATATGGGAAGGTACTCGTATCGGAGAAAGTGTCTACATAAACGTAGGGCCTAAAGAGAATCAATTTCGCTCTCAAGATAATGCACACGGCTACTTGAAGTTAGGTTATCACGGCATGATATACAACGCAATGAATGCTCCAAGCGTGTCACTCATGGATAGAATGAAACCTTTTCAGTATCTCTACTTAGGTATCGCTCACCGAATGAAAAAGTTAATTGCACAGGACAAAGGCCCAATTTTTCACTTCGACATTTCTATGGTTGATCCTTCGATTGGTCTGGAAAAAACACTCTACTACTTAACAGAACTGAATATTGATTTTTACAATCCACTTCAGAACGCAGAGCAACCCGGATGGAGCCAACGAGGCAAAGTAACAGGCTCTTCCAGCATGTCTACTGCGCAACACGTAATCAATTATATTAAGATTTTAGAGAGTATTGACGCTCAAATTTCTGATGTTGCAGGCGTAACAAAACCTGCTGAAGGACAGATCGTAGCAAGTGAAGCAGTGACTAACGCACAAAGTAATATTGCTATGTCTGCTTTGGTTACAGAAGTGTATTTTCAAGCGCATAATAAAGTGTGGGAAAACATCTTAAATTCCCTACTTCAGACAGCACAATACTGCTTCAAACATAAGAGTTTTAAGAAAGCATTTATCTTAGATGATATGTCTATCGAAACTCTAAATATTACTCCAGATAGTTTAGAAAATGCAGACTTCGGAGTGTTCGTAAGTAACTCTCCAAAAGAGAATCAACTATTCGAAACTCTTCGCAATCTTAGCCAATCTTTCATTCAAAATGACAAGGCTAAAGTCTCAGATATTATCCGTATGTTCCGCACTGATTCTATGTCTGAGCTAGAGGCAATCATCAAGACCTCGGAACAGGAAGCAGATGCACAAATGCAGCAAATGCAGCAGCAACAATTGGAGGCTCAGATGCAAATGCAACAGGCGCAACAAGCGTTCGAGCTTGAGAAACAAGCTCGTGAACTCGAGACTAAACTGCGTATTGCTGAAATGGATACATTCAAATTCCAGATGGATCAAGACAAAAATGACAACGGAACACCTGATCAGTTCGAGATTGAAAAGTTCAAGACCGAGACTAAATTAGCAGAAAGAAAGCTCGATATAGAGGAGAAAAAAGCACAAGCGGCTATAAGCAAGACGAAAAAAAGTTAAAAATCAGCACTAAAAATCACACTTTAATATTATATTTGTAATGGCACTAAACGATACTTTCGATTTCGAGGAAATCCTTTTCGAAGAAGAAGCAGAGCGTAAGGCTCAAAAACCCAACACTAATGATGACAACGATCAGGACGACGATTTCGATACGCACGAAGACGATCCGAATAAAAGTGACGACAACAACTACGACGGTGACAACGACGGTGACGACGAAAACATTGACTTAGACTACGACGAAAAGAAGGAAGCTAAAAGAATTAAAGAAGAAAAAGAAGCGCAAAAAAGTAAAGAAGAAGATACGGATGAAGATGATGAAGAGCGTGCTCAAGTCGCTCAGTATTATGACTTTTTGAAGAAAACTTCTGTACTCAAAACTTCTCCTGACTTTAAGTTTGATGGCACAGTAGAAAGTCTCGAGGAAGCCCTCGAACAGACTAAAAAAACTATCAAAGAAGAGGCACAAGAAAGCTTCTTCGAAAGACTTCCTCCAGAGTTTAAACATGCTCTAAATTATGTCGCTTCAGGAGGCACTTCTCTACTCGAATTTGCACAAAGTTTACAGCCAGTAAACTATGCTGAATTAGACTTAGATGATGTCGAAACTCAACGCGCAGTAATGCGTGATTACTACCGTAGCACATCTAATTACACAGACACTAAAATTGATAAATTAGTTGCCCTACTCGAAGCTAATGGCGATCTTGAACAAGAGAGCGCAGACTCAATCGTAGAGCTTCAAGAACTTCAGAAAACAAAGCTCGCACGTATCGAAGAAGAAGAGGAAAACAAACGAAAGGAACAGGAAAAGAAAATCAAAGAGCAGACTGAATTACTCGTCTCAACAATAGATAGTTTCCCTAATACAGAAGAAAAAAGAAAAAACAGGATTAAAGCATTCATGCTTACTCCTGCTTCGAGAGGAGATTCCAATACGCAGTTTACTGCTACTCTTGCTAACATATTTTCTAATCCGGCACACCTAATCGAATTAGCTGACCTACTTGCAGACTACGAACCCCGTATCGGGTTTAACTACACTCGCCTCAAAGGTAAATTGAAAACAGAAGTCAACAAAGGACTCAAAACTATACTGCAAGAAACATCTAAAAATCGACCTACTTCTACCTCCAGCCGCTCTACCCAAAAAGAAGACTTCGATTGGAATAAGTTCATCAATAGTTAGTAAAATAAGTAGAAAGTAGATAAAAATAAAATAATAACACAAAACAACAATAACAACAAACATGATTGGTCAATCTAACATGATTATCAAACACCTTGACGGTTTCGGCGGTAAAAACATCGACTCCGTATATCTTGGTGAATCCTATGAAACAGGCAAGCCTCACGTAATGGAAGGTATGACTATGCGGATTTTCTCTGCTGAGTCAATGTTTCAAGGCAAAATGCTGATGAGCCTGACAGGCGGCAAAGCAGGTGGCGTAAAAGAAATCGACAACGAAATTTATCGCTGGAAACTCCAAGGCGCAGAAGAGAAATTTGCTCGCAGCGTAGAGAACCTGGAAGCTTCTAACACAGCTATCGGCATTAACGGTACAGAGTTCAACATCAAACTTGATTTGGACTACTACGATGTACCAGACGTTCTTTTCGGCGAGGACAACGATTACCCACTCGAACTTACACAGAGCGGTATTCCTGACGGACAAGGTACAATCTATCGTGTACGCATTCAAGGCGACAATCCCAACACTACTATCCCCGCCTATCTGCTTGATGCAGGTCGCGAGTTTAACAAAGTGTGGACAACTGTCGCTTCTGAAGCTAACGATGAGTTTGGTACTATCCAATTCCCTAATGCTTTCGAACTTGAAGCTCAAGTAGGAGCATTTGCTCAATCGTACAACGTTACCGATAAGGCTCAACTAACTCTCCGGGCCCTTCTTATAGTAATATAAGTCGAAGAAGTTCTTTAATTGCGGGAACCTCCTTAGAGCTTTAGATACCGAAGCGTAACAATTCTAAAGATTGGACAATCCGCAGCCGGATATAAATATGAAAGCAAAAATCAAATCTTGGACATTAATAGAAGAAGTAAAAGTTAAAAATAAAAAGAAGTATAAAATACAATGTGATTGTGGAAAAATTAGAGTGGTTGATAAATACGACTACGAAAATATCGGCAATACAAAAGAGAGTCATTTAGGTGATATGTGCAAACAATGCGCTAAAGTTCACAGATGGGAAAATGCTGATCCAGTCCACAAATTGTACCGCCTTATACACATGGATTACAAAAGACAAGCCTCGAGGCGAGACTTAATTTTTACTTTAACTTCTATTGAATCCTATAATTTATTTACATCTAATTGCCATTACTGTAATAGTGAACCCAATAACGTTAAAAAGCACGGAAAAAATAAGAATGTGTTTTTTAACTACCAAGGAATAGACAGAATTGATCCGAAGGTGGGATATATAAATAGTAATTGTGTCGCTTGCTGTAAGCACTGCAACTATGCAAAAAGAGAAATGAGTTATAATGAATTTATAGATTGGATTAAGTTAGTATATTTATATAGGGTTCAACGATCAGAGCGCAAGCTCGTAGGGCCAAGTGGCTCGAAACAAGAACTTTCCTGAAAAGGAAAATGATATGATCTTATCTTATACGAAAGTATAAGCAGCTTGAATAAAGCGGATACAGTCTAACGAATTGTATTGAAATTAAGTGGAGGGATGAAGGCAAAATGGAGATCCAGTTCAGCTACACAAACAAAGAAGGTAAGATCCAGCAAGCATCTCGCTTCCTGCCTATGGCAGAAGCTAAAAACTGGGACGCTCTTTACATGTCGATGGAAGTTCAGAACATCTACGGCAAGCGTCAAACTAAACCCGGTAAGAAGGGATATTGGAAGAAAACTTCAGCAGGAACACGTGAACAAATGAAAGATGGCTGGACTCGTTATACTAATACTCCAGTAACTGTTAACGGTCTTCAGGATTACCTGTTGGACATCTACTTCAGCCGTAAAGATACTAATGATCGCGACACTACAGCTATCACTGGTACAATCGGTTCTACTAACTTCCACAACGCACTTGTAGCAGTAGCTAACGGTTTCCTGACTGTTGACTCTAACTACATCCGTAGCGCAGAAGGTCGTGGTAGCACTCCCGGGCTCAGTTACGGATCACAGTTTACTCGCTACTTCGGTCCTGAAGGCGTTTCTGTGAAACTCGGTCTGAACGCAATGTACGACGATCGTATGTACTGCAAGCGTATGCACCCACAGTATACTAACTTCCCAATTGATTCGGCACGTCTTACATTTGCTAACCTTGGCCGCAGCGGCGGTGAGCAGAATTTGATGATGCTGAAAGTTAAAGACACATTCCGCTGGGGCTACCGCAGTGGTACTCATTCACCTACTGGCCCCGTTAAAGGCGGTTCCGTATCAGCACTTACTGCTGGCTACTCTGTATTCTGCGAAGGTACTTCCGGTATGTGGATCAAAGATGTTAGCCAGACTGGCGAATACATCCTCGACTACGAATATTAGTAGATAACAAACCAATAAATCAACAAACTATGACGACTTTCGATAAATGGAAAAAAAGTTTTAAATCATCTAACTTTCTGAGTGATGCTACGATTATCATTTATGCACTCATAGTCGTCGTAGAAACTTGGCAAAGTAATAGTACGCTGACTTTCAAGGACTTACTACCCATAGTATTAGTAAAGCTACTCAACGTAGTATATCATCTGAACAAGGATAATCCCCCTACTTCCCTACTCGAAACAATAGAGACTAAAGTTAACACGAAGACAAAAACAGTAGAAACCGAAGAGGAAGCAAATTAGTAAAATCAAACAAAAATGTTTTTGTTACTTCTCGATAAGAGAAGACAAAAAGACTTGTAATCTCAAGTAATAGATAAAGAATAAAATGAATCCAACTACAAATAACAACAAAAAAGTATTTATATACTCGATACCTCGAGAGACAGCGTCCAGAATAAATGACTGGGTCAATGACAGCTCTGGTAAGAAATTGAAGAAAACCAAAATAGGCCGGTGTACCGATGTTGTGCAAGCTTTGTACAATTCGAAAATCGGTGGCTTGGCTAACTACATCTCTTACACACCTGTCACTGATCCAATCACGGGACAAGCAGTGAAGAACCCGGATGGTTCTGTCCGTATGCTCCAACAAGAAATGGAAGAAAAGTACGGTAAGCCAAAAGGGTTCTTCACGAACCGTCCTTGGAGAAAAGGCGATTCTCTTCTTGACGAAAACCTTACTTACTTCCAAACTAAAGGCTGGAGGCTTAATGATGGCTCTACTTGTTTGGACATGAATCTGATGGACGATGAATTGGGCTACTACGTAATGTTAGAGCTGCAACTTGTTGCTAACTCAGAGAAGGAATGGAGAGAACATAAATGGCCTAAAGCTCAGTATTATATCGCAATTGAGAATGAAGACGAGCAAATAAAGTATCAGAAGAATGCTCTTAAAACTCAAACCTTTGCTAAGTTACATGCCTCTGAGTTTACAGAATTGGACAAAATCAAATTTATCGGCATATTGGAAATTGCACAAACTCGTGCAGTTATGAATCAAGAAACTATTCACAATATGCTCTTTAATTATATTGACAACTCTACTTTTGAGCCCAACTCAAACATAAATAAGTTCAACAAGCTCTACACTCTACTCACGATGCCTAATGGTCGTAAAGAACTTGATGCACGTTATGTGCTACAACAGGCCTTGGAACTGCGCATAGTCTACGAGAAGCAAGGAACATATACATGGATACGTCCTAAGGGCAAGATGGATATTGGTTCTCGCTACGAGGATGCTGTGAGCTTCTTGATGGATCCTAAGAAAGACATAGAGCAGAAAGAATTGCTGGAACAAATAGCCGCTAAACTTTAGATGACACTAAAATGACAGTTCAAGAATTACACTATCAATTTAAGCTTTCGAAAGACCGTGTCGATACTCTATCTAACCAAGACTTTAATCCAGCAGAGATAGATTGGTTCTTGAACGAGGCACAACTTGTCTACGTTAAGCGTCAATACGATAACACTTTTGAAACAAACGAGAGGATAAGTAAAGCACTATCAAATCTCGTAGTAAAAAAAGAAGAGCAGGGAGATCTCGTCCCAACAAATTTGAATGGAGTTTACGAACTTCCTCTCTCGCTACTCAAGTACCCACACCTGTATATCATAAGCGGAACAGCAAAAGTAATGTCAGGAACATGCACATCAACAGTAGTGCTAAAACCTATTAGTCATGATGATTACTTGGATGCACTTCGCGATCCATTTAATCGCAGTTCGAAAGAACACTTACTCTACAATTACGGTAAAAGTAGTGAGACAGCAATGGCTACTTCGATGTACATGTATCCCACTATTCCCTCTACAGTAGAAAATGTGCAACTGGAGTACATAAAATATCCGAGTAGAATTTCTATCGGAACATATACATACATAGACGGTATTACCTATCCACCTACTACCTCAGAACTTAACGAACAATCACACGTAGAAATAGTGGATTTAGCGGTAGTTATAGCAAGTATGAATATTGAAAGTCCAGAGTATATACAATTGAAAACAGCAAAATTAGGTCTGGCAGGATAAGTGTGAAATAGCTAAATAGAAAAATCACATAAGTAGAAACAATTATGCAATATTAACATAGTACAAATAAAATAAGAACAATAATGGGAAATCTTCGCGCAAACGAAAATTTTATTGTTGCGAAAGCGGCACAAACCACAATACCTGTGACAGGTAACATCTTTGCCAACCCTTTGGCAGATGGACAAATTGGTATCGTATCTGACTCGTCTTTGGGCACACTGGCAGCTCACTCGTTCACTACTGCTACCCCAACTATTACGGCTACTCCGTTTATCGCTATCTATCAAGGTAACGCTAACTCGGCTGCTGTAGCTCAGGCAACAGCTTCTTACCCATTGAGTGTACAACCATTCGAACGGTCTGCAAGCATTGATGGCCGTAGCCGTATCACAGTAACTAAACAAGCATTCCGTCTTCCTACTCACTCCACTTGGATAGTAGGTAATCCTAATGCAAGTTCCGCAGGTAAGATTAACGTAACTGATCTGACTGAATACACCCTTAAATGCGCCTTCAGAGGCCGCAGGATTGACGAACTT
>Ga0247834_1002096_pt1 | contig 31403 bp, 28 predicted proteins | sample LaCruzMarch2015__8_FD_187118 | JGI IMG/M metagenome (GOLD analysis project Ga0247834, IMG submission 187118) | Freshwater microbial communities from meromictic Lake La Cruz, Castile-La Mancha, Spain - LaCruzMarch2015_12m | ecosystem: Environmental > Aquatic > Freshwater > Lake | place: Spain... | reverse complement strand
AGTTCACCCTAATTAACTACAACGGTTCATGGAATAACGGCCTCTTCACCTACAATGCCTCCGCGTTGACCGATGACTCGACGTTTTCCTTCAACGGACAGACTTGGGAAATAGATTACAATGCGACATCGGGAGGCACGAACTTTAGTTCCGAGTTCCTGGCGAGTAGCTCATATGTGAACCTCACTGCAGTGGTTCCGGAATCCTCCTCTTTCGTTTTGGCAGTGCTAAGTCTGATGGTTATGGTCATCTTCCGCCGCCGTCGGAAGCTTTGATCAACGGAGCACGGGCATTCCTGCCCGTGTGGTTTGGCGGAGTGAACGGATTGGAGCCCGCTGGGGTTAATTTTTTAGTTTCCTTTAAAGGCGGAACCACAGCAGAGCTGTGACGTATACGTGCAGCGGCAGTGGGCGCGAGTAGAGGAGACGACTCAGCCTTGCATGGTGGCTCTATGAGGTCCCTGTGGGGCAAATCCCGTTTCAAACGCCGCAGAGGAATTTAGGCTCTTCGCTGAATTGAGGGTAAAAGCAGCAAGATGAGAAGGTTCAGAGTTGCAGCCTTTGCTGGCGCTGATTGTTGTGCTCCTTGCGGCGAACGGCGTTCTGCGCACCACCGGTGTGCGATTCGTTAGCCCAGCCCAACGGGCTGGGTGGGAAATCAAAGGGGACTCCGGCCTGAAGGGACGGGATAGGTGGGGGCGTGGCGTGCGGCCCTGCTTTTGCCCTGTCGCGGACTTTCAGCCCGCAGCTTCCGCCACTGCAAAAAACCCAGCCCTTACGAGCTGGGCTAAGGAATGCCGGGCCGTCGGCCCTAGAACGGCGCGATTCGATCAGAGCCTTGGGAAACTTCCCTTCAAAAGCCTGGCGGAGCAAGCCTTCAGGGCGCAGGGGCCCCTGCAATCAAGCCTGTTCCTGCCCACTCAGAACGTCGAGGAGCCGGAATTCACCACGAAGAGCATGAAGCGAGGAACCTGGAGTGAACGGCATGTCCAAAAGATTCGATCGGAAGAAACTTTTTTGACTGTGGTAAGTCATAACGCGTAATTACATCCGATGAGAATTACCCTCTCGATACCGGATGCTGTGGCCCATCGGTTCCAGGCAGCCGTCCCCCCCCCAGGCAACGGTCGCGGCTCGTTACTCGCCTCTTGGAGGCCTCCCTAGCGAAGCACGAGGACGCTCTCGCGGCGGTCTGTCGGGCGGCGAACCGGGACAAGGCGCTCGAACGCGAGATCGGAGACTGGCAAGCGTTTGATGATGGGGAAGTCTTGTGACATGATCCGACGGGAAGTCTGGCGGGTTTCGCCCGACCCGGCGCAGCACTCCGAAATCAAAAAAGCGAGACCACGTGCGGAGAATTCGGCTGCAGATGCAATCCAATGACAGGCGCGTCCGGGATTTGATGCGCGCCGTTGAGTGGATCAAATAAACCCGGAAACCGCGTCGTCCAGTCCCGGTTAGCCTGCGGCATGAACTGAACCGAGTTAAGCTCCGCTCCGTTGATGGATGGGACCCGAGAGGCGAGCAGCGCGGAGTGCAGAAAGGAGTGCCCGGGATTCGTGAGATCCTGAACGCTCAGGCGCAAACCATGCGCATGTCCCCATGCGGCCGCGAGCAGGTTGAAACTGTGGCCCTTGCACGTCTTAAGTGCCAGCCCGGACCACCCCTGCGCGATCGCAACGGGCAATAGTTCCATTCCACTCAGACCCTCATCAAGCATCACGGGCTTTTGTTTAGACACTTCATGCCACGTCTGCGGACGAGCTTGAATGTCACGATGCGTCGGTTGCTCGAGATACTCAATCGCCCGATACGCATCCGCGTCGAGGTCGCGGACTTTCGCGAGGTAATCCGAAACGCTCGAGGCATCCGGGTTGGCTTCGTTGCTGTCGATCGAGAGCCGAACGGGTTGGTTTCCGTAGGGCGCGAGGTGTCGATGGATCGCAACGGTCATTTTCGCGTCGGCGACGGCGTCTTTGCCTAATGTTTTGATTTTGAAAGCCCGATAGCCGCGGCGCTCGCGCCATTCCCTCACCACGTCATCCAAATCATCCGACGCGCCAACGACATACCAGGCATCGAAGACGTTGTTAGCGGGTCGGAGGACGTCGCGAATCGCACGGAAGGCCCCGGTGCTGGGAAACCAACGGTCAACGACTGGCTCGTTCGCATCGCCTTCGTATAAATCAAAAGCGGACGCTTTGGCGAGTTTCCCGGTCGCATCGTGGAGTGCGGCATCGAAGGGACTTGCGCAAACAGAGCGTGCAAGCACCGGCATCCCGGCGTCCGCGTGGAGGGATTCGTGCAGATGAATGCCGAGCAACAGGGGGTGCGCCTCGCGATTGCCACAGCGCTCCCGCAGTTCTGCCGCCAACTGTCCGCTATATCGGCGCATTTGCTCCTCCCGAAGCGCGTGCGGCTGCGTCGGGTCGGGCCACGCCCAAAGGTCACTAAGAAGAATGTTCCCCACACCGGTCGCTTCGTGCCCGGATGCGCTCCGTACGCGGACCGTTGCGGTGGATTCGACTAAGTCCGTAATCAACCCACTGCTAAGGCGAAGCGGCTTGGAGAACGAACGCGCGGTAAATTGAACGTCCGCTTCAACGACGGAAACCGCGATCATTGGATTTCGCGTAGCTCAACCGTTCGCTTCTCGCGCTTGGACAGGACCGAAGCCAGGCAGATGCGGATGGCCCGGACGGCGTCTGCGACGGGACTCACCGGACCGCGCTCGCCGCGGATTTCGCGAATGAATTCCCGGAGCATCCGCGCATGTCCCTTGTCCGGCTCCGCGGTGAATTGAGCCATGGCATTGCCGCTCTGGCCAGCCTCCTCGCAAGCGGCCCGCTTTTTGTCGAGCCAGCCGTGTAGACCTCCACCGGCTCCCACCGAGGGATGTTTGTCGCCAATCATGGGAAACGTGCGGACCGCCGGTGCATCGGCGATTCCGGCGGTTCGAACCTCCAGCATGTGATCCACGACCACCACGCCACCCCGGCCGATGGCCTCGTAGAGTTCCTTAGGGTATCCGAACGATCCGTTGGCGCAGGAGAAGATGGAGGCCATGTGTCCTCCTTCAAATGTTATGGAAACCTGGTGAAGAAGCAGCCCGGTGAACACCGTGGTCACCGAGACCGGTTCCGCCTGGAGAAACCAGCACGCAATGTCCGCAAAATGGGTATTCTCGATGAGGAGGAGCCCAATTTCGGCATTTTCTCCGGCGAGGTGAACGGCTTTCCAGCTCCACCAGTCGTCGTTGATGCGAATGGAGAGCCCGGCTGCACCGCTCTCCCCGGCAAACCGCTCCTGCAGGGAGGCATCGCGTTGAAAGCGCCAGTCGCACGCTGCGGGTTGCTCCATGTGCGCGGCGAAAACTCGCTGCGCCTCGACCATGGCCGGAGAGCAACGGCGGTTGTGGCCGACGCAAAACGGGATCCCGGACTGTTCGACGATTTGCTGGATCTTGACCGCCTCCGCCAGGTTTTTAGCGAGTGGCTTCTCGCAATAAACAGGCTTCCCCGCCGCTGCGGCGGCCTCGATGATCGGAATGCGAAACGTCTCCGCAGTTGCCACCACAATGGCATCGACTTCCGGATCCCGAATCACGTCTTCAAAATCTTTGGAAGTGCGAACCCCCGGAGCAATCTTTACGCACTCCGCAAGCGAGGCGTCACTAAGGTCGCAGCAAGAATGAAGCTGCGCCTCCTCCATTCGAAGGAGGTTGGGGATGTGCATGGAACGGGCGAGCATCCCGGCACCGACAACGGCGAACCGAGTTTTTGAGGGATTCATATATTTGTATTGGACTAATAGTCGGAACTAAGAGTCTTACAATAATGAAGAAGTCGGGGCGACAGGATTCGAACCTGCGACCTCCTGGTCCCAAACCAGGCGCTCTACCAAGCTAAGCTACGCCCCGAACTGACAAGACCGAGAGGGTCGGTCATAACGCCAGAAAACGCAACCGCTTTATCCGGGGGAATCACGGATGGTCGCAGGCCAACGGTCCCCGCTAAAGCGAAACCCCGCCGCGCCGCTGCGCCGCTGCGGGACTACCCCGGAATGCCCCGCAACATTTCCGCGTTGGTCGGATACTTGCGCAGGAAGAATAACAGCCGCTCAATGGCTTCGATCGGCTTGTGACCAGCGAGTCCGCGGCGGATGACGTTGATCTTGTGCATGTCCTCCGGGTCCAACAGCAGTTCCTCTCGTCGCGTTCCGGAGAGGAAAATGTCGACCGCCGGGTAAATGCGCTGATCACTGATCTTGCGATCGAGCACTAACTCCATGTTGCCCGTGCCTTTGAACTCCTGGAAAATGAGGTCGTCCATTCGGCTTCCGGTGTCGATGAGCGCGGTCGCCATGATGGTGAGTGACCCCGCCTCTTCGGTGTTTCGGGCTGCGGCAAAAATTTTCCTCGGGATTTCGAGTGCCCGGGCGTCCATGCCGCCGCTCATTGTGCGTCCGCCGCCCCCGGTGGCGTTGTTAAACGCCCGACCGATGCGCGTGATGGAATCCATGAGCAGAAACACGTGCTTGCCCATTTCGACAAGTCGCTTCGCCCGCTCCATCGCCAGTTGCGCGATGCGTGTGTGGCTCTTGATATCGCTGTCGTTGGAACTCGCCAGCAACTCCGCCGTCGGCACGGTCCGCCGAATTTCCGTCACCTCCTCCGGACGTTCATCGACGAGCAGGATCATGAGCTTCATGTCCTTGTGGTTCTTAACCACGGCGTCGGCGATATGCTGAAGCAGGGTGGTTTTTCCCGTGCGGGGAGGGGCGACGATCAAACCTCGCTGACCCCGACCCACGGGCGTCATGAGGTCCATCACCCGAGTGGTGTAGCGCTCCGGCACCGTTTCCAGCACGATGCGCTTGTTGGGGTTGATCGTCGTGAGTTCCTCGAAGAGCGGGATCGTGATGTACTGATCGGGATCTTCCCCTTCGATCTCCAAAAGGCGGAAGAGTTGCATGCCGCGGTTGCCCCGGCGTGTCTCGCCACGGATCATCATGCCGTCGCGCAGGTTGTATTTGCGAACGACCTCGGGCGTTACAAAGACATCGGTTTGCGACTGGGCGTAAGCGCGCTTGGCCTCGCGGAGGAAACCGAAGCCCTTTCCGGAAACTTCGACTACGCCTTCCGCGTAGGTCGGCGGCCCGGGCGGTTGCGGGGGAAGCGGTTCCTGGGATTCGTCGACTGGGGATTGCCCGTTTCCGCCGCCACGATTGCCGTTTTGGCGATCGCGATTATCATTGTGCCGGTCGCGATTCCGATCACGCCGATCCTGGTGACGATCGTGCCGATTGCGGTCTCCCGAGCGGTCTTGGGGCCTATCGGGCCTATCGGGCCTATCTGTCCTCTCGGGCCGATCTGGTCGGTCGGTCTGACGAGCTTGACCGCCGCCATCGCCAGTAGACGGATCGGCGGCAGCAGGCGGGGGGGTGCTCCTGCCAGCGGACGCGGCAGCAGCGAAAACATCCGGTGCCGGGATGGTATTCGGGATGACAGGATGTGCGGCCGAAACGGAAACAGGTGCGGTCGGTTCAGGGGCCGACGACACGGTCGGCTCGGGTCGCTCTGGAGCCTGCGGTGCCTCCGTTGGCAGAGAGGGGGCTCGCTCGGGTTCGGCGTTAGCGGCGACGGGCGGCTGCGCCACGACGGCGGCAGGAAAGGGTTCAACCGCAGGCGTTGACTCCGCAACCGCCGAGGACTCGCTTTTCGGGAAAGGCAGTTCGTCTGCCGCAGGGGTATCGCTTTTGGTTTTGGAGGCCTTCGCGGAAGCTTTGCGGGGGCGGGGGGCGGTCGCCGGGGAGCGCCGCACCACACGTCGCTTCGGGGCTGCTTCTGCGGGTTGGGAAAGTTCTACTTCTTCACTCATTGGGAAAGGTGCGGAGAAACGTCACCGCGGACGTGTGGGTGTGGAAAAGGACAGGACGCTCTCGCCCCGCAGTGCGAAAGGAAAATAAGGCGCCATGCCGATGGTTCGGAACACATTGCCCCGGGGCAGTTCGCACGTTGCTGAGATAAAGGATGTCAAAATTTGAAAATAAATGGCCGACGCGAGCGTCAGCGACAGGCGTTCCGGCGCCTCCGGTCGTCAAAACAAAGCACTCCAAGAACTCCGGCGACGGAGGATCCCTGCGGCTTGTGCAGGGGAATGCCCCCGCAGAGAACACGTCGCAGAGTTCTGATGCGCCTAACCTTTGACCAATTGCTGTGGCCTGCCATGAACACGATTGTCGTGGGGTATCCGCAATGAACGCAGCCGCTCGCCAGGGAGTGTCACGAAGTCCCCTTCCAACCGTCAGACGCTTTCCGAGGCACCTCTAAAGACCTTTTGGGGCTCTCGAAGGTTTTTTAAAAGCCTTTTGAAGGCCCTTTAATACGCCTCTCAGCGGGGAGATCAAAATACACTGTTTCCTATTGAACGAATCTAATCGAACCACGCAGAGGGCGAGTGCCTTTGGTGCGCGCCATTGAAGATAAGGGGTTAATACGGTCTAGGGATGCGGATGTCAACGGAAGAATCAAGAAAAGCCAGCGCGCATGCCTGTTGTGGGAACATACTCGATCCGCACTCGAAATCTGGGGAGTAGTTGATTTCACCATGAAGAACAGGAAGGGCATGAAGGAAATGGCTCCAAAGGGCCTTAAAAGATTCATTCACGCGTGCACGCGGTCGGTAACCGAGATCAAGCCAGTCAAAACATGTTACTCATCCATCTTCATGCTCTTCATGCTCTTCATGCTCTTCATGCTCTTCATGCTCTTCATGCTCTTCATGGTGTTTTGAACGGTGTTTTGAACGGAGGCATTCCGTACACTCGATCTAATGCAGGTGCTCGTCGGGACAATCCCCCGTCTCTACCTGGATCGTCGGATGCCGAATCCGGAATCGTTCCGCCAATCCAGCCCGCACCTCCGCAAGGACAAGATCGCGGTCCGTCTCCGGGGTCACGCGCAAGTGCGTGCTCAGCGCGGTCACGCTCGTGCTGATGTTCCAAATGTGAAGATCGTGCACGGAAACGACACCAGCGACGCCCTGAAGGTAGTCGCGAACATCGGCGAGCGAGAGCCTCGCAGGGACGGCGTCGATGAGCTGCATGAGCGACTCAACCGTCAATCCCCAGCTCCCCTTGATGATCACCCCAACGATGAGCAGACCCGCGACGGGATCGACCCAGGTCGCACCGGTCAACACAATGGCGATACCGGAAATGACCACTCCAAGGGAAACGACGGCGTCCGCAGCGAGATGCAGGAACGCGCCCCGAACGTTGATGTCATCCTGCGATCCCCGGGTGAATAGCCACGCGGTGAAGCCGTTCACGCCGATTCCCACGGTCGCCGCGATGATCATCGGGTAGCCATCGACCGGCGACGGATGGAAAAATCGATTGACGCTCTCCCACGCGAGGAAAATGGACGATCCCACAAGGAGCATGGCGTTGCCGACGGTTGCCACGATCGTGGTTCGCTTCCACCCGTAGGTCAGCCGACCCGTGGCCTTGCGGGCCGCAAGTGCGATCGCCGCCCAGCCCAGGACGAGGCCCATGACGTCGGTCAGATTGTGCACGGCGTCCGCAACGAGCGCCATCGACTGGAAAAACCACCCGATCAGGCCCTCCGCGATGCAGAAGGAAAGATTGAGTCCGACGCCCCAGCGGAATGCCAGTTGCTGCGCGGCGTCCATGTCTTCCATGTTCGGACCCGCGTGGCTATGCTCGTGCCCGCCGTCATGCGAATGTTTCCCATCCGTTTCGCTCATGACGCCTTCTCGCCGAACCGTTCCGGGAACGCAACGACCGAATCGTTGCTTATCCCCCTACCGATTCGTAATGCCGCACGCCCTTGAACCACATCCATCGGGCGGCAACGAAAAAGAACAGCACCCATCCGGCTTGGATGGCCATGCCCCGCCACAGCGCTTCCCCCTGAACTTCCCCCATGAAGATCGCCACCGGGAAGTACAATTCATACGGGAACGGCGTCCACTCGATCACGCGCTGAAGCCACTCGGGCATGACGTTGATCGGGAACAGCCGCCCGCTCAGGTAGTACTCGAAGGAGTACAACAGGAAGACCACCGTCGAGATCTCCAGAATCCAGAACGCGAGCATCGCCAGCGCGAACGAAATGAAGAATTGCAGCGCCGCCGCCATAAGCAGCGAAACCGCCGTCAAAGCCCAGACAGAGGGATCTGCAGGCCATTCCAGGGTCCGTCGGAACCAGAAAAAGATGGCCGCGATGGGGATGATCGCCACGCCCGTGTACAGCAACCGACCGCTAAGGAACAGCGTCGCACGGTACCAGAGGTAATCGACCGGCTTCGAAAGCAGCGCGTTGATGTGCCCCTCGCGGATCTCGGTGGCGATTTGGAACTCGTCCTCCGTGGGGGTGACAAGGTTTTCCACGAGCAGAATGAGAAGAAAGTAAAAGATGATCCGGCTGCCGTCGTATGAGCCGATGTCCTGACCGCGGTCGACCAGGATTCGCTGCCAAATCAAAATCGTGGCGGCAAGCGGGATGAGACTGAAAAGCGTGCGCAGGAAAAAGTTCCATCGGTAGACAAACGTGTTCTGGATTCCCACGTTGAACACCGTGAGGTAGGCGAGCGCGTTCATGGTCTCTTTTCTGCAATCTCCGCGGCCAATCGCATCGCGGCGATCATGCTGTCCGGTCGTGCCTCGCCGGATCCCGCGATGGCAAATGCGGTCCCGTGATCGGGGCTCGTTCGCACAAACGGGAGTCCGAGCGTGGTATTCACCCCTTCGTCGAACCCGTCGAGCTTGAGCGGAATCAACCCCTGGTCGTGGTACATGCAAAGCACCGCCGAAAACTCGCCCCGCGTGGCCCGGTGGAAGATGGTGTCCGGGGAGAACGGTCCCTGGAAGCTCTGCCCGAACGGCATCGCGGCGTTCAGCGCCTGCACCGCGGGAGCGATGATGCATTGCTCCTCTGTTCCCAATTGTCCGTTCTCTCCCGCGTGGGGATTCAGCCCGGCCACCGCGATCGGAATGCCGCCACCCCGCCGCGAGGCGACAAACGCCGCGAGGAGTCGGCCGATTCTGAAGATTTCCCCGGCCGTCACCCGCGCCGGAACCTCGGCCAAAGGGACATGCGCGGTGACCAGCCCCACGGTGAGCCGCGGCGACGTCAGGCACATCGCGAAATCCGTAACCCCGGCGCGATCCGCAAAGAACTCGGTCTGCCCGGGAAACGGGAATCCGACTTCGCGGAGTGACGACTTGCACACGGGTCCGGTGACGACCCCGTCCACCGCTCCGGATCCCGCAAGTCGGGCGCATTCCTCGAGACATTCCCAAGCGGATTTCGCCCCGTCCGGCGTCGGGTGACCAGGGCCCGAAGCGGGCGGGCTGACCTCAATCCACTCGACATTCCCGGGCAGTCGATCGCTTGCCAGAGCGGCACGAAGAATTTCGGGACCGACCCCGGCGGGATCCCCGGGGGTCACCGCCAGGCGAATGCGGCGGCCCATTGGCTCAGAAAAACTTAATGTACGCCTTTTGACGCAACTTCGCGATCCAGCGCTCCTGGATCTTGTTGCGCTCTTCCTGCATCAGCTTGCGCTCGATTTCCTCGCGGACATCGGAGATCGGTTTCACGGTCGCGTTCTTGCGCGCTTCAACCGTCAGAATGTAGTAGCTCTTTGCGATCTGAACCACGTCACTGACCTCTCCCGCTTTCAGGGAAAACGCGACGCTGGTGAGTTGTTCGTTAAGCGTGTCGCGTCCGATCCATCCCCAGTCTCCGCCGGTTTCCTGCGTGCTGTCCTCGGAGTACACTTCCGCCATGCGGGCGAAGTCAGCGCCCCCGACGAGTTTCTCGCGGATCTCCTTTGCAATTTCCCGCTTCGAGTCTCCGGAATCTTCGTCGCGCAGAACGATCATCCGCAATTTGATCTGCTCGGGCGATGCCCAGATCTGTTTGTTCTTGCCGTAGAACTGCTCCACCTTCGTCGGGGAGAGCACGAAATCGTCTTTGGCAAACTGCGACCGCATGGCTTGGATGACGATCTTGTCGCGTTCCACTTCCCGGAACTGCGTGAGCGTGTACCCCTGTGCCTTCAGCGTTCTCACAAATGCGGCGCGATCGCCGCCGAACTCTTCGCGGATGATGGTGTTCACCCGGTCATCCACGACGTACTCGGGGATCGAAGCTCCTTTGTCCTTCTGGAGTTTTTTGAATTCCTGGAGGACGAGCTGCCTGTCAACGAGATCGTTCAACGCCGCTTTCCGGCTTTCGGCGATCTGTTTCTCCAATTCCGCGCCGGTGTAAATATCGCGGAGAGACCGTTCGCGCGCCCCGGCAAGATCGCGCACCTGTGACATCGTAATCACGTCGCCGTTGATCACGGCCGCGATGCCGTCTGCGCCGGCAGCCCGGGGCTGACCCCATGCCTCATGCCGAAAGGCGCACGTGAAAACGCCCGCCAGAGCGAGGGTTTGGAAAAATACGAAAAATGCGCGGCCCATTCTTTTTTTCGATCAGTCAGAAGCAGTCAATCAGAAGCTCTCCAAGTAGTGGAGCACCTCGCGGAAGTTAGAAGCGGGGTCGGAACCCGTCAAGCGGGGAAACCGCCCGCCAATCAGCACAAAGTCCCCCTTTCTTGTCAGCATGAGTTTGCCTTCCCGGGTTTCCACCAGCGTGATCTTTTTCTGGCCCGCCACGAGACGGATGCGGGTCAACAGGAGGAGATTCTCCGCGGCCTCTGGCAGTCGTCCGAATCGATCCCTCCATTCCCGGCCGAGTGTCTCCAGCGCGGCGTGGTCCTCCACTTCCGCGATCCGCCGATAGGCTTCGATGCGCTGGCGGGCCAGGCCCACATAGGAGGTCGGCAAAAACGCCGGGAGTCGCCCCGTTTCCGGTGATGCAACAAAATCCGCCTCGCTGGATTCCATAAAATCGATCCGAACGGTCGCCAGCGTGCCCGTTGGCGATGCCTCGCCCTTGATCTGCGCGACGGCCGTTTTCAGCATCCGGCAGTAGAGTTCGAAGCCGACCGCCACGATGTGACCGCTCTGCGCGGTGCCCAGGATGTTTCCGGCGCCGCGGATTTCGAGGTCCCTCATCGCGATTTTGAAGCCCGCGCCGAGCTCGCTGTATTGTTTAATGGCATTGACCCGCTTGCGTGCGTCTCCCACCGCCATGAGTTCCCGGGGTAGGAGCAGGTAGGCGTAGGCCTTGTGCCCGGCGCGCCCCACCCGGCCGCGCAATTGATAAAGGTCCGCGAGTCCGAAGCGATCCGCCCGGTCAATGAGGATGGTATTGGCGTTCGGGATATCCAATCCGCTTTCAATGATGGTCGTGGAAACGAGCACATCGGTTTGTCCGGCGATGAACCTCCGCATGACCTCTTCCAATTCGCCCTGCTCCATCTGGCCGTGTCCGATGTCCACCCGGGCGCCGGGGCAGAGATGCACGATTCGCTCGCGCATTTTTTCAATGGTGCGGACGCGATTGTGCAAAAAATACACCTGTCCGCCGCGCGCAAGCTCGCGCTGGATCGCATCCCGGATGACCCGTTCGTCGAACGCGCACACGACCGTTTCCACCGGTTGCCGCCCGGGCGGCGGGGTTTCGATAACGGACATGTCTCGCGCGCCGACGAGCGCCATGTAGAGCGTCCGCGGAATGGGAGTTGCGGAGAGGGTAAGGACGTCCACGCTGCGGAATCGCTCCTTCAGCTTTTCCTTATGAGCGACTCCAAATCGCTGTTCTTCGTCGACGATGACGAGTCCGAGGTCCTTGAATTCGACATCGCCAGATATCAGACGATGTGTCCCGACCACAATATCGGCTTCGCCTGCTTTGAGGCGCTCGATGGTTTTCTTCTGCTCCGACCCCGAGCGGTAGCGGTTGAGGAGATCGATGGAGACCGGGTAGTCGCTCATCCTTTCCCGGCACGTCTGAAAATGCTGTTGGGCCAGAACGGTGGTCGGAGCGAGGATGGCCACCTGGCGACCATCCACGACGGCCTTGAACGCCGCTCGGACGGCAACCTCGGTTTTGCCGAATCCCACGTCGCCGCAGAGGAGCCTGTCCATGGGGCGCGAAGATTCCATGTCCGCTTTGATTTCACGCAGGGACCTCGTCTGGTCGGCAGTAAACTTGAACAGGAAGGCGGATTCGAACTCGTGCTGCCAGGGTCCGTCCGGTTGGCACGCGCGGCCCAATCCGGTTAGTCGATCGGCCTGGATGGCAAGGAGGCGTTCCGCGTATGCAAGGATTGCTCGTTCGGCCCCGCGGCGGGCGCGTTGCCATTTGCCGTCGCCCATCTCGGAAAGGGGCGGGGCTTTTTTCCCAACCCCGACGTAACGGGAGACCTGCCAGGCTTGGTCGAGTGGAACAAAGAGGCGGGATTCGTTCGCGTACTCGAGAACGAGCACCTCGTTGCTTTGTCCCACGCCGCCGGGGAGTTGCTGCATGCCGAGGTATCGGCCGATGCCGTGTTCAAGGTGGACGACGAGATCGCCGTCCTCGAACTCGCTGTAATCAACAGCCTGCCGCCGGGCTCGCGCCCTCTCCCGGCGCCCCGCACTCGTTCGTGCCCGCTGGCTGGCCGCGCGGCCGAAGATCTCGGCATCGCTTAAAACTGCAAGCCGGGCCGCGGGAAACAAGAACCCGCGAGACACGCGACCGATCGCAAACCGCAGCGCGCCGGGGTCGCCTCCATTCTCCGCCACAATTTCCCGGAAGCGTTCGGTTTCTCCCTCGTTGTTGCAGAAGACGATGACGTCCCACTCCTCCGCGAGCCAACCTCGGATATCCTCAAAGAAAACAGCACGCCGCGCCTCATCGAGGAGAAGGTCTCCCGCCGCGCTCGCGGCCATGCCCGTCGGCAGGAACGCCGGGGAATCACGGCCGTCCTCCGAGGGATCCGCCAAGAGTCGAACGTCCGCATCAACAAACTCGCCATCCACGTCGATCTGAAGATCGCCGTCGCGGATGTACCCGCGGAGGATCGACCCCTCCTCGTCCGGATCCCCAAGGAGGACCTCCAGCCGGTCGGTCCGGTGCTGCGACGTTTGAGCGTCGAGGTCAAATTCCCGAATCGATTCAATTTCATCGCCGAACAAATCCACGCGAACCGGAGCCTCGGCCTGCCAGGAAAAAACGTCGACCACCCCGCCGCGGACGGAAAATTGTCCCCTTCCGTAGACCTGCGGGACGCGGTCGTATCCGGCGGCGGTCAGTTCCGACGCAACGACTGCGGGGTCGAATTTCTGGCCCACTTTCCAGATTCGCATCCCGCCTTGTACGGAATGGGCCGCGGGCACCGCGCGGTGGAGTTGGTCGGCATGGATGACGAGGTGCAGGCCGGACTCTCCCGCAGCGAGGCGGGAGAGCAGGAACAGGCGCTCCGAAACCGTCTCGGCATCGGGCACGGCATCTTCGGAAGCGGAGGATTCGATCTCGGGGAAAATCCGAATGGACGGGATCCAGTCTGCCACATCCGCGGCGAAGGTTTCCTGATGACGAACGTCGCGGCAGATGAACCAGACATTGTGCGCCGGGGATGTCGCCGCTGCGAGAGAGGCGAGGAAGGGCTGAGCGGCGGGATCGACGCCGTGGAAGCAAACGGAATGGCGACCCACCGCGTGGAGCTTTTCCACCAGAGCCGGATGGGTGCGGAGCTTTTGCAGGGCGGGATCCATGAACGAAAAAAGGTCCGCACGCGCATGGCGGGCGGAGCAAACGTAAGGATGCAACGGATTGGCCGGGGCGCAACGGGAATTGCTTCGGGACGAGCTCCGGATTTGACCTTTCTTTCCGGCGTCCCCTTTCTGCATGCTTGCCGCATGAGCGTCATCGTCACCGTTCCCGGCACCACCGCAAACCTTGGGCCCGGGTTCGATTCCCTGGGCATCGCCCTTTCCCTTTACAATCAGGTTCGGTTGAAGAAAGGAGGGGAGCGGTCGGAGCATCCGATGATCGATGCCGCCGCGGACGCATTTTTTACCCGCAGTCGCCGCAAGTCGTTTGCGTTCCAGTGCTCGATCGACGGCGATGTTCCCAGGGCGAGGGGACTGGGTAGCAGCGTCACGGTTCGCCTCGGGGTGCTGCACGGGCTAAACGCACTCACGGGCGAGCCTCTCGACGCGGTCGCGCTCTACCGGCTGTGCGCGCAACTGGAGGGTCACCCGGACAACGCCGCGCCGGCTGCGTTCGGGGGATTCACGGCCGCCCGTGCCAATGCCGATTATGTCCGCGTGCGGCTCGCTGCCTCGCTGCGTTTCGTGCTGTGGATTCCGGACTTCGAGGTCGCCACCGCGGATGCCCGGCGAGTGCTGCCCGCGCAGTTCTCCCGGACGGACGCCGTCGCCAACATCGGCAACGCCGCGGTGCTCACGGCCGCACTCATGAAGGCGGACTACGCCGCAGCCAAAGGATGTTTCACGGATTTCATTCACCAGCCCTACCGGGCATCCCTGATTCCCCATTTCGAAGAAATCCTCCAGGCCGCCGACAAGGCGGGAGCGCTCGGGGCCTGGTTGAGCGGTTCGGGGTCCACCATCGCCGCCATGACCCTCGACCACGCCGACCGGATCGCCCGCGCGATGCAAAAGGCCGGAGGGACCGCTGCAAAGGTCCTCATCGTGAAGGCCGACAATCGCGGTGTACAGGTGCGCACGATTGATGCGAAAATGTAAAGGTTATGAACTTGACAAAAGCTTACATGTAAAGGTATCTTCCCGGAGTGCAAACTCCAACAAATTCATTGGTGCCGTTCCGCGGGCGGCAGGGTTTTACGCTGATCGAGATGACGCTCGTCATCACGTTGATGCTGGCGATGATCGGCATCATCACCTTCGGGGTGAGTGCCTGGAGGGAGGGGGCGAATCGGTCCACGTGTATCATGCAACAAAGCACTGTGCAGAAGGCGATGCGGTCGCATGTGAACATGAACGACATGAACACGGGTGACACGATCGCGCAGGCGGATGTCGTTGGCACGGGCCGGCTCATCGAGACGGCGCCGGTTTGCCGAAGCAGCGGGACGTACACGTATGGCAGCACGGTGCCGGCTTCCGGAACCCGTTGGATGACGTGTAGCCGAACGAACCACGCACCCACGAACACGACCGGTTGGTAGCGGGGAGTTCATTTCACGAACCAACGATGTTCCGCCCCATGCGAACGCTGGGTTCCACTTACCGGGCCGCCGCCCTGCAGTCCCCTTGGTGGGGAGGTTGGGAGTCCTGGCGATTTGTTCGGAGCGCGGAGAGCGTGCCATGGCGGTGGCACCTCTGGACGGACGGGATCTCGGTTGTGTCCGCGCTCGTATCGCGAGGGGTGTGGCGGGAGGGGCCGGATATTTCGTATACGGATACGCAACGGCCGGGGAAAATTGGGGAGATTCTGAAGACGATCCTCACGGAAGGGATCGGGGATTTTCGCCCCGCTTCCCTTGGGCTCGTCTTTCACACCGCAGATGACCTCGCATTTGTAGCCGTCCGCAAGCAGTTCGAAACCCCGGATGCATTTGAAACGGCGCCGCTTCTCGCTCGCGACGACCCGGGGTACCTGGTCGAGGAGCGGGTGGATCCCGGTGCGGGCTATCGTTTTGTTCCCCTTGCGGCGGCCCGATCCGCGGTCGCGGCCAAGCTTTCCATGCATCGGGAGGCCATCTTCGCCGATTGGCTGTCACCGACCTCGCGGGTTCGGGTCAGTCTCCGGAGCGCGGTCCTGGACATCCTCGACGGGCTTGCGGCGCAGGCGGCCGGCGATGTGGACGATGCGTGCTGGTTGGTGGTGTTTCCTCGCATGACTGTTCTGTGTCTCCACCGAGCGCGAGTGGGTCTGGTGGGAGTCAGTAGTTTGCCGCATGGATCGCGAGGGTGTCCGCCGGATCTGGGGTTCCGCACCGCGTCCCTGCTGAAATCCTGCGATCGGGAAAACCCCGTCGTTCGGGTGTTTGCTGGCTCCCCGGAAGTGCGAACGGAAACGACCGAGGAAGCGCTGCGAACGGTGGGCGGCTTTGGCGGGAGGATTCACACCTACACATTCTCTGAGTGGCGATCGAAGTTGTCGAAGAAGGGTGCCGAGCCTCCCCGCCCGGAATTCGAAACGGAGGCCTGCGGGAATCGCGGACCGGGCATTTCGGGGAACTTCTCGGCCGCGGCCCTTCGTGCGGACGACTTGCGTATCCGGCGATCGGATGCCCGCCTGTTGGCAGGCGCGAGGGTGGTGCGGAGCACGGCCTTCCTGGGTGGCATCGCTGCGATTGCGTGGCTGGCGGCAACGGTCGCTGCGACGGTGACAACGGACTCGTGGAGACTCCCGGAGTCGGCGTTCGAAGCGAAGGTCGCGGAGGCAGACAGTCTTCGAGCTCTCCGGAAAGGGGCGATGGCTGCCGAGAGGCTTTTCGCTCCCCGGAGTACCGCTTGGACGACGCTGGAACTCCTCTCCATTCTCTTCCCCGAGAACGAGGGAATGCTCCTGCGCACCGTGTCGTACTCCGCCGCCCCGCAGGGGTCGGCGGCATCCGCTGCCACTGCCTCGGGTTGGTCGAGGACTTGGAAAATCGAAGGCATCGCAGATCCCGGTGGTTCCGCCGCGGTGGATGGGCTCGGACGTCAACGACTGGCGACCGCTTTTGAGAAAGTCGCCGATTTGCCAGGTTCGGGCATGTTTGAGGCGAAGGGAAAACGGGAAGTGGAATCGACGATTCATCGTGAGCCAGCGCAGACGGAGAAAGTGGGCACGCGCTTGTACGGCAGTCGGTTCGCGCTTGAAGTCCGGCAAACTTTTCCGCCGACGGACGCCCTTGCGATCCCCGGGGCCGCCGTGGACTGGCCCCCTTTGGCGCAGGTTTCGGCGTACCTTCCATGACGTATTCGCGTGCCATTCTGGTGTGGGGCATTCTGCTTCCCGCGGTGCTGGGCCTTGCCGTGGTGCTCGGTGTGTTCTGGGTCGGTGGTCAGATCGAGACGGAGCGTGTGCGTCGCGCGGAGCGGCACGCGCGTTATGTGGCGGACTCTCTGGATGTGGACGCGATCCGGCCCGGAGCGGGGGAATTCGCCCGAACTCTGACCGCCGCGCACCGATTGCTCGCCGAAGACACTCACACGGAACTGGGTGAACGCCTGCGGGAACTGGAGCGGGCGTCCGCAGGCAAGGTGGAGCGAACCGTTTACCGCCAGGACGCCGCGTCGCGTTCGGATTTGGCAGGGGTGTTCCCCATTGGGTGCGACGTTTTGGAGATCGGATTGGAGGGCTCCTACCCCGCCGTGCAGGAACTGTTTGTGAAAATGGAAAGTGAGCGTCCCAACCTGATCCTGGATTCCCTGCGCGTGCGCACGCTTGCGCCAACGTCCCCGCGGCTGGCTTTTGAAGCCCGCTATCTGGCGCTGCGTTCCGCAGCCAGGGGAGTGGGGGCGCCATGAGGACTTATTTGTTTGCCTGTGTTTGTGTGGTTTTGTGCCCGATGTGGGCTCGGGCGGAATCGCTCGTCGAAAAGGCTTCCACTGCGGACATCCTCAATCGCTGTTCCGCTCAGTCGCGGACGGTCGATCCTTTTGGGCTATCGGAGAATCCTTCCGGTGCGGCATTGGCTTCGGGGGAAAATGTGATCCCGGCTTCCTCGGACCGCGAGCGATTCCTTCAAGCGACCCAATCTCTGGAGATCCGGGGTGTGACCCCTCGCCGAGGCGAGATCTTCGTGGGGGCACGGGCGCTGCGTTGCGGTCAGGTCCTGCGAGTGCGCAATGGCGAAGGAACCGTCGATCTCCGGCTCGTCCGCGTGTCTTCGAATTCTGTCATCTTTGAAAATTGCTCTGACTCGACGCGCCAGGCCATTGCCTTGACGATCGTTCCGCGCATCAACCCGGGAGGCGGCGATGTGGAGGTGCGGTAAACGGGGGTGGTTGAAAGTGTTCGTCGCGGTCGCGGGGTTCACCCTCGTCGCGGGGTGGGATTTGGTCGGGCAGACTGCAGAACCCGTGCCCCTGAACGCCCCGGCGCCGGGCAACGAGAATCCGATCGAAGAGCAACCGAACGGGACGTGGGTGAGGGACATCGCGTTCAACGACTTCCTTCAGATCATCGGGGAGCGGTTGGGGTTGCAGTACTTCGCCAATCCGGAACTAAAGGATTTGAAAATCTCGGGATTCCTGAAAACGGAATCTCTTGCCGCCCTGCGTGCAATCGCGCTCCCCTACGGGGTCGAAGTTCGGGAAACCGAGGGTACGTTATGTGCGCTCACTCCGGGTCAAATGCGATTCCTGCCGCGCGAGCAGTTCGCGTATTCGCTGCAGTACCTCCGGGGCCGCACGCGGGAGGAACAGGAGCGGTTGATCGAGCTGATCCGACCCGCAATGAGCGAATCGGGAGCGATCCGATACGAAGAAAAAACCAGCACGCTCGTGCTCCTGGATCATCCCGGCGCCATCGTCGCGGTGAAAGCATTGTTGGCGCGAATTGATGTCCCGAAACGCCAGGTGGTGGTGGACGTCAAAATCCTTCGGATGTACGGCAATCGCGCGAGGAGAACGGGGGTTGATTGGTCGCAGACGCTTGGCGCCACGGGGCTGTCGCTTGGTGCAACCGCGGTGGGTCCGCTCAACGAAATTTTCAATACGGTGCCGGTTTTTGGTTCCGCTGTGAACGTTGCCGAGCAGGCAGCCGCCGTGGTGGGTCCGGCCGGAGCTGCGGGAACGGAGAGTGTAACGGTCCAGGGCGGATCGACCAACGCGGGCATTATCCTCGCCCCTCTTCAGGTCCAGGCGGTCCTGCGGATGCTTTCGGAAAATGACCTCGCCCGTCAGGAAAGCGGCCCAGCCGTGATCACGGAAGATAACGAACAGGCGATCTTTCGGGTCGTGGACCGAATCCCGATCGTCGAACAAACCGTCACGCAGAGCGACGGGGTCAATAACATCTCCACGGATGTCCGTTATCGGATCGATCCCGATGATCCCATCGACCCAGCCGACAGCCGCGAGGTTGGGGTGTCGATTACGGTGACTCCCACGCTCCTGCCCGATCGAACGATCCGCATGCGACTCTTCCCGCGCGTGGCGACGGTCACGTCGTACGTTCGGGTTGCGACCGGCGCGGACAATATTTTCAACGAGTATCCTCGGGTGAATGAGACTTCGGTGGAGGCGATCGCGAGGATCCCGGACGGGTTCAGTCTCCTGCTTGGGGGCTATTACCAGAACGAGGTGCGGGAACTTGACAACAAGGTTCCCATCCTGGGCGATCTGCCGGGCATCCGGTTCGCGTTCCGGAGCAAGCAACGCGAGAAGCTTCGGGGGAGTGTGTGCTTTGTGATCACGCCGACCGCGTACGAACCGACGGCGGCGCGGACTGTGGAGGTGACGGAGATGCTGCGCCAACGGGAAGAGGCGCCGCCGCATTATGAATACGCCGATGACGACGCACCGCGGGACGATGCGCGGCCGAACTTTCTTCAGCAGTTGCGCAATCTCAACCCGTTCGCGCGGCGCGAGTCGGTCGAGCCTTTGCCGACGTCCCGATCGGAGGCCGACGCCGATTCAAGTCCGAAGGTTCGAACCCGTCAGGAAATGGAACAGCGTCGGCTGCGGGCGACGCTTCCTGGCCACCCATGAGTTTCCCGGCGGAGGCGGACGCGGTGGTTCAGGGGATTGAAATCTTGACGCTCCGGATGGTGGCGGACACGCAGATGGCGGGACAGAACGAGTTGCGCGAGTACTACCGGCGCTTCCGGGATTCCGTTCGCACGCCGTCGTGGCATGCCGATGTGTTGCACTGTTTCTTTGAACACAAGTCGCTCGCGCACCCGCTGCGTGACGGGGTTGCGCGGCGGATGGGGTCAACCCTGGGTGCTCCGATTCGATGCGATCTCCCGCTTTCCGGGGTGCGCCTGCGGGGTCGGGCGCGGCTGGCCGGGGTGGGGTCGCACGTGCTGGATCGTTGCGGCGTGGTGCTGGTCGTTTGCGATGCTCCCGGATTTCTTCTTGCGGGTTTCAACCCGGGAGGGCTGCGACACGTCGGCGAATGGCTGCGCCGTCAACCGCTCGCGACGGGGCATCTTCCGTATGTGGGTGCGGTTTGGTTGCCTTCCTCGGCGTACACCGCGCTGGCCCGGGAGTTGGACGGGCATGAACCTCAATCCCGCCCTTCAAATCCAAGGAACAGCTGATTTCACCATGAAGAACAGGAAGGGCATGAAGAAAATCGCTCCAAAAAGGGCCGAAAAATGCATTCACGCGTGCACCCGATCGGTGAACGAGACCAAGCCAAGTCAGAGCATGGAACTCATTCATTTTCATGCGCTTCCTGTCCTCCATGGTAGTTCCAACTTAGGCATCTAGGATGATGGATTTCGGGCTGGGCTTTCCTCTTCCGCCGGGTGCCGAGGCGGACCTCGTGGCCGTCTTGCGCGCGCACCACGCGTCGCGCGTCGGGATGAGTCCCGCAGATATCGCCCGCGAAAGCAGCCGCGGCGAGGCGCATCTGGCGCTCGCCGAAAGCGTTCACCTCCCGTTTTGGCCCACGATCACGGAGGAAATCCAACCGGAACTCCTCGAGCGCTTCGAGGGGTCGATGCTGCGCCGGGGGATGGTCGTGCCCATTTGCGAAAAGGACGGACAAATCACCGTCGCCGTCGCCAATCCGTTCAACACGCTCGGGATCGATCACGTTCAGCAGCATTGTCCAGGTCGGGAAATTGCACTGGTTGTCGCCCCAACTTCCGAGATCGCCACGGCGCTGGAGCGAACCGTGCTCGCGATCACGGTCGACCGCTCGGAAATTGACGCACTCGACGCGGCGGAGTCGCAGCTCGAACCCGAGAATTTCGACCTGGCCGCCTCGCCCGAGGATGCGGTGCCGCGGCTGCTCAGGGACATTTTCCACCGCGCGATTGCCCGTGCGGCGAGCGATGTGCACTTCAAAGTCGAACAGGAGCGTTTTTTCTACGCGCTCCGGGTGGGAGGGGATCTCGCCGCGCCGGTGGAACTGGAAGGCAAGCTGCGACCGCGGATCGATGCATTCCTGTTATCCCTCGTCCGGATCCCACGGGAACAAGCCGTGCGGGAAATCGGGATCAGCGGACGTTTTTCCCTCACTCACTCCGGCGGGCGCAAAATCGACTGTCGCTACGAAAGGCATCGGACGTACCGGGGGTACCACGTGACGATCCGCCTGCTGGATAAGGCCCGCGTCGAGCCCAAACTCGGAGTCGGTTCCCTCGCGTTCGACGAACCCACCCTGCTGCAGTTGAGACGCGCAATGGAAATGGCCGACGGCATTATCGTGCTATCGGGCCCCACCGGTTCCGGCAAAAGCACGACCCTCAACGCCATGCTACGCGAGATCGCGCGGCCGGAGTTCAATACGCTGACGCTCGAGAATCCCGTGGAGGATGAGATTCCAGGAGTGACGCATTGCGACCTGCGCGACGAAAGTGAGTTCGGCGACTACATCCGCAGCTTTATGCGGTCGGATCCGGATATTCTCCTGATGGGCGAGGTTCGCGATCCGGCCTCCGCCCGCTTGGCCGTAGAAGCGGCCATCACGGGGCATCAGGTGCTAACGACGGTGCACACTCCCTCGGCGGTGGAGATTTTTGATCGGTTCCAGCAACTTGGCGTGGCCCGTGTGGATCTGGCCCGGGTGCTCCGTCTCCTGGCGGCGCAACGTTTGGTCAAACTGCTCTGCCCGTCCTGCGCGGAGCGGGGGCGTTTGACGGAATCCGAACTGCGCCTGTACTCCCTTCCCGATTCGCTGCGCGGGCAGGAAGTGGGTCGGCGACACCCGGGTGGTTGCGGCTATTGCGACGGGCGCGGATACCTGGGCAGGACCGCGGTGCTGGAGGTGCTTCCCATCGATCGCTCCGCAGGAGAACAAATTCTCGCCGGGACGCTCGGAGGCTACGCCCTGGAACAGCTCCAACGGGAAAGGTTCGGGCTGCGAAATCTGCGCGAGCTCGGGATCGAACTGGTGGCAAACGGACGCAGCGACCTCGCCGCGGTGAAGGATGTGATCAATCTCGCATACGGGTGATGGAAGTTTTTGTGGTATCGCGGCGTGAGAAAGCGGCCCCCCACCGTCTGGGTTCCGTTCGCGTTGCAGCGGTGCATGCTGCGGACGCCCGGGCGCGCGGAGAGCGGGAGGGTTGGGTGGTAACGCGGGTTGACGCCACGGGGGTGGTGGCGCGGCAACGGTCGCGGCATGTCGCCGGGCGGGTGCTGATCCGCTTTTGCCGCGGGGTGGGATCCATGCTCAACGCAGGGGTCAGCCTCGAGGACGCGCTGGCATTCTACGCGGAGGGGTCCGCCGACCCTGCGCTTGCAGCAGATCTTCGGTTGGTGGCGGCGCGTTTGAAGTCGGGGGCTTCTCCCGTGCAGGCGTTCCGCACGGGCGGGTGCTTCGACGAGGTCTTCCTTGGGTTGGTCCGGGCGGGGAGTGAATCCGGAATGCTCGGCCTGGCTCTGCGCACGGTTGCGGACCGAACGGAGACCGTGCTCCGCCTGCGTGCGCGCCTCACGCGTGCCACCCTGACGCCCGTGCTGGTGATTCTCTTTTTGATTGGGGTGTTTATTGCATCACAAACGACCATTGTTCCGCAGATTGAGAAAATGCTGCGGGATGTGGGTCAGGAGCCGGACGCGTTCAGCGCGGTGCTCTTTGCGCTAAGCGGATTGGTGCGCGTGCTTTGGCCGTTCGCGGCGTTTGTGTTTGCGTTGGGGTCGGGCGCATTGATTGCCAGCCGCGCGCTGCGCACGCGGTTGACTGCCGTGGTGGAGCAGGCCTGGCCGTTGATGGCTCGCATGCTGGGCGGTTTCCGACAGATGCTGTTCCTTGGAACGCTGGAGTTGCTTGTGCGGAACGGGGTGGCCCTTCAGGAATCCCTCGCCCTCTGCGCGGACGTGCTGCAATCGATGCCGCTCGGTGCGCAAGTCAGGGAAGCCGCTCGCCTGTACGCCTCGGGGGTCTCGCTCGCCAAGTCTCTCGAAAGTCGCACGACGTGCGATCGCGTGCTCGTCCATCTCGTATCCATCGGCGAACGTACGGGAACGCTCGGCGAACAGCTCGGGCTGCTGGCCCGATTATATGAGGAGCAAACCACAGACGCCACCGATGCCTTCGTCCACGTGATCGGGTTTGCCACCCTACTTGTGGCAATTTTTTTGATTGGCTTTGTTTTTGTGGGAACGTACCTGCCGATCGTCCTGATGGGACCGCGAATGATGCAATCCGCGTTCTGAACGTCGTTGGCCCCTTGCGGGCCCGATCGGACGCAACCCCGTTGGGGATTGTTCGAAAGAGAATCTTGGTCAAGCGTGGTTCCGGGGACGGGTTGGATAACCGCAGATTAACAGGATTTGCGCAGATTTTCTCCTGGCTCAAAACGAGGCACTTGCACTCTAACTGGCGGCTACAAAGTTCGCGGTGAACCTCCATTGCGGCACCGAGCACGGCCTAGGTTGGGTCCTTTTTCAAAAATCTGCGATCGTCGGCGAAAATCTGCGGTTAAAAATCGCAGAGTGGATTGGACAGTGCCGTCACTGAGGAATTCAGACAACATGGCGGGTCGTCACTCGATCCCGCGAAATCACCGATTTCTAACGCCAGTTGAGAAAGGCGGGTTAGGGAAACAGTCCGCGTACTTCCTTTGCCCGGAGGACCCGTTCGACACCGATGGACATGGCCGCGAGACGGTGCGGGATCTTGCGTTCTTTCGCGCGGCGCACGACCGCGGTGAATGCGGTATCGAGGATCCGGTACAGACGGTCGGCGATTTCGATGTCCGACCACAGCAAGTGCTGAACGTCCTGGACCCATTCAAAGTACGACACCACGACGCCGCCGGCGTTGCAGAGGATGTCGGGGATGACGAACACCTCCGACCACCGCTCGTTCAAGATGGCGTCCGCCCCTGGCGTGGTGGGTCCGTTCGCCGCCTCGGCGAGGATGCGACACCGGAGTGCGTCGGCGTTTTTTTCCGTAATCACGGAATCCACCGCCGCGGGAACGAGGACGTCGCAGGGCAGCGTGAGGAATTCGGCCGGAGTGACGCGTTCTCCCTGGGGGAAGTCTGCGAGCACGCCGTGTTGGGAAACGTGTCGGTCTGCCGCGGCGATGTCGATGCCGCGGGGGTCGTGGATGCAGGCGGTGTGATCACTGATGCCGACCACTTTCATCCCGGACTTGTAGGCGAGCCCGCCAGCGGCGACCGAGCCCACATTGCCGAAACCCTGAACGACGGCGGTGCAGTCAGCCGGGCGGATTTTGAGAAAATCGAGTGCGCGTTCGATGAGGAAAACCACGCCGCGTCCGGTGGATTCCCGCCGTCCGGCGCAGCCGCCTATCGAGACCGGTTTCCCTGTGACGATTTCGCCCACGGCGTACCCGATGTGCGTCGAGTACGTGTCCATGAACCACGCCATCGTCTGTTCGTTCGTGCCCATGTCCGGGCCGAGGATGTCGGTTTTTGGGCCGATGAACGGGATGAGTTCCTGAAGATAGCGCCGGGAAACGGCTTCCAGTTCGCGGGGGGAAAGCGAGCGGGGATTGACCGCGACTCCGCCTTTTGCCCCGCCGTAGGGCAGATTCATCAGCGCGCACTTCCAGCTCATCCACATCGAAAGAGCGGCGGTTTCGCCAATGGTGAGATCGGGAGAAAAACGGGTTCCGCCCTTGGTGGGACCAAGGCTGAGGTGATGCTGGACGCGGTAGCCGTGAAGAACCTCGCAGGAGCCGTCGTCGCGATGGAATGGTACTGCCACCGAGACCGAGCGCTTTGGGAGCATCAGGCGGTCCCGGTACGCATGCGGGATTTCGAGGTGGTCCGCGACGTCGCGGAACTGCTCGCACGCCATCTCGAATACCGGGCCCGTGTAGATCATCAGCCCTCGATCGTATTGATTTCTACGGGTTCCACTTTCACGCCGAGCGATTCGAGGTACTCGATGGCGTTTTTGATCTCCTGGCGTTCGCCTTCGAGTTCGATCGAGACGAGGCCGATCTCATCCGTCACACTGGCTTGGCGCACATTCGTGACGACGGCAAATTTTTGTCCGAGCTCATAGACGATCGGGCGGGTGATCAGTCGGGCAGGATAAAGGAGCCACAATCGGGTGGTTTGCATGGCAGGGGATGGGAATGGAATTCGCGAACGAACGGAGGCTATCCGCCCGCGATCGCTGGAACGATGCTGATTTCATCGCCGTCCTTGACGGCTGTCGAGCCTTCCTCGAGGAAGCGGATGTCTTCGTCATTGAGGAACACATTCACGAAGCGGCGGATATTGCCCTTTTCGTCGCAGATGCGCTCGAGAAAGCCCGGGTGGCGCGCTTCGAGGTCGGCCAGGAGTTCGGTGATGGTTGAACCGGTGGCCTCGACGACTTCCTGTTCGCCGGTGAGTTTGCGGAGTGGGGTGGGGATACGGATAAGGATCGGCATGGTTTTGTACGTCTTCGTTGGTTAAGTTAATGAGTCGCTTCTGAAACGGCGAGTTGGGAAACGGGCGCGCTGCCGGAGAGCAGGGCGTCGAATTCGCGGAGGCTGGGGTTGATGAGGCGGGGTTCCCCGCATTTGCCGATGACGGCTTCCTGAGTTTTCAGGCCATGTCCTGTGATACACAAGACCACTTCTTCGTCCGCAGGAATCGCTCCCGAGGCAATCAACTTGCGGGCGCAGGCCACCGTGACGCCTCCGGCGGTTTCCGCGAAAATGCCTTCGGTTCGCGCGAGCAGCTTGATGCCCTCGACGACTTCGTCATCCGTGCAATCCTCAGCGCTGCCGCCGGTTTGCTTCATCGAATGGATGGCGTAGTAACCGTCGGCCGGAGTGCCGATGGCGAGCGATTTGACAATCGTTTTTGGTTCCCGCACGGGTTTGACGAGGTCGACCCCACGCTTCATTGCCGTGCTGATGGGTGCGCAACCTGCGGCCTGGGCGCCGTGGATGTGGAAGGGTTGTTCGTCGACAATGCCTGTCGTGATGAATTCGCGGTAGCTTTTGTGGATCTTGGTGAGGAGGGATCCGCTGGCCATGCAAACCACCGTGTGTCGCGGGATGCGCCAGTCGAGTTGCTCGATGATTTCGAAGCCCATCGACTTGGACCCTTCCGCGTAGTAGGGGCGGAGGTTCACGTTGACGAACCCCCAGCCGTACTTGCCGGCGATCTCGGAGCAGAGGCGGTTGACCTGATCGTACGCGCCGTGGATCCCGATCACGTTGGTACCGTAGGCGAGGGAACCGAGCACTTTGCCCTGTTCGAGGTCGGCGGGGATTAGAACGTAGCTCTCAAGGCCGGACGCGGCGGCGTTAGCGGCCACCGAATTCGCGAGATTTCCGGTCGAGGCGCAGGCGACGGTTTTGAAACCCAGTTCGCGGGCGCGGCTGAGGGCAACGGACACCACCCGGTCTTTGAAGGAGAGCGTGGGGTAATTGACCGAATCGTTTTTCACCCAGACCTGGCGGACGCCGAGTGCCTTGGCGAGGCGGTCTGCCTTGACGAGGGGGGTGAAACCGACCTGCGTGCCGACGGTGGGTTCGCCGTCGATGGGCAGCAGTTCCCGGTAGCGCCACATGGATTGGGGGCGGGAGAGGAAAAGATCCCGCGAGATCGCCTGGCGGATGGCGTCGTAATCGTACGCGGCTTCGAGTGGGCCGAAGTCGAACTCGCAGATGTGGATGGCGGCCTTGGGATAGAGCCTTCCGCACTCACGGCATTTGAGGTTGGAGAAGAAGGGATTTTGGGTGGTTTCGCTCATGGGATTCTCGAAAATCAACTTCCCGAGAGTGGCAGAGAGACAACACCGAATGGAATGTTGCATCTCATCTTCCCCGGCCGAGCGCCGAGCTGGATTTAGCACCTGCCCCGGTTGCCCGGGCGGTTGCCGTGGTATCAAAGGGCCAGTCCCTCCACCACTCTCGATGAGTTTTGGAGAGGGTCTACGCGGGAGAGCGGGACGTCAAGAGGAATTTAGCTCACGCGAAGTCGCGAATCCGCGAAGGGTTGGAGACGCATTCCCGATAGCGGCTGCCACCAAGAAATCCTATTCCAAAAAGAACCTTCGTGCCTTTGCGGCTTCGCGTGAGAACTTTCCCGCGGTTCGTGCAGATTTGCGGACCAAGCGCCACATGGCTACTCAACGGCAAATCTCCCGGACAGTCGCGATGGCGTTGAAGACCTGCTCGATTTCTGCCTCCGTGTGCGTGGCGCTAAGGCTCAACCTCAGCCTCGCCGTACCGCGTGGCACGGTGGGGAACCGGATCGCCGGAACGTAGAATCCGGCTTCGAGGAGGTACTTCGAAAGCCGCAGCGCATCCGACGCCTCGCCAACGCGAACGGGCACAATGGCACTCTCGGCACGCAGCGGGCTCCGGTGTGCGCGGAGTTTCGCGAGGATCGCTTCTCCCTCCGACGAACAAAGCAGGTCGATCGCCGCCGATCCCGCCGCGGCTGAGCCCGGCGAAGGCGCTGTCGAGAACACAAATGTGCGAGCCTTATTGACGAGAAAGTCCACCAGTTTCCGACTCCCCGCGATGAACCCCCCGCAGCCTCCAAGCGCCTTGCCCAGCGTGCCCATTTGGATGTCCACCCGATGCGCCAAGCCGCTTTCCTCAGCGAGTCCGCGTCCCCCGCGTCCCCGAACTCCCACCGCGTGCGCCTCATCCAGCAAAAGCCAGGCGCCGAAGCGATCCTTCAGTTCCACGATTTCTGCGAGCGGGGCGGCGTCGCCATCCATGCTGAAGATCGATTCGGTCACGACAAAAATCCCCGCGTTCGGTCGGTTGTCGCGCGCCCATCCAAGGAGGTGGCGCAAGCGATCGACGTTGTTGTGCGGGAAGACTCGCAGGACGGCGCCGCTGAGTTTGGCGGCGTCCACCAGGCAGGCGTGACTGAGTTTGTCGAGGATGACAACGTCCCCCGGTCCCGCAAGCGACGCCAGCGTTCCCATCGCCGCAGCGGTGCCGGACCCGAACGCAAGCGAGGCTTCCGTCCCCTTGAATGCGGCGATTTTTTCCTCAAGCAACCGGTGCGGCGCGCTGCCTCCCGCAAGAAGCCTCGACGCACAGCCCCCGGTGCCGTGGTCGCGCGTGGCCCTCGCGGAGGCATCGATCAACGCAGGATGCGCCGAGAGGCCGAGATAGTCGTTCGATGCAAAACTGATTAAACTCCGCCCGTCCAGAGTGCGGACGCGGCCGGGTCCGTCCGCATCCCACGGCGGCAGCGTGCGCAGGAGCGAGTCCGCGGAGAGCTCCGAAAGGGCGCGATCGAGTCGGAGATCGAGTCCGGAATCGCGTTCCGACCCTCCGGTCATCGTCCGACGAGAATCAGCGTGGAGCGTGCTTCCACCTTGTACTGACGCTGATTTTCAAGGGTCGGTTCGCTCCCGGGGGTCACGATCCCATCGGGCGACGTGTCGTGGGTGTCTGCAAAACGCGTCCATTGCATCCCCTTGGGTAGGACGGGAAGGGTGAAGGTGAGGGGGTTCCAGAACATATTGAACACGCAGTAGATGAATTCCAACGGACCCCCGGCCGCCTTTCCGTGGCGTCCACAAAGAAGGAATGCCACGCTGTGACTCGCCGGTGTCCAGTCGGGTTTCCAAGGTGTCACCCCATGCCAGCTGATGTCGGCGTATCCGCTGCCGATGCAATCCCGGCCGGTCAACCACTCGTCCCGGCGAAGGGCTCGATTGGCGCGCCGGAACGCGATCATGTTTTTTGTGAACCTCAGCAGATCCGCGTTCTTTTCACACAAACTCCAGTCGAACCAATTCCACGCGTCGTCGTGGCAATACGCGTTGTTGTTGCCAAGCTGGGTCCGGCCGACTTCGTCGCCCATCGAGATCATGGGCACTCCCTGACTGACCAGGAGCAATGCAAGCGCGTTCTTTTGCATGCGCAGCCGAAGCGCGAGTACCTCGGGATCATTGGTTTCGCCCTCCGCCCCGCAATTCCAACTGTAGTTGTCGTTGGCCCCGTCGCGGTTGTTCTCGCCGTTGGCGAGGTTGTGCTTTTCGTTGTACGAATAAAGATCGCGCAGCGTGTAGCCGTCGTGGCAGGTGAGGAAATTCACCGAGGCGGTGGGCTTCCGACCGCTGTGCGCGTAGAGGTCCGGCGAACCCATGATGCGCTGGACGACTTCCGCAGCAAGGCCGGGGTCGCCGCGGAGAAAACGCCGAGCCGCATCGCGGAACTTGCCGTTCCATTCCATCCAACGGCGATACGCGGGAAAGTTGCCGACCTGATAAAGTCCGCCGGCGTCCCAGGCTTCCGCGACGAGATCGCATTTGGCGAGGAGCGGATCGTACGCCAGTTGCTCGAGCAGCGGTGGATTGGCGAGCGGGGCACCATTCGGGTCACGTCCAAGGACCGCGGCGAGGTCGAAGCGGAACCCGTCAATATGGTACTCCGCCGCCCAGTGGCGGAGGGACTCCAGAACGAACTCGCGCACGACGGGGTGATTGCAATTCACCGTGTTTCCGCAGCCGGTGTAGTCGGCGTACCGGCCATCCGGAGCCAGCATGTAGTACGTCGAATTGTCCAGTCCGCGGAACGAAATCGTGGGTCCGTCCATGCCCTGTTCGGCGGTATGGTTGTAGACAACATCCAGCCAGACCTCGATTCCCGCATCGTGCATTTCGCGGACCAGACGGCGAACTTCATGAACCGGACCGCCGTCCTGGCTATTGGAGGAATAGGCACTCTTCGGGGCAAAGAAACTCACCGTGCTGTAGCCCCAGTAATTGCAGAGCGGTTCGCCGGTGAGGGGGTTCGTTCGCGTGTTTTCCGTTTCGTTGAACTCGAAAATCGGCATGAGTTCGATGCAGTTCACCCCAAGTTCCCGCAGGTATCGGATCTTCTGGATCAGACCCGCATAGGTTCCGGGGTGATCCACGGCGGAACTCTCGTGGCGGGTAAATCCCCGAAGGTGCATCTCGTAAATGATGAGGTCGCTTTCCGCGAACTTGAGCGGACGGTCGTCCTCCCAGTCAAAATCCTCCTGCACCATGCGGGCGCGGTGAGGGTAAATCTCGTCCGTGTCGATCGGCTGCAACCAGGTTCCGCGTCCGCCGATTTCCTTGGCGAATGGATCCAGGAGCACCTTGGTTGGATCAAACCAATGTCCTGAATGCCGATCGTCCGGGCCCTCCATGCGGAACCCGTACTCGAGTCCGGTGTATTCGATCCCGAATACCATCATGGAAAAAACGTGTCCGATCCGGAACTCGGGCGGGAAGGGGATCTCGGCGAAGGGCTGTTTTTCGCCCTCATGGAAAAGGACGAGCGTGCAGGCGGTGGCATTTGCGGAAAACACCGCAAAGTTGATTCCCCCCGGCACATGGCTTGCGCCAAAGGGAAGTGGGTGCCCGTACCGCAGCAGAAATGCCCCGGACTGATGCGTTGGCGAAAACGGCGCAGTTCGCATAAGCCGGGATCATACTCAGGTATCCCCGCCAGAGGAAAGGTCTAGATCATCATAAACGCCCGCCGCGCCGCTGCGGCACTGCGGGACCAATCAGCTGCCCACGCGCAACTGACAGTCCGTGTTCGCCACGGCGCGCCGAAGGAGGCGGAGGTATGCGGAGCGGCGGATTTCGCAGCCACCGAACTGCCGCAGATGATCGGTCATCCACTGCGTATCGAGCAGGGTAAATCCGCCCCTGCGCAGCCCTCCAACGAGCGCATGGAGAGCGACCTTCGAGGCATCGCGGACGCGATGGAACATACTCTCACCAAAAAACGCACCTCCGAGCCGTACACCGTACAGCCCCCCCGCCAATTCGCCATCTCGCCAGACCTCCACGGAATGGGCAAATCCCAGCGCATGCAAGCGGAGGTAACTGGTGCGGATACACGTATCGATCCACGTCTCCTCCCGTTCCGCGCAGGCATCAAGCACCCGATCAAATGCGGTATCCATCCGAATCTCCCAAGCGGGATCCTTGATCGCACGGCGAAGTCCGTGCGGGACATGGAAGTCGTCGATCGGAATGATGCCGCGTGGATCAGGCGAAAACCAGAGGAGTTGACCCTCATGCGCCATCGGAAAAGCGCCCCGCGCGTATGCCTGCAGGAGGACGCGCGGCGGAATCTCCGAGCCGGGAGACTCCATTGGTTCGCGACTTGCCATCATCTCCATTTACCTTATTCTCACGTGGTGAAAAGGCGATGGATGATTCTTGCGCTCCTGCTCGGTGGGCTCGTGACCGGTTGTCAGGTAGCGGAGCAGGATACAACGGAGGTGGGCGAGCAGTTCCAGCGGGGAATCAGCGGCGGCGGAACGATCGTCCCGAACGATCCGACGTCCGATAGTTTCGGCCCCGAGTATCGCTGATGCCGCATTGACGGCTTCTCACGCGAATTTTTAAGCTCATGGACGCTTCCAGTCTCCCGGGTTCCCGCATTGTCATTCTCGATTTCGGGTC
>Ga0247834_1002087_pt1 | contig 31465 bp, 23 predicted proteins | sample LaCruzMarch2015__8_FD_187118 | JGI IMG/M metagenome (GOLD analysis project Ga0247834, IMG submission 187118) | Freshwater microbial communities from meromictic Lake La Cruz, Castile-La Mancha, Spain - LaCruzMarch2015_12m | ecosystem: Environmental > Aquatic > Freshwater > Lake | place: Spain... | reverse complement strand
GATAAGGGAGTCGAGCGCGCACAGCGGCTCAGTCCAACAGGAGTGTATCCAACCAAGAGGCGGTCAGCCCGCTCTCCAGAAATCGAGTCTTGCCTCCGCCTCCTGCTCGGATACACTCCTTAACGTTGGTCTCCTTGGCTATTCAAATAGGCATCCAGCATTGCCCGCATATCCACCGGCAGCTTGTCACGGCCTGTTATCAACTCAGCAGCCGTGATGCTGCCATCGCTGTTGAGGTCGAGTTCGGGTGCGGCAGCCAGAATCTTCTTTTGAGCCCTTTGGGGTATCTCGACCGCAAAGGCATGGGTCGCGAATAGTGCGGCGATGATCGTTAAGGCAGTGCTTTTCATGTTCATGGTTGGTTTGCGACGCCAGCGGGTCGCGTGTTTTTGCGAAGCTCGTAGTGGAAGTCTTCCAACTGCTTTTTCAGTTTCGCGACGATTTCAGGGTGTTTGGCAGACAGGTTGTTTTGTTCACCGATGTCGGCGCTGAGATTGTAGAGAACCGCCGAGGGTTCTGATTTCTCGGTCGCGGCTTTGCTTCGCTCTTTGATGAGCGCATTCCGCTCTTTGCGAGAGAGCTTCCGCTCTTCCGCGGTCAGCTCGACCTCCGATTTTGCGCCCCTCTTATCAGATGGTTCTTCGGCGAGGTATTTCCAGTCGCCGACGCGGATGCCGCCAACGCCCCGGCCTCGCAAGTAGTAGATGGCTTCGTGTGGTGACTTGGCATCGGGCTTTCCGGCGAGCAGCGGCCAGATGTCTTTTCCATCAATCACGCGGTCGTTGGGAACTTCGCCGCCCGCGAGTTTGGTCAGCGTGGGCAGCAGATCCATGCAGGTGACGGCTTCGGCAGACACGGTTCCCGCAGGGATTTTTTCCGGCCACCGGGCGACGAATGGGACACGGACGCCGCCTTCGAGCGTCGAGCCTTTGTTGCCCTTCAATGGCCCGGTGTGGCCGCCGGTGGCCGTGTTGGGGCCGTTGTCCGACAGGAAGATCACCAGGGTGTTCTGATCCAACTCCAGTTCCTTCAATGTCCGCAAGATTTCGCCGGTGCTCCAGTCGAGTTCCTGAACCGCGTCGCCGTATTTCCCTCGCTGGCTTTTGCCTGCGAAGTCCGCCGACGCATGCAGTGGGAGGTGCGGCATGTTGTGCGGCAGGTAGAGGAAGAAAGGCTTGTCCTTGCTCTCGGTGATGAAGCGGATGGCCTCGCGCGTGTAGCGTTGCGTGAATTGTGTCTGGTCGGCGGGCACCTCGATGACCACGTTGTTCCGGACCAGCGGGCACGGTGCTTCCCCCATTTTGAGGATGCTCTCGCGGGTGTGGCCTTCGCGCCACACGCAGTCGGGAGCGAACTGCTTGAGTTTGGGATCGTAGCCCTGACTGTTGGAAGCCGGCGTGCCAAACCACGTGTCGAAGCCGTGCTTGAGCGGCTGAAACAGGTCCTGATTGCCGAGATGCCATTTGCCCACGATGGCCGTGGCGTAACCCTGCGCCTTGAGCAGCTCCGGCAGCGTCTTTTCATCGGGATTCAGGCCGTGGTTGTTCCTCGGAAACAACACGCCGCCAATCCCCACGCGCTGCGCGATGCATCCGGTCATCAGCGAGGCGCGAGTCGGAGAACACACCGACGCGACGTAGCACGAGGTGAACTTTGCGCCTTCGCGAGCCATTTGGTCGATGTGCGGAGTGGCGATGTCTTTCGCGCCGTAACAGGCCAGGTCGCCGTAGCCGAGGTCATCCGCGAGGATGACGATGAAGTTCGGCTTTTCCGCTGCCCTCGCGGAAACACCGCAGAGGACGCCGAGAACGCAAAGGATGGTGAAGAGACTGGTTTTCATGGTGATAGTCCGTCGTTTCACTTGGCGACTTGTAAGACATCCACCGCGCGGATTTGCAGGTCAGTGAAAAACTCATTCGGCGTGAACTTGGCGGTTTTGGTGTCTTTGCCGCTGGTCCAGATCGGCGTCGTGCGGCCATCGGCGTGGCGGAGACGGAGGTTGTCGAGATAGACGGTGAAGGTGCCCGCCTTGCCGCCGGTGAAGACGAGGCCGTGTTTGCCGAGCGGGCCGGGTGCGGTGCTGCTGAGGCCGATGATGCGGTGCTCCCACACGCTTTTGCCATCGGCGATGCCGGGGCCGGTGGTCTGGTCGCGGCCATGCTGGTCTGCGGCGGCGCCGGCTTTAAAGAGCGGGCCGAAGGGCTTGCTGTTGTTGCCTTCGAGCGTGGAGAAATACGGATGCCGCCCCTTGATGCCGGGTGCGAAGGCGATGTCGTATTCAATCCAGTCGGTGGCGTATTGCGTGCCGTTCCAATTGGCCACGTTGACGGCGAGACGGTCCTTCGGTTTGGCCTTGTCGCTGATGGTCACGGTGACGGCGAGCACTTCGCCCTCCGGCGCGGCGGGTGTGTGGACTTTCGCGGGCGCGGGCTGGTGGCTGAGGGCGACACCGAGGGAATCGGCCCAGGCGTCCATCTTCGCCGCGAGAGACTTCACCACTTCGGGATGTGCGGCGGCGACGTTCTTCGATTCAGCTTCCTCCTTGGTGATGTCGTAGAGTTCGTAGCGGTCGAAAAAGCGGTGCAGCTTCCACTGCGGCGTCCGCAGCGCGTCTTCGTCGTGCCAGACAAAGTAATAACTCTCGACCGGACTCGGCTGGCGGTCGCGCAGCGCGGGCCAGATGTTCTTGCCGTCGAGCGGGCGCGTTTCCGGCATCGTCGAGCCGGTCATCGCCATCAGCGTTGGGAACATGTCGAGCGCACCGCAGAGGCCATCCCACTTCTTGCCGCCAACGAGACCGCCCTTCGGCCAATGAATCGCCGTCGGCAGGCGCAAGCCGCCGTCGTAAATCGTGTGCTTGGCACCGCGCAGAGGCAGACTGCTGCCGGCTGCCATCGCGCCGTTGTCGCTGGTGAAAACGAAGATGGTGTTGTCGCCCATCCCCTGCTTTTCCAACTCCGCGCGGATAGCGGCGATGTTGTTGTCCATCGAGTGCAGCATCGCGGCATGGATGCGCTTGTCTTCGATGGATGTCTTGTCGTTGGCGGCGGGGAGTTTGGCGACATCGACGGATGAGATGGCCGCCAAGTCCGCTTCCTTGGCCTGCAATGGCGCATGGGCGATGTGGAAGGGGATGTAGCAAAAGAACGGGCGCTCCTTGTTCTCCCGGATGAACTCCAGAGCGCGTCGCGTGACGAGGTCGTCGGTGTAGCCTTCGTCGTTGCCACGGAACTCGGTGTTGTGCCACCAGGAGACCGGGCCGCGTCCGTTCACCGTCCGACGATTGAAATAATCCGCCCCGCCTCCGTAATAAATCCACGCCTCGTCGAAGCCGTGCGCGTTCGCGCCGTGACCGCCCTTGTGCGTCTTGTTCGGCATGGTCTTGAACGCGTCCTTGAACGCCGCCTGAAACTCCGGCGTGTCCGGGTCTTCGCCGTTGTGCCATTTGCCAAAGACACCGGTGCGATAGCCGTTGGCCTTGAAGCCCTCCGCGATGGTCGTTTCCTCCCTCGCGAGTTCGCCGCCCACCTCGGGCGCGGTGCCGACACGAATCGGATGCCGCCCCGTCAGCAGCATCGCGCGCGTCGGCGAGCAAACGCACCAGCCCATGAACTGCGTGAGTTCGACGCCTTCGGAGAAAAGCTTGTCGATGTTCGGAGTCGGCACACCACCGCCATGGACGCTCAAGTCGCCCCAGCCGACATCATCAGCCATGATGTAAACGACATTGGGCTTCGCGGACTCTGCAGCTGTGGCGATGCCGGGGACGGAGGCGCTGAATATCGTCAGAACGACGGAAGCAAAGGGAAGCAGCCGAAGCAGGAATCGCGGTGTCGTCATGTGATGGGGGTCAGTTCTTGATAGGTGATGAAACGACAAAGCGTGCCTGCACGTCGTCCAGGTAATACTCCTTCGGAGCGCTTGCGGAATCCGCCTCGCTGGCAGCGAGTGAAATGAGCACGCTGCGGGTTCCGGGCGGGATTTCCATGGATGCCTGCACGGTCTGCCAGCCGGGCTGGTCTGTTCTCGTGAGGACGTTGCGCCCCACATGCTGGAGGACGGTGTCGAAGAGCACGGGTTCGTGATTCCAAATCCGGCGCACCTCGCCCGGCTCCTGGCTGAATGCCGCCAGCCGGATTTGATACTGTAGCGGCCGTGCCTCGCCCGGCGTGTTGAAGGCCGCCGAGACTTCCACCTTTCGCGTCTCCCCTTCACTCGGCACGGGAAGCTCCGCCAAATCGAGAATCCGCCAAGCGTAGGAAAATCGGCGCGACTTTGGCGATGCCTGCCCCAGCCGAACCATGCGGTCTCCCTCAATGGGCGCCACCCCCGACTCCACCTTCACCGGAGCAGACACATCTCCGGCCCATTCGTTCGCCTGCCGGGGAAAGCCGCGGGGCGGGGTCAGTCCCGCATTCTCGAAGCCTTCCGCGAGCGTGGATATCGTTCGTTCCACCGACCGGTTCGCCATCGGCAACGCGTAGGCCCACACCATCGAGGCACCAAAAATCCCAAACGCAATCCCCGCCGCCGCCGCAGTGAGCGGACGCCATGAGAGCCAGCGCGCCGGGCGGCTTGTTCCTTCAGCCATCGGCGACGCCAGGATTTCATTCACTGCAGCACGGGATTCCGCGTGTGATCCCAAGGCCACGTCGAGATTGAAATAACGCACGTAGGCTTGTCGAAAATCAGTGTCTTCGCGCAGGCAGGATTCGAGTTGCGCGAGTTCCTCCGTGGAGGCTTCGCCATCACGGCAGCGGCGGATGAGTTCAAAGCGCGGGTCGTTGGTGTTCATGTCAGTTCCTCCGAAGCGAGCACGCGCCGGGTGCAGTCCATGAGCGTGAGCCGGATGCGGTGCAGGGTTTTGTAGAGAGCCATCGCCGTGCGGCCCAGTCGGGCGGCGAGTTCGTCCATCTTCACGCCGGGCGCATACGCCGCCTGCACGAGTTGGCGTTGTTCCTCGGGGAGCTTTTGCAGGCAGGAGCCGAGGGCGCGGCGTTCGGCTTCGAGAGCGTCTGATTGATCGAGGACCATTTGCCCGAGCAGCTCAAAGACTTCATCCCCGAACGTGTGCCGGTCGCGTGCGCGGTCGCGCCGGAACGCCAGCGCCTCCATCCGCGCCACGCCAAAGGCCCAGCGACAAAAGGCCCGGCTGTCCATGCCCGCATCGAACTTCCGCCACAGCACCACCGCCACCTCCTGCATGACCTCGCGTTCCTCGTCATGGGAGAAGAGCAAGGACCGCACGAACACGCGCAACGACTCCTCGTGCTCCATGAAGAGCCGGAGAAAGTGGTCATGCTGCTCGCGGTCGGATTCCGTCATTCAAGAAGGATGCTCCACGAAGCTGCCGCATTTGCCGGAAAAAGTTTCCGGAAGTGAACTTCACTCCCGGAGGCGCTTGGGTGGGCTAGCGAAACAATCTGGCATCACCCCTGTCAACTTTCTGTGTTTTCGTTCGTCTAGGAATATACAAGATGCCAGCACCAGAACGGCATGAGCACCCTCGTCCTCGACCTCATCACCAGCCCCGTTTTCACCCAACCCTGAACCGTGCATCGCATTATGAACCCGAACCTCGCTCTCTCCACCCGTCGCCATTTCCTGCGCGGCGTCGGCATCACGCTCAGTCTCCCGTGGCTGGAGTCCATGGGAGGCCTGCTGCACGCCGCCGATGCGGAAAAGGAACCGCGCCGCCTCCTACTCGTCTGCCTTCCGCTCGGCATCTTTCGTGATGCCCTCATCCCGAAGCAGACCGGCATCGGCTACGAGGCCACCGAGTATCTCACCGCGCTCCAGGACTTCCGCGACCAGTTCACCGTCATCTCCGGCCTCGACCATCCCGGCGTCGGTGGCGGTCACGCCTCGCAGCCGCGCATCTTCACCGGCGTCCCTTCTGCCGAGCGCAACCGCCGCTCGCTCGACCAGCATGTCGCCGCCGCACTCGGTCAGCACACGCGCTTCGACACGCTCACGCTCAGCGCCGGTGCCAATGACTTCAGTTGGACCGACAGCGGCAGCATGGTGCCAGCGGAAAAAAACGTCGCGGATGCCTTTGCGAAACTTTTCGCCGAAGAAGGCGCGACCAACAAAACCAAAGTCCTCCGCGAAATCGGGCGCGGCAAAAGCATCCTCGACTTCGTGCTCGATGAGGCCAGCGACCTCCGTCCGCGCCTTTCCAAACGCGACCAAGACAAGCTGGAGGAATACTTCGAGTCCGTTCGCGCCACCGAAAAGCGCCTCGTGAAATCCGAGGAGTGGATGCACACGCCCAAGCCCCAGGTCGGCGTCAAAGCGCCCGCGCCCTTCGCGCAAGACGAAATCATCACCAACATGCGCAACGTCTGCGACCTCGCCTATCTCGCCTTCAAGACCGACTCCACCCGCGTCATCACCTTCGGCTATTTCCGCCAGGACACCGTCGCCGTGCCCGGCGTCAAAGTCGGCTACCACAACCTCTCCCACCACGGCCAGGACGAGGGCAACATCGCCCAGCTCAAGCGCGTCGAACGCGCCTTCTTCGACGAACTGAAAACGCTGCTCACCAACCTCAAGAACGCCAAAGAAGGCGACTCCAACCTGCTTGCCCGCACCACCATCGTCATCACCTCCAATCTCGGCAGCGGCTCCAGTCACAGCAACAAAGACCTCCCCGTCCTCCTCGCCGGAGGCCGCTTCCAGCACGGCCAGCACCTCGCTCACGCGCCCGGCGCCGTGCCGCTGAGCAATCTCTACCTCAGCGTCCTGCACCAACTCGGCATGGACGACAAATCCTTCGGTGCCAGCACCGGCACGCTGAAGGGACTCGATCTCGCCTAGACACGCGCCCCGCCCCCTATTTCCTGTCCACCATGCTCAAGTTCTCGTTTCAGCTTCTCGCCCTCGTCGCATTCCCATTCACTGCCGCTCTCGCTGATGAGCCGCCGCGCATTCAGGGCTTCATCGTCGCGGGTCATGCGTGGAGCTGGGGCAAGGGCACCGTGTTTGAGGCGCTCGATGCCACGAAGGCAGCTGGCTGCGACACGCTGAAGTCTTCCTCATGGGGCAGAAACTCAGCACGGAGACCGGCGACCTCGTGCTGGATGAAAACCTGCCGGACGAGGCGCTGGCGAAGCTGCAAGCGAAGTGCGCCGCGAGTGGCGTGCGCATCCTCAATGCCTACATCGGCCAGAAGCAATGGACACGCATCGGCCAGGATGGGGTGCAGTTGCGGCGGTTCTTTGAGTTCGGCAGGAAGCTGGGTGTCACCGGCTTCACGGGCGAACCCGCACCCGCGCAATGGGACATGGTGGAAAAGCTCGTGAAGGAGTTCGGCGTCACGTTCAGCATCCACAATCACGCGAAGGGCTTCGAGGCGGACTACTTCGGCGGGCCGTATCCGTATTGGGACCCGTCAAAAACGGCAGCGCTGCTCAATGAGCAAAAGCGCGATGCACGGCTGGGCCTCTGCCTCGACACCGGCCACCTCGCCCGCAGCGGGCTGGACGTCGCCTCCATCACGAAGGCCTGTGCGGGCCGCATCATCAGCGCGCATCTCAAGGACGTGGCACGGGTGAAGCTCAACGATGTGCGCTACGGCACCGGAATGGTGGATGTGGCCGCCGTGCTCGCCGAGTTGCGCCGCCAGCAGATCGCCGGACACATTGCGCTGGAATACGAGAGCTTTGACTCGCCCACTTTTGCTGAGGACATCCGCTCGCTGGTGGACTTCATCCGCGATCATCACGCCGCCGACTTTCCAGCGCCGAAGCTGCCCGATCTCAGCACCAAGGGGCGGCACATTCAGCGCACGATGCGCCTGCTTGCCGAGAGCACACCGGAGCAGCCGAACATCGTGCGCGTCCTGTTTTACGGCCAGAGCATCACGGCGCAAAAATGGACACAGCTCGTCGAGCGTGATCTTCGCACCCGGTTTCCTCAGGCGCAGCTCATCATCGAAAATCGCGCGCTCGGCGGCTTCGCAGCGCAAAACCTCGTGAACTGCGTGGAGTCGGACGTGGTGTCGTTTCAGCCGGACTTGCTCATCTTCCACGTCTTCGGCAGCCATGACAAATACGAGGACATTCTGCGAACCGTGCGCCAGCGCACCACAGCGGAGATTTTGCAGCAGAACGATCATCTCAGCGCGAAGGATGAGATCGACGAAGACACCGATCCCGCGAAAGCGACACCCAAGCTCTGGAGCGGCTTCATGAACTTCAACTGGCTGCCCAAGCTGTCCGCGAAATACGGCACCGAGTTCTGCGACCAGCGCAGCATCTGGAAGCAATACCTGCGCGACAACGGACTCACGCCGCAAGCCCTGCTGAGGGACGGCGTGCATCTCAACGAGCAAGGCGACTACCTCATGGCCGAGATCGTGAAGGCGCATCTCCGCCGTGATCCAAAGCTCAGACCCTCGCCTGCCGAGGGCTGGGTGAAGACGCTGCAACTCGGCAAGGATGTCGCGTGGAGCGAAGGCAAGCTGCGGATCAAGTTCGACGGCACGGGCGTCGAGGCTGTTGTCGGCTCCACACGCGATAGCAAGCCGCTCACGTTTCTCATTGATGGCAGGAAGCCTTCCGAGTTCCCGGAGCTTTACGCCTTCACTCGCGCTGTGCCGAAACCCGGCGGCGCATGGCCCGACATCGCGCCGCTGCACGCGGAAAAGCCCCTGCTGCTGGAGCATTGGTCCATGCAGGTGCATCGTGCCGACACGGAGGGGAAACGCTTCGCCTTCAGCCTGTGCGGCTCGAAAACCGGGCCTGATGGCGAGGGCAGCAGCGATCAGCGCTTCGTCTCCCCTTCCGGCCGAGTCGTCATCGAGCCTGCTGGCTGGAACGTGGCCTACGCGCTCAGCCTCGCGCAGGTGAAGCCCGTGCCGGAGCAGTTCACGGTGAACTGGAGCGTCGTGCCACGCTTCACGGATGAGCTGACGTTCGCCACGATTCAGCCCAATGACCAAATGCCCGCCCAGCCCGAGCACGACAACCGCGTCACCGTCGCGAACGGCCTGCCGCCCGGCAAGCACACGCTGGAGATCACCGGCGACATCAAGGCTCCGCTCAAAGCCGTCCTCATCCACACACCGCCGCTCAAGCCTTGAACCTCTTTACTTTCCGGTCAGGGTTCGCCGCCACCGCCGTTACTTCATCAAGCACCTCCGCCATGTTTGCACGCATTCTGCCTCTCACCTTCGTCTGCCTGATTTCAGGAACCACCCTCGCGGATGAGGTCGCGTTAAAGCCGGATGCAGCAGGCTACTCCGGCATCGTGCAGCCATTTATCAAAGAGCACTGCGTGACATGCCACGGGCCGGAAAAGCAGAAGGGCAAGCTCCGGCTGGACACGCTGGCGAATGACTTCGGTGATCCGGCGATCACGGCGAAGTGGAAGGAAGTGGTGAACTCCATCAACGGGCACGAGATGCCGCCGGAGGATGAGTCGCAGCCTGCGCCTGAAGCAGCGGCGAAGTTTGCATCTTGGCTGGAGATGGAACTAGCACGAGGAGAGATCGCGAAGCGCTCAACGCGCGTGGTGCTGCGGCGCATGAACCGCGCGGAGTATGACAACACGATCCGCGATCTCGTGGGCGTGGATTTCCAGCCGTCGGAGAAGTTCCCCGAAGACCCGCCTGCGGGTGGCTTTGATAACAACGGGCAGGCGCTGACGATGTCGCCGATGCAGGTGGAGCTGTATTATGCAGCGGCGCGGCAAATTTTGGATCGTGCGCTGGTCGAGGGCACGCAGCCTGCGGCGATCAAGTGGCGCTTCGACCCCGAGGAGAACACGCTGGGTGGCGACCGGCTGCGGGTGAAGCGCGATGGGCAGAACATCCTGCTCAATGATGGCAAGAACGAGACAGAGAACGGCTTCACGGTGATCCATCACGACTCTTGGGACAAGGGGGTGGGCTTCCGTGACTTCGCGGTGCCGCATGAGGGCGAGTATGTGGTCCGCTTCCGCGCGGCGAGCCGTGTGCCGACGCGCGATGAGGTGGTGGCTTCGGCAAAGACGATGCTGGCGAAGCGGCGCGACGATCAGATGGCAAAGAACCCGAAGGGCGCGGTGTATCACGACCGCTCGTTCGAGAGCGACTTGCTGCAGTTCACCACGCATCGCAGCTATGACTATGGCTCAGCACGTGTGAAGCTCACGCAGCATCTCGGCGGCACACCGAAGGTGATCGCGGAGATGGACATCGCTGCCCGTGAGTCAGCGCCGCAGAACTACGAGGTGCGCGCGCACTTCACCACGCTGAAGGCCGGTCTGGGCCTCAACAACGCCTACGAGATCCCGAAGATGCTGGAGAACTTCTGGATGCAGGGCAGCGACAGCTTCGCGCGGCCAGCGCTCTTGATCGACTGGATCGAACTCGAAGGCCCGGTGTATGCAAGCTGGCCGCCACCGAGCCATCAGCGCGTGCTGTTTGATTCGCCGACGAAAGACAAGGACGAGAAAGCCTATGCACGCGAAGTCATCACGCGCTTCATGACGAAGGCGTATCGCCGTCCGGTGAAAGCCGATGAGGTCGATGCGAAGGTCGCGCTATTCGACAAGCTGCGGGCCGAGAAGCCTTCCTTCGTCGAAGCCATCAAGGTGCCGTTCGCCGCAGTGCTGGCCTCGCCACACTTTCTTTATCTCGTCGAGCCTGAGGCTCCGCAGGCCAAACCGAGACAACTCACACCGCACGAGCTCGCCTCACGCCTTTCCTATTTCCTCTGGTCGTCGATGCCGGATGACGAACTCACGCGACTCGCCATCTCGGGCGAACTCGCGAAGCCCGAGGTCATGCGCGCTCAAGTAAAGCGCCTGCTCGCCGATGCCCGCAGCGATGCCTTCGTGAAGAACTTCGCCGGTCAGTGGCTTGGCTTGCGCAAGGTCGGCGCGAACCCGCCATCGCAGACGCTGTATCCCGAATACGACCGCCATCTCGAAATCTCCATCGTGCGCGAAACGGAAGGTTTCTTCGCCGAAGTGCTGCGCAGCGATCTCGATGCACGCAACCTCATCAAGAGCGACTTCGTGACTATTAACGAACGCCTCGCTCGCTTTTACGGCATTCCCGGCGTGAAAGGCGATACTATCCGTCGCGTGCCCGCGCCGCCGGAGTCGCATCGTGGTGGACTCGTCACGCAGGCGTCCATTCACAGCATCACATCGAACGGCACCCGCACCTCACCCGTCGTGCGCGGCGTGTGGGTGATGAAAACCCTGCTCGGCACCGATCCCGGACTGCCCGTGGCGAACGTCGGCGAGATCCAAGCCAAAGTGCCCGGAATCGAAAAAGCCACCGTGCGCCAGCGCCTCTCGATTCATCGCGAAGCAGCCTCCTGCGCCCGCTGCCATGACAAGATCGACCCGCTCGGCCTCGCACTGGAAAACTTCAACGCTACCGGCGAATGGCGCGATCAAGAAGGCCACGGCTACAACGGCCGCATCGGCAAGGACGACCCCGCCATTGATGCCAGCGCCAAGATGCCCGACGGCACCGCGTTCAACGGCGTCGAAGGCCTGCAACAGCAGCTCTTGAAGAAGGAAGACCTCTTTTTGACCTCGCTCGCGAACCAGCTCACCACTTATGCGCTTGGTCGTGAACTTGGCTTCTCCGACCGCCCGGCCATTCGCCGCTTCGTCGAGGAGATGAAGGCGCATAAATACACGCTCAGCTCGCTCATCACTGCCATCGCCACCTCCGAGTCCTTCACCACCAAGTAACCATGACGCCGCTCTTTCACACTCCCATCTCGCGCCGCACCGCCTTGCGCGGACTCGGCGTCTCACTGTCGCTGCCGTTCCTCGAAGCCATGCTGCCACGCTCGGTTTATGCCGCGCCATCGACTTTCAAGCCGCTGCTCAAGTCAGGCACACAGCCCACGCCACGCGCCATTTTTTGCTATGTGTCGAACGGCGTGAACATCCTCGAATGGGTGCCGGAGTCGAAGGGCAAGGGCTACAAGCTCTCGCCCACGCTCGAAACATTGAAAGAGCATCAGGCGAACTTCAGCGTGCTCACCGGCCTCGGGCATCCGCACTCCACGGGTGGGCACAGCGGCGGCGACACCTGGCTCACGGGTGCTGATCTGCGCGCGGTGCCGGGCAAGGATTACACGAACACCATCTCGGTCGATCAAGTCATTGCCGAAAAGATCGGCGCGAAGACACGCTTCCCCTCCCTCGATATCAGCGACATGTCTGGCACTGGTGGTGCGGGTCACAGCCACACACTGGCCTTCGATCGCAATGGCACGCCGCTCCCCGCCGAGAACAGCCCGCAGCGCCTCTTTGAGCGCCTCTTTGTCCCCGACGATGCCGCCTCCCGCGAGGCCACGCTCAAGCGCTATGCGGAGAAGCGTAGCATCCTCGACGACGTGCTCGGCGAGGCCAAGGCACTCGAGAAAAAACTTGGGCGCTCCGATCAAACCAAGCTCGCCGAATACCTGAACTCCGTGCGCGAAACCGAACTGCGCGTGCAACGTCAGGTCGATTGGGTCGATGTGCCAAAGCCGCAGGTCGATCCCAAAGGCCTCCAGCTCAACAGCAAGCCCGGCGACGCGCACGACCGCCCCATGTGGCTCGATGTCATGCTCGAGATCAGCTATCTCGCCTTCGCCACCGACACCACACGCGTCATCACCTTCGAGTGGGCACGCGAGGCTGGTGGACGAGGCATCGGCGGCGAGAACCATCACGAACTCTCGCATCATGGCGGCGATCCGGGAATGCTGACCAAACTTGCTGCCGTGGATCGCGGCTACCTCACCAAACTCAGCCGCTTCCTCACCTTCCTCCGGTCCACCGATGAAGGTGGCCGCCCCATGCTCGACCACACCATGGTCGTCTATGGTTCCGGCATGAACAGCGGCCCACGCGGCGAGCATTCGCCCAAAAATCTCCCGCTGATCGTCGCCGGTGGTGCCGCCTACGGCCTCAAACACGGCCAGCACATCGCGCATGATCCCGACAAGCACCCGCCGCTCTCCAACGTGCTCCTCTCCGTCGCGCAGAAGATGGGTGTGGAGCAGGAAAAGTTCTCCGACAGCACCGGCGAGTTCTCGGAGCTGTTGTGATCCCAGCCGCTAAAGTAACAGCCAAGTATGAAACTCTGCCTCATCCTCGCAGTCATCTTTGCATCAATGTTCGTTGCTGTTGGCGCTCAGTACATTACGGCGGCCAAGCCCGCCATCGCAGTGGTCACCGCGCACCCGGATGATCTCGAATCCGGCATCGGTACCCGGATCATTGTTACCAATCCCTCGCCAATTCGCTGGGGAGGAGCCGACAAAACTGACGACCAACTCCTCACCCATGTGGAGGTGCTCAACCGGCTCGGCGCGGCCTTGCGGGAACTCGGGCTGCTGCTCGCCTATCACAACCATGATGCGGAACTCAGGCAGGGCGGGCGCGAGTTTCACCACATGCTCAGGGTGACGAATCCCGATGACGTGAAGTTTTGTCTCGACGCCCACTGGATTTTCTGCGGCTGCGGAGACTCAGAGGTCGCCGTCTTCGACGCGGTTGAGCACTACGGTAGCCGCATCATCGAGCTGCACCTGCGGCAATCGCGCGGTGGTGTGTGGTCCGAAGTCTTCGAGGGCAATGCCGACCTCGGCTACTCCCGGCTCACCGCATGGCTGCGGGGGCACGGCCTGAAGCCTCAGGTGATGCTGGAGCAAGCCGTGGAAAAGGCGTCACAGCACACGCTCGACGCCGAGGCCGCGCACCGCCAGAGCCTCGCCGATGCCCAGCAGGTCTTCGCCACGCTTTGACTTCCATCCGGTGATGACACGCGGCGGCATCCTTCTGGTGCTTTCGCTCGCGAGTCTTCAACGCCTCAGAGCCCTTCACAAACCTACCCAACCAACCCCATGAACCGACGCCATTTCATCCAGTCCTCAGCGCTCGCCACGGCGGGTGCCTTCACCGCCAGGTCCTACTCGCAAATCAGCGGCGCGAACGAGCGCGTGCGCGTTGGCATCATCGGCTTCGGCCTCATCGGGCGCATTCACACGCGCAGCTTTCATGGGCTGAAGGAATCGCAGGTTGTCGCCGTGTCGGACTGTTACAAGCCGCGCATGGATGCCTGCGTGGAGCTGGTGGGCGAGGATTGCGCGAAGATTCCTGACTTTCGCAAGATGCTGGAGCGCAAGGATGTCGATGCCGTCGTGGTGAACACCGGCGACCACTGGCACGCGCTGCAAATGATGCTGGCCTGCGATGCGGGCAAGGATGTGTATCTCGAAAAGCCGCTGCACCTTTTTGTGCGCGAGGGCGAGTGGATGCAAAAGGTGGCCACCCGCACGAAGCGTGTCGTGCAAGTCGGCACGCAGCAGCGCAGCGCCGCGCATTATCACAAGGCGAAGGAACTCCTGCGCGGCGGTGCTATTGGTGAGATCGTCAGCGTGCAGTGCAACTTCTTCCGTAACGTCATGCCCGGCATCGGCAACCCGCCGAATGGCGATGCACCCGCAGACCTCGATTGGGACATGCTCCTCGGCCCCGCGCCGCAGCGCCGCTACAACGCGAACCGCGCGCTGTATCACTTCCGCTGGTTCTGGGATTACAGCGGCGGCCAGATGACCAACCTCGGCCATCACTCGCTCGACATCGTGCATTGGATTTTCGACATCGCCGCGCCCAAGGCCGTGAGCAGCAGCGGCGGACGCCTTTTCCTCAAAGACAACGGCGAGGTGCCCGATACGCAGGACGCCATCATCGAGTATCCGAAGTTCAACACCATCGTGCAGTTCCGCGAGTGCGCGGCGGGCGCGGGCAGCAGCAGCATGGGTGCGCTCACTTTCATGGGCACGAAGGGAACGATGACGCTCGGTCGCGATGGCTTTGAAATTCTGCCCGACAAGAAGGTCGATCCCATCAACTCGTATGCGAACATTATCGGCGGACATCCCGTCGGCGGCCCGCAGCCCGTGCCGGAGCCGGAAGGCGACTTCTGGACGGAGAAAGCCGAGGACAAGAGCGGTGATTGGAAGGCGATGTATGTCGAGCACGCGAAGAACTTCCTCGACTGCGTGAAGTCGCGCAAAACGCCGAACTCCGACCTCGCCAGCAGCCATTGGGTCAGCACGACGTGCCATCTCGCCAACATCTCCGCCCGCACCGGCCGCAAAGTTTTCTGGGACGCAGCAGCGAACGACATCCACGGCGACAAGGAAGCCAGTGCGATGCTTCAGCGCCCCTATCGCGCCCCGTGGGATGCAGAACTCAAAGCCGTGCTCGCATGAACCGCCGCCAATTCATCGCCTCGTTGCCGCACGCGACTAACTGTTCTACTCGGTGGTTATGGCACCTCGAAGACTTTTTGGGTCGTGGGATCAAGCGCGAGCGAGCCGCTGGAGAGACCGGTGACATCTAGCTCTTGGTATGGGGCGTATGGGCTGATGACGCGGCCTTCTTTGCTTGTGCGCTTGCCTTTGAGGAAGGTGCCGCTGTTTGCTGTAGCTGTGGGTGATTTCGTGGTAGTGGGCGCGGGTTGGGTGCCGGGGAGGGGGTAATATTCAGTGGCACTGGGATCTTTTTTCACGGGTGGATTCTCCTCTGTCACGGTGTTTTTTTTGGTGATGGCTGGTGGTGTGTATTTCTTGGCGGGGACGGAGGGGTTTTTGCTTTTTGAGGGGGCTGTGTTGGTGCCTGGGTTCATGCGGCTCGCAGGTGGCAGTGCGGGTGTGTTGTTGCTGCGCGGGGTGGGAGGTATCTCATAGCGTGGAGGGGGCGTGGGCTGCTGTGGCGCGGCTCCATGACCGTAGCTGTACTGCGTTCCATAGGCTGGCGGGGCCGTTTCGAGACTGCGGCTGCCGTATGGCTGTGGCGTGCTGTAACCGGGAGCTGGCTGGTAGGCGGGTGCCTGGTGTCCGTAGCCGGGGGGGAGTGCCTCATCACCATAGAACAGGCGGCGGAACATGTCGCCAAACTTGCGACCAAAGGTGGGCAGGAACTCCATGGGACTCACATATTCTTGCTGCGGATAGCTAGGCTGTGAATACTGCTGCTGGGGATAGCCCGGCTGGGGGTATCTTTGCTGGGGTGGGCTTTGCGGGTAACGCGGCTGCTGATACTGCTGGCTGTAGGCTGGCGGTACCTGCCGGGGTGCTATGTATGGCTGCTGCTGGGGATAGGCGGGTGCCTGGCTGTAGCCTGGCTGCGGATAGCTGTAGGTGGGGGCTGGCTGGGATTGTGATTGGCCGGTCATCCATAGGCAGGACAGGACAACGAAAGCTAGGCCGGTGACTGGGTGCGTTTTCATATTGGTTAAGGATTCTTAAATTTACCCGGGATTCAAGGTGTTTCTTGGCACAACATGGCAGACTGACAGCCATGTGCAGGACGAGACACAGGGCTGGTCAGACGCGCCTTGGGGGCTTTTGTTCACTGCTCTCCACAGCCTGTCAGGCCCAAAGCCAGCGCCGACGCTGTTGGGTGAGCCAGCCGCGTGTGAGGTGGCTCGCCAGAATCCAGCCTTTGCGCAGCGGATGCAGACGGCAGCGTTTTTCAAAGACGGGGTAGTTGGTGCGTTTGAGTTTTTCCAGAATCTCGGAGTATATCTGCCCCATCATGCGGGAGGCGCGCAGGCTCTCGCGGTCTTCAGGGGGTAGCAGTTGCGCGGCCTGGCTGTAGCAGTCGCGCGCGCGCTGGTGCTGATAGTCCATGAGTCGCACGAAGCGCTGGTTGTGGCGGCCATTGAGTATTTCTTCTTCGGTGACGCTGAACTTCCGTAAATCTTCCAATGGTAGGTAGATGCGGCCGGTCTCGCGTGCGTCCTGGCCCACATCACGCATGATGTTGGTGAGCTGTAGTGCGTAGCCTAGCTGGACGGCATAGTCGCGCGCGACGGGATTTGTATGGCCGAATATCTCCACGCTGACGAGACCGACCACCGAGGCCACTTTGTAACAATAGGCCAGCAACTCCCCAATGGTCTCATAACGCAGCCTGATGATGTCGCTGGCTACACCGTCAATGATCTCACTCAGCCAGGCGCGTGGGAAGCCGTATTTCATGGGCAGCACCACCACCTCATCGAGCACAGGGTTACCTGGGGCATGCCCCTCCAGCACACAGCGCCGCCAGTGGGCTAGTTCGGCTTCTTTTTCAGCTTCTCCCAGCGCGGGGTCATCGGCGATGTCATCCACCACACGGCAGAAGGCGTAGAAGGAGATCATGTCCCGCCGCCGCTCCTCTGGCAAACAGGCGAGAGCGAGGGCGAGGTTCGAACGCGCACGATGTGCGATCTCTGCGGAGGAAAGGTGGCTGCCGGTCATGAGAAATCAATCAGTGCCCCAGGACTGGTGCGGCGGGAGGGAAGCCATGGCGAAGTAGAGTGAGCACAGCCGCTAGAAATACCCAGCAATGCACCGTGGCAAGCACCAATGCATGAACAGGCCGTAGAGCTTGGCTGAGCAGGACATGCGCGGAGGTGAGGTTTTCAAAAAGCGCGGCTGCATAATGAACGAGGCTGAGCACTGCGGTGGCCGTGATGCCAAGCGCCAATAAAGGCAGCACGCAGCGCAACAGCGCCCGCATGGCATGGGCAACCTGGCCGAGTAACGAACCGGGCACCCGCGCGATGGCTACAGGCAGCGGCGCAAAGGCAAGCTGCGCCTCCAGGACCAGCCAATGCTCCAGCCGCCCTGGTTCATAGGGCTGCCATGCCCCCGCCAGTAGCCACAGCAGGTCCAGCGCGGCGAGAGCGGCGATACTGCGCCAGCGGGCGAGGGTGTGCTCCACAGCCAGCCATACATCATGGCGGTCGTCCGGTTCCACGGGCTGCTCCCAGCCGATGACCAGGCGGATGAGAGCGACCTGTGATGCTGCCATCATCACTGCCATGCAGCAGGTGCGCATGCTTATGCGCATCGTCTCCAGCCATTCTGGCAGCCCGCGAAAGAGCTGCGTGGTCTCCACTGCCACCCAGAGCCACGAGACCATCATGCCAATGACCAGCAGCATCTTCCCCCACGGCATCTGTCGCCTTGCAGCATAGCGGTAGGGCAGCCGCAGCACCCGCCAAACTAGCAGGCTGAGCACCAGCGGCAGTAGCAGCGCCAGAGGCCACAAGGGCAGCAGCCCGTGCTGCAGCCGGGTGAAAACCGCCGCGCTGTAAGCCGCGAGCGGCAGCGCCATGTCATGCCATGACAGTAGCACATTGAGCGGCCAGTGCGGTGGATGCACCACACCGTGTATCATTTGCTGGGACAGCATCAGCGCTGCCACCACTGGCACCAGCCAGCGTAGGGCCATCAGTGCGTCCAACGCATCGTTCAGATGTTGGCGTAGGGGATGCCACTGCAAATGCAGCAGCACACCCACGACCAGTACGGCGAGTGCGAGGGAGGTTTGCAGCCAGAGCGTGCTTGGCAGTGGGGTCATGGCGCGGTAGCATCTGTGTAGCAGCCGTTCATGACTTGCCAACAGGCTTTCAGGAAGTGTGCCAGATCATCATTGCACACAGAGTTCACAGGCACTTAGCAGACTTTTCACAGGTTGTTAGCTACTTGTTCACCGAGTTGTTCGCTTTCTGAAAATCCATCAAAGTGATAATCTTTTTGCAACTAGCTTGAGGCCGGTTGGGATATTTTGAATTAGAACCAAGATTCACTTGTTAAAGGTGTCGGTTTCGTCATACACAGGTGTAGAATTTTAAAACTCGCGTCGGCGCTGAATTCCTCCCGAATCAGCGCCGAACTTATCCCCTCCCGAAATCATCGCCAGCATCAGGACACCATCATGGAGACCGACAATGAAGACACTCAGCCTAGCGCCCTCTCCAACAATCATGCTGAAAAAAATCATCAGCATGACCTTCTGCACCTTGAGCCGACCGCCTGGGACCGCATCTGCGACATCCTGCTGAAAAAACTTGGACCGGACAACTACACACGCTGCTTCGCCGGGACTAGCGCGCGCATCACAGAGGACCAGCGCATCATCATGCATGTGCCGAATCCGATCCACCAACTGTGGATCGAGAGTAACTTCGCTGGCATCGTTGCCGATGCCGCTGCTGAGGTGCTGGGCAAAGCAGTACGCATTGAGTTCAACGTGGCTAGTGAGCCTTTGAAACCCCTGCCTGCCGACGCTAGCGTGGAACTGAAAGCGGCGCGCATCATCGCCACCCGCCACCCCGATGACCGCCCCACAGCCAGCCCGCATGTCACCGAGGCCAGCACCATCCGCTCCTTCAGCGACGCGGGGCTGAATGCCAAGTTCAACTTCGACAGCTTCGTCGTCGGATCCAACAGCACCTACTCCGCTGCCGTCGCGCGCGCCGTGGCGGAAAAGCCGGGTCGCATTTACAACCCGCTGTTTTTCTGGGGTGCCACGGGCCTGGGTAAGACGCACCTGATGCAGGCCATCGGCCAGGAGGTACTGCACCGGAAGAAGCGCGCCATTGTGCGTTACGTTACCTCAGAGCAGTTCACCAACGAGTTCGTCGAGGCGATCAAGAAGCAGGGCTTCAGCCAGTTCCGCCAAAAGTACCGCAAGGTGGACGTGCTGCTCATTGACGACGTGCATTTCTTTGGCGGCAAAGACAGCACGCAGGAGGAGTTCTTCCACACCTTCAATGAGTTGTTCAACAACGCCAAGCAGATCGTCCTAGCCAGTGACCGCCCGCCGGGGGAATTCAAGAACCTGGAAAGCCGCCTCGTGTCCCGCTTTGAGTGGGGGCTGACCACCCAGATTCAGACGCCGGACTTTGAAACCCGTGTGGCCATCCTGCGCCGGAAGATGAGCGACTACAATGTCACCCTGGAACCATGGATTCTCGACTTCATTGCACACCGCATCCGTGCAAACGTGCGCAAGCTGGAAGGCGCTCTCATGCGCGTGGCTGCGCATGTCTCTCTTGAGGGGGCGATGGGCAGTGAGTCAGCGTTGGCTGTGTTCTTGCATGATGTTATTGATGAGGAGCCGACGAAGTCCGTCACGGTGGACCGTGTGCAGCGCGCCGTGGCTACGCAGTATGACCTGCGTGTCAGCGACCTCACTGGCCCGCGCCGCCCCAAGAACATCGCTGAGGCGCGCCAGGTCGCCATGTACCTCATCCGCCTCATGGTGAAGCTGCCGCTTACCCAGATCGGCGATGAGTTTGGCAACCGCGACCACGGCACCGTTATCCATGCTTGCAAGGTTGTAGCTCAGCGGATGAAGGAGAATACAGAGTTCCGCGCGATGGTGGACCGCCTGGCTGCGAAGCTGCTAGAAGCATGAAGCCGTATGGGCGTGGCCTCACCGCCACGCCCATGCCTGCCAGACAGTACCCGGCAACGGCGTTTACATCCTACCCCCATGCGCCTGACACCTCTGCTGCTCTTGCTTTCCTCCCTGCTGTCTGCCCAGCAGCCCACCACGCCCACGCCGCCACCCTTGGAGAAATATCAGGGCCGCGTGATCGCGCTGACCATGCACTGGGAGGGCGCTGGCTGGCTCATCCGGCATAAACGCGATAAGGAGGAGGCCACGCTGAAGATGCGCGAGGAGTTGAAGCTAAAGCCCGGCATGACCGTGTGCGACATGGGCAGCGGCAATGGCTACCACACCCTGCCGATGGCTGAGGCCGTGGGTGTGAAGGGCAAAGTTTATGCCGTGGAGGTGCAGCCGGAGATGATTGAGATGCTGCACCAGCGCGCCACGGAAAAAGGCATCACCAACATCGAAAGCATCATCGGCCTGCCGCATGACCCGAAGCTGCCCGCTGCGTCGTGCGACATGATCCTGCTCGTGGATGTCTATCATGAGTTCTCCCACCCAGAGCAGATGCTGGGCGGGATGCGCAAGGCGTTGAAGCCCGATGGTGTGATCGTCCTGGTCGAGTTCCGTGCTGAGGACGACAGCGTGCCCATCAAGCCCGAACACAAGATGACCAAGGCCCAGATCAACAAGGAGCTTACCGGCAACGGCTTCAAGCTCGTGCGCGAGTTCGACGGGCTGCCCTGGCAGCACATGATGTTCTTTGGGCTGGCTCCTGACAGCAAAGCTCCGGCTAAACAGTGAGCCACAGTCCTCAGCGCCCTGCTAGGGATGCGTCCTGCATCTGGAAGGCGTTTTCGATGACGTTTAGACGCGGCGACTCGCCGGGGATGAGCAGCACCTCGGCGATGTCGAAACGGAAGGTGATCCGGGGATGTCCGAGCAGGCGCAGCCAGTCCTGGGCACCGCGCCGGATGAGGTGCTGCTTCTCCGCGTTCACCGCATCTGCCGGGCGGCCAAAGGCGGCGCTGGTGCGCGTTTTCACCTCCACAAAGGTGAGCACCTGATGATGGCGGGCCACGATGTCCACCTCGCCACGATGGACGCCGCGATAGTTGCGGTACAGCACTTTGCGCCCCACCTGCCGCAGTCGGCGCGCGGCCAGGATTTCACCCGCCAGGCCGATCTCCGCGCGTGTCATCGGCGTGCCCAGCAGGCGTGGGCTGAAGGGCTGCTTCAAAGACACCTGTAGCCAGAGCGCTTGTTGCCGGAGCCAGCGCATCTGACGCAGACGCTGCCACAGTTCCAGGGGCTGTTGGCTGGCCTCATTTTTCTTGAGGTTGGGTTCCTTGCTCATAGAGCTCATGTCTGTTCACACGCGCAGTTTTGACACGGCTATCTCTCCGCTAAAACATACCTCCACATCCGAGCCAGGGTCACGCGGACGTGCCGCATAGCTGGCGGTGTAAGCGTAGGCCCCGTCAGCGCCTGCCGCATAGCTGACGCCGAGCGGGGAGCGCGCGGGCTGGCAGCGCCGCCTTTCTGGAAGGGGCATGACACCCGGCGGATGATGCGGGAAGTTCACGTTCCAGAATTCACCATCGGCTAGGGGTTCCAGGGCCAGTGACTGAAACACCGCCTGCACCCACTGCTCCAGGCGTTCATAGTCCACCGCCAGATTCTTGATGAGGTAGTGGGAGAAGGCCGCCGCGCGCATTCCGTGATACGCAGCCTCCCGCGCCGCCGCGCAGGTGCCGGAGATGACTATGTCGTGCCCCATGTTCCCGCCTGCGTTCACACCAGAGAGCACCCAGTCAGGCTTCAAATCGAGGGCAAAGATCCCCAGGCGCACGCAGTCCGCCGGTGTGCCATGCACGGCCCAGCGTCCGGCTCCGCGCGGCTCGACACGCAGCGCGCTGTGCGTCGTGACACGATGCCCGCACATGGACTGCTCCACAGCGGGCGCGACGATGCTGACACGCGCGCCGGGGATCAGGGACATGGCCTGCTCCAGGGCCGCCAGGCCGGGGGCAGAAATTCCGTCATCGTTGGTTAGTAGGAAGTTCAAGAGAGGGCAGGGGAGCGATTGTGATAGAAAGAGGTGTAGTGGAGATATTTCATACTCCGTCACCTCTTCGCACGCGCGATCACGAACTGCCGCACCAGCAGGGCCGTGCTTTCCCTGGTGTCGGCGCTGAGGCGCAGCGTTTCGCCCCGTGCCTCGGTGGCGAGCGTGATCTGGCCCAGGCGCAGCAGGCGGTAGGTGGTGGCGTCCTTGGTCGTCTTTGCCACATCCAGCGCTACCTCGATCTTTTGCCCGGCGAATTCCACACGCACGGGCAGCGGCCTGGTGAGCGCGGGACAGGCGTACTGGATGACCATCTCGTAGCTGCCTGCGGGCAGGGATTCGATGCGCCACTCGATCTCCCCCACCGCTGCGGCATCAGGGCTGGAGCTGCCTGCGGGCAGTGGCAAGATGCTGCGGGCCAGCGGCGGGGTCAGGGCGATGAGCGTGCGCGCGATGCGGCCCGGCATCGGCATGGGTTGGGGCACAGGCATCTCGGCGGGCGCGCGTAGTGACTGCGCTGCAGCGCTGAGGTCCACCACAGCGCCGTTGCTAATGATGGCCTGCACGCGCTCAATCTCGGCGCGGTATGGCGCGGGGTCTGCGGCCTGGGCGGCCAGTGTTTGCAGGTCCGTCAGGTATTTACCCAGAAGCGGGATATGACGCGGGCGGAGCTGCTGCTGGTAGATGCCCTCCATCTGCCGCAGTCGCGAATTTTCCGCGCTGGCATCCACCGGGGCGGAGTGAATGGGCAGCGCAGGGAGGTTGGTCGTCTGCGCCCAGCTCACGTCTGCAAAACAGGCCGACAGGGCGAGTGCGAGCATCCTCGCCAGTGCGTGGGCTTTCGGGTGCGGCAGGCTCATCGTTTGTCCTCCATGCGCAGTGCCCATGCGCCGGTCTTTTGGCGGCGTGCCAGTTGCTCACGTTCCAGCAGGGAGCCTAGCAGCGCCCGCTCCATGGCACCGCGCCTGTTGTCCTTCTGCGGCTGCTGCACGGCGGCCAGCCCCTGGTCAATGAGCACGTTTTGATACAAGCCCACCTCTGGCAGAAAGATCAGCGCGGGCTGGCTGTCGTCCTTGTCCTTCCCCGGCCGCAGCAGCAGCCGCAGCGGCTTACCCTCCAGATAGCCCGTGGTGAATTCCTGCGCCGCCCGGGCCAGGCCTAGAGTGTTGTCCGCATCAATTCCGAAGTGTTTGGCGAACGATTTCTTGCGCGTGTCATCCTTCTCATCCAGGGGCGCGCAGAGCATCCAGAGCAGGTGTATCTTGAACCGCCGCCCCTCATGCACCACCAGGATGCGGTCCCCGCTGTTGCCCGCGTCCACCACCAGGCGCACACCGTCCAAATCCTCAAAGCCGCCCATCGCCCCAGGACTGGTGAGCAGCCGAAGTGGCGATGCCGTGCCGCCACGCCCGCCCTCCAGCAGCTTCATCACGCGCTTCGTCTCGATATCCGCCTCATCGCGCAGCGCTGGCATTTCGGCGGCCAGGGCGCGGAGTTGCGCCAGGTAGGCGTCCGTGACCGGCTTCTGCGCCTGGGTCAGCGCGCTCAGCAGGGACTTGCGTGCATCTTCCAGGGAGGTGCTCTGCGGCGGTGCGGGCGCGGCGGTGATCGTCGTGTCCGTCACCGGCACCAGGCGTGGATTGCGCAGGCGGACGAGATTCCCCGGATAGCCGGACATGGATTGCAGGCGCAGCGTCACCGGACTGCGGGTGAAGTTCACCGGACCCACGCGGATAGCGGAGAAAGTCGTGTCGTCCGCATTGAGCGTGATCTCAAAGGTGCGGCGGTTTTCCTCCGCCCCTGCCAGCAGTGAGACCTCGTAGATCTCAAACGCCGCCCGATCCTGCGGCTGCGCGCGCCCCGGCGTGAGGCTGCCGGGCGGCAGCGGCATCTCCACCAGGTTCGCATCCATCTCGATGTAGTAGCGCCCGGCGGCTAGGCGCAGGTTTGACCACTCTGCGGCGCTGCCCAGCGTGCGCCAGCCGGTCAGCGTGTCTCCGCGCGCCTCGGTGGCCCCGCTCAGCCGCGCCTGCACCGGCAGCAGCGGGATGGCCTGTGCCTGAGCCAGCGCCGCATCACCTGCGGGATACAGCGCCCTCAGCTCTGCGCGCCGCTGCTGCACCTGCCGCGCCTCCTCGTAGTCCGAGGCGGCGGCCAGCTCTGACTCCAGCTTTGCGAGGGCGCGCTCGTATTGCTCTGTGAGTAGTTGCGACTCTGAGAGCACCTTTCTCAGAAAGCCCGCTCGTTCTGCTGCTAGCGGAGCCGGGGCTGCAGACTGCGCCTGGAGCGTGGTCATGCAGAGCAGGGCACCGAGGACACCCAGAGCCGCCTTTCGCATTCGTGCTGTGAAAATTCGCCCCATAGTCTCAGCGTGACACCGGCACCAGTTCCACGGCCAGTAGTTGCATCAGGTTGTCCTTTACCAAAGTGCGCGCGGTGATGGTCAGCGGCCCGGAGCCGTCTGTAATCTTTAGCGTGCCCAGGGTTTTTTCCTGCGGCCCTTTGAGCGTAGTCTCAACCTCGCCAGCGAGGCTGTAGCGTGCCTCCTGCACGATCAGCGCGCCGCCCTCCAGCGGGCTACAGCGGTAGCGCAGCAGGATCTCGTAACCGCCGGCGGGCAGAGCGGGCAGCTTCCACTTCGCCGAGGCACCCGGCCTGCTCCAGCCAGTGAGCGTGCCATTGCCGCGGCTGATGCCGGAAAGTTCCGCAGCCTCCAGCGGCAGAGGGATGCGGTCGGGCAGTAGGTTGGCTTTCAGCGACTGCTCCCGCGACTGGAGTAGCAGCAAATCCTTGTCCAGTCGCTCCAGTTCATTCTCCACCCGCCGCCGCAGGTCGCGCGCCTCGATCGCGCCGCTGTAGTCGTGGGCGTCGGCACGCTGCCGCTCCAGGGAGGCCAACTCGGTTAGGTGTTTTTTCAGTGGGGCTAGGCTGACTTCGATCATCGAGCGCTCAAAGTTCAGGCGTGCCAGCTCCAGGTTTTGGCCGGGGTCGCTGTCAGCGGCACGCGTCACCGTACTGGCTGCCATCACAGCCAGCCAGAGGAGGCTCCGAAAGACTGGGGTGAGGTTCACAGGGCGAGGGATCGAATGCAAAAGCGGCGTTCTGGGAAGGCGGCGGATGGTAGCCGTAAGAAGCGGTGGGACAAGCCGGAAAAGCGGCCCACGCAACGCGTGTGTTTTTCTGTTTCCGCACGCCCGCAGCGCGTATGAATCCATCCCGATGCCCTCCCCCCGGAACAAGCCCGACCTCATGGCCAAGCTGCGCGACGTGCCGCACACGCCGGGCGTTTACGTCATGCGTGACCGCCTAAACAGCGTCATCTACGTGGGCAAAGCGCGGGATTTGCGCAAGCGCCTCAGCAGCTACTTCACCCCCGCGCGCTCAAAGCTGGCGGACCGGAAGACGCGCGCGCTGATCGTCAGCATCTGGGACTTTGACATCCACGAGGTCCGCAATGAGCCGGAGTCCCTGCTGCTGGAAGGCAAACTCATCAAAGAATTCCGCCCCAAGTACAATGTCAGCTTCAAGGACGACAAACGCTTCCTACTCGTACGCGTGAACCTCCAGGACGACTTCCCGCGCTTCACGCTCACCCGGCTGAAGCGGGACGACGGCGCGCGCTACTTTGGCCCCTTTGCCCACAGCGGCGCGCTGCGCACTACGCTAAACTGGCTGAACAAAAAGTTTGGCCTGCGCGTGTGCCGCCCCATCCGGCCTGGAGAGGCGGACTTCAAGCACTGCTCCAACGACATCATCAAAAACTGCTGCGCCCCCTGTGTGGGCCGCGTGACGGTGGCAGACTACCAGCAGCGGATGGAGCAGGCGTGCTCCTTTCTCGACGGCAAAGGCACGCGCGACCTGCTCACCGTGCTGGAGGAGGAGATGCAGAAGGCCGCCGCGAAGCTCGACTTCGAGCGCGCTGCCGAGCTGCGCGACATGGTGGAGGATCTGCGCAAGACCATCAGCCCCACGCGTACCTTTGAGCGTGGCGCACGAGCGCGCGTGGTATCCACGCTCGATCCGATGGCCGATGTGCGGGAGCTGCAGGAGTCGCTCGGCCTGGAAAACCCGCCTCTGGTCATGGAGTGCTTTGACATCGCCAACATCGGCACCGCGCACTGCGTGGCCAGCATGGTCCGCTTCAAAGACGGCGTGCCGGACAACTCCAACTACCGCCGCTACCGCATCCGCGCCGTGACCGGCCAGAACGACTTCATCAGCATGGCGGAGGTCATCCGCAGGCGCTTCTCGCGCATCCTGCTAGAGGCGCGCAAGGCGGTGGGGGAGGAGGTGGCTGACTCGTCCCAGGAAACCGCGCTGGAGGCGATGCGGCGACTCAAGGGATCATTCATCCGTCTCCCTGACCTCATCATCGTGGACGGCGGCAAAGGGCAGCTCGGCATGGCGGTGGCAGAGCTGCAGAAGCTCGGCCTCGGCGGCCTCCCCATCATTGGTTTGGCCAAAGAGCGGGAGGAAATCTACCGTCCCGGCATCTCGGAGCCACTCGTGCTGCCGCATGAGCTGGGTGCGCTGAAGCTGCTCCAGCGCATCCGTGACGAGGCACACCGCTGGGCCAACGGCTACCACCAGCTCCTGCTCGGACGCCGGGTGGAGGAAAGCCTGCTTGATGACTGCCCCGGCGTCAGCCAGGCGCGGAAGGCGAGCCTGCTGAAAGCCTTCGGCTCCGTCACCCGGCTGCGCAAGGCCAGCGTGGACGACATTGCCAAACTCCCCGGCATCAGCCGCACGCTAGCAGAAGGCATCGTCGAGTTCCTGGCATCGCGCACCAGTGCTTGAGACCACCGGTCCAGGTGCAAAAACACGTCTCCACCCGCTATTTGTCGCATAGGGGTAGTGAGGCAAAGAGGGCAGAGAAGCTGAGTCAGGGGCATTTTTCTGCGTTCTCTGCCTCCTTGTCCCCTGTGGCAAACCGAAAGCCGATGCGTGACCTGAGTTGTTCTTCGGCCGTGAAATAATCACTCATGCCTTGCTGCTTTCGTCGCGATATTTTTCTTGTGCCCGAACCGTGTTTCTGAAATAACCGCTTCAGTCTTGGGAAAAGTTTCGCCCACTCAAATTCCAGCCTCCTGTCATTCGATTAACACTTCGCACTCATCTCTCGTTCGCCGTTCAGTGTTCAGTGTTCAGTGTTCAGTGTTCAGTGTTCAGCCTGCGGCGGTTGCGTCGTAGCTCATGGATTGGCTGGTTTCTGATCCTGGTCATGCTCGGTTCCTCGGTCCTTCCACCTTCAATGGCATGGGGTGGCATCTATGTTCCGGGGCCGACGGGGGAGCCTTTGTGGATTCGGCAATCCTTTACCGATGATCCTCCCAATGAAGGGCCGGACATGACGGATGACAATGGCACTCCCGCCTGGCTTGTCACCTACACTCAGGCAGCCAATGAAGGTCAGATCGGCTACCTGACCGGTGGTTTCTGGGTTCTTAACGGTGTTCCCACCACTTTCGCTTCGGGGTGGTTCTTCGGCAGCTCGGCTGACCCAGATGGGGATGGTTTGCCTACCGGCTGCGATCCGTATCCAGACGCCGCCCACAATGGCAGCTATTGGTGGTTGGGGGGGCAGTGGACTATTGACGGCGTGCCTACACCTACTTATGAGCCGCAGTGGCGGCAGTCAGACACGGGAGTCATGCCTGATGCGGACGGCGATGGGCTGCCGGACGATCTGGATCCCTACGATGACTCGATGCATAACAATAGCGTGTGGTGGTCGGGTGGCACCTGGACCATCAATGGGGTTTTCGCCACTTGGGACGGAAGGTGGTTCCAGAGCCAGCAGACTGTCTTGCTTGATACGGATGGTGACGGTCTGCCAGACGACTTAGACCCCTATGATGCGGACCCTGACAACAACAGCTTCTGGTGGGACGGTGGCAGTTTCACTTTTAATGGCATCCGCCACTTGTTCCGAGCGCAGAATTATGCCGGGGTGCCTACGGATGAGAACACCAACAGCCTGCCGGACGTGCTGGAGGACTGGTTTACCAACCCTTCTGCCCACGGCTCATTGAGGCAGTGGGCAGGCGGCAGCTTTCTCATTCAGGGACAATGGTGTCAGTTTGATCCTGTGAGCTATTACGCAGACGCACTGAATGATGACGATGCAGATGGCATTCCTGACGAGATTGATGCACACCCAGGCGATGTTTGGAACGGCAGTTATTTTGACTGGGCGGGCGGTGAGTTTCGTATCAATGGCGTGTTGGTCACTCTTGCCGCTGCCAGCTACAGCGGCGTCTGGGAGGACACAGATGCGGACGCCATACCTGACGCAGCAGATGCTTGGCCGGACAGCGCAGACAACAACAGTGCCTGGTGGGCAGGTGGCACGTGGTCAGTGAATGGGGCACCAAGGGAGTTCATGGGCCAGTGGCACGCAGCCAATGTGGGGGATGCAGATGGCGATGGCATCCCAGAGGATATTGACCCTTACCCGGGAGATGCTGGCAATCCCACCGTCATCGTGCCGCCTACTTTTGAGTGGGGAGGTGGCACCTATCTAGTAGATGGTAATGACCACAGTTGGTCTTATGGCATTTTCGAGGGTAGCTTCTCCGATATGGATAGCGATGGCATCCCTGACTTCCTGGACCCCTATCCGCAGGACAGCTCCAATGACAGCGAGTGGTGGCATGGCGGCTCCTGGATGATTGACGGGATGATAATCTCGCTCCCAGCCCGCTGGCACCGCAGGGACAGGCTGGATACAGATGGCGATAGCATCCCGGAGGATCTGGACCCCTATCCTGGAGACCCAAATAACCCCACCATCACCCTCCCGGAGACCTTTTATTGGGCTGGCGGTGACTTCCGCGTGCATGGCGTCATGCAATCATTCCCGGCGGACCATTACCCCGGCAGCTTTCAGGACGCGGATGCCGATCTCATCCCTGACAGCCTCGACCCCTGCCCGGGAGATGCTGCCAACAACAGCGCCTGGTGGGGCGGTGGAACCTTTCTCATCCAAAGTGTCATGACTAACCTTCCCGGCCAATGGCACCGGGCCGATTCCCCAGATGCGGATGCCGACCTCATCCCTGACGATGTGGACCCCTTTCCCGGAGATTTCTGGAACCGCTCTGGCTACGAATGGCCTGTGCTGCCCACCCTGGTGCTCCGCATCAACAACGCAGACCACACCTTCACCCGCCAGCGCTACACCAGCACCTACTCAGATGCGGATTACGACGGCATCCCCGACATTGCCGATCCACTGCCAGCAGACCACTTCAATGGCAACGACACAGATGGCGATGGACTGCACGACAGCCTGGAAGCGCGCTACCCCAGCCTACTCAGCCGCACCAATTCCAGCGATGCGCACCAGATGCGCGCGGATGGCGTGACCTACTACCAGGCACACCTTTACAACCAACAAGCGCTCGCCCACCAGCGCCCTGACTTAGTGCGGGATATCAACCGGCTGATCCCCGCAGAGCGCGACGCCGATGCCGACGGCATGAAAGACCGCTACGAGTTGGCCCACGGCCTAAATCCTTTTGACTGCAACGATGCGCTGGCTTGCCCAGCCAATGATTTAGTTCTCAACATCGAAAAAGCCGCCCACAATCTCGTGCCGACGAACGTCGTCGCCCCAGAGGACTACCTCGCCCTCACTGGTCAGGATTTGCCCGCCCTGCTGGGGGATCCCGTAACCGGCGACGGACTGCATCATCCGAACCTCAGCTACGCGGAAAATGACTGGGACGACGATGGCGTCAGCAATGTGGACGAGATACTCCTTTTCCACACTGCCTTCCGCAGCGCCACCTCAAGGCCCAGCAACACCCAGCTTACCGTTGCCATCCTCGCGAACAGCGTTTCCCAAACCACGCTGCTAAACTACGCCCACTTAGCTGTGCCGCCCGACTGCGTCTGCGGCGTCACCACTTGCCCTGGCGGTGCCTGCGCCTGCACCAGCGGCAACTGCGCCAACCCGACCATCTGCTCCTGCCAGCGGCCAGGCTGCGATCTGATCGCCTGCCCCAGCGTCTGGAAAACCTTCTGCGACTGCAGCAGTGGCTCTGGCGGAGGCGGCACTGGCGGTGGCACTGGCGGTGGCACAGGAGGAGGTGGGACTGGCGGTGGTGGGAACCCACTACCACCGCCCGTATGCGCCTGCCCCAAGGTTGAGCTAGGCCATTGCACCTGCCCGCCAGATGGGACCGTCTGCCCAGAGGAGGGCGGAACCCTGCTCTCCTGCGGCAAGTGCGACTGTGTGGCCCCAGAGATAGACTGCGGCTGCGCCCATCCCTGCTCGCAGGATCGCTACAGGCCACCCGGCTGCATCCCCAATCATGAGTTCAATGATCCCGAGGGTGCTTCGGATTGCGGCTGCGGCAACTGTAGCAAGATCGCTGTGAGCGGAGAGACTGGGAACACCAGTAACCCCGCTACGAGTAGGTGCGTCTGCCAAATAGCCTGCGATGGCTTTGCTGCTAGGCCGGGTGGGGGGAAGCCTTCTCTCCCAACATTGGAGTTATTGCGCGATGAAGATAGGCTAGATGGCAACTGGCTGCCGGTGAAAGAACAATTGGCTAAAGCGCTGCCAGGACAGAAGATGAATCTGAAGTTGGACACATCTACCCTGCCGCCAGGATCCGTGGTTTCCGACTATCAATGGGTGCTACCGAGCAAAGCCTTCAAAAACTATACAGCCAGTCAGACCACCGGAGATCTGGTGGAACTGCAGGCCGGCGACTTGGACAATCCCACTGTGGCGTACTACTGGGCGGACTCAGGGGAGAAGCAGGTGACGGTGAAATACAAGGTGGATAACGGGCCGCTACGCGCGAGCCGCTGCACGATCATGGTGGAGAAACCGACGGTGACCATGAACACTCCCATTATCGGCGAGGTTGATTTTACACCGAACTATTCTCAGGTTGGGTTGTTTGGCTGGGGAACCACTTCTCATGGTATTAAATTTGAGGCGACTGTGTCGGTGCCGCAAGGATTTGCTCAGGGAGAGTGGAATTATGTGCAGTTAGTGATTCCCAACCGATACATAATTTTTCGTCTTAGCGGTGTGAATGCGCATTTCAGTTTGAATGGTACGCACTGCTTTGAGGTGCTAGCTATTTCTGGACCAAAATTTAGTTAAGCTTCGAGAGCTAATTGAGCCTCGAAGGCGGTTGGTGAAAGGTAGTTGAGGGAGGAGTGGCGACGGTGGGTGTTGTAGTAGCCGTCGAT
>Ga0247834_1002084_pt1 | contig 31488 bp, 19 predicted proteins | sample LaCruzMarch2015__8_FD_187118 | JGI IMG/M metagenome (GOLD analysis project Ga0247834, IMG submission 187118) | Freshwater microbial communities from meromictic Lake La Cruz, Castile-La Mancha, Spain - LaCruzMarch2015_12m | ecosystem: Environmental > Aquatic > Freshwater > Lake | place: Spain... | reverse complement strand
CGGCACTCGGCACCCCGCCGCTTGTTGACTCTCCCAAGATAAAACCTCCGGCCTATCAAATTCTCCTTTCTGTTGTATATCGCACGTAATGGCTTTCTTTGCATGTCTTTGTTGGTGTTGATATGAGTCGATTGCATCGTTAGTTGTGAGGTGTAGGATGGTGTCACTGACCCGAAGGTGGATGACCTCACTTGACCAATTGACGCCCATACTGCAACCCAGACCATGAAAAAAATTGGCCACATCGTTAACCAAGACCTCGCACGTGTTTGGCGAGAGACGGGCGTTGATTTGACGGTGACGCTGTCGTCGGTTGATGTCGTGCTGTCGTTGTTGAAGCGCATGGTTATTCCTTTAGTTAGAAGTACTTAAGTATCTAAGTATACTAATTCCTCTGTGGAATTATTGCTATTTATGTATTATGTGCCTTACCGAGGGGTCAGGATAATCTTTGGTTCTCTCTCACAAGAGGCAACAAATTATGCTGATTCATACCTTACACTCACAGAGAGGAGATATGTGTGGGAATGTATCATTATGACTGCCATTCACCATCATTGAAGGTTCTGAAGCACATTACATATATTATAAATGAATAACAAACAACAAACTGGACACGTCATCATGCTTCCTTCTACTGTTTCTGTATTGTTCGAGCTTGGATGCCGGATCTATCCACCCTCTCCTGCCTTACAATACACAGCAGCCAAGAGGGACCGTTTCTGTAAGCAGTGGGCCCTCTGTTTTGGGTTTCACAATTCACAGGAGCTGGTCTTGGTCTATTTCTTTTGCCTCCTGCTTACTAATTAATAGTCGTATGCTGCTAGTGGGTGTACTTGATGAGGCAAGAACAAGAATCAACGCATGTAGGTAAGCTTAGGAGAGGGAATGGGTCCGGATGATGGACAGACTGGTCATTTACTGCAGAAGACATTCGGACAAAATAAAGCGTGACCAAAACACGAGTGCCAGAACCAAAGAACATGGCGCTGGTACAGAGATCAAGGATGAAGAAGGCAGTTGCCGCACTGGCCATCAGCGCCTGCGTAGTCGCATCGGTATTTGATGGTTTTGCTCTCCTTTTGTTCTCGTCGTCGGATGATGAGCAAGATGGAGGGGACGCTGGTTCACATCGGGGATTGTTAGCGTCGCCGCGGCGTAATGGAAGAGACGTACACAACATTATTGACGAGGAGGATCTTGACATACATGGAATGGTTGAGGATGATTCCTCTCCGGTCATGCATACCTGGGCAAAGAATAACCTCGTGTTGAATCACTGGACACCGGAGGTAGTACCGAATGGTCCGGTTCTTTTTTGGCATATCCCGAAGGTATGTAATTTCGCCGACTTTGCAACGTTGATCATAATTTACTGAATACTTTCTAATCATAACATATTCCCCTCCTCATATAATCGCATTCACAGAGCGGTGGAACCACTGCAAAGGCCATCTACAGATGCTTCGGTAAAAACTATGAAGTATTGTCACAAGCAAGGCCGATATTGGATGCAAAGAAGAATGGTCTTATCGCCTCAGGATTTGTTGACATGATATTCTCATCCTATCCTCAATTGGCTGCTCGGCATTTACTTGACCCCCAACACAAAGGGACGGCTTTTGTTATGCTCAGACATCCTGTCGATCGTTTAATAAGTAAATTCTACTATCTTCAGGTTGCGTGAGTTTCTTGAAAATATATTATTGTTGGAGTCAATAACTCGTGCCTAACTCTACATTGCAATGAAAAATTATTCTTACATCACAGGACTTGGGAGAAGACATACCGTCCAGACTGGAAGGACATGGATATTCTAGAATGGGCTCGGACCCAGAATGGTGACAATAATATACTCATCAAAAAGTTAGCAGGATATACACAAACACACAAACCGATGGCAGTGGAATTGGAGCTTGCCAAGGCAACGTTGCGAGAACGGTTCATCATTGGACGCATGGATCAATTTGAGGAGAGCATTCATCGATTAAACACTATTATGGGCATTGACGAGAATGAAAAGAGGACAAGTCATTGTATGGATCGATTCTTTTCCAAGGACGATGGAAAAACAAACTCCAATCCTCATCCAAGGGTAAGTGTTTAACCTGCAGTGACTCTTTTCAGTATCCAATATGTTTATTCATGTGTTTTTCCTCTATTTGCTCTCAATAAAAGGTCAAGCGTGGAAGCCCTGCATGGAAGCTTCTCGCTGAGCAGAATGCACTTGACATCGAGCTATACGAGTATGCGGTCAAGCTCTTTGATGAACAAGAGACAATGTTCTTTCATTCACCGTATTCCATCAAAAAGAGACGACTTCAGAAGAGACTTCATAGACAGCATATGTGGAAAATCAAGAAACAAGATGATAGTCGTAAAGCGAATACTGATGAGGAAGTCATCAAATCTGTTTAGAGTTGACAAGGAATAATTCTGACGAGGAGGATAACATCAATCGTTAGGTTTCACGTAGTCGCGACTATTTTGCCTGCTGGGAATCGAGGACTGTGGAGACGAATTTTTGATAGAGATTGTTCTTATTGTAGATACTAAATTAGATGACAAATATACAGACATTTAATACTACGATACAATTAGGCTGCACCAAAGACGTTTATTTCCATCTCGCCTCCATCAATTGCAGTTGCTTCTCAGACCAAGCTTCAAACTCAGCGACTGCATCCATAAATGATCGTTCTACTTCGTCCTTCATCTCTCGAGCACTATCAGCATCTCTTTTAGCAGCCTGGCGAAGAGCTATTTGGTTTGACTCAACAAGTCCAAGTGCGTTATGCAACGATTTGTCTATGGGTACACCAATTGATTGCACTGAATCCAACTGTGACTTAAGCAATGTAACCTCTCTTTCCATGTCCTGCTGAGCAAGTTCAAGAGCCCGACGTTTTGACTGCTCTGCATGATCCATTGCTATTGCACTGTATTTTTCATATTCAGATGCTTTCCTTGCCAAATGTATTTCCATCTCTCGATTGAACTTACCCTGTGCGATACGATTTGCCTTGCGTTCTTTCTCAAGTCCAATCAAAATCTCATGGCTCTGCTTGGCAAGTTTCTTTACATGAGCCTTTAACTTCAGTTTACGTCTCAAAGCAGTCTCCAACTCCTTCTTCATTGACCCAGTACTCTCAACTTCATATGCGACAATATTATGAACAATTGACTTCACATAGGATTCAATGACAGCGGAGTTCTCGGTAGAGATGGACACAGAGCCGATGGAAGTATTCCCTGTGATCATGCTTAATGCTGAAACTGCATCACTCTCAAAGCTTCTTACTTGGGGGATCGTCATAATGAATTCAGTTGAGTCTTTCGAACATGAAGGTTGAAGCCGAGCTTGGAATTGGTCGACAACATGGCTCTTGGACAATGTTCCTCGGGGCAGTAGTTTTTCTTGTATATTTGTGTTTCTAAAGACACCCTTTAATGACTTCGCACTACTCCTGGAAACATCTTCGCTTCCCTTGAATGACGACGGGCTGCTGTCGAGGCCATATTCATTGGAATCTGCTAAAAGATTATCGCGAGAGGTGTGATACTTGTTATGCCTGGATGATGAAGTGGAATTAGAGTCATAACCAGATTGGCTTGGTTCCTCACTTCGACCATAGATGCTTTGTCTCCTCACATTTTTATCCCCGTTAGAAGATATGTTTTCATACTTTGCCATTATCATCTCAAATTTCGATCTGGCTGATCCTGATTCTTCCCTTGACTTACTAGATGACAACTGGCTCACAGTGTCCTTAGTCAAACTATCAAAGAAGTGCTCGGCCTTCTTCAGTAGGTTCGGGGTTGCATTCTCATCATCACAAAGGTCGTATTTGTCTTCAATATCTGATTCACATGTGAAAAGTCTTGACGTATGGTGCTGTAACTGTAGCAGCTTTTTTTCTTCATTAATGCTCACAGTAATCAATCTGTCTTGTTTGGCTTGGCTTATACACGGCTCGATTACACTTCCCTCTTCGTAAATACTACTTGGTGGATCCTCAGTCATATCATCAGTAGGAGCAGTTATCATACTGGTGCAATTATAAACCTCAAGCTCGTCTAACGAGGTGCGGTGCTGCCTTCGAGGCGCAGACATTGGCTGCAAATCTAGATGACGACCTTTGGCAAGATGTGAAGCATGTGTTTCATTCTTCACTCTCTCAAACTTGCTTTTAACTATATTGTACCTGTCATCATAATCCTCGGTAGCATGTATTTCACCAATTTGAGTGTCTTGAGTGGTTGCTACAGTTTCAGTTGGAGAACAATTATACTTCATTTTCCACTCGTTGGAAATATACGACGACGGGAGATTACGAGAAGGACTTTGATAAAAAGAAGGATGATCATCAATATACTCCGATGTTTCATCTTTTTCCTCTGTCATAGTCTCCAATGTGCGTAATCTCATATCACACTTGTTCAGCTCTATCCGCCTTCCACGACTTACTGTGGAACTTGCTCCACCGGTTGTACTACTGCAGATACTACTGGAGATGGTAATCACGGAGTGATTGGAGTTGCCCAACATGAACATACCCCTACCAAGTCTGTCGCTATTATCATCATCATATCCGATGCGTTCCATTTCCAAGATCCTCTTGCGTACTGATATAGTCGAGGTACCAACTGGATTGGCTTCTTCTACGGAATAGCGATTTGGAAGTACTCCCCCGAAGCCACCACCGCCGGTCATTTCGGGTGGAGTAGAGTTAAGCTCATTATCCTGACGGGAATGATTATCATTTATAATCCAATTCGTCCTACTTTCATCGTCGCTGGCTCTTATCTGATCCATTACGCTTGGAAAACTGTGAAACTCTTTGTCTCTGTCGTGCTCCGAATTCGCTGAGGATGATGTCTCGTCGTTGTCTAATAATGATTCCACATAAGCATTCGTCTGAGGCTTATTGGAATCGATTTCCAAATCTCTCCGATCATCCATACTCTCTGATACGTCATCTCTGTCTTCCATCTGAATTTGATCCGTCCTCTCTCTCAAGTCATCTTTCTCTAAATCGACGAAGCAATGACATTGACTTGTCTTGGAGGTTGTTCCTGGCAAGGGTTTGTTGCTGTCGTTTGAGGCTTCAATTGTCGTCAGGGTACAATTGAGCTCCCGACTTTCGCCACCGGTGATATCATGATCGGTTACATGTGAAGGTGAAGATGGGGGCAGCTGGGCATCTCGTTTTGGACAAACCGCTCTCAAAAGAAGAGCATCACCTCCACCTGTCGGTCTCCTCATTTCAAGGCGGGCTCTCATCTGATCCCGCAAGCTTGGCGGCGCCATTCGTACAAGCGGTGGTGTGGTGCTTTGATGAACGGGTATAATTGTACATTGAATCTCAACTTGGTCGTTGTTGTCGTTATGGTCTTCGTCCAATGTTTGTGATAGTGTCTCTTCGTTCACAGGTGGCTGTTCCTGTATCATCATTTCATCAACATCATACTCCTCTTTCTCTGACATCATCGACATCCTTTTATTGGCGTCGTACTCGACCTCCACTCCAATATCGTCTTCACCAGCCAAGTCTTGATCATCTTCCCTGCAGTGATTACGCTTGGGAGAAATTGCATACCGTTGTCGATCCAATTTCGCTCGTAGTTCACTATCAATCCTAGTTTCTTTCGCCTGTCGTTTCTTTAATGCAGCTGCATATAATGGACTGCGTTGTCCTTCATTCTTCACCTTTTCAACGTGGAGACACCGTAGCAGTCTAGCCCTCACCGCACCATTGGTGTATTCCTCAACAATGTCGATGGGCGTCCGTCCTTTATTGTCTGGTGTCCGTGTCCCCTCCGGATACGCTTCCGTTAGAATCGACACGACCTCCTCATCGAACTCAGCATCACCACTCCGTCGTCGAAGGCTCAAGTGTAGTGGTAACTTCCCCTGATCATCTCTACATGCGGCACTGTCAGAATTAGCGACAAGAAGAGCAATCACAACCTCCTTGGGTGCACGGAAGATGACAGCAGCGTGTAGTGGAAGGAGACGCCAACGCAGTAGCTTCATCGCTCCTTTTCCTCCAACATCATCTTGACGATATACCCACGTCGACGCCTCGTGAGAATGTGTCTTCGATCGATCCATGACATCATCCCATCGTCCATCCTGTACGGCAAGATATAGCTCAGTCGGATTGATATCGTAATCACATTCCGTTGACGAACCACCATCACCACGAGATTGCAGCTCCTTTGCGACAATACCATCGACACCATCCTCAATGTTTGTTTTAACAAGATCTGCAACCGATGCGAAAGACGTTGTACTTAGGAATGACCGAGCTGTGGAAAAGGCATCGGTAAGGGGTGCACATGCACATTCTGTCGTTGGAGTTGGCACTACTCGAGGTGATGCGGCTTGAATTGGTGGTGGGCGTACAGGTGATGAAGAGCCACCACGATTGCGATTGCGTCGACGCAAGGGAGACTTGGGACTTTGTTTTGTGCAGCCTGCCGTTGACTGTGATGGTTGAGGAAATGCTGACGAAAAATTTGCCCAGTCTTGTGACGAATCGATCGATGGAGGAACGATACCTTCCGACCTCTTGTAGGTGGCGACGCTAGATGGTAAAGTTACTTGCCATGGATGTTTCTGAGGGGTTGTCGAGGTGAGTTTGGCGCAGAATAGCTCCTCCTCCTCCTCGATTGTTGTCATGTTGTTTGATGGATGGAATGAAGGTAGGTCCGTCTCTATCCCCACCCCAACACAATGTACCATGTCAAACTTGATGCCACTGCTTTCATTCTTCTCTTTCATATTTTCTTTAGATTCTCTTCTCTACCTTTGATTCTCCTCTCTTCTACTTGGCGGGAATATGTAGTCCACCTGGTGTTCGGTTCCGATCAATCTCCTCCTCTGCATAACATCGTCGACCGTCGTCAACTACACGTCATATTCAGGTGAGATAGGTGGGCGTTGAATTTTCATTCGCTCTCCGTCGAATAAATTAAGATCCGTCATTGCCTCAATAAAAGGGTATAGGTTCTTGCATCTGCTCCGTCATTGGTTGTTGGTCGGCGATTGTTATGCGTACCCTAGTACCACCATCATGAAATAGGGAGGAAACATGATACTGCTTGTGTGTAATTTCTCTACATTACTAATCTTCATTCCCAGTATTCTCACTCGTTACTTTCCTTGCGATTTTTCTTCATCGTGACAACTTGCACACCCTTCCAATATTTACATTACCTTCAGTGCCTCGCCCTGCCTCGAGCAGCATGAGCACCGGTGTTGCAAAAGACGACGTGAGACCACTACGAGCGACGCCGAACTACTTCTCTCATGCTTTGTGGTCTGATGCCGAAGCGCAACCCTATCCCGCCGAGGGAATGCCAGAAGGGTGGAATCAAATCCTCGTTTGTCGCAAACGAGAGGGGAGGCGGCGGGTCGATAAAATTCGGATATCGCCCAAGAAGTCATATAAATTCAATGCCGAGGTCAAAGTGAGGCGATTCCTCGCGATTTTAGACCAAGTGCGTGCGGATGAGGTCGTTGAAACCGTTTGTATTTGAAGAAGTGCAGGAGCCAATACTAATGTTGATGGGGGCCTTCATAGCTTTGCATGAGAGTTGAGAGTTATCGTACCTACTTTTGTCCATCCATCTACGCTCAACTTCATTTTCAATGGAAGAAATCGTTCTTTATTGGATGAAGAATGATGAATAATTCATCCAACAATGGAGAAAGTTGAGAGCATACAGACATGAATTATAAATTCTTTTCATAAGCAATAGATCTAGATTAGACTATCCCTACTAGATACAACTAATGTCGTCTACCATTGTTCCGCAGCAACACCAGCATCGTCAACACCTGCCGCAGCCCACTCTTCTCCACTGGGCACACCACCAGTATCAGGTACTGCAACATCAGGGATGACATCGTCATACATGGCCACTGGGTCATCAATCTTCGCGGCAGCCTCCTCCTCAGTCTTCTTCAATTCTTCAATATCACGATGGAAGAATAAGTCCACTGGGACATCCCAATCGGATGCACGACTTACCGAACCACGTAGACGTAATACCTCACGTGCCAAAAGCCAGTATACCAGACCAATGGAATGTTTTCCCTTGTTATTGGCTGGGATGGCAATATCGACATGTTGCAAAGGCGAATCGGAATCACAAAATGCGATAACGGGAATGTTCACATAACTGCTTTCACGTACGGCTTGACTATCAGTACGTGGATCAGTCGCGATCAACAATCGTGGTTCACGGAACTGCTTTGTAATTTGATTGGTAAACGTCCCAGGTGTGAACCGTCCAGCAATACTTTGTGCTCCCGTGTAATGAGCAAACTTTAGTACTGCACGCATCCCCCATGGACGTGCGGAGATGGCCACAACGTCTTCCGGATTCTCAATGGCCACAATGACACGTGCGGCTAACATAATCTTCTCCCATGTTTTGCCAATGTTAAGGACGTGTAGACCATCCTTGCGACGGCGCCAGATGTAATCGGTCATACCTGAGTCGGAGTTACGTGTACCAGTATGAACTCCGGCCGAGAGCATCATTTGGATATCCTCCTCCCTGTAATGATGGTGGGGAAGGTTCGAGAGGGGAGCCGTTAATAGGAGACCAAGCGATGAGGGATGATCGGTAAGAAATATATGAGTAAGACAAAAGAAACTTGACAAAGCAACGGACAATAAAATCGCACGAACACAGCAGCAAACGACGAAGAGACAAACCACCGACGGTGTACTCACTTGGGCTGGAGGATGGGAGGGAGAGCGGCGAATGCAGAAGAGCTCATTGTTAAGGATGTGTGAACCGACGCGACGAGGACGAGTGTGTGTGTGTGTGGAGATGGAGATTTCACCGCTTACTATTTGATGCTGTACGAGGATGCTGGTACACTTTCTACGTAGGATTTTGCATTCCACAAATCGTCTCTCACTATCAACACAACATGGGTATTGATCTCAAGGCCGGCGGACGCCGTACCGGACACAAGTCCTCGACGAAGGTCATCAAGACCCAGAATCCCTACACCCGACTACTAATCAAGCTATACAAATTCTTGTCACGACGTACCGAATCCAAGTTTTGTGCCACCGTCGCAAAGCGATTGCACATGTCCAAGGTGAATGCCCCCCCCATCGGTCTTGCCCGATTGGCCAAGTACATGTCCAAGAAGGAGGGGCGGATTGCCGTGATTGTATCCAAGGTTACCGATGATGTACGTATGGTCGAATGTCCCAAGATGAGTGTCTGTGCCTTATCCTTTACCGAGAATGCACGCAAACGTATCTTGGCTGCGGGTGGAGAGTGCTTGACCTTTGACCAATTGGCTCTACGTGCACCCACGGGTACGAATACAGTATTACTGCGTGGACCGGAAAGTCGTGAGGCATTAGCACACTTTGGTAAACGCACAACGGTGAATAATCCACATGCGTACGATGGTGTTAAGCCATATGTCCGTAGTAAGGGACGTAAGTTTGAGAAGGCTCGTGGTAAGCGCAAATCTCGTGGTTTCAAGGTTTAAGAGTAGTAGAGGTTGCACTACTTTGAGCTTTGGGTGGATTTGGCATAGTAGCAGTAATCGAGGATGTTTACATCAATCTAACTAATTAATAATACCATCTTGGTCCGTGATATCTAACGCCCATTTAAATGGTGCTGCCGATCATCCACACTTCTCGCCCCCCATTTTCTGGTGAGGTTGAGACCTTGTGACCTGTTATATATACATACCACCCATTTTTTAATGGGTATTATGTCTTTAAAATTAACAATTGATTCCTTAGATATTTGACAGCAATTGGATGGTAGAAACCCACATCCATACCACCGCCTATTCTCTCTTACGCCCTCTACCTAGACACTGCTTCCCTCAAGTACGGACATGCCTCTATCTTTGAAAGAGGGAAAAAATTACTTGACAATCAACCTTTTCGCTGCAACAAGATGGAATTTCTTTGTGTTGTCTAGGAATGTCTCATCATAAATCAAAAACGCCGTACATACTAGAAAGATTTCAATGAAAATAGAATTCGATCATGCTTTCCATTCGTCTTGTTTGCATTACAGGGGAAAGTTGAATAGATGTTGTGAAAAAGCACATTGGATAGATATCTAGCAACGTTACACCCTGAGGTATTGTAAATCAAGCTCTACCTATTATATTTAATTTAGTGACAATGTAAGAGACCTCACAGTGAGTTGAGCATCTTCCCCCTCCCCTCCAAACCCCCCCCAGCAGAACTAAACTCAAGTTTCGCGAATGTATTTACTTTGCCTCCTCCCGTCAATCACAATTCTGTAACAACAGTAAAAGTCATCATACCCCACCCACCCACACCATAATATTGTGACTAATACATCTCAATATATGTTTAACTGGAATCCTGTCCACCCTCCTTCCCAGCCTTACGACTCTCACTCTGTGTATACAGATTAACCAAGAATAGGACAGGTAATAGTGTCCCAAGGAGTACGGCAAGGTAGGCCCCGAATTGTACCTCAAGGGAGAGAGTTTCGCTTGGTAACGAGGCGATGATAGAGTCCATGGCCATGGCAGGTGCTGAGGTAGTAAGTGCTGTGGCAGTAACAATGGCAGCGGATGCCTTGGTAATGTCAATGACACCGTTGGACGATTCGGCAAATACACGTGTGAACACTATTGATGATATAAAAATGGGATTGTGCGGGGGTTGTTTGGGGGACGGGGTGATGAAATACATTAGATTTAAGAGTCGAAGGATGACGAATGGACAATACATGTATAAATAAACAAACCAATAACATTACACTTTTCATCAACAGAAAAGAGAGAAACACCAATAATCCAATCATCGTCACAATCTCAACACACAAAGCACAAGACAAAATAAACCAACTAACGACTCACCCTGGGGTGCCCTATTGGGTGCGAATGCCATGGTAGTCGCAAAGAGACATGCTAGGGTAACAATTTGGAATGACTTCATCCTTTGTTTAGTGCGGAAATAATGTTGGGAAGTCGTTGATCTGAAGCTACATCTGAAGGTTGAAGTCTATCTTACCCTGAGCCCTGGCCTTGTTCAAACAGCTCAAATGTAGTGTTCTAATCAATATCGATTTCCATCTTGCTAACAAGCTAATATGATGATGCAGGCATCATGCTCTTGTTTCATTTACGCATTGTTACTTATCACGCCCGTTCATGGGTACGACCTCCTAATCAACGCCTCCGCCGGAGGCGGGTTCTACCTAGATATGATGGATGGTGTGACAAATGAGACCATTGGGCGAATGTATCAGGATCCTGTATTCGATTCAACAGGCACAAGAATCGGGACTAATCAGGGTTACGTCTACTACTTTGATAACCCCGAGAATGACACCGAGATGAATTCAAACTCGAATCGGTACATGTTCTTAGATGGAGGGAATTTGATTATGTTAAATTCGTTTATTGTCTCTGGCACTGGAACGTTTGAGAAATTCACTGGAGGGATGATACAGGAAACTATTGTCCCAGACGAGGTTGTTTACGCAGCCGAAATGACCTTGATTGAAAGGAACGACGAACCAGCTGTAACCGACTTGAGCGATGACAATATTGTGACAAACTTTCTAATTACAAGTGTGGGGGGCTATTATTTTCCAATTACTAGTGGTGACTCACAACAGATAGGAGAAAAATTCCAGAACCCAATGCTGGATTCAGACAACAATGTTATTGGTGTAAATCAGGGCTTTGGCTACAATTTTCCAAATGATACTTATATATTCGACTTGGGATATACAGGTGCTGAACTGTTAAATACAAATCGTATCTTCCAATTTGACAATGGCGAACGCATTTTTGCTATCAATCAAGTTGTAGTGTTTGGATCAGGACCATACCAAAAGTATGAAGGAAGTACTTTTTTGGAGGATATCATTTCTGCCGATCCGGATTATGTTGCCAATATATCTCTTGTCATTGATGCTGCTGACACAGCCCAGGATGATGCTACTGTTGCCAGTAGTGATGCTGTGCTACGCATTACCAATGAGAATGGATTCTATGAGGCTATGTTTGATTCTAAGACAGGCAACCAAATTGGTATAAGGTTTCAGAATCCCGTCTTTCACCTATCAACGGGAGCAAGAATTGGTACCAATCAGGGTTATGGTTTTCTGTTCCCTCCCAACGACTACACACTTAACATCCAGAGTAATCGTCACTTCTATCTGAATGAGGGAAGTTTGGTTATCTATAACGAAGTTGTCATTGGTGCGACTGGCATTTACAAAAGGTACACAGGTGGGATTGTTACAGAAACTGTTGAAAGTTTGGATCCCTACTACAATGCCACCATCCTTCTGATGGAGCCGTCCAACATGGGTGGGGATGAATCACCCGCTGAGGGCTCCACTAACTCTGGAGGAAATTACAGACACAGCATCGTGGAGTGGTGCACCACCATCATCATCATCAACATCATCATCAACCGACATTAACAGACATCATCATCATCATCAACAACATCATCATCACTATAATCAGGCTACCACCACAACGAGTTTACATTCTCAATATTCTCAGAGAAAATATCATAATTGTTGTCAGCCATACGTAGTAGCTGATGATCATGACGTGAAGTGCATTCCAAGACTCCGAGAAGTAGATTCCCTGCCAGAAGAAGAGAAAGGAACGTTTAGAGCGTTTTGTTGTGGTAGTATTTCAGCATGATTGAATATTTATCTATTACATTGTGGCACTAATCTTTACCAGCGCTCTTGTCAAGCTTAATTACGGCCATGAAAGCCTCCTGAGGTACGTTGACCTTCCCCATTGCCTTCATTCTCTTCTTCCCCTTTGCCTGCTTCTGTAACAGTTTCTTCTTCCGTGATATATCACCACCGTAGCACTTGGCGAGTACATCTTTCCTCATCGGTGATATCACAGCACTTGCTATAACCTTGACCCCGATACATGCTTGTATTGGCACCTTGAACATCTGACGAGGAATAAGCTCCTTCAAACTTGCCACGAGACGTCGGCCTACCGTCTGGGCTGCATCGACATGTACAATTGTCGCCAGTGGGGGAGCATCCTCATAGTTTATCTTAACATCAAGTCGTACTAGGTTTCCCGGTCGGTATTCGATAAGCTTATACTCCATGGACGCGTACCCTTGGGTACGTGATTTCAATTGATCGAAGAAATCGGTTATCACCTCCGCAAGTGGGATCTCGTACACAATAGTAGACCTTGTTGGTGTAAGATACTTGATGTCCAGGAGAATACCTCGTCTTTCCTGCCCCAGTTCTATTATTTGACCATTATAATCGCTCGGAGTTAGTATTTCAACCTTCACGTATGGCTCCATTACTTTCATGTCCCGTAGTATTTCAGGCATCTTCGATGGCGTGTCAACAATTTCGACAGACATCTTATCCCCCTCGCCCTTCTCTACACGATACACAACCGTGGGGGCAGTAACAATTAGATCTAAATCGTATTCCCGCTCAAGACGTTCCCGAACAACGTCCATATGTAACAACCCCAAGAAGCCACATCGGAATCCAAATCCCATTGCACCCGAAGTTTCTGGTTCGTAGGTAATTGCAGCATCATTCAATCGCATTTTCCCAAGTGCATCACGTAAATTTTCATATTGATCAGCATCGACGGGGAATATACCACAAAATACCATCGGCACGGATTCTGCATATCCCGGCAATGGTGCTATTGGTTCAAACTGTTGTTCGTCAGAGGACGTACTGCTGCCACCTCCCTCGCTTAATAACTTTGCCGCTGCCTTATATTCACTTGATAATGTAATAGTATCTCCAACACGTGCATCTAACACATCACGTATCGATGCACATAAGTATCCCACCTCCCCGGCCCGTAGACGTTGTACTGGCACTTGATTTGGTTGCATAATCCCCACCTCGGTAACATCATACTCGGCCTTACTGGCAAGGAACCGCACCTTATCACCCTTCTTAACAGACCCATCCACAATACGCATAAACACAATCACACCACGATAGGCGTCAAATAATGAATCAAATATCAATGCACGGAATGGACCACCGGTATCAGGCTTGGGTGGTGGGACATATTTAACAATTGATTCAAGGATATCATCAATCCCAATCCCACTTTTAGCAGAGGCACGTACTATATTATCACAATCTAAACCAATCGTTTCTTTAATCTCTTCAGTAACACGATCTGGATCAGCAGCGGGGAGATCTATCTTGTTTAATATTGGTATAATTTCTAAATTGTTTTCAAGTGCTAGGTATACATTTGCCAATGTCTAAACATGACGACGAATGATGTATCGTGTGAGCGCAATATGATAATGAATGAAACAGATATATATATATAAGTTTCCATCTCTCTCTCTCTCTCTCTCTATGAGACTTGAATGAAGAGTTCTTTCATTACTTACCTGTGCTTCAATCCCTTGACTGGCATCCACGACTAATAATGCACCCTCACAAGCCGCCAAACTACGACTGACCTCATACGTAAAGTCGACATGCCCGGGCGTATCGATTAAATTTAATACATACGTTAATCCATCGACCTTACTTTCATACAATACTCGCGCGGCCTGTAACTTGATAGTAATGCCACGTTCGCGCTCCAAATCCATATTATCGAGCAGTTGGGCCTGCATATCACGACTCGCCACGGTCGATGTTGATTCCAGTAGTCGGTCGGCCAATGTCGACTTACCGTGATCTATATGTGCAATAATCGAAAAATTACGTATCCGCGTTGACGAGAAGCCTCGTGGGCCCAATGCCACATCTTGATTGGAAACTAATTCAGCAGTAGCAGAAGAAGAGGAGGAGGAGGATGGAGAAATAATGATGGGCGGTTTGTTCTCGGTCGTTGATCGTAGTTGAGAGGAGGAGGACAATCCACCAAATAATGGACGGGGCGTAACAATGAATGCGTTTATGGTTGGACAGCGCGTCGTCATTATAACAGCGGATGTCATGAACGCTGCCGTCCGAGATATTGACCTCATTGTAAGTGCGGATTCCGGTCCTGCTGCTACATTAGGTGTCGTGCGCATTAGTGTTGCTCGTGTCCAGGCGGCTTCGTGACGCCGTCCACTTCCACAGAAAACAGTCGAGTGTGAGAGTCAAGTAAATAGCCCTACATTGTACGTAAATAGTGAACAACTGTCCATTTTGGGCTGATTTCGGCCTATTTCGAAATTAATCACCTCTGACTGCTTTTTTTGAGTGACTATTAAATTAGTCACTCAAAAGCGTGGTCAATCTTAGCGCAAACCACACCATGTCCTCGTCGTCGACGACCACGGATGGAGGGAGGGGAGGTATAAAATTCGGCGAAGCTCGTAGTCTCGATGATGATGTCATGCTCTCATCCGGCCTGGGTGGTGGGGATAATAATGATGACAATATGGTCACTGAATTACCCACCCTCGAGGAAGAACGTCGGATGATGATGGACGATGATGATTATTATGACGAGAATAATGACGAAGGACGGATTGCGGGATATAACCGCGGAGGTGATCCCAACGACATTGATGATAATGATCCATTCCATAATATGGATGGAGGATCGGGCTTGGTGAACACGCGCATACGTGATCGTGAATCGAGCTATCATGCACGTCGGCATGATCGAGAAATAAACGGTGATGCTGAATTTAATTTTAAGAATGCCATGATCGATGTCAATTTAGAACGTGAACGCAAAGAACTTTTAGATGAGGCTAGGAAGGAATTAGTGGATGAGGAAACGGGTACATTCAAGACACGGTTGGATCCGGTAGCACCATCTGCTGTTCATGGAGATGGTATCCCACGGGGGGATGGAACGCGTATTGATGGTGAGGTTGGTGAGGATGATAATAATGATGGGGATAAGAGTGGTGGTGGTGGTGGAAGTCGGCGGAGAAGACGGTGGGATATTGATGAAAAGAATAACGAGAATCATCGTGAATTATTATCATCGGGGGGAAATATTATTGTTACCGATGGAGAACATTCGACAATGTCGAACAAATCACGGTGGGATGATGATATCTCGACTTCTTCGAAGGTAGAAGGTGCCACGGCAGCCGCACGTCGACGTAAGCGGTGGGATGAGACACCAGTGGTAGCCTCTGGCAGTGCTGCAGCAGGGGGAAAGGGGGCAGCACTGCCACCCGATGCGACACCCCTGATTGTCAATGGTTCACAGAATAGTTGGGATGCCACTCCCATCATTGCCTCTGGCCGTACATCATCAGCTATTGCATCGACACCCCTGGTTGGTGGAGGAGGTGGGAATGTAATTGGTACGGATGGTCGGCCAAAACGTTCACGATGGGACTCCACACCTATTCCTATGAATGCCGCAACACCACTCCTTCCCGGTGGTACCACGCCTCTTCTTGGTGGACAGACACCCATGCTAACGAATGGTAATCTTGTGAAAGCTTTAACAAATGAACGAGAGATGGAACGGAGGAACCGTCCATGGACAGATGCAGCACTGGATGCTATACTACCATCAGAGGGGTATGTCACTCTTCCACCCCCAGTGAGTTACCTACCAATGCGCACGCCAGGTCGACAACTACTCGCAACACCGACTCCATTTGGTGGACGGACGGGTATGAATGGACAAGCCGATGGGTTTGTTATGGACATCCCACCGGAAGAACGGGAGGGGCAGACACTACAGGAAATACGTGAGGCATATGGCGTACCTGTCTCAATCGACTCACGTGAGTTAATGGGGGGTGAATCAGCGGCGGCAAGTGATGGGGCATTGCCCTACATTAAGCCTGAGGATATGCAATACTTTGGTCGGCTAATGGAGGACACAGATGAGAAAGGGTTGACAAAGGAGGAGAGTAAAGAGCGTCAAATTATGGCATTGTTACTAAAAATTAAGAGTGGGACACCACCGCAGCGTAAGACGGCGATGCGTCAGATTACCGACAAGGCACGGACTTTTGGTGCTGGTCCGCTCTTCCAACAGATCCTACCTCTCTTAATGAGCCCAGCACTCGAGGATCAGGAACGTCATTTACTTGTCAAGGTTATTGATCGTGTGTTGTACAAGCTCGATGACTTAGTCCGGCCATTTGTACATAGGATACTGGCAGTCATTGAACCACTATTAATTGATGAGGATTATTATGCCAGAGTTGAGGGACGAGAGATTATTAGTAACCTTGCCAAGGCGGCGGGACTTAGTACAATGATCTCCACAATGAGACCGGACATTGACAGCCCTGATGAGTATGTTCGTAATACTACAAGTCGGGCATTTGCAGTCGTGGCGAGTGCATTAGGTGTGCCAAGTTTACTGCCCTTCCTTAAGGCCGTATGCCGAAGTCGTAAGAGTTGGACAGCACGACATACGGGTATCAAGATTGTGCAACAAATTGCTTTGTTGATGGGCTGTGCGGTCTTGCCATACCTACGTGAACTTGTCGAAATTATGGGTCAAGGATTGACTGACGAACAGCCAAAGGTCCGAATGATGGCAGCACTTACTGTCTCGTCACTGGCAGAGGCAGCACACCCTTACGGCATAGAGAGTTTTGACTCGGTCATACGTGCATTATGGAAGGGTGCACTAGAACATCATGGTAAGGGGTTGGCCGCATTCCTCAAGGCAATTGGGTACGTGATCCCATTGATGGAGGAGAATTACGCTAGTCACTACACTCGACTGGTTATGCCAATATTGATACGTGAATTCCATAGTCCCGATGAGGAAATGAAGCGTATTGTCCTGAAGGTCGTACAACAGTGCGTCAGTACCGCGGGCGTTGAGCCCGACTATATCCGTAAGGAGATCCTACCCGAATTCTTTCGTAACTTTTGGATTCGAAGAATGGCGCTCGACCGAAGGAATTACAAGCAAGTCATCGAAACTACTGAGGAATTGGCAATGAAGGTCGGATGCTCGGATATACTTTCTCGAATTGTTGATGACTTAAAGGATGATTCTGAGCCATACCGACGCATGGTTATGGAAACGATACAGAAGGTCCTTGAGAAATTGGGCAGTGCTGACGTCGATGATCGATTGGAGGAGCGTCTTATTGATGGAATCTTGTATGCCTTCCAAGAACAGGCCGTGGATGCAGGGACCTCGGGTGCATTCGGTAAGGAGGGACAGGTGATGCTTGATGGCTTTGGGACGGTGGTGAACGCACTTGGTGAGCGGTGCAAGCCTTATCTGAAGCAGATTGCCGGTACGATCAAGTGGCGACTTAATAACAAGGCCGCGAGTGTTCGTATGCAAGCCGCGGACCTCATCGGTCGAATTGCTGTGGTCATGAAGGCCTGCGGGGAGGAGCAGCTAATGGGACATCTGGGCGTGGTACTTTACGAGTATCTCGGCGAAGAGTACCCCGACGTACTTGGTTCGATATTGGGCGCGTTGCGGGCTATTGTCAATGTCATTGGCATGACGAAGATGACTCCGCCGATTCGAGATTTGTTACCTCGGCTTACACCCATCTTGAGGAATCGTCATGAGAAAGTTCAGGAGAATTGTATTGATCTGGTAAGTTGAATGTTCTAATCTTGATCTGTTCTTCACTTGCATTAAAATCTTGCTAATGCATTTATCTCTCTTGCATAAATGAATTACTTCTTCTATACTGGATTACTAACATTTCTATCGTTTCCGTCTGTTAACATTTTTCCCAGGTTGGACGTATTGCAGACAGAGGAGCAGAGTTCGTTTCAGCGAAGGAATGGATGCGAATATGCTTTGAACTTCTCGAGCTGCTGAAGGCTCACAAGAAGGCAATCCGTCGTGCTTCCGTGAGCACATTTGGCTATATCGCCAAAGCAGTCGGTCCACAGGATGTCCTGCACACTCTCCTCAACAATCTTAAGGTACAAGATCGTCAGATGCGAGTCTGCACGACAGTTGCTATTGCCATCGTAGCTGAGACCTGCGGCCCGTTCACAGTCCTTCCTGCACTCATGAATGAGTATCGCGTCCCTGAAATTAACATCCAGAACGGAGTCCTTAAGGCCCTGAGTTTCATGTTCGAGTATATTGGAGAAATGGGTAAGGACTACATCTACGCTGTGACGCCCCTACTGGAAGATGCGCTTATGGATCGCGACGCTGTCCATCGTCAGACTGGATGCGCCGCCGTAAAGCACCTAGCCTTAGGTGTCGCTGGACTTGGGTGCGAGGATGCCTTAATTCACCTGCTGAATTTCGTCTGGCCCAACATCTTTGAGGAGAGCCCTCACGTAATTCAGGCCACATTGGATGCAATCGAGGGTTTGATGGTCGCTCTAGGTCCTAATGTTATCCTGGCGTACACGATTCAGGGCCTGTTCCACCCAGCACGAAAGGTGAGGGAGATTTACTGGCGTATTTACAACATGATTTACATCTACAATGCTGATGCAATGGTGCTTGGATTTCCTGCGATCGAGGACGAGGGGGAGAACACATACGCTCGCACGACTCTACAGCTATTCATTTGAGAGGGTGGTATTAAGTATTTGGTTGGCACTTAGTAAGTAAGGTATGTTTGCATTGCGTCGATTTGTTTAGACATACTCGTACTGGAGTAACATAGGAATTGATTTTATACACACTCTCCAGATACTTAGAAGGTGGGATCTGTTTAGTACAACTCCTTCCCGAAGCACATTCACCTGTACAACAACATCGACCCATCGCAAATATAACAATCCTCTTCTCCTAATTCAGCCCAACACGCTGTTGACACTTCAATTGGCGTCCTTCTTCTCCTCGACACTGGAAAATACCAAGCTACTCCTCCTTACAATTCCACGCATCACATCCGCCTCTGCCACAGCATCCTCAATGTTACCACCAGCGCTCACAATGCCTGCACGTGCAAGCAAGATTTTGGAAATGAGACCAGATGAAGATTTCGCAGTTGACAAGTCGCCTGGGAACTCTTCCCATGTCGTCAAGTTGTATCCTTTCTTCCAACCAAGTTCATCCTTTTCAGTGTCTGATAGATTGGTATCCTTTTTCAGCCACTTATGAACTTCAGCAAGCTTCAGTCTGACAAGTTCTGGATCATAATGATTCTTCAGAGCTTCAGCAAGATCAACAGTCTCATCGAAGAACCGACCTGGGTTACCAGAATTGCTATGATAAAAAATGTCAATGAGGGTGAGTATTTCCTTCAAAAATGATCAATATTGCCCGTAATCAATCTCCCCATTACTTACAACAAATTTTTTTTGTTCTCTTTGAATGTTACCTTCTTATTCCACTTAGTTCCCGACCCCTCCATCATTGAATAGCGATCACGAGCAAATTCGTGCAAGCCATACGCGACTAAGCAATTGTGCATATACAGCATGTGACCGATCATTATTCCATCTGTCGATTCCTCATCGAAGGAGGGAATGTTTAATAAACCCTTCTCGCACCATTCCTTCCCTAGCTTGTCAACTGCAAGTTTTTCCAATCGGCCGACAGCTGCGGTGACCAACTCCTTACTCACCTTTTCCCCTTCCGCATAAATTCTAGCAGCCTCGATCACTTCATCAAGATCGGATGATCGAGCAAATCCAACACTCACAGTGTGCATGCCCTCAATCCTCCACGACCACAACGCAGCGAATGCAATGGGTGACATCTCAGGCCCAATAGCAGCCGCGATCGCCGCCGATGGACGGTATAATTTCCCCCCTTTGTCATTAGGGGAAATGTTGAAAACGCCCATATCAAGCTCAAGTGCCCTCTTCACACATGCTGCATTCCCCTGCCCACCAAGAGTATCTGGTGTCCCAGCGGCATGATAATCACCCACGAAGTGACGGTGCAAATTGACATAGTCAAACTTGTTTGAATTGATCATACGCATAATAGTTTCGGCACTACCGTGGGTGGAAAAACCAACATGCTTAATCTTGCCCTCACGCTTGAGACTTTGTGCAAACTCATATATCCCATCCGTGGCATCACTAAGGACAGTGTCAACCTGTCCATCAGTGGATATGCAGTGGAAAGACATTAAGTCAATATAGCCCAACTTGGCGACATTGCTCCACGAAGCCTCCCATTGCTTCGCAAAGTCGGCAGTTTTCATCCCACCACTGGGAGCGATTTTCGTTTGGAAGATAAAGTCACTCCGTTGTATCTTCCCCTCGTCCATCAACTTAACAAGAGCATTAACAAATTGTACCTCTGAGGAACCATAAAATCGTGCCGTCTCAAAGTGATTCAGTCCAATGTTAAGACAAGAAAGCACGACATCCTCGAGGTTGCGTTGAGACTTGGATTGTACAACCTTTGTTTTATTTGGTTTGATTAATGGGATATGATCCGGGATCCATGTTTCCTGAACACGCATCCCCCCACATGTAATAATTGGCATTTGTAACTCCGTCCTACCGAAACGGACCTTGGGAATCTTAAATTTAGATTCAGTTGTTTCATCGTCCACACGCCAACTGGCTGTTTCAGCCAATCGTTCCGTCAATGCTAGGAGTTCGCCATCTGGAAGATTCTGATCGGCGTACCAGAATTCGAGTTGACGTATAATTTTTAGGAAGGAATCGTCGTGGATTTTTTCGCCGCGACTCTCTAGGATCGAAGCGATCTTCGGTCCAATACGCGAGGTTAGAACGCTTGGAGTGAGTTCATCCTCTTCCTTCTTTTCCCCGAGGAATCTGGAGCTTACTCTTCGCATCATGTTGGAGTTGGAGGGTGATCAGATAGATGATATTCTCAATGTAGAAGAGACGTAAATTAAAACAACACTGCTGGGATGGGGCCGGCCCGCCACAACTTTCAAAGCACAGAAGGTTCGAGGTCGCCAAAACAACGCAACGCATCACCAGAAGTTGTTCACACTAGGATAGATACAACCAATACAATACAACTTAAGAAATTAGGTAAGGCCACGCAACCGACGGTGCAATGGTCGCACCGGAATCTTCCCGTAGCAATAAGAGCAGTAAGGGTGCAATACATATGCTGTTGATAGCACTCCTAACCGGCTCGGCATGTTACGGTTTTGGCAGGATGGATGGATGTAGCTCGCATTGGTTAATGTCTTCATCATCAAATAATGAATTTTATCACAAGGCAGTAGTTGACTATGATGATTCTGACAATACCTCCCCGGAATCGGCACATTCAAAGAATGTTAATAATAATGATAGGAGATCCATCGTAAGGCCATCACTCCCCTACAACTGTGGTGTAATATTCTTCTATCATATCCCTTCAACTGGGGGTGCATCAATAAATGTCTGGTTTAAAAAGTATCAACGACCTAGTTATGGCAATATTTCCTACTATCAGCATTGGCAATTAGAAACACGACGAGATGGTTCCTTCCATCCAGACCCCATTGGTTGTGAGGCAAACTTTTCCAGAGGCATGACTGCGCATATACAAAATCTTGGCCCGAATGAATGGCGAATAGCACACAGTCATCTTGTTAGTACCTACCTAAATGAATCAGAAGATTTACTCTACCAATGGCGACGGGATGTCGAGGCACAGGGATGTCAGATGATAAATACTGTCATGCTGCGTGAACCATTAAATCATGCCATGAGTTTACATAAGATTGTGAAGCAGAAGCAAAGTAATCGTGTAGATTGGGTAGAGTATCTACATTCTCCAACGGGGACAGGATTGTGGTCTACGGTCCTTGATTTCTTCTTATATAATACACATGGCAACCGTACGAAAGATGATTATCCCAATGGTCCTGGAGGAAGGAATCCTTTTAATGTTACAATGAAAGTTAAGGTTTCACGTGCAATGGAGCTACTGCATAGACACTTTGATATTGTTACTATAGGTGATCATGATACATTTATGGGTAAATTACTGAATTGGACTACATTAACAAGGGAAAATACATACAAAAGGACGAATATATTTAAGGGTGAACTTGAGTTTAATAAAAAGGAGGTTGAGAATTTACAAAAGCTGTTACAGAAGAATGGTGATTTTGATTTTATTGATCAAGTTAAGGTTGACTATTATGATTACTTGTCATACCTGACCAACGACTAAGACATAGTTATTAGAATGTGTGTTTAAAATCATCAATATTTTTATGATTCAAAGACTTAAATGTAAACAGAAAAAATTGCACATTCATACTATTATAAGAACTTCATAGCATAGATAGGCGAGCAACAATAATATATTTAGATTGTCAAAGAAATAATGTCTCCACAACAAGTAATTCCATTGTACAATGGAATGAAGTTGATAATCCTCCACCTTGACCAAACGACCCAAACAGTACACAACCCCAGCACCCAAAATCGTACTAAATGCCAATTGCTTTGGATTCTGGATTACTCTTTTTGCTCATTTTCTGAATGCCCAATCTTGTGGATTCTCTAGAGGAATGCATCCATATTGCCATGTGCCTCAGATCGGCTACACTTAGTTTGTGCCATATATTTCAATACCGCCTGGTCGTACTATAGTTCCGGTTGTCGGTTGTAACAAAGTTGGAGAGCTGGTTTAGGACCAGCACGATAAAGTGGACCCATGGGACCATAGAAGTACGGAAGTGTTGTCACAGATTTCAAAATCTCACATGGTATGGTAGAATTCGTTAAACCGTGGAGATTATGTCCCAGTTGCAATCAACAATACCACAACGAGCTTGCGTTCAATACTGCGACTGAGTTTGTGTAGTTTGTCCGACGACAGTATCCAGTCAATACACAAATGCAGGTGTAGGCTCTTCATTTTAAGCTTGGTGAACTTTTGATTCCTTGTTTGAGCGTTTGCAACCCGTGCAAAAGAGGGAAGCTGTAATTACTGCAAATGTACTGATATCCTTGATTGTCGGAAGAAAATTGGTGCCCCTCCGCTGACAATGCGAAACTCCCAATTTGAAGCAGACGCATACAACGTCCAAGGTCAGATTGCTCTCGAAGAGGGAACAGAAGAGAGTACTCCAACTGGAGGTGAACGAAGCAATTGGCGATGCTGATGGTATTGCCACTGTGAAGAGCAACATAGCTACTGCAAAGTCAAAGTACGAAGGTTGGAGCAATACTAGGAGTTGTTAAAGGCATGCCAAGAGATGTACACATTGAATGTCACTGATATGGCGAAGGATACACAATTGAAGCGGGTAAATTCTATGTAAATCTTCAGAAATCCAGGCAGGTGAGAGGAAGGGCTTTTGACAAAGTTGTTAGCCAAAAGCAAGCAAGTCCTCGGTCCTCACCTAAATACCACCAATTATCTAGTTGAGTCAGAAAAAACATTTCAACAAACACAAACACATTCAACTTTCTTGTCGAGAACCAGCCGAAAAACACGTGTTTGTGTACCCACGCAAGCCCCATGAGGATGGAGATAGATGCCGTGGATCTTGCCACACGCACTGACGATGTGATACATGCACTAACGAATGGGGACGGGTACGTCATCATACGTCAATTCCTGCCCCCAGACATTGTCAACTCGGCCCGTTCTATTATAACGACAGCGAATCTCCCACGTCGGATCCTACGTCGACTATTATTCCGTCATGCACCACATCCACCCGTCCGAACTTTTGATCTGTTTACACGATCACCACGCATATTTGGTCATTTCCTTGATGATGCTGCACTTGGAGATATCATTGAATGTATCTGTGGAGAGGGAGCCAAATGTGGTTCATTTCATTCGCATACTATCTTCCCCTCTTACTCCTCTACTGCTGATGAGGATGATGATGCCATATGCCTCGCACAAGGACTGCACATTGACTACCCCTACGGCTCACACGCACCCTTCTTAACCAAGAGTAATCCACCAATTGGTGCACCCAAAACTGTTCAGGTATTATGGATGTTAGATGATTTCACACTGTCAAATGGTAGTACAATAGTTATCCCGGGATCACAAAAATTATGGCATGCTCCAAATGAAAATAACGATAATGACGAGAGTATGCAACATGCCATTAACACACATGTACATATTACAGGACAACGGGGTGATGTTATGATGTATACAGGTCAATTATGGCATGGTGTGCCAAAGAATCATACAACACAATGTCGAACGGCTGTATTAGGTCAATTCTTACCATATTATATGATACCCATGGAGGATCATGCCAATGTTATTAGTCATGCTGTACTACATGCATTGCCTGTACGTGCGGCAACTTTATTGTCAGAACAACTCATACCAAGGAATTTATGGACTTGGTATACATGTCCACCGAGTTCATTACTACAACGTATTGTTACTGTTTGTTTCTCATCGTCGGGATTATGTGCGGCAATCTTAGCCGCCATGAGTAGTAGTGCTATTGTGCTTTGTACTGCTCGTGCACATTATGATAATGGTGGTTCCTCGTCATCGTCAACAACGAGTTCGTCGCAGCTCCTCGTAGCCATTGGATGTGTAACGAGTGGTTATGTCTGGGGAGTCTTTGCGACACTCTCAAAAAGCGACCTGGGCATATGAATAACAAAAATTGTATTAATGTTATGGTAAATACTGTTCATTATTCTCCCACATCCTATTGAACTTTATCGTGAGTTCGGGTGCTACTCTCAGATCGTACAGATCGACCATTACTTGAGCAAATGTCAATTGCGTGAACCGAACATGAACAACATCTCAAACATATCAGTAATCCAATTGGAATTATAACATCGTCCGCGGCAATATTTACTGATGCCGTCCATGTAAACCAACATATGAGGGCAGAACGGACAAGGACAATAGCAATATTGCTAATATTTGTGGATTTCCGAGCAGGTTGATCAGGTTGTTGCCGCCGATATGTAGTCTGAGTCATTGCATCATGAGATCTATAGACTACAATGATGATAAATGATGAAAGCATGACTGTGAGAACGCGGGAGATCATCACAGTATCTTTTCCTGTCATTGTCAAATAGTCATGATAGGAATCTAAACCACGCTGTCCCCAGTGAGTCATTAAGGATAGAGCAAAAACCGATTTACCAAAAGTGAACTTTATCAATGAAAGTAGAAGGACAAATATTTCACTTCGCCTTTGTTCAAGATACACCGATGATCGTGTGGCAAGAATTACCAGACTGGTTAAGTTGTGTAGTACTACTGAAATGAAGCAATACGAGGCAATAGCCGTCATGTTCCATGCAAGGTCGTCAAATCCGAGCATAAATGTATTGATCATGAAGCAAAGTATTACCGAAAGAGGCAATGTAAAAATCGTGAGCGTACGTATTTCCGTTGCAATCAGATGTACAAAAGAAATCCCAAAGGTAGTACATCTTGTTGAAAGACTGTCGTCCACGGAATTTCCAACAAACTCGACGCCAGGTGACATGAATATTATAGACACAAGTGGACACACTCCATATACAATAATAATATATACCAATGTTGCAATTTGTGTAAGTATAAAGATTGATAAAAGTAGTAGATGACATTCATGTCCACGACAAAACTGATGATGATATGGAATCGACAACTGTCGGACATAGGCTATCATAACGAGTAGGGTAGGAATAGATAGTAGGCTGATCGATACATGTACAAAACCATTGATTCTGAACAACCTCTTTGCTTCATCAGTAGAAGAACTTTGACGAACAAATTTCAATCTCGGATGTATTGCATATGTATCCAAAAGAGCAGCGGTAATACATAGCTTCAATAATGTATTGAGATAATATGGTGCAGAAAGTTGAATTGATACAGTTTGCAAATACCCCTTCTCAAGTAGTAGCCTCGCATGTTGTTTCTCAACTTGCTTCTGATAGTTGTAATCGGATTCATTCCATCTTGATTCGTCATTATCTACTCCATCTCTTGTTTGCCGTCTTCTTCTTCGCTGGTCCATCACTTTCGTCACCGCAGCTAATCTTTCAGAGGAAGGTAAACCATTATCAGTCGCGTTTACTAATGTAAATATTATCTCACGGACCGCTGTTAGTAAATCATAACACCAAACAATTGCACGATGATCCATTCCATATGGTTCACTATTTATCGTTGATGAACTACTACCAGCATCGGCACCAGCAATACCATCCATTATATCCGATGCAAGGAAGGTAGTGCTTACAAAACCCGAACCTCTATTTTTGGTATTGTCAACATTAGTTTTATTGACATTGCTCATAGAAGTAGAAAAAGGAATTTGACATGAAGTAGGTGGTATCATTTCATCTCGCAATCCACCTGATATAGAGACCAATGATACATCACTGTCATCATCACCATGATTGTCATAGTCGTTGTCATTAATGAATTTTATAACATCATATAACTCAGCATCGACTGCATATGGAAAGTCTAACCCTAATGGTGAAGCAAGCGAGATAATATTATGAATATATCCACTACTATTATTGGTAGATGATGATGATGATGGTGATACTACAAATTGTGGATATAATCGTAATGCCAATCGTACAATTATTGCACCAATGGAATGTGCCACAATTGTTATACTTCTACTTTGTCCTTCTTGTTGTCCATCATCATTATCATTATTATTAGTATCAAGATGACACCCCAACGCAAGTGTCTGTATAGCAGACGCAAGGAACTTTGCCTGTTTGAATAATATAGATGAATGTAATGCCCCACCTTGTTCATTATAATCAAGACTATATATATCCATAACAAACTCATTCTGCAGTTGTTGTTGTTGATGATGATGATATTCCTCATTGTCCTCTTCTTCTTGTGAAGAAGAAGATTCACTATTGTTGTCAACAAGAAGTTGCTTCTTCTTTCGTAAGGACAAACCATTATTCATACCTATACCAGTTTGTAATGAAGTATATATCTCTTGATTGGTCATTAATTGTGGATGTTGTCCTGTATAACGTGTCCCGTGTGCTCCCAAAGATCGTGATTGTAAGTACGAACCCCAATGTCCTGGTATGTACAGTACTATATGCCCTGTATGGGGGTAGGGTGCTTCGGTGTACTTGGATTTTGTTGCTGTTGTCGTTGACGATGATGTGCTATTATTCTTATCATTACTTTTGCAGCTTGGGAGTAGACACCAATTGTCTGTCAATTCAAGTATCCTACCACCATTGCTTTTGCGATGTTGACGATTACGACCCCGCGTTTGTTGTTGAGACGCATAGTCCTCTTTCATATTTCCTACAATAGGATACAAATGCTCATGTCGTGGATCACGTGCATCCGTGAATTTTAATAATCTATACCTACCATCTTTGTCCGCCTGAGTATAGCGATGAAATGACGATGCACTACTAGTAGTAGATGATGATGATGATGAAACGTCATCGTCATTGTTACCAACAGACTCAATACGTATTGGTAAAAAAATATATTGTGAATAGGTCATACGACAACCTTTGCCATTGTAGAATTCGGGTCCATCAATTAATAAGCCATGTAATAATACATAAATGGATATTATACATGATAGTAGTGCTATCACGATGATGAGAATTTTGACAATGCTGATTGAACAACCGCCGCACATGTCCATTGTGTACACAACACACGCACTCGATAGTATTCATTCCCGCCGTTCTGAGAGGGAGTACGACTAGGCGGGAGCGAGTGGGTTTCTTCACCACTTATTTTTTTTAGTCCCTCAACGGCATTAAAATGGGTGGCGACGATCTCAGCGACGACGACGAATACCTGGTCTACTCACCCTCCGGTGACGGTCATTCTTCGGACGATGGCAATGGAGGCGGAGGAGATTCCAAGAAGAAGCGCAAGGGGGATGGCAATTCATCATTAGCAGCGTCGGACGACGACGACGACGACGAGGTGAAGGTTCATGAGAAGAAGACTGATCGCAAGAAGAGGAATAAGACGGAACTACTCACATCATCATCATCATCAACCCCACAGGATGTGCTACTCCATGCTGGACGTGGGATTGCCATGGACAATGTAGAGGCACAATCAACATTCCTAAATACGTTGTACTCGCATTCGATCAAGCTTGTGAATGGTGCTGCTAGTAGTAATAGCAAGAAGGTAGTAGTAGAAGAAGAGGAAGAAGAAGAAGAGACTGCCTCTACCACCGACATTATAACAACAGCAATAGCAACAGCAACAACAACATACTCCTTCTTACCACATTTATACACTCTACCTAAAGAACTTGACATGTCTACGAAAGTATATAGACATGCTAATTTGAATTCCTTCCTTAAACCATCATCCAGTGGTAACGGAGGAGGACCATTATCATCGAATAAAAAATTGAAGAATTGGAAATATCCATCTTCACCCATGATAATTATTATTACACTATCGGCAAAACGTGCTGTGGAATTGATGAAACAATTATCATCCACGTTGAAATTACCAATACTTAAATTATTTGCTAAACATATGAGTTTGGAAGAGCAAGTGAGATTGCTTTCTCAGGGCTTTGGGAAGAAGAAGAATATTGATAATAAGCAAACGACGAAGAATCTTAGTAGTAGTAGTAGTAGTAGTAGTAGTAAGAAGGGAAGTAAAGGCAGTGGTGGATATTATAGTTTAGCGGTGGGTACACCCGGACGGTTACTTAAACTATTACGTTACGACAATAATTGTACTACCAATACAGACGAAGTATCAAGAGGAGGGGATATAGATAACGCAAGACGTGGTGGTGGTGCATTACAATTACACCATACCGAATTAATTATTATTGATTGTCATACTGATAGTAAGGGATGGAATGTATTAACCCTAAATGATACATCAACTGAATTAATGCAATTTATGAATGAGGGTGTTATAAATCAATTGGAAAAACGTAAGGGTAAATTAAAGTTGGCCTTGTTTTGAAATTAAGAAGAAGCATGAGTGATGATTTTTGGAGTTGGGTATATTTGTATGAGAGTATTAAAGGTTAAACATGTTTTTTAGTTATTGATCATATAATATATTGCATTTTAAAAACGCCATATCATACAACGATCCATCATCAATGCATCAGCAATACCATAACCACAATAAGTCAGTGATGGGGCAAGCAGTGAAAAGATTGCAATGATTTCTTCATGTCGTTTGCGATAATTTCCTGGAACTTCCAAAACTAGAATTGCTCCAGGAAAAGGAGACTTTGACAATTGCAATGTATTACAGACACTTGCCACCCAACGATATGCATCTAAACCCAATTCACCACCAGTGGACGCTTCGGATGGGTCATGTCTCATATTATTCATTACGGCAACCTTGTCGGGAAGATAGGGTGGATTGCATATCACAACTCCCACTTTCTGATGACATACAGAAGGTAATGGTAATGTCTCACATGAGTAATCACATAGTTTAAACTCAACACGGCTTGTTAAGTCAAGCTTACATGCATTCTCTATTGCACAATCCAAAGCAGGCTGTGAGATATCTACTCCAAGACCATACCAGCTTACCGGTAGTCGTTGCATTAATGCTAGTAGTAAACAACCCGATCCTGTACCAAGATCGAGAACAATCAAATTATTCTCGGAATTTATCATCGTCTTCTGATTATTATCATCCCTCTTCATTGTTGAGATTACAGTCTCAACAAGACAGATTGAACTTGCTCGTGGCTCAAACACTCCTTTGCCAGATTGATAAATTACATTATCAAACATTTTGCATCCACTATGATGTGACACTGGCAATCGGTCCTGCGCCGCTTTCGCAGCTAATAGAGAATGTACCCCCAACGTTAGTAGTTCTACTTCACGGTCATTTGTTTTTATGTGCCAGGACTTTTCTTCCTCTTTCCCAATAGATAATAGACGATCAATCTTGTCTAATATACATATCCTCTTCTCTGTCTCTAAGCCTGGGAATGATACCCCACATGTAACCAAGCATGTGCCACTACAACTACCAAGTTTGATACAATTGGCACCACGTCCAACAATAGGATAATTAAGTTTTCGGAATGCACATTTTAATTTCGCTGTTGAATTTAATGGTGACCAATTAATCTTTAATAGTGTTATCCAACCTGAGTTACTATTGTTCGATCTATAATTTGCTACAATGGTAACATGTTTTACATATTCCATACTATTCAACGCATTGCGGAGTAGAAGAGTAATATTATTCTGAGGTTGTGAATCGGTGTTGTTATTGGTGTTTTGAGGTTGTGAATCGGTGTTGTTATTGGTGTTTTGGTTGTCAACAATATTGCCATGAACAAGTATATAAGTTATTTTATGTAATAATCCCATACGTCGATATTCTTCCATTTGTAATGTAGCACAATCATTCTTCGTAACAATTACAATTTCATATGAATTAGTATTAATAATTTGTGGTAGGAATACATTAAATGTGTGATTTATATATTGTTTTATATCAATGCTAACTTTATTACCACATATACTTCCAGGCTTACCAAGGATGATATAGTCGTCATTCTCGGTTAGTAATTCATATCGCTCCATAATACATCAAAGACGGCAAACTTGTGGTACGAGTTTTAGGGCTATTTTTGCGCGTGACATCCTCTTGTACTATTCCTACGTACAGTCCTACGAGGCCCTCGCGCAGAAATTATTTTGGTTTTCGCCGTGCGACCATGG
>Ga0247834_1002070_pt1 | contig 31587 bp, 44 predicted proteins | sample LaCruzMarch2015__8_FD_187118 | JGI IMG/M metagenome (GOLD analysis project Ga0247834, IMG submission 187118) | Freshwater microbial communities from meromictic Lake La Cruz, Castile-La Mancha, Spain - LaCruzMarch2015_12m | ecosystem: Environmental > Aquatic > Freshwater > Lake | place: Spain... | reverse complement strand
AGTTAGTGGAAAAGCTTAAAACCTCATATATTATTAAACGCGTTATGAAAAACACAAACATCACGACAATGAACCTCGAACAGATTGCTGACTTCTACATTCCGGCCAATGCGCCTAAGAATGTTAAGTCCTGCATCGTCGAGAACTACCTCGATACAACACGTTACGAGTTTCTCGGTTTCGTTGATCGCTCGAACACTGCTGTTCTTCGCCAACGCTTTCACAGCGTTCGTGATAACAATGGTCGTTTCGCTAAGATCCGCGCTACCCGTAGTGCTCGCTAAGTTGTTGTAGCGTTACACGAACCCGGCTTTGAGCTTGACTTGAAGCCGGGTTCCTTTTATACTAACAGTATGAAAAAATTAGAAAAAACGTTTGTTAAAAAGGGATTCAAATATACTCAGGTTGAACGTAAGGGAGAGTTTGCCATTTACAAACAGGAAAACGCCAAACTAAAAGACTCGAAAGCTAACTACGAAGTGGTGCAAATTAAGTCTCACAACGGCTATGAGATTGGCGGTTCAAAAATTGCTGCTGCAGAAGTCTACCCTGGCTCTACTCAGTGGGGCATTCTCGGATGGACCCATCTTGATCTCCCATCTGCTGAAAAAAGATTTAAAAAACTTATTCGAGGATCGAACTAACTAAGTCTTCAAAAGACTCTTTTTTAAGAAACTTTTTAATTTCTTTTTTAGGCATTTCTTTAGCTACTTTCTTAGCTGCACCTTTAACGCCTTTTTGACCTTCTTTGGCACCCATTACAGCTCCAAAAAATTTACGCTGTTTTTCTGACTTTGCTGGCATATTATGATTAATTAAGCAATATATTACTAATGGTTGCAAAAAAACAAAAACGTCAAAAACGGGTTGATCTGGTTTGTATACTAACCGGAGAAGTAATACCTAAGCAGCCAAGAGCTCGGGTTGAGAAACAAGCTAAGAAGCTTAAATTTGATGATGTTGAAGATTACATCAATTATTTTATAAGCAGGGACGCTCGTAAGTTGTTATCGAAAGGAAATACAGAATTAGAAATTCGTAAGCAGTTTAATTGTAAAGAAACAAAACCGATTCCTTTCCCTATACTGAAGTGTTACGTTAAGAAATTTAAATCAAAGGACGCTGTAGATAGAAAGCGACAAAAGAAGGTAGCAGAAGAGTATAAACAAAAGCCTATTGTAATGCAATGGAAGGGTTCTGAGCCTATTAGTATGGTTAAGAACAAAGAGATGTGTGAACAAGTAACTCAGTTTGCTTGTTGGAGACCGGACATATATCTTGATTTAGGATGTGAGGCCTGTATACTGAAAGACAATTGCGCTTGTCCTATTAAAAATCTCAAGCGAAAACCTCATGATAGAAGAGTTAAAAAAGCTAAAAGTATTTGATCGAATCACCTATTTCGATAAAGACCATACATATAAAATAGATGGTCAGCCTAGCGCAAGAGTTTCAGTAACAGGTCTTGTTGGATCTGTTAAAGAAAAGTTTGACGAAAACAAATGGTCAGCAATTAAGGCTAAGGAGCATGGTATTACTCCAGAAGAGATGAGACTTGTCTGGAAGAAGAATAATCAAATGGCTACCTATCAAGGTTCTACTCTTCATAACTACATTGACAACTACTATCAGAATAAAATTATTCCTTACAACCGTAATTTAGCTGAAGCTATTTTAGGACAAACTTTGCATGAAATGATGCAAAAAAATCTTGTAGTTCTTGTTAAGCAGTTTAACAATTTTTATAATGCTACAAAAGATTATATTCTACCTATTAAGAATGAATTTGTGGTTGGGGATCTAACAAATACAAAAGTGTGCGGTATGCTAGATATGCTCGCATACAATACACAAACAGAAACATTTGAAATTTACGACTTTAAAACTAATAAACGTTTTAGTTTAGAGTCAGAATACGAAAAAAAGCTTCTACCCCCTGTAGAACATCTTGACGAATGCGAATTTAGTTCTTATAGCTTACAGCTATCTTTATACAAAATATTCATAGAAAAGTATACAGATATTAAGATCGGGGATATCAAAGTTATTTGGTTCTCTGTTAATAACGAAGATTATAAAATAGTGCCTTTAAAGTTTATGCCTGATGAGTGTGCAGCAATTATGGAAAAACACTTAATTGAGCACCTAGCTCTATAGTAAGCGACTAAACAAAAGATATACTGCTAAAGTCACAAGAAACACCACCGGGGTATACAAAACTGTTAAAAATAAACAGGCTCCTAAAATACTCAGCCATAAAGCCAAACATAGAGGGCAAGTAATTAGTTCTATTAAAAACATACAAGCATTACAATTAAAAAGTAGGTTACGTTTAACATAGAGATATTGTGGAAAAGTTAAACCATCTGTATTGGTATCATAACCAGCTAGCAGTTTTTTTAAACCTAATACCTTACAGTACGCTGGAAAAGCACCAGAATTAAACCAAACTATCATAATAGTTACTAATAAAGCTATTACTTTGAGAAAAACTATTAAATCTACCATAAATATACTTATAAAGATATATGAAATTTGATACCCTTTATAGAAACGTATTTATCACTGAACAAGATGAGATGCCCGTTCCTACCGATGAACCAGTAACAGACGATATGACCGGGGAAGAGCCAGCTCCGGAGCCAGCTACTGACGGTGTACCAATGCCTGATAATTTTGATGTGGATCCTGCACCTGTAGCCTCACCAGCTGGAGATGCCGGAACTGTTAAAAATCATGTTATGAAACTCGATCAGTTTGCTGATGAATTAAATGGTATTGATACCGGTTCTCTTCAGCAAATGGTAACAGACCTTGATAAACAAGGTTCATTATTTCAAGGAATATCGAGAGAAACATCTTCAAAGATTATCAAACTTGCAGAACAAGCTAGAGAGTTATCAGAAATCTTTAAAGGTTTTATTATTAATTCAGCTAAACGTCAAAGAGATATTGCTGCCGGCCAGGGTTAATATATAATATAGAGGTGGAAGGACTACCTCAAGATTATGTCATACAGGCTCTCTACTCTCACTGTAAGAGACCGGTTTATAAGAAGTATCAGAGAGTATATAACGCTGAGTGCTGTGTATGCGGGGAAGGTCATTCTGCCGGTCGTAAGCGTCGTTTATTTTATTTTCCAGACGATCGGTATTTTTATTGTTTTAATTGCAGTAGGTCTTGGTCTGAGCTTAATTGGATTCATGAGATTTCTAAAAAACCTGTTTATGAAATCTTAAAAGAAACTAAAACGTTTCATAGCAGTAAAGAGATTCAGACTAAAATAGCTAAACAAAACGAAGTCGTAAAAGCTGTTGATATACCTGCGCTTCCTGACGATGCAATTGATATATTTGATAGTAATCAAGTAGTCTTTCATAAAGAAGAAAAGCTCGTTAAGAGTTCTGTTGAGTATGCTCAAAAAAGAAGGCTGTTTACTGCTGTAAATAGACCAAAGTCTCTTTACGTTTCTTTAAAGGATAAAGTACACAAGAATAGACTTATTATACCCTTTTATGGGGAGACAGGTAAAGTGGAGTCCTACCAGTCCCGGAGTCTAGATGGAGATGTATATCCAAAATATCTAACAAAGTACGGAGAGAAGAGTCTTTACGGTGAAAACAATATAGATAATGATATTCCTTATATCTTTATCTTCGAAGGACCTATTGATGCTATGTTTGTTAAGAACGCTGTAGCTGTTGGAGGCTCTTCAATGACTGATAAACAGGAATCTTTTATTAAGAAGTGTGTTGATAAAGAAATAATTTACGTCTACGACAATGATAAGAACAATAAAGAGATGTCTAAAAAGATTAAGAATCTTATTAAACAAAATAAAAAACTCTTTGTATGGCCTAAAGAGTTTAAGAAGTTTAAAGATGTAAACGAAATTTGCTGTAACTTACATTTAGATGAATTACCCTACAAGTTCATTGTACAGAACTCTTATTCAGGGGTAGAGGCTTTAATGAAACAAAAGACTACTTGAGATTACTAACACAGAAGTTGACAGCTTTTAAAAACTTATCTTTGTAATTGCGAATAGGTCTAACTTCAGTTTCTGCCTCTTCAATCATTTGAAGTCTAGCAAATTCTTCTTGTAAAGACTTGAGAAATTTTTCTGAAAACTGAATTTGTTTTGGATAACGAACCCTTGTAACAAACTTCATAGTTCTTGGAAAGAAACTTTCGCAAACCTGGTCGAATTTACTCATATTAATTATAAAGCTTAGCTCCAGCTGCTGCAGTTATAGCACTGGCTGTTTGTCCTGCAAATTGAGACCTTTGTTTAAACCCTGGTGTTGAGCGTGTAAAAAAAGCTACCCCTTTAATGGCATCATATAATTCTTTTGCAGGTTTTACACCTGAACGAGCATCTTCATCAATTTTACCAAGGTTATAAATCACACCTGGGAAATATCTACCTGCACCTTTTTCAACAAAATTTTGATAATCTACAAATTTTTGAGAACCTACCATTTTAAGCATATCTTCTATTTCTTTAGCGTTTTTAGGGTCTAATGTTGATGTATTTTGTTGCTGTTGTTGAGTTTGATTGGTATTTTGTTGTTGTTGTTGTTGAGTTTGCTGTTGATTATTAAGTGTAAGGGAAGATGGTGTACTAGTTCCGCCCTGCATTGCAAGATTACCTGCAGATGTAAGAGGGGCTTCCTGTAAAATAGATCCTATAAAAGTATCAAATAAATTTAAACTTGCATTAACTGTTTGTTGATTTTCTTGACTTTGTCCAGAAAGAACTTTATTTAACAAATACTTGTAGTACTCCCCGGTTAAAATAGCAATAGTCATTAATTTATTTGATGTTAAATCGTCGACTGCAGATTGAAAATCTCCTGAAATTTTCTTTTGCCACCCACCATACAAGCCTGCTAACAAATTACCGGGGGTACTTGATACAAAGCTTTTATAACTATAAAAAAGCGGTTGTATTAATGTTCTACTAAAAGGTCTTTTTAATCCTTTTAAATGGGAAATACGGTTTACTACACTAGTTCTTTTTGCAACAATTTTTTCAACAGCAACCAACACGCTATCTTTATGTAATTCTGCTATGGCAGTTTTGCTTAATAGATCAACTTGATTGTCTAAAACCCCTTTTGCTTTACCAAGAGCTGCGTTAATTGGCACATAAGATTCTTCATTTGCATCTTGGGTTTTTTTGATTTGATCTATTACTTGTTTAAAGTGTTGAGCTGCAAGTGTAGGATCTGCTATTAAATTTTGCTTTATTGTTTCAAAGTCTGCTTTTGGGTTGCTTGTGCGAATTTGTGCTAAATATAGTAAGAAACCATCAAAAATAGGTATAAAGGTATACCCTCCAGCAGTTTCAAGAGTTTTACCTGCAAAATAACCAGGGGCACACACTGACTGCAAAAAAGATTCAGCTGCTGAAGGATCTATATTACTTTTAAATTTAGTATTATAAGCAGCAATAAGATTATCAAATTCACTATTGGGGTTACTGTATAGAGTCTTTAATAAAGACTGGTTGTTACTACCAGTCTGTTGCTGAGATGATGCATTAGGATTATTAGGGCTAGGGGTACCTTGCTGTGTAGCCCCTGGTTGTTGTTCTAATAAAACATTAGATACTATACCTGTAAAATCAAACATAAATTCGTATTATTATTTATACGAATTTACATATTGGCTAACAGAGATCCATCATTTTCATCAAAGAACTTACCAGAAGGCTTAATATACATAGGTATTTGTTCAATACGTAGATCAGGAGGTCCTTCAAGAGTTATAACTGCAGGACAGTCTTCTTTAGGAAAGAAAATTCCCTGACTCTTCTCCTGTGTACCTACTACAGCTCTGAATAAGTTATCAATTTCTTCTCGGTATACCGGGTCAAGATCTCTACCTTTTTTAGGTACAATCTTAATTTCCTCTCTTAAAGGTAGATAAAAGATAATATCAAATACCCGAACAGCCTCAAAAGCTATACGCTTTGTATCCATAATAAATTCATCGGACACTTTACCTTTTTCATTTAACCAAAGGGAATAAACAATATTATCTATAACACAGCGATCAAAAACTAAAAAATCACCATCTTTTGCAATAGCGTTTTGAGTATCATCAATAATAGCGTTTAAAATAGCTTTTTGAGACTCTGCAGTACCCTCCTGATTATTAGTGATTTTGCCTGTTTTTATTAAGTTTCTATATGAAGACTTAACCTCCTTGTACATAGGCCATCTTTTAATAAATTCTTTAATTAGTGTACTCTTTCCGTTACACTGTGTACCCATGAATGCAATTTTCATATAAATAACTTATTAAACCCGCAGTGCTTTATCCCACAAAATTAATTGTAAACGAGGTGAAAAATTAAAACCACACTCTTTACAAAGTTCTGCTACATAAGCAGCATTTTCAATATGTTCTTTTCTAGAACCGGCACAAACCATAAGCCAAATAAGATGCTTAGGCACTTTTACTTTATCAGAAGTAATATACTTTCTAAAAAGTTCTTCAACATCTTTTTCACCTGTAACAACAAATTTAAAGCATGAATTTTGTTTTATATGCCAGTTTAGAACTTCTGGAACATAAGTTTTTTCTTCAGGGTCTCCGTTACTAGACATCTTTGGAGATGTTGTAAATGTAGCTTTATACTTTTTGACCCAAATTTCTTCGAACATTAAAGTAGCATTAGTTTCAAAATCTATACGAGGTAAAAAACCATACTTTTCAATAAATGCATCAATAAATTTAATAAGAGGTTTTTGTCTTAAGCTTGGCTCACCACCAGTCAATTTCCAAACATCCCCTCTATTTAATTTTTCTATAAAGCCGTTTTCTTCATAGAAATTAAACACATCTTCAAAAGTCCATTTATTCTTTTTTGACCAGGAGACAAATGAGTCACATCCCCAAGGCGAGTCAGGAGAAGCCCACCCCTTACAGGTTAAGTTACAGCCAAACAAACGCAAAAATATGCTCGGTGTACCGATTAATCTACCCTCTCCCTCAATAGTGCTAAAGCCGGGACCGTCATCTGAAATTAAAAGATAATCATTTTCACTCATACCTATAAAGTATAGTATAAACTTATTTTTAATCAATATTTAATTTAAAAACCTTAGCATGTTAAATAAATATTAATATGACATATATAGGTTTTGTTTATATTTGGTATGATAAATTAAGAAAACTGTATTACATTGGCTCTCATAAGGGGAATGTAAATGATAGATATATTTGTTCGTCATCAAGAATGTTAAAAGCATACAAAAAACGACCTCAAGATTTTAAAAGACGAATTATAAAGTTTACAAACAACCTAATTAAAGAAGAACAAAAGTATTTAGATATGATTAAAAACGAAGAATTGTTATACGGTAAAAAACCGAAATATTATAATGTAAAAAGATTTGCAGCAGGAGGAGACACATTAGCAAACTTACCAAACAAAACGTCTCTTATAAAGAAACGTTACGGTAAAAAACACAGTGATGCCATAAAAAAATCTATTAAAAATAGAACTACTGAACAAAAACAACTACATCAAGAAAGACGGAAAGCATCTCTTAAGAAGACTTTTAATAATTTAGATTATAAAAATTATCAAGATCATACTTTTAAGGTTTATAAAAATAATGAATTACTAGGTTTATTTCGCAATAAAACCCATTTTAGTAATACTTACAAAATAGATCGAAGTTGTGTATATAAGTTTTTGCAAAATAAAACATGGACTGTTAAACAACGACGCAAACATCCTTTTGTGCCAGGAGATGTTTTAAAATTTGTTTATGTTTAAGCACCAATAATAAATTTAAAAAGTAATGAACAGATTACAATAGCAACCCACCCAATAGGATTAAACAATAATAGATAAAGTAAGGCAAAAATCAAGACAGACACTAAAGATAAAAATTCCCAAAAACCTATCTTACGGTCTTTAGGCCATACTTGTTCAAATTTAGCTGTAATTACTTCAAGATCTTTTTTCATATATTGCACTATTTAGTTCATGTTCCCACACTTCAACTCTATTAAGCCAGCAACGACCTACAGACATGCTTCTTATCATAGGATCTACAGTTTTAAAGCACCATTCAGCCGTCTTTTCAATACCTACCCCATCCATAATACGAAGCTGACATCCCCCATTATCTGCTAATTGAACAAAACTAGGTAGTAATGGGTCATCTTGAGCAATACAAAGCGTGTGATCAAATTGATCTTGTAATACCTTTTTAACCTCTTTTAATCCTCCAAAATTAATAACCCAATTCTTATCATCTAGTCCCTGACAACCAAACCAGAATTTAGCCTTAAGCTGATAGCCATGTACATATTTACAATGAGTACCTTCTGCTCGCCATTGCCTGAATGCACAAGAGCCAAGTTCTATAATCTTTGTTGACTGAAATCTAACCATTTTAAGCTTGCTGTAAAGGTACTATATTTAAATTATCTCTAAAAAAGTTAAATACGTCTTGAGACCATTTATCTTCGTAATTTTCTTCTTCGTAAAATACAATATGATCTAGTTTAGTAGAGCCATTTAATTGCTGTTTAAGTTTCTTAGATAGAGTAACCATTTTATTAATATCTCTTTCAGACCAATTTGCTCCAACATTAATGGAGGATGCAAATAATAAAGCTTCAAGCAATGTATTAGCTTCCTCCTGTTTAAGATCTAAGGTTACGGTACTACTAGTTTTCATATAGAGGTATTATACTACCTCTGGAACTTATTTCAACTTTTTATTAAACAAGTTATAAATACCGTCATCAAATTTTCCGTAAAGGTCTACAATAATTTGTTTTCTTTCTGGCTCTGAAACATGCTTGTACATATCTCTAATTTGTGTGGCCCCAGTTACCGTTTTACCGAGTATTTTAAAAGGGAATGTTTTACCAACTTTGACATATCCTTTCTCCCCCATAGGTAAAAGTTCATTCACATTTTCTAACTTTTGTAAATAGGGCATTGTTCCATCTTTTTTTGGCTTATAGGAAAAACGATCAGCGTCTTTTTGAGAGACAACATATATAAGATGGTCTTTTTGTTCATTGTACTTCGAGGAAATCTCTTTGGCTACGTAGGTATTGACTACTTGTACTATTTTATCTCCAGGAACACCTGCTTTTTCCAACAAAAATTTACGTTCTTGAAAATTAAAAGGAGAATCCTCTTTAACAACATTTGATGTAGCCACCCATACATCTGCCTCTGGATACTCCTGCACGAGGGCATTATAAGCCATAGCGTGACCTTTATGGGCAGGCTGAAAGCGACCTGAGTAAATAATTACAAGTTTACCGTCTCTAGTTTGTTCTGTAAAAAAATTGCTAAATGATCTCATACATCAAATTTGGATTTCATAAACTCAGGGTTATTAGCTTTAAAAGTTATATCCCCCGCCTTAATAACATAACCTTCTATATCTCCCAAAATACCTTCTGTTTTAACAAGATTAGAAACAATCTTATTATACATTTCTTTTTGTATAGGTAATCTTAGAGCTGCAAGTTGTTGCTCAAGCTCTTTACGTTTTGCTATTGCTTCTCTCTTTCTATTACCTTTAAGTTGCTCTATTTGCTCTGGTAACTTCGAAGATTCAATTTTATTAATAGACACTTCCGCATCTCTTACTTCTTTAGAGAGATCTATAGATGTAAACATCTCAACATTAGGGAGTATAAATTTAACTTCATCATTACTCAATTTGAGCATTTTTGATTTTATTTCGTTAGCATCTATCTCTTGACAATTAATATTTAAAATAACAAAAGTCGACCAAGTGCCGAGCTTACTTGTCTTGTAACCAGATACTACAAAAGAAACCATACCTGGTCTTTCATTAATTTTAGTAGCGTTTGGAGAGTACAACCACTCAAGCTGTATTGTGCACGGCGAGTTGCCTATGATAGGTTTAATCATACTTTTTATACGATCAAAACTACTCATAAATGCTTGCTGAGCGGGTGGAAATTTAACAGCAGTTAAAAATTCTCGAGGTTCATATACCTTACCAGAATAGCTAGATTGAACATAAAATTTACCTTGCTCATCATTACCAACCTTTAAGGCCATACCGTCAACTTTTTCAGATACAGTTGAATTAGTAGGATCAATTTTACCACCGTTTTGCTTAAGATATTTTATAAACTTCTTAAATGTTAAAAAATCCATTGAATATAATTCTGGTTTATTCAATGAGTATAGATGAGATATACCAACTCTATCCCCCTCTTTAGCTTCATCTATAGTGTATTTAAAATATTTTTTAAATGAAATCATAAAATATTAATTCCTATTGTTTTTTCTGCTTCTTGCACCATTGCTTTTATTTCTTCTTCAGAATAATGCTTTCTTAAATAACTAATAATAGAAGGAAGGTTAAATAGGTCTTTTTGAGTAGCATCTTCTCCTAGAATTTTTTTTGCCATCTCATCTGGTTTTCTAGTAATAATTTGTTTTGTTTCCCTATCTGCAAGCCCCTTCATTGATAAAGAGTAACCTTTAGTTTTAGCTATAGATGCCAGAGTTATATTTCTATGAGCACCCCTATATGGAGGTGTTTCATTATTGGCATAATAAAATTTTAAGTAACCAGGATCATCATGGTACATGAAATCTATTTGAACAAAATCCCCAGTCTCTTCGCCATTAGCCGTATATATCGGAGATTTGTAGGCAACCTCAATACCTGTTTTTTTAAGATGGGATGGATCAACACCTTTAGATATGAGATGTTTAATAAATTCGTCTTTGTTTGTTTTATTGCTATCCACAACTACATCTAAATCTCCTGATGTTTCTGTCTTCCCGGTTGATCCGAGTGTATTATCAAGTAATGATAAACCAGTAAGTTCTTGAGCTTTTTTGAGCGTGGGCATAACCTCAGACTTATTAATCCGGCGACTTGAAAATATATTCCCCCCTTCCGATAAGAGAGTAGATGTTTTAAAAAAGTCACTAAATGACAGCTCGTACATATTAGATATTTATCTATTTTAAATGTAAAAGCTTAACTATTTAAGTGTTAAGAGATAGCGTAGTTTATTAATAACAGCTAATATTTCATCTCTAATATTGAGACAATCGGTATCTTTTACAGGGTCATGCATCTCATTGAATGGACCAGATAGGTAATCATTCAATTGAATTAAAATATCCTCAAGATCTATTTCATCTTGATTAACTAAACCTAAATCGATAGGGGTTTCAAAGGTTAATCTTCCGTATTTGCCTTGATGAACTTCTACTAAACTATCAATCAATTCATCAAGGCTTTCGTATGCTTTACCTAAAGCTTTGTGAGCAGCATAAGAAAGAGTCTGCCAGTGCAGTATTCTTAACTGGTTCTGTATTTTAATTAAATTGACAATTACTTTGTCCATTAGACAGCTGGCTGTTGATTTGGAGCAGGTTGTTGGCTGGGTTTAGCAGCTTGTAATGCTTGCATTTTTTGTAGAGCTATTTGAACCTGTTGTTCTGTTTTAGCAGCAATTAGCTCTTGTACAATCTTTGGATCAATAGGAGGCTGCTGGGCAGCTGCTGCACTAGGTGCAGGTTTTGGTTGAGGCTGTCCAGGTGTAACAGGCAGCATTTCTTCTATTCTTTTAAAAACGGCATCAAATTTACTCATATGTATTATTTAATCGGGAACTATATATTTCTAGAATCTAATTGGCGAAGTCCCAATCTTCCATACATGCAATTAATCTTTTGCTTCGGGTAAATCCACTGATCCTAAAGAAAAAGTTTTAGATTTTTTATTTTTCTTTTGAAAATTGTAGAGGGCATTTCTATTCAGAAACTTTTCTAACTTAGAGCTCACCAGACGATTTACATTAAGAACTCGAGTTAGAGCCATTTCTGCATCTGCAGAATCAAATGAACTGACCTTGACCCAGGGAACAGGTAATACCTTCAAAATCGTTTGAAAGTGTTTATCCGTAAAACCTACATTTTTAGGTAAGGGATATATAACAAACGCTTTAGGGTACTTTGAATCACATTTTTTGTATCCGTAACAGAGCTTTTCTAAGCAATAATGATAAAAGAATTTTTGTATATCTTTATTTTTAAAGCTGTAAGGGATCTTATATTTTTTACAAAAAGCATAAGATTCTTTAAGAGCATCGATAAAGTAAGGGTAATAATCAATCCCACACACTCTTGATTTAGGATATTCTATAAAATGCATTATTATAATAATGCTTGAACCTGCTCGATACTCAAGCCTTCTTTTAGAGCCTCTTCTGCTGTTTCGTAAAGCTCAGCAATAATATTATTAATCTTTTCTTCGTAACGTAAGACTGTTTTATGATTTTCTTTATTGTAGTTCAGTTTGGAGGCTGATTCAAGAATAGCGGTTTGATTTATGAGATCTAGTTTAGAACCTAAATATTTTTTAACTTTGAGAATAGTTTTTGTTTCTGGTGAGTAAGCAGCTTGTTCTTGTTCAGTCACAGGCTCTTTAATCTTATCACCGTTACTGTTTATTATACCTAATTTATAAGCTTCAAACTCTTTGTAGTCTTTGTTAAGTGTAGAGAGTAGAAACTTGTTTTTCATAGATTCATTGAACATCTTATTGTAGTCAATACCATGAAGATGGATATCTGAAAATGGATTTAACTTACAGCCTTTACCATAAGAAGTAGAGCCGCAATAGGAGCACCTTTTAGGGTCTTGAGGATGAAAGTGAACACCCTTGGGCGCAAATCTACACCCCTTACCATAAGAGGTTGAATTACAGTATAGACACCTCGAAACAGGCTTAAACACAGATACTTTTTCACTAACTGGAGTCATTGTGTATTATTTAAGGAGACTCTTAGGAGGAGTCCCGATACGCACATTAATAATTCCGTTGTAATAGTCATTCCTGCGGAGCACATCTCGAGCTATCTGTTCTTTAATCTCTTCATACCCGAGCTCCCATTTTGATCCGCATATTTTAAGAATACGAAACTCGAAGCTATCTTTACCGTATTTTTGAATATCTTCGTTTAGTTCGCTCGAAGAAGATGTGTAGGTTTTCCAATCTGATTCTTTATGATCAATCCTATTGCGGGTCTTACCCTTAAGTGGTTTGCGTCTTATCTTACGCACACACTGTTTTTTACCAATATATTTTTTGCCGTTAACTTTGTTAGTTATTTCATAAATGAAACCAAACATGTTTTCAAAAATGTAAACATCTTCATTTAACAACCAATGACCAGTATCCATTATTAACTTTTACGCTTCTTTTTACGCTTCTTTCTGCGCTTAATTAAGCCTCCACGAGTAACAATACCACCGTATAGACTCTTAGGTACCCGGGCATCCCCAGGGGCGTAATTATCTCCAGAAAACTGAGTAGCTGTTGCTTGCACACCGGGACCGAATGCTGAACCGGCACCACCAGCCATATTCTCTTCTTTTAAAACATCTAATATTATTTTTTCTAAGCTAATCATTTGTTTACCTTTATACACTTATTTACTCTAGTACCATCTTTAAGTTTAGTACCAGATTTGCGATAACCTTTCCAACATTTTGGATCTAATCTACGTTTTTCTTCTTTTTCTAAAAGATACTGCTTAAAGGTTTGCATATAGATTATTTAAGTTGTTTACTCTCTAAAAGTTACTATTATATTAGGTAATAGTTATGGAAGAACAAGAACAAACACCAATTTTATTAATAGCAAAATATAGTGAAGAGATCAAACAATATGTATCTGTTAATGAGTTTAACATGAAACAGATCCAAATGGATTTGCCAGCTACGCGTCACTACTGGGTTGGTCGTCTTATGTACCACAAACAAGAAATTTTAAAATTAAAAAGACTTAGAAAAGAAGCTCAGAAAAAAATTGCTGATAAACTTGAGCATGAATCCCCTGTTGGTCTTAACCCTAAAACTTTAGAACAAGCTCAACAACATCACCCTTTAGTGGGTAAGATCGACAGTCAAATTGCTGAACATGAACTTGTTGTTGAGTATCTAGGAAAGATTGAAGCTAACTTTAGATCTATCTCGTTCGATATTAAAAACCTTATTGAGATAGTTAAGCTTGAAACTACATAATGGTACAAATAACTCTTGATTACGACTCTACTCGAAAGAAAGGTATAATAGTCTCAGATTACTTACCGAATATTAGAGAGCATTTTTCGGTTGAAGACAAACAGCAAGTCTTTAAGCGCCGTTACGCTATAGGTTATAGACCTCAGACCAGACTTTATGCTATAACCCCTCAAGGTAGGTTTGAGCCTCGTTTGATATTTTCTATTTTAGAATTTTTACAAAACCAAGATATTCAATTCAATATTGAATTAACAGACAAGTTTAAAGATATAATTTTTATACCTGAATTAAAAGAGAATTTAACAAAACTAAATCTTGATCTTAGAGATTATCAAGAAGAGTCGGTTAAGTTAGCTTTAAAAAACAAATCAGGGGTTATTATTTTACCTACCTCAGCAGGTAAAACTCTTGTTATTGCTACTTTAGTTAAATCTATCCAGGATCAACACGACTTTAAGGCTCTAATACTTGTTCCTGATATACAGCTTGTTGCGCAAACGTACTCTGACTTTATTGACTACGGAATACCGGAATCCGAAATTACTAAGTGGACTGGCTCTACAGAACCAGATAAGAATGCTAAGATAGTAATCTCAAATGCACAAATTTTACTCTCTGAAAAACAAGATCTATCTTTACTAAAAGATATTAAATTGCTTGTTATTGACGAGGTACACAAACTAAAATATGGAAACAAAATTAACAAAGTTGTTGAGCAAATTCCTGCACTTTTTCGCTACGGATTTACAGGAACTCTGCCAGACTATAAAATCGACCAATGGAACATTTTCGGGAAGATAGGTAGAGTTATCTATTTTAAAGAATCAATAGATTTGAGAGATCAAAATTATATTTCTCAAGTTCATGTAGCTGCTTTAAAATTAACCTATAAAAACATCCCTCAATTTACTACACCATCTATGCATAATCCAACTGCAGGTTATGAAGAGGAGATAACCTGGTTACAAACTAACCCGTATAGAAACGCAATCATTATAAAATTAGTTAATAAGTCAGATAAAAATACTCTTATTATGGTAGATAGAATTGCTCATGGGGAAGAGTTATTAAGGGTATTACGGGAAAGTACCAATAAGCAAGTACACTTTGTACATGGTGCTATTGAAATTGAAGAACGAGAAATGATTCGTAAGCTTATGGAAGAACACGATAATGTAGCTTGTATTGCTATCTCTAAGATATTCTCTACAGGTATTAATATTAAGAACCTTCATAATATTATTTTTGCTGCTATTGGCAAAGCACGTATTAAAATTATTCAGTCTATTGGCAGAAGTTTAAGAAAACATTCCAGTAAGAAATTAGCTACAATTTTTGATATTTGGGATAACCTTCGTTACGGTAACAAACATATGGTAGAAAGATTAGCTCTATACGATAGAGAACAAATACCTTATTCTGTCACTGAATTAACAGAGAGTTGATTTATTGTCAATTTATAATAGACTTACTTATTATGCCGTTTCCTCGTAAAAGAAAAATAAAAGATGAAGAATTTGTTAATGATCCGAATGAGGAGGACTTTACTTCTTTATGGGATTCTGAACCAAAGAAAAAAAAGAAACGTGTAAGGAGAACTAAAGAGGAGTTAAAACCTAATTACGTCGATCCTATCGAGATGGAAAATTTTATTATCCAGTATTACGAACAGGGAGGTAAAGATATACCTTCTGAATTAGCTGACATGATTCAAAAGATTGCTACCCGTCTTGGTTATGCCCAGAATTTTATTAACTATTCTTATAAAGAAGAAATGATCGGAGATGCTATTATAAAGATGATAACAGCAGTAACCCGTCAGCGCTTTAAGTGTAAGTCTGGTTATAACCCTTTCTCTTATTTTACAAAGGTAGCTTATAGAGCTTTTCAGAATCGTATTAAAAAAGAAAAGAAAGAGCATGACACTATTCATCGTTATCAAACTGAGGTATATACCCTTTTAACTGAGTCAGGTCAAATCCCTTCTCAGAAAAATACAAAGTTTGATAGTGATTATGACGATTCGTACCGTCAAGAGAACGCCTGATGCATTTTAGTTCGAACAAAGTAGCTTGTATTTCTGATATACACTTAGGCGTGCATCAGAACGCTCATACTTGGCATGAAATAGCTTTAGACTTTGCTCGATGGCTTGATCAAGAGTTAAAGCTTAGATATATCAAGGATATTATTATAGCTGGAGATATTTTTCACAATCGTCATGAGATTGGAGTTAATACTATTCATTGTGCTCGTAAATTCTTTGATATACTTTCTAACTACAACATTGTAACTATAACTGGTAATCATGACTGTTATTACAAAGATAAGTCAGATATTAACTCAATATCTATTCTTAATGGGTATAAAAATGTCACTGTGTATCAAGAATTAGTTGCACAAACAATAAACAACAAAAAATTTGTATTCTGTCCTTGGGGAATAGATTTACAAGAGATTCCTTTATGTGATATTATTGTAGGTCATTTTGAGATTCTTAATTTTAAAATGAGCTCTCACAAAGTATGTGATCATGGGTTTGAGAGTGAGTCGTTATTGGATAAATCCAAGCTTGTTATTACCGGGCATTTTCATTGCCGAGACCATAGAAAGTATACAAATGGTAAATCAATTATCTATCTCGGTTCACCTTATGAATTAGATTTTGGAGATAGAGAACAAACAAAAGGTTTTACTATTTTAGATACTGATAACCTTTCACTTGAGCTAGTAGAGAATCATACAACACCAAAACATAAAAAAATTAAAATATCAGATCTTCTTGATAATAAAATTAACTTAGAAAACGTTTCTGATGAATTACAAAATAACTTTGTGAGTCTTTGTATTGATAGAAATGTTAACGAGCAGGTTTTAAATTTAATGCTTTCTAAGTTTAATCAGTATAAACCCCGACATGTTCGAACTGATTTTAATATTTTCGAATCTGTACAGTTATCTGCTACTGAGCTTAACGAAGTATCTATAGATATTGATACTGCCTTGCATGAGTTTGTTAATCTTTTAGATACACCAGTGCCTAAGAAAGATATTCTGAATAAATGTATTGATCTTTATAGAATTTCTCAAACTGTAAATGAGCACTAAAATTGGAATAGGTATTATTACGTGTGATAGACCTGATTATCTTAAAAAATTAATCAAGTCTCTTGTTGGAATTTCTACGAGTAATATTGTTATTGTTAACGATGGAGAAAAACAATTAGACGGAGGTAAGTTTTTTGTACATAACAATACTCCCTCGAAACAGGGTGTTGGTAAGGCAAAAAACCAAGCACTAAATCTACTTAAAGATAATGACTATATTTTTCTTTTAGAGGATGATATTATTATAAAGGATAAAATAGTTTTTGAAAAATATATAAACGCTTCAAAGTTATCAGGTATTCAGCATTTCAATTTTGCGTTTCACGGTGTAGATAACTATAAACCCGACGGTACACCTGCAATTCGTTTAAAAATTGACTATTCACCAAATGTGTCTATATGTTTATATCCCAACGTATATGGGGCTTTTTCAATGTATACAAAAAAATGTATTGAAGAAATAGGTTTAATGGATGAATTTTATTATAATGCTATGGAACATGTTGATCATACAGCTGCTATCATTAAAGCGGGTATGCATCCCCCGTTTCGTTGGTTTGCTGACATTGCAGATAGTAGCAATTATATAGAAGAAATAGATAAAGGTCATTCTGGTAGTGAAATTCGTAAAGATCAAAAATGGATTGAAAATTTTCATAAAGCAGCAGATCACTTTGCTAAAAAATTTGGTTTTGACGTCCGGAATCCTCACGCTATAACATCTACAAAAGAAGAAACTATGATTTATCTAAAAAAAATAAAACCAAAATTATGAACAAAATAAATGTACAAACAGTTTATAATATACATCAACAAAATTTAAACTTTTGTAAAGAGTTTGATTTTAATTTTGTTAAAAACAAAATAACAGATTTAAATTTTTGGAAAAATAAAGACGCAGCTCGGCTGCCTGCTACCTTTTATTTTTCACAATACGTAAAGCAATTTAATTTAACATCAAAAAAATTATTAAGCTTTGGTGGTTTATATGATCCAGAATGTAAAATGTTCCCTAAAGATAAATGGGTTGACTGCGATTATTGGATTAATGATAAACATGATATAGAAAATTTACATGATAGTAATTTAGATAAAGATTTTGATTTTTGCTTTGCAAATCAAATTTTTGAACACTTAATGGAAATTGAAGAATCTATTAAAAATATTAAAAAACATTTAATAACCGGTGGTTATTTTTATAGTAACTTTCCAGTAATAAACATACCTCACGGTGAGCCCTTTTATTTTTTCACTGGTATTACAGTGCAGTATATTATATACTTACTAATTAAAAACAATTTTAAGATATTGGTTTCAGGGCAATGGGGCAATGAAGATTATATTAAACATATATATACATATTTGTCCTGGCCTGATTATACACAAATAAAACTTAACAATGACATAAACCGACCATGTATAGGTTGGGTTTTAGCCCAAAAACAATGAAAGAAAAAATTGGCGTAGGTATAGTTACCTATAATTCAGAATCCTATTACAAAAAATTACACGAAACACTACCGTTCAATAAAATTAATACACTTGTTACTGTTAACGGTGGAAACAAATATATAGAAAATTACAACGGTAATTGGATACAACATACTGAAAACGTCTATCCATCTGTTTGTAGAAATGACTGTATTAACTTTTTACTTCAAAGAAACTGCGAACATATTTTTATCATCGAAGATGATATGTTACTAAAATCACCAGATATTTTTGAGAAATACATTCTAGCTTCAAAAGAATCAGGGTTAAAATATTTTTCTTTTGTTTCTACTTCTTGGGAATCAGGTGAGCCTGGTAAACGTACGCCCCGTCTAACTGTTGAATATAAAAACGATATCAGTGTATCTTTTTATAAAAATATGTGCAATGAGTTTACCTATCACCACAAAACTTGTTATGAAAAGACCGGTCTGTATGATACAAATTTTAGAGATCCTTTTGATATTGATTTAGCTTATAGAGAGTCCCGACAAGACTATGCAGCACCTTTTTGGTGGTTTGCTGATATTACAGGTTCAGATGAACTAATAATGAATAATCCGAATGCTGTCTCAAGACTTCAGGGCGATCGTCCAGATGGATCTCGGGAACAAAGAATCCAAAAAGAATGGGAATATTTTGTGAAAAAGCACGGTGTAATGGTCAATCAAATACCAGACGTTAATAAAGATTGGGTTATAACTAAACTTAAAAAATTTAAGTCATGAAAATTGCTATTGGTATAAATGGTTTTAAAAAATATGAAGATCTCGTAAAGAGAGAGCGTTTTTGTATTGAAAGTCTTTTAAAGATTAAAAGCAAAAACCCTAATATTCAACTATACAATATATGCTTTAATACTGAAAATATAAAGTACGATAATTTCACTACACTTAATAAGTTAACTATTAAGTCTAATACACTTATACATAATTACTTTCAGCACGAAGGTTTAAAAATAGAATATAACTTAAAGAAAAGAGAAATTGACAACAATCAAAAAGAGTTACCATCAGTAAAAGAAATATTTGATGTTTTGTCTCAAACTGATTGTGACTATTTCTTATTTTTAAATAATGATATTATTTTATCTGATCGCGTATTAAAAATACTTGAAGATGGGGTAGAGTGTTACCCCATCACTAGAATGCATATTGAAGATATAGATTCCCTATCTCAAGAACCTGTATTAGAATCGTACTCTGTTCATGGTTTTGATGCTTTTTTAGTTAAAAAAGAAACCTGGTTACAGGTGCGCAATAATTTTGAAGATTTAATCTTAGGCAGCTTTTACTGGGATACATATTTCTTTACAATGTTTAACTTATTATGTAAGTGTAAAAATATTAATAAACTCCCCCCGGTCTGCTTCCATATCGAACATCAAAGTGTATCAAGTCAAGATTCCGTGGAAAATTATTACAATCAAGATGTATTTAAACGTAATATTATCATAGGACATCTTTGGTTTAACTATGTACAAAACATTTTACTTAAACGCTCTACAGTTAATAATTGTAAATGGTATCAACCATTTAATAATGAAGAAGAAATAGAAAAACAATACTTTGGTAGTTTTAAAACATTACCCAAACTGTATAATAAAGATTATGTTAAAAATAAAGTAACAGATAATACCAATTACGATTTGTTTATACCTGTAGCAGAAAAAGATGAACTTAAACTAAAATATGTTATAGAGTATGCTTTAAACAATTTAGATTCAAAAAATATATTTGTATGTTCACCTCATAGCATTAAAAACAAGGTAAGTGATAGTAAGATAATTTATATAAATGACAGAGACGTATTAGATGTACCAGATAAATCGTTTATATCTTTTAGACCTAATTGGACTTATCAGCAATTCTTAAAAATGTTTTTTGAGCAATGTATATCAGAATACTATTTTGCTTTAGACAGTGATACTATTATTTTAAAAAAAATAAACCTATTTATAAATGAAAAACCTATTTGGTACTACGGATGGAAACAAAACCATTTTCCATATTTTCATTTTAATAAAAATACATTTAATCTTAATAAATCTCTTACCCATACCGGTATTGGGGATTTAGGACTTTTTAATAAAAATATTACAAAAAGCTTTTTAAGTCGTACGGGATGTACTACAGCTAAAGATCTTTTACTAAAAATAGGCACTAGACTTAATGCAGTATACCATTTTTCAGAATATGAAACATATGCTAATTATGTAAACGAATTTTACCCTAATTTGTATACGTTTAAACATCTTGAACAAATTAATGACGGTAGAGACCTCAATCAAGGACAAGATTGGAACGATGTAGATATTAAAAACACAATTGCAAATGCATGCAAAACAGATAAATCTATACTATCTATACACTCTTGGAAAATTTAACTTTGAAAGCTATATACGTACATATTGACTATAAAAAATTACCATATGGTCACGAATTTACTCCTAATCAATGGGTATTTGAACAAATACCTCCCTATGCTCAGATAAGCATAGATCAAACAAAAAAATACCTGAATACCGAGCCTATTATTTTATCTAATGATTATATCAACAATTATATAAGAGAAGAATCAATTGAATTTTATAGAAAGTGTAAAGAGTATTATACACCTCTTGTTTGGTGTCCGTTCTGGTATACTTCTCTTTTTAGATTGTTTGTACTCTATACATATTGTAGAGATAATAATATTGAGAAGTTTATTCACTTGGAGTATGACAATCTAGTATACTCTGATTTTAAGCATTTAGACAGTTTACCCCCTTCAATTTATTTTACACGGGTCGGATATCAGATAGCCTCAGCTGGTTTTGTTTATTGTAATAGTTTAGAGTATTTTACGAAATTTAATAAATGTTTAGATCAGTTATTAACAAAAAGTTACAGTCATGTAATGCAGGCAACAAAGTATCCCCATTTATCAGAGATGCAATTAATTGATATCATATACAATTATAAGCCTGGCACAATTGATTATTTACCTACTTTGCCGTTTGAACCTAGCAATGATAATTTTGATAAAACTGGTACACTATTTGATGGAGCGTCTTACGGCCAGCATTTAGGTGGTACAAACCATAATCAACCACCTGGTTATGCCGATGAGGTTCATTATTCAGGAGCTGCAATTATTCACAATAAAATTAAAGTTATTTTTGATAAAGTTCCATACGTTATATATAACGATAACAAGATACCTATATGCAATTTGCATATACATTCTAAAAAATTAGAAAATTTTATATGTTGAAATACATTATATAAAATATAAAATATTATTATGTATAATGTTAATCAATCTATTCGAAAAAGACCTTATACTTTTCTTAAAAAAGCTTTAAGTTTTCTTACAGTAAAAGAGCCTATTATTGTTGAGATAGGGTCGATGAGAAAACCATGCGATCATCCATTAGATGAATACAATTATGAATGCTGTAATGATGGTCATAGTTCTTTACTTTTAGCTCGATCGGCTAAAGAGTTTCATACTATTGATATCGATATTGAATGTTCTAAGTTAACATTAAAAGAACTTAAAAAGTATAATTTAAATAAGCAGTCTAACGTTTATAATGGAGATGGTATAAAATTTTTAAAAGATTTTACTTCTAAAATTGATTTTTTATATCTAGATGCATGGGATGTTGAATTACCTAATCATGCCGAAAAACATCTTGAAGCGTTTGAAGTTGCTGAAAATAAACTTAATGACGATGCTATTATTTTAATTGACGATACTGATGTAGGTTTTACTTTTGAAAAAGGTTTTCACAATGATGAGGAATCTCTAGGAGGTAAAGGTAAATTACTAATACCTTTTCTTCTAGAAAAGAAGTATAAATTACTATTTAAAGGCAGACAAACATGTTTTATTAAACAATAAAAATGTTAAGATTAATTCAAACTCAAGGTGCCCGTTTAGGTAATCACATATTTCAAAATGTTGGTTTAGCTTTATTAGCAAAAAAATACAATTATAAAGTACATCAATACTTTAGTACTGAAGAATGTAAAGTTCTTAACTTTAATTTTTATTCTGGTACGAAGATAAATGAGACATATGTTTATTATAATGATGAACATCTCATGCCGCTACTTCAATATAATAATGAGCTGAATCACGGTATTTTATACGAAGGATTCTTTCAAAATATAGATTTTATAAAAACATATAAACAAGATATTAAATCTTTGTTTAATTTAGATAAACATGAAAATAACGATCTGTTTATTCATGTAAGATTAGATGACGCTGAGCGTTTTAACCCGGGTATAGATTATTACAGAGAGTGTATATCTAAAATAAAATATGATAAAATCTTTATTTCAAGTGATTCACCTACTAGTAATTTTATACAGACATTAGTTAAAGAGTATAATATGAGCATATACGAAGATACTGCAATTAACACAATTAATTTTGGTAGAAAATGTAATAATATTATCATTAGTAATGGTACATTTAGTTGGTGGATTGCATTTTTAAGTAATGCTAAAAATATTTTTTATCCCACTAAGCACTGTACAAGTTTTCATCCGTTTATATATTTACCAGAATGGAACGGAATATAGTTATATATCAACCCTGGGGAGGTTTAGGAGATAATTTAGCACACTCCATCATACCAGAGTTATGCTCTCAAAATAACATAAAATGTTATCTATCTAAACACAATGCTTATAGAAACGAGGACATTAATAATTTTGTATGGGAATTAAATCCGTATATTGAAAAAGAAAAAATAGATTTTACAGACTTATCGTGGTTAGATAGATGCAGACAATTTGAAAATAATTCTGTTAATCACATACAAGTTTTACAAAAAGTGTACGGGTTTGATACAGATTATGAATATCCTAAAATTTATTATACACCAAGGTATATTGAAGAATATAAAGATAAAGTTTTAATTAATTTTACAGCACACAGTATTCAGCACGAATATGATCTTCAAAAAATAGAAAACTCTATAGCAAGCCTTGGCATTAAAAAACAAGACATAGTTTATATTACTAATTCTAAAATAGGCTACAGTAAAGATTTTTGTAAAAATGAAAATATATCTACAATAGATATTAATGATTTAAAAACATATTCAGACGTTATAGCATCTGCTAAACAATTTGTAGCTCTGTTTTCAGGTCAATCAGTTTTAGCATCAACAATAAAATATCAAACGGATAGTGATGTTAAAATAGATATTATTACACCTACAAGATATTTGCCACATATAAACAATACATACACATTCTCAAATACAAATTACATTGAAATAAAATAATTTGATTTGTTATGATAGTATCATATAATACTCTTTTATGCTAGATAATTATAAAATAGATGAATGTGGTGTTATTCATCAACTAAATTTTAATACTATTACCTATGATGCGGATTATATTAAAAATAGTTATTATAAGTATCCTAAATCCCTTAGTATGGGCTATCTTAGACTAGGATACCTAATAGGTAGTATAGGCCATATCCCTACATCTATTTTAGATGTAGGATACGGCTCAGGAGATTTTTTAAAAGTATGTAAAGAAATTATACCTGAGTGCTATGGATACGACATTACAACACTCCCTCCACCCGAAGGTACTAAACAAGTAACATCTTTAACAGACAAACACTACGACGTTGTTACATTTTTTGACGTGTTAGAACATTTTAAAGATATTTACGAAATATGTAATATTAAATGTAATTACATCTACATAAGTTTACCCTGGTGTCACTACCATTCAGATGAATGGTTCACTAATTGGAAACACAGACGACCGAATGAACATTTACATCATTTTAATGATAAATCTTTAATATCTTTCTTTAAAAAAATAGGTTTTAGTTGTTTAAATTTTACTGAAATTGAAGATACTATACGTAAAGGTGAAAATAAAAATATATTAACAGCAGTGTTTAAAAAGCAATAAATTATTATGAACAAAAATATATTTAAATATAACAATAATCTTTATCCCTCTTATATTAAGAAAGGAAATGCATGCTCGTTTATACTACCTTATGCCCAACACTTTTGTACCGGTGAAGGATTAGATATAGGTGGTTTTAATAGGTGGACACTACCTGGTGCTAAGCCAATCAATATTGTTATTGACGATGAATATGATGCGTTCAATCTACCCCCCAAAAAATACGATTACATTTTTAGTAGTCACACTCTTGAACATTTAGCGGATTATGTCGGAGCTTTAGAATATTGGAAAAAGCATCTTAAAAAAGACGGGGTTTTATTTTTATATCTACCGCACCCTGATATGGAATATTGGAACCCGCAAAATAATAGAAAGCATTATCATTTATTTTTTCCGTCTCATATTAAAGATGTTTTACATAAATTAAAATATAAAGACATTATTCATAGCGAAAGAGATTTATATTGGGCTTTTTCTGTTGTAGCTTTTAATTAAAAAATGAATATCATATCAGGTGAAGAGTTTCAAAATTTAACTGAAGTAAGTTTTTTTGCTGAAAGCAATTGGATTATTGAAAATCAGCTTAGACATAAAGGACAAAAACTTTTACGTATAGCAGATACTCCCGTTGAAGAGGTTAAACAGTATAAAACAATTTTTATCTACTCTCACTTTGTTCATGATTTTATGAACAAATTTTTATTACATTTACAGCCAGGCACTATTATTGTCACCCATAATTCAGATGATGGTATTAATGAGCAACATTTAAAATATATTGAATCTTCTAATATTAAAAAATGGTTTTGTCAAAACAGATACATAAATCACCCTAAATTACATTCATTACCAATAGGTATTGCCAATAGTCAGTGGCCTCACGGCAATCAACAGCTCATCAGCAATATTCGTAGTGAAAATAATATTAAAAATAATTTAGTATTTAAAAATTTTGATTCAGGTACGAATTTTTCTAAGCGTATTATTTGTGATCAAATCACAAGTAAAAATGGTATTTTTATGTGGGGTAAAAAGCCTAACGATGAGTATTGGAGAGATATATCTAAGAGCTATTTTACTATTTGCCCGCACGGTAATGGTGTAGATAGTCATAGAATATGGGAGTGTTTGTATTTACGTTCTGTACCTATAGTTGAAGATCATGAATGCTTTAGGCAGTTCGCCCATTTACCTATTGTATTTTGTAAAGATTGGAATAATATTACAATTGAATATTTGAATAGACAAATAGACAAATGTAATAAGGTAGATTGGAACGTACTTGATCTTTATATAGAGAGTTGGAAGAAACGTTTTACAGATTCAGATTAAAGCTTATTAAGTTAAGAATATTAAACAATGACATGTAAAGTAGCATTTTTACTTAAGAAACGATAAAGTATGAGATGTCTCTTCCTACATTGAAAAGTTTAACAAAAACAATATTATAATTTTACAACATGCAACTACAAGAAATAGAACAAATATATAAAGAAATTGCACAAATTAATGAGTTATCAGATTTGCATTTTCTTGCTGACGAAAAACACAGACACGATGTGCAATATTTTGCATATTATACCCACGTACCTTTTTTATTTAAAAAATGTACTGAACTTTGTAAACAGTCGACTGCTCGTATATTAGAGCTAGGTATGGGTAAGGGTAGCAGTGCTATTTTATCTTATTTTGCAAAAAATAATCAAAACATTCTCATTGATAGCATTGAAACAGATAAAGTATGGTCAGATCAATGCTTCCCTCTCTATTATAAAGATGTACAAAATGTTAAACCATACTATATGTCAAGTTATGACTCCAAATACGATATGGAAGATTTTAAACACAACTACGATTTAATTTTTGTTGATCAAGGAGATTGGTCAGACAGAAATAAAAGTTTAAATCACTTTAAAAAACAGACCAAATGTTTTATTGTACATGATTATGACTATTTACAACGCACCTGGCCAGATACACATAACATGCTATGGGAAGAATTTAATACTGAGTGGGATGAAAATTGGAAACAGTATCGAATTACCGATCCGCCTACTTTAGTTTGTACATTGTAAATGTATGAATATAGTTCAAATTGGCTGTTGTAAAGGACAGGATCATGTTCAAGCATTTATAACAGAACATTACAGTGTTATTCAAAAAGCAATACTTATCGATGGGAATAAAAAATACGTCGAACTGTGTAGAGAAGCATATAATGACTTACCTAAAGTAAAAGTACTTCATTATGCCATTGTAACTGATGATAGAGCTACTGTTACCTTTTATGTATCTGAAACAACTCCTGAAGAGTGCACTACATCTATTGATTTTATCAACAGTTCATGTTTTAAAAGCACATATACCGCTATTGAAACCCCTGCAATTAATTTAACCGCACTCTTTAAACAACACGAACTCATACATATTGATCGGCTTTACATTGACGCTGAAGGTATGGATGTTGATATTGTTAATAGTATTGACTTTAATAAAGTTCAAATACAGTATTTATACTTTGAACATTTACATGCTGAAGGAACTCGATTTACCGGGCATGGAACAAAGCTTCAAAACTGTATTAATAAATTAACTGATCTAGGCTATCAAGTCCAAACTATTGGATGGGATATTGTTGCTACTAAATAAAGTAGTTTAAAATATTTAAATTGTATCTATACTATAAGGAGTGCGTTTAGTAAATTTTAAATCTCTTACTATTAAGAACTTTCTCTCTGTCGGAGAATCACCAGTAACTATTAATTTTCAAACTGGGGTTAATGTTATAACAGGTATTAACTATGACAAAGAGGACTCTAAGAATGGTGTTGGCAAATCAACTATTGCTGATGCACTGTACTTTGCATTGTTTGGTACTACAATTCGGGAACTCCCAAAAGACCTTATTGTAAACTCTTTTACTAAGAAAAAATGTGAAGTAATCTTAGACTTTGACATTGAAAACGGTAACGGTTTATCTCAATATTGTATTATTCGTACTATTGGTCCCACTAAATGTCATATGACAAAAAACGGGGAAGATATAACCCGTTCCACTATGGCTAAGACAAACGAGTATATTCAAAGACTCGTTATGTCCAATGGTAAAATATTTCAAAACTCAGTCATAATGACTATCAATACTACTGTACCTTTTATGGCACAGTCTAAAATTGATAAGAGAAAGTTTATCGAGAGTATTCTTAGTCTTGAAGTCTTTTCAGATATGCTTTCGAAAGCTAGAGAAGAGCATAACATACTTAAAAAAGATTATGAAGTGCTATTTACTAAAGTAGAGGGCATTGAAAAGGGATACAAATTTAATAAAGAACAGCTTGATGCTTTTGAAGAAACAAAAAAATTAAAGATTGAAACTTTAACAAAACGTATTGAAGAGAGTAAAGTTAAAATTGATGAATTAAAAAAGAGTATTAAAGTTCTTCCTGATGACGTCATAGAAAAGCTTGATATCAAACTTGAGCAATGCAATGAAGAACTACAAGAGTCGCAAAAACTTTATAAAACCGCTTATCAAGTTTTAGCTGATGTTAAAAGTAAAATTAGTCATATTAAAGATCAGCTAAATGAAATTGAAAAGATTGGAGCTATTTGTACAACCTGTAAGAGAGCGTACTCTGACGATGATCTTAAACATAAAGAATCTAATAAAAAAGAGCTTAATAATAAATTAAAAGTTCTAACAAAAGAGCTTAGTATTGCTCAAAAGTCCCTTGATGAAGTAAACACCTTTCAGGCTAAAAAAGAAAAAGAGATAAATGATATCCAAAATAATAAAAATATTGTAAAAGATATCTTAAACAATAATAAAAATACTGAAACTAAGATCAGTCTTATCAACGAAAATATTCAAGAAATATTAAAAGAAATTGAAGAGGTTAAAGGACAAACAAATGAAGCTTTAGAAAATGTTGTAAAAGAGCTCGAACAAAAGCTTAAAACTGGAAAGGCTGATCTAGAAAAATTAGATCATGAATGTAATGTTCTCGAGTGTGTTAAGTTTGTAGTATCTGAAGAGGGCGTTAAGTCATACATTGTTAAAAAGATCTTAGCCGTTCTTAATGGAAGAATGGCATACTATCTCGAGAAACTTCATGCTAACTGTTTGTGTCAATTCGATGAGTTTTTTGATGAGCAAATTACTGATGAAAAAGGAGAACATAAATCCTACTTTAACTTCTCTGGTGGGGAGCGTAAGAGAATTGATTTAGCTTGTTTGTTCTCATTCTTAGATATTCGTAGAATGCAAGGGGATGTACACTTCTCGACTATTTTTTATGACGAACTTTTAGATTCTTCTTTAGATGATAAAGGGGTAGAATTAGTTTTAGACGTTCTTCGAGAAAGAGCTTTAAAGCATAACGAAAATTGCTACATTATCACTCATCGAGGTACAGCTATTACAGAGAAAATTGATAACACAATATTTCTGGAAAAACGTAATAACTTTACCTATTTATTATCATAGCTTTATGTCTCAATTCATTATCCAGCAATCTGGTATTTCTAATAATATGGGTGCACCTATCGGTTTACCACCTTTTATACCCTCTACTACTCAAGTGCTTCATGCTAGACCTAATGGAGATTTACCACCACCTGAAATACCAGGACAAGGGTTATCAAGAGCTATTAACTATCTTGCAGATTACGGCGGATGTTCTTGGTATCGCTGTATGGCTCCTAATCTAATGCTGAATCTTTATCAGAAGGCAGTTCTTTTAGAACTAACTACAATGGTGCTCGATCCGAGATTTTATGCTGGAGTAAAAGCAGTTAAAATTCAGCGTCAGGCTACACCTATACAAAGAGACTTTGTTAAGATGCTTAAAGAGATATCTCGTCAAATGCCAGACGGCGGGTTTAAAATTATCTATGAAATTGACGATATTGTTTTTAGAGAAGATATTCCTGACTTTAATAGAAATAAAGATGCTTTTGTTGCAGATGAGATTCGTAATTCTATTTTAGAAATTCTCGATATGTGTGATGAGGTTACAGTTACTTGTGATTTTATGAAAGATTATTTTGACGAAAAGATGGGTGTCAAAAAATCCACTGTAATACCCAATTACCTACTTAAATGGTGGTTTGATCGGTATTATAATCTCGGAGAATTGGTTAAAAATTTCGAAAAGAATAAAAAGAAACCTGTTGTATCTATTTTTGCTTCAGGTACTCACGTTGATGTCACAAACAGAACTGGACAGAAGGATGACTTTGAAATGGTGGTACCTGCTATTATTAAGACAAGAAAAGACTTTAGGTGGAAGTTCTACGGAAGTTACCCACTGCCTTTAAAACCCTTTATTGATCGAGGAGAGATGGAGTTTCATCAATGGGCTCCATTACCCGAGTTTCCAGGCACTATGGCTGAATCTGGTACTCAATTAACTTTTGCAGCTCTCCAGGATAATAATTTTAATAGAGCCAAGAGCAATATTAAGTTGCTTGAAGCTGCCGCACTAGGTATTCCTTGTGTGTGCCCAGATATGTGTACATACAAGGATGCCTTCTTAAAATACTCTAATGCTAACGAGTTCATTGACTGTATTAAAACTGCTACAAAGAATCAGTCGGTTTATGCTGATTACTGCAAAAAGTCTCGAGCATATGCCGATAACTTCTGGTTAGAAGACGAAAAGAATCTCATGAAACACCATGAGGCATATTTTACCCCGTTTGGTTCCCCAGATCGTAAGTATTTGCTTGAGACTAACCCTAAATCATAATACAATAGGTCTTAGTGTATAGGAACGCATCATATAACCCTCGAGAAGGAACTGTCTTCTTACGAACATGGACTGAAGATGGAGATAGAATCGATACTGATGTTCCCTTCACCCCTTACCTCTTTACAGAGCATAAGGATTCTAAAGACGCTACATCTATTTTCAAGACACCTCTTAAGAAGCATTATTTCAAAAATACATTTGAACGTTCGAAATTTGTTCAAGAAACTAAGAACCCGAGACTATTTGGTAACCTATCTGTAGATCAGCAATTCTTGGTTGATCAGTTTAAGGAAGATGTACACAAACCTGAATTTAGTCAGTTCCCTCTTAAGGTATTCTTTATTGATATAGAGACCTACTCTCCGGGAGCTTTCCCTATACCGAAGTACGCCAAAGACCCTGTCAATCTTATAACTGTACTAGATACACTTAGCGGTAAAATACATACCTGGGGGCTAAGAGAAGATTACAAGCCTAAGCTTAACAACGTTACGTATTATTGTTGTAAGACAGAAGGAGAGCTATTTGAAAGATTTGTTAATTTTTGGAAGAAAGACCCTCCTGATATCTTGACAGGCTGGAATACCGAGCAGTTTGATATACCTTATATTATTAATCGTGCTAAGAACTTACTCGGAGAAGACTTTATTAAACAGCTCTCTCCAGTAGGTCAGGTGCATTATAGAGAGAACTTTGCTAAGTTTGGTAAAGAAATGGGCAGGTGGTATATTTCTGGTGTTAGCTGTTTGGACTACATGGAAATTTATAAGACATACTCTAAAGGTGATAGAGAATCCTTTTCACTTAACTATATTTGTGAATACGAGCTTGGTGAAGGTAAACTTGCTATTAATGCTACAAATCTCTCTTCTCTATCTGAAACAGACTGGGAAAACTTTGTAGATTATAATATTCAAGACGTCGATCTACTTCGTAAGTTAGAAGAGAAACTAAACTATCTAAAAATTATTCGTCTGCTGTCTTACAAAGGTTGTACTAATTTTGAAAGAGCTCTAGGAAAGGTATCCATCGTAACCGGGGCTATGACGCTTCAGGCACAAAAGCAGGGTTACGTTATCCCCACCTTTAAAAACGAAACCACCCGAGAGTCTTTAGAAGGTGGGTATGTAAGAGAACCTGAAAGAGGTCTAAAAGAAGCTATTGTATCCTTTGACGTTAACTCTCTATACCCTAATACTATTATTACTCTTAACATTGG
>Ga0247834_1002067_pt1 | contig 31653 bp, 45 predicted proteins | sample LaCruzMarch2015__8_FD_187118 | JGI IMG/M metagenome (GOLD analysis project Ga0247834, IMG submission 187118) | Freshwater microbial communities from meromictic Lake La Cruz, Castile-La Mancha, Spain - LaCruzMarch2015_12m | ecosystem: Environmental > Aquatic > Freshwater > Lake | place: Spain... | reverse complement strand
TAAACCAAGTTTTTGGGCTGTGAATTCCGCTAAATTTTCGCTTGTTACGATGTTACTCGCCAGGCGTTCTTGCACTTCCGACATAGGTTTATCCTAAGAATTAACCCAATGAAAACCCATTGGTAGGCTTTGGGTTGATTTTCAACCCGAATACTTACATTGTCAATCACATCATGCCAGGTTGCATATTAGGCTGCATTCCAGGCTGCTGCGGCTGCTGCATTGGTGGCTGCATTTCCGGCTGCATCATGGGTTGCGGCTGCATCAATTCTTGGCCAGCCTGAATGAACGGGTTTTGCGTTTGATTGACTTCCATTTCGGCAAACGCAAACGCTTGCTGTTGCTCTTGGTCGCGTCGTTGCATTTCCGCGGCCAATGCTTCGGGCGTAATACCAGCCAATATCAAGCGGGTCATAACGTCCAATTCCATTTTGTTTTGGTCGGTAACCGCTTTCATGTTTGACTGGTTGACCTTGGCTTCGTTGATTGTGTCGGTGTTGTAGGCGCGTGAAATCACGTCCATCAACTTGCGGCGGTTGCTGCCGTCTTCCTTCATTTGCGCCACCTGGCCGCGGTTGTTGATTTCCAACTGCAACGCAATCATTTGCTGTTCCATTTGGGCAATTTGCTGCTGCTGCGCCAGCATTTGCATTTGCGCTTGCGGCGGGATATCTGATTTTTCGTCGATTTTTGACAGCGGGTTCATGGCTGCCAACCGGTCGGCAATGATATCGGCGCCAGGGAAATCCATGTTGCGGAACAACAAGTCGCCCGCGGCCTGGAATACCTGGGGTTCGACCATCAACGGCATCATGGCTTCGACGGCTTGCTGACGCTTGCTGTTGTAGCCTGGGCCGGTGTCCATCACCACGTCGTACAAACCAACCGTGACGTTGTTCATAACCTCGCCGGTGGCTTCCACTTCGTTGATTGTCACCAGGTCGGGTTTGCCATCCACGCCGATAATCCGCAAAACGCGCTGGGTGTCGTAAATTTTGGGGATCAAATCTAGGATCACTTTGCCCGTGTGCTTAATGCTGCGGGTCATGTTGTCGTAAAAGTGGAAATTGCTCATGTCCACTTGCTGCTGCTGCCCTTGCAATGCTTTGCCGGAAATGTTGCCTGGCAATGATTGGGATGGGTCAAAAATACCCAGCACGGTTTTCAGGTCGTCAGCAATGGCGCCAGCGGCCACCATGATTCCTTCGGGCGGTGGTTCGGGCTGGATACGCGTTGGCACGGGCGCCGGTACGCCTTCAATGTCTTTTTGTTTGTAACGTAAAACAGGCGTGGATTTGATGTTGGCCATCGCCCATTCGGATTCGTGGCCTTCGTCCTGGCCTTCGGCAATCAACCACTTTGGCTTGGGCGCCAGGGCGATGCTTTCGGTCATGCTGGTGCGCCAAAAGTTATACATCCGCTGCGGGTCTTTTGCAAACCGCACCAAACCGTATTTTTTGCGCTTTCCTTCGATAATCATTTGTGCGCCATAGCACGGAATGATTGGAATGTATTTGCCCGCCCATTCCTTTTCTTCCAGGATTTGCATGGCGGTCATCTTGCACCACTTGACCTTTTTGCGGTAGGACGGGCGCTTGTCCATGATGGTGATTTTGCTGGCATCCAGCAATTCAGGGCTGGGCAATTCATTTTCAAACAACTTTGTGCCGTCGGACAGCATCACCAACGTGACGCGTTCGCGTTCAACGTACCAGTATTCGGCAATCCGAATATCCTCACGGGTCACCCATTCTGCGGTGTCATCACCAGTTCCGCGGGGCAAAAAGCCCGAACCGTCATCGGCTTCAGGGTATTGTTCACGAAATGCCCGCTTGGATATAACGGTGGTGACCAGGCATTTTTCGGCGTCGGCCCCGTCGGGTGACACGCTGTTGGGGTCGAAATACACGCTGAACGGATCATCAATCGGTTCAATGTAAATTTCCTGGTCGAAACTGTCTTCCGACGTGTAGTTGGTGGTCACGCGCCAATATCCCCAACCCATGCGGACAGCGTATTCAAACGCGGTGTCATAAGCGGTGTCCGCGTTGGAATTGACTTCAATGTGGCGCGTGATTCCTTCGACCACCTGGGCGATTTTCAAGTCGCCTTCGTTGTTGACGGGGTGAACCTTAATGCGGGGGCGCTGCTGGCGCTGCTGGTTGGTAACCTGGCGAATGTAGGCGTCAATTTTGTTGATCGTCAGGCAAGGGCGCGATTCCAGGTTGCGGCTGTTTTGAATTTCAACCGGCCATTGATCGCCACCGGCAAACTTCAGGTCGCCCAGGGCTTCGGCGCGGTTTTGGGAATCGGCTTCCGAAACCAATCGCAAAAACTTAATCGCATCCCCGATGCGGCCATCCATGTCTGTGTCTTGCCATGCCATAAATTATCCCCTTTGTCCAGGATTATCCCATCCATCCACCGCCCATAGCAACAGGCGTTTTCTTGCGGATTTTGACTGGTTCCTTAATCATCAATCCAATATATCGGAATGCGTCTGCGCCGTGCGAATAATGGTCATGCAACGGTGTTCGACTGAATTGGCCCGTGTCGGGATCAACTTCATACCGATAATGTCGCAAACAGTTTAATCCGTCCGCGCAATTTTCGCGATCAAAATAACAATTTGTAAATATTGTTCGGGCCGCGTTGATCGAATCGGCCACCGGTACGCGTTCCAGGATGCGTGTTTTGTACCCAGCGCCGCGCACAATGTCTTCAATGCTGCGACCGGCTGCGGCCAGGGTTTTGTTTTGGGCGTCGTGCGGCAGCCAAATGGTGTCGTACACATACCCAAACGTTTGCAGTTGCGCCAGGTAACTGGTCATGGTGCGCTGCGTGTCTTCAAAATACCGAATCAACCTAGTTTCCATGCCCACAAACTGCACAAACCACCAGGCGGTGGCATCGGCCCAGCCCAGGTCGCAAACGGCGTGAACAGGCTTGGTTGGGTCATACGGCACTTTGGTCAGGCGTTCGTCGCGGTCAGCCTGGGCCAGTTCTTTTGCAAAGATAGCGCCATCCACCGTTTGGCGGCATAGCCCTTCCCATACTTGGTTGTAGGCTTCGGGATCGCGGGCCTTCAGCGCGTCCTTTTCAAGCGCCAGCGTTTCAGGAAACCAAGGGTTGTCATTCCAGTTGATCTTGATGCTTATGCAATCCCGCGGGGGTTTGACCACAAACCGTTGGTAAGTTTCGTCGGTTTCCAATTCGGGGTTGAACGACACCCAAATTTCGCTGCCCTGTTTGCGGATAGTCGGGATCAGGATGTTCCAGGACAAGCGGCTGACGGTCTGCGCTTCCTCAACCCAGCACACATCCACGCCTTCAAACGACTTAATGTTTGTCGGGTTGTTTTTCAGGCCAATAAACGCGAATTCAGTCCCGTTGGCGCCGCGGATGGTGGCCTGGGTAACGTCGTAAAAACCCAACAACCCCAATGCTTCGATTTGATCGCACAACAGTTTGTGAACGGAATCCTTGATGCTGGTTTGATACTCACGGGCGCACAACACGCGGATGGGCTTTTTGGCGCCCTTAATCAACAGCGCCCTGGCAATCCCCCATGACTTCGCACCACCGCGCCCGCCGTACAACACTTTGTACCGGCTGGCCCTGAACAATCCTTGCAGTTTGACTGGAAATTGCGCCTTGGCAATCGCCTGGTCAATTTGCTGGGTGTCCGTCAATGTTTGCGATTGTTCCATCGGGGTTCATAAATTGGATTGCAATAACCGATGGCCCGATTGGGGCGCCATCCTTGCCGGTGATTTCCTGTTCGATCTTGTCGCGCCAGCCCAGGACGTTCTTTGCCGTAAATATGGCAAACGTGCTGTTGTACGCGCCTTTCATGGTTCCTTCGACCAGGTTGGCTTGCTGCAAATCCTTCGCCTTTTTATAGGCATAAGAAAACGGTGGGTTTCTTTGGGTTCCGTCTGGGTTTTTTGCCGTTGCCCAATCGTGCAGCGTTTCAGTAGTAACCCCAATATTGGTGGCAAATCGCGCCAGGGTCGGGAACGATCCAGGCAATTCCTGGACGGTTTCATTTCCCTTGGCGTCTTTGACGGTTACTTCCCTGGTTGATGGCTGGCTGAAAAACTCCAGCAGCATATCCACGAATTCCTCGCGATATTTGGTGGGTCTTCCCCCCAGGTTCTTTGGCTCTACGCGGTCGGGCTTGTCCTTGGGCGTGTCATCGTGACGACGGCGCCCCCGCTTTTTTACGGGTGCGTCGGTCATCATTTTTTGGCCTTTGGTTTGGCGGCTTCGCGCTTTACCGAATAGGCAATGGCCACCGCTTGCTTGGGTGGCTTACCGGCTTTAATTTCGGCCTTAACGTTCTTTTCAAACGCTTTCTTGCTGGGTGATTTCGTCAGCGGCATGGTTAGTTCCTTCCTGGGCTTTGTCCTGGCTTATTTGCGCCAGCACGTTGTTGTATTCCTGGATGGCCCCGCTGATCTGCAACAAGATGGCTTCATGTTGCTTCGCCAGTTCTTGCAGTTCAGCCAGGCGTTTAGCAATTTGTTCCGGTGTCATTTATTTTTTCGCTGTCTTGGCGCTTTGTTTAAAGGCTTTGGCCGTGGGGGCGCCTTTGTCCCCAGGGCTTCGCATACGTTCGGGTTTTTTGCCCGCGGCTTTTTGTTTCTCAATACGTTCACGCTTGGCATGAATGTTTGCATATAGTCCATCGGCCATCAGTCAGTTCCCCCTATCTTTTCAAAACCTTGGCAATCTTCGTCCTTGGCTTTAAATGTGCTTGCTTTCAATTGTTCGACTTGTGTTTCCAATTCCTTGATGGTGCGGAAAAAGGCGGCAGCCTGGGCCACCGCCTGATCCCGTTGACCTTCCAGCATTTCAACCAGGAATTGCACTTCAGAGTCAGGATGCTTCAACATGGTTTAGGCAATTGTCGAAACCATGATGTAGTACGTCGTGCCGCCGCTGACCACCGGAATGGTATGCGTGGCGGCTGGCGTACCAACTGCTGCACGGAATACACCGGCAACGTCAGCGGCGGGAAACAGGGCAAATCTGCCAAGTTGGGTTGCACCGCTGTTGGTTACGCGCAAAAATGCTGCGCTTCCAGGCAACGTTACACCGGCGCCAAAGTTGCTATCCAGTTGCAATGCAGCCAAAGTACCGCCAGGGGCAGCAGTTGTGCCACCAATGGTTGCGCGAACAGCGTTGGCAGCGCCGGAAATCGAACCGCCTTGCATTTCACAACTGAAATGGGCGCCGTTGATCGTGCCAGCAGTTGCGCCGCTTGCACCTTTGACCACGGCAAAACCACGGACAACTTCACCGGAACCGGTAGAAGTCCAGGTCAGTTTTTGGTAAGTCAAGCGGGTGTCGCCGGATGTGGCGCTGGTCGTCGCGTATGCGCCGTTCAGGATGCCGGATTTGGTGATGGTGATCGGGGCGCTGGATGTACCAACCTGAACCGAATCGAATGCTGGGTCGGCGTATGCGACGCCAATTGCTTTAGTGTTTGACATTTTGGGTTTCCTTTATCATTTCCAAAAGGGTTTAACAATTCCAGTTTTTTAGGCTGGCTTTAGCCCGTTCCGCGGGGCCTTTCGCGTTTTTAACCACCCCTTCCATCCTGGCACAAAACGATGCTTTTCGACCGGCATCGGCTTTTGTTTTTGGGCTTGGTGCTGGCGGCTTCAAATTTGCATTGTTCTTTGCGTTGTATTCGGCACGGCCTTTGGCAGTCATACCGGCGCCCTTTTCCGTCGGGTTGTAGTTCTTACCCTTTCCGGTCGTGGTTCGCGCAATCGGTTTATCGTGTCCTTTGGCCATGTCTTTTCCTTTTTACAAAGTATCGTGGTTATTCTTCCACCACGCAAGCAATGTCCGCTTCCTGGATGATTTGGTAATCCTGGCCTTCAAAATGATGCACGGGCCAATCCAGGTACGTTCCGTTGCCGTATTTGATTTTGTCGCCCACCTTGGCTTCGTACACTTGGGGGCCAATGGCCACAATTTCGCCTTCGTTGAATTTTTCGGTGTTGTTCACATAAATAATGTCCGACAGTTTTCTGACAAACGGTTTGACCAACACGCGGTCATGCAGCGGACGAATTTGCATTCTTTGGCTTCCTTCCAGGCTTTTTAAATTCGGGCGCAACCGCGGCTGGCACTTCGGCCACTTTGGTTTCGTCCGTCGTAATGTCGTACACGGGCAGCGCCACCATTTTGATTTGGTGTTCACCGCACCAATCCATTTCGTGCTTGTTTTGCATTTCAGGGTAACGACGGCAAGCGCCCATCACCTGGCCTGTGACAAAAAATTTACAGGTCTTGCAACGAACGTCACTCATCGCACGGGCTTTCCAGCACGTACAGCAGCGTTCAGGGCTGCGGCCATGTCTTCAGCAACCGAACGCACTTTTGCTTCGTGCATCCGCTTCATACGATGTTCAGCGGGCGTTGCCTCGCGTCCCTTCATAGATGGCTTGGCTGATACTGCCGCCTCGATAGGCTTTTTCAAGGGCATCATTTAATCCTTTCCTCACTTCATTGTGATCCAGGCGCGGCAACTTGTCAAGTCCGCTTACAACAGTTGCATTGCCTGGGCCGCGGCTGTTGTCGATCACCATCATGTGGAACCGGTGGTCGTCGCCGTATTTTTCTTGCAGCCGATCCATCACTTCACGCGAACCCATGTGGGTTTTGAAATGCTCGTCAATCGGCACGGTGCGACCAGTCCCCATTTCCGCTTCCATGCGGCTGGCGCGTTTCAATGCGCCGCCTTCCATGGCTTCCACGGGGTCGCGGTAGGTATAAACAACGCCAATCTTACGACCGGCTTTTAGGGCTTGTTGGATTTTTTTGTCCGCGGATTCAAACGTGTTCATGTTGGTGTCATACACCATTTCCGCGTCACGGATGCCCTGGCTGACTTTTTGGGCTTCCTGAAGTCCGGTGGTCTTACCGGCGCCAGTACCGCCAGCGGTAAACAACACGGTGTTGTCTTTGCCTGGCGGCGTGTCTTTGGACAATTTTTCGGCGTACATTTGTTTGACAAACGCCGATGACGGTTCGTGAACGTCAGCCGACCTGGTGCGATCTGCACGGTATTCAGGCGACATTTCGCGGGCGTCATCCGTGTTCAGGATGCGTCCACCGTCAGTTGATGGCAAAGCCGCGTATTCGCTGGCCAGGCCGGTGTAGTCATTTGCCAGGCGGTCGAAATACGCCTGTTCAATCGGGTTGTCCGACTGACTAGGAACCTGGGGCAGCGTAGGCTGCGGGACAAGCGAAGCCAGGCTGGCCTGGGTAGGCACGGCGCCCTGGGGCGCTGCCTGTTGTTGACCCGCCGCTGCCAGTTGCGACAGCGGGATGGCCATTATTTTTGGTACGACTTGCGACCGTGTGTGTAGCAAACGCCCTTGCTGCGGCCACCGTCAAATTTGTGGTCAGGGCCAGTTGCATCGGCTTTGCCCATGGCAACACCGTTCACAACGCGTTCACGGCGTTCACCGGAATTGTCGCTGGCAGTTGCGCCAGCGGGCGCCTTGGCGCTAGTACCGTAGCCCATAGGCTGCATTTCGGCGTTATCTTTTTTCATGGCTTTTCCTTTCAGTTTAGGAATTTCAAACGATACAACGTTTTGTCAATCAACGAAACAATTTCGTCAATGATATTCTGAAGTTCAGAATCTTGGGGCAAGTCTTCCCTGGCGTCATCCACAAATTTTTGCAACGATTCCAAATACTTTACAGGGTCTTTGGCGTTGTGGAATTCTTCAGGGTACTTTTTAATTTTTTCGTATCGGCCTTGGAAGGCTTCGGCAAAATCGTCTGTTAAATCAATTATTTCGACGTAGTATTTTCCCAGCGCCTTATGAACCGAATATGAATCGGTCGATAGGTGCATGAAATGTGTCACCGTACTGCTGTGCAGTAATGCGGCAATAAATTCGGATGCGTCGTTTTCCATGTGGTGATGATAAAGGAAAAAAACGGGGGGTGGTAGCCCCCCATTAAACTTGGCTTAAAGTTTGGCAACTGTCAATCAGCCGTTCCCATTCTCGTTCATTAGGCAAAGGCACGTCAATAGGCCATTTACCTGTTTCGACCAGGTGTTCTACGGTTTTGCGGTGGGCAATCCACCAGGCTTGTTGTCTTTCCCGTTTTGTCCATTTGCTGCCCTGGTCAATTTCGTAATGACAGGTCATGCAAAGCGCAGCCACCAGGTTGTCATCGGCCTTAATACCGCGCCCCTTGCCGCCGCCCCAATTTGTATGGGCCGCCTGTACAAAATGCCCGCTGCCGCACAATTGGCAATCCAGGCTGGCCACCAAACGCAACAACTTTTTGCTGCGGATGTAGGCGTGTTTTAGGTAAGCGGTCATATTTCGATGCCCTTTTCGGTTGCCCAGGCATATAGCCATTCAATAAATTCGCTGGCGTCTTCCACGGTGAATTTGTGGCTTTGCCACCCCAACTGGACAACCCTTTCGCCGTCCAGGCTGGGCGCCACGCGGCCAATCTTGCGTCCGGTTTCGTGCGCCCATTGGTCAATCAACAGGCGTTTCCAGTCGTCGTCAGTCCAGGTTGATCCAGCCTGGCGCGTGGCTGCGCCAACCATGCCAATCATGGCGTGAAACTTGGCGTTTTGATCCAGGCTGCGTGTGGCCTTTTTGATTTCCAGGCGCATTCGTTGACCGGCTGCCAGGTTGGTTTTGATTTCGGGCCACAACCGTTCCATCAAAATTTTGGCTTGTTCAGGTGTGTGCAGTTCAAAAATCATTTGATCGCCCCCAGCGCCCGCAACGCAGCGTTAACACCATCGACGACGGCTAAAGGGCCACCGCGCCAGGCGCCGTGCCAAGCCAATTGGTCTTCAGTCAATCGCCTTTCCGAAGGCGGGCGGCGACCGTCTTTAACTTCAAGCAAAAGGGTTTTCCCCTGGTAACCCACCAGCAAATCAGGGACGCCTTTGCCAACTGCCGCCAAAGTTTGTACCGTGGCCCCAACTGCTCGTAGTGCCTCAACAATTTGTTCCTGGTTCGCATCAACTTTTGCCGCCCTTCTCATTTTTGATCCTGTTTATTTCCGTAATCAAGATATTTAGACCAGCCTGGCCACGTGCTTTCGCAATACCTTCCTTCGTCTGCGCCCACCAGGCATTCGCTAGGCGTGTTCCGCGTTGTTTTACGTGCAATTTGTACCGCCTGATCCAATCCCTGGCTTCGCATTCCCGCCGCCAGGCTTCCGACCAGGTGTGTTTCTCGCCATCCGGCAAGGTCGCCGGTTGCGATAAGGGCTGCGGTGATTTGTTCGTATTCAAACGTTTGGCCTTCCCTGATTTGGTTCAGCAACGCGTGGCCTTCATCGCGTGTCATTCATCACCTCACGCGCCGCACTCATGCCGCTTAAAAATATTGCCGCCAATGCTTGCTGAAATGTGCAACCGCCATTGGTCATTGTTGTGAAAATGTCGATTGCCTCGGCTTCAATAAATTCACGCTGCTGTCTTGAACCCACTCGCATCATGCTCATGCCACGCGGGGTTTGTTTGGAAAGTGTTGGTCGAATGCTGCTCATTTGGGCATCCTCATTTGCTGGGTCAGTTCGCGCAACTTGGCCAAGGCTTCCTGTTTGGCTTTTTCTGTCGCGATCCTTTCGTGAACAGTCGGCTGCCTGGTTATCAGGGTGTGCGGCTTGTCAGGAATGCGCGGGCCATCGTTCAGCAGTTTGGCAAACTGCAATGCTGACGGCGGGCGGTCGGGGTTCATGTGCTTCAAGGCGTAATCCAATTTTGGCCGGTACGTCAGGCCGCGCCCGCATTCCTCTGCCCATACCTGGCGAACCAGGGTGTGATCCACGCCCTCCCAATGCCGAACAAACACCGCGCCGTAGATGGCGCCCATCCTGGCAAAGATGTAATCCAAGCCCTGTTCGACTTGGCAAAAATCCTGTTCACGCCATTCACTTGAGTAATTTGACATCGTGGCCACCCCCTATCAATCCGCGGGTCAATCCCGCCATGGTGTCGCGGTTGCGTTCACCAACGTTTTTGTTTTGCTTGTCAGCAACCCATTCAGCCTTAAACCCGCGCCAGCCCCGTGCGACACATTCCGACAGCGCGTTATCCAGCGACCAACCCGCTTTTTGGGCTTCCTGGGCGATTCTTTTGACCACGGTGGGGGTCACTATCGCCTTGTTGGCTTTTCGGGCTTGTAGGAACGATTCCCAGGTTTCTTGTTGAACACCATCAGGACAGGTCAATTTTTCTTTTTTTATTTTTTCTTTTTCTTTATTGGTTATTGGGTATTGGGTATTGGTTAGGGTTTTTTTGGGTTCGGTTTGGGTTAGCCCTGGGTTACCCATGGGTTTTTTCGGGCGCCCGCCCTTGATTCCATTGGCTTTTTGCTTGGCCAGGAACGTGTAGTATTTTTCGATTTCCGCGTCTGCACGACGGTTTCTGTACCCTTCGGGGGTCAGTTCAAAGAATTCGATCAACACATTTGACACCGCTTCGGAACCCACCCGTATCCGACGGGAAACCCGTGGGATATCGTTGGGTATTGGTGATTCCGTGTCGTAGTACAAATCCAGCAGCCGACGATAGGCAAGGTCTTCCTCTGCCGTCAAATGGGCTGTGTGTTTGGCGTAGTCGCCAACGTGAAACTGGTAAAAATTCATGACGCACCCTTTCATCCCACCCAAAAAGGATGGAACCAAGGAAAGCGGGGTGGGATCGCCTTTCGGGTGGCTCGCGACTTCCACCCTATCCTGGTTCCAAAACTTATTTTCTAAACCAGGACGGCTTCAACGCCTTCAACTGCCACAACCTGGCCTGGGGAACCTTGTCGCCCCATTGACTGATTGCCTGTCGCGTGATCCCCAGCAACTTGGCCAGGGCCAACGCGCTGCCCGCTTTTTCGATTGCTTGTTGTGTGTCCATGTTCGCATGGTAAGCCAACTTTCGTTTTTTTGCAACACCCCAAAAAATATTTTGTAAGGGGGCTTGACATGGCAGTTAAGCGGGCTTAACATGGGAACCGTAGTAGATGACAACGCCCTAACGGGTCTTTTAAAAAGGAAATCAAAATGTCAAATCGTGAATACCTCTCTTGCTCTGAAACCGCAAAATTGATTCGTGCGGCTCTCAAAGAATCATTCCCAGGCGTGAAATTTAGCGTTCGTTCTAGCGTCTATTCAGGCGGCGCCAGCATTAACATTCGCTACACCGACGGCCCAACTTACGAACAAGTCAAAGCCGTGGCCGGTATGTTTGAAGGCGCTTATTTTGACGGCATGACAGATTACAAAGGCTTGAATTACGGCAGCCTGGACGGCAACGAAGTTCGGTTTGGCGCTGATTTCATTTTTGTAAACCGTGATTTCAGCCTTGGATTTTTGGAAAGCAATGTGAAGGCCGCTTGCGAATACTACGGTTATGCAATGCCAGCAATTACCAGCAGCGTTTATTCAGGCGCTTACATTGCCGACCGGTTGGATTACGAAGTTAACCGTCGCATCATGGCCAAAGTTTCCGAAATCAGCCTGGTGGCCACCAGCGAAAGCGCCACCCTGGCCCGTGTCGGGTTCCTAGGTGACGATGGTTACGGTTACGGCGCCGTTGGCCGGTTGGCAGCATAAGGGGAACGACATGAACCGCGAACCAACTGATTGGGAAGTTTTTTTGATGGCGCTGGTCGCGGCGCCCGTGATCTACGTTTTGCTGTGGTTGGCCATGGCGCTGTTTTAAGGGGTACGACATGAGAATTTTTAGAGTACATCGGGCTGGCAAAGTTTTCTTTGCCATCTATCGGAACGGCGTGTACATCGAACGCGTCAGCGAAAAAGAATTGCGCGAAGCAATAGCAGTCCGCGAAGGGTTTGCAAAAATATTTGCAAATCCTGTTGACTTGCTTGGTAAAGCGGGCTTACAATGAAACCATGCCGGAAACGGTCTTTTAAGAAAGGAAGTTATGCAATGAAAAAACTTTTACCTTACGGTATCGAAGGCCCGTTCGTGGCCAAATCCCCACCAACCAAACGTTATGTGGCCATCGCTGTTGCGGTGGCTGCTGGCGCCGCCGTGTTGTTGCTGTCAGGCTGCAATAGTCTGCCACCCAACACAACGGTGGACGCGCAACAACAACTGATCCTGGACAAACAGGTGCAGCCAATGTCGCGTAACGAAGTCATCACCGCGGTGACTGAATGCACATCCAGCGGCCTTCGCGCTGTGATGCTTTATGGCAAACGCAAGGTCAACAACTACACAACCGACATTGTGGTGGATGTGACTTGCGCCCCGAAATATTAAAAGGAAAATCATGGAACAATCATTTAACAAAGTCGCCGCGGCCCTGGTCAAAGCGCAAAAAGAATTTGGCCCCGCGCTGAAGTCATCCAGCAATCCGCATTTCAAATCGCGTTATGCCGACCTGGCCGCGTGTGTTGAAGCCGTAGTGGACGCACTCAACAACAACGGCATTGCATTGACGCAGCGCGTCAGCCCGTCCGACAACGGTGTGATCGTCGAAACCGTGTTCATTCACGAATCCGGCGAAATTATCAATTGCGGCCAACTGCACGTTCCGGCCACCAAACAAGATGCCCAGGGTTACGGCAGCGCGTTGACCTACGCCCGCCGCTATTCATTGATGGCAGCCTGTGGCATTGCGCCGGAAGATGACGACGGCAACGCAGCCAGCAAACGCCCAGCAGCGCCAGCAATCCCAACGCCCGATATTACCGATCACCTGGCAGCAATTGACGCAACGGCCAGCAGCGATGAATTGGCCGCAGCCTATAAAGCCGCGTATGACGCTTGCAAGGGCAACCAGCAACTTCAGGCCAAAGTGATCGCAGCCAAAAAATCCCGTATTGAACGCGCTAAAAAGGAAAAAGCAAATGTCTGATATCGAACAACGCACCGACGACTGGTTTGCCGCCCGCCTGGGCAAAGTCACCGCATCGTCACTTCACAAAGTCCTGGCCAAAACCAAAACAGGTTATGGGGCCGACCGCGGCAATTACATGACGCAACTTGTCCTGGAACGCGTGACCGGCAATAAAGCCGATTCTTACACCAACGCAGCCATGCAATGGGGCATTGACCAGGAACCATTTGCCAGGGGCGCATACGAAGCCGCCAAGGGCGTTATGGTGGACGAAGTGGGGTTTATACCTCACCCGACCATTGAAGCCGCTGGCGCGTCACCTGACGGCCTGGTGGGCGACGATGGCATGGTGGAAATCAAATGCCCTGACAGTAAAACGGCCTTGGAATGCTGGCTGTCTGACAATCCGGTGGAAAGTAAATATTTCGCGCAAATGCAATGGCAAATGCGTTGTGCGGATCGTTCCTGGTGCGATTACGTGGTGTTTGATCCACGGATGCCCGCCAAGGCGCAATTATTCATTGATCGCGTTGAACGCGACGACGAATGGCTGGCCGCAACTGAAGCGGAAGTCGTAAAGTTCTTGGCCGAAGTCGATGCCAAGGTTGCAGCACTCAAAAAAATCATTGGGGAATAAATCATGTCAAAAATAATTAAGGAAATCAGTTGCATCGTTGGCGAATACACCAACAGCCAGGGCGAACACAAAAAGCGGTATCAGCGCATTGGTTCGATCATCGAAACCAAAAACGGGCCAATGCTCAAAATTGACGTGATCCCGTTGAAGGAAGGTTCCTGGGATGGCTGGGCGTACATCAACGAACCGCGCCCGAAGGATGACCAGCCGCAGCCGCGCCGCCAGGCCAACGACTTCCCCGACGACGATTTGCCTGACTTCGGGTAATAGGGGGTCGCCATGCAGTTAGATTTTTTCGGTGATGCTTCGGCATTTCTCGCGCAACTGAAAAAAAACTGGCGAACCACAATTGAAAGCGATGGGGGCCATTGCCCCTGTTGCGGCAAGTGGGGCAAGATAAGCCCCCAGGGCATGAACGAAACACGCGCCCTGGCCCTTTTGTGGCTTTCCCGCGCACCTTCCGATGCTGACGGGTGGGTGGATGTGCCGCGTATTGGCCCGCGATGGTTATTGCGGGGCAAAACGCACACAACCCTTCAGCATTGGGGGTTTGTTGAACCTGGCGCACACACGGACGAAACCAAAAAATCCGACGGCGCCTGGCGTATTACGGCCAAGGGGCTGCACTTCATTTGCGGAACCATTACAGTTCCCAAAAAGGCGTATATTTACAACAATGCCGTTGAAGGCTGGTCGCACGAATGCGTTTCGTTTAGGGATTGCTTTGGCCGTTATTTCAATTACGACGAAGTGATGGCCGACAATTACAACCTGAATGCGGTTAAGTTATGAACGTCATTTACATCGACGTTGGCTTGGTATTGATTTGGCTTGGCCTGTCGCTGTTGATTTTGGTTTTGCTGGCCTGGGCGCTTTGGATGCTGTTTGATTAAGCAAACAAACGCGTTCCGGCCTTGTCAATAATCAATGCTTGCTGGCGCGGCTTGTCGCCAGGATTGCTTGGAATGCTTATATGCGTCCAACGATCAAATTCTCGGATTATTTGATCGTACCCAATGCCCGCAGCAATTACCGCCCGCACCACCTGGTCGGGCGTCATGCCTGGCACACGAATGTCGGCAGCGCAACCAATCCGGTGCTGGCTGGTGTCTTTTGATCCAACCGCATCATTGACTGCTTTGCTGCGAAATGCCGAATTAACCATAATGGGCTTGTCGCCCAAAATCGTCCTGACTTCTTCCAAAAATTCAGCCAATCGAACCAGGTTGGCGGTTTCGTCAACGTTGGGGATGTTGTCCAGTTGGCGGTGATCGGTGTGGGCCAATTCTTCCAGGCTGAAATGTTTGGACAGGCTCATTTTTTTGACCTCATATCGGCAAGTTTTTCAACGGTGCGGCCACCAAAGTAAGCCAGGAAAATAATTTGGCCCCATTGGCCCAACAACTGCACGTAGGATTCCTGGGCATGATAGCCGTATGCACTCATCATGGTAAACACAAAATAAGCCACAAAAATGGCAATTAGCGCCATGGGGCGAATGTTTTTTGACAACCAGGAATCGGACGACATATCGGCTTTCCAGCGATCCGACACGTTGTTCATTTCGGTTTCAAACAGTTTGGTGTCGTTGGCCATCCTAGCCAGTTCACCATCCTGGGCCATTTTGGCCAAATCTAATTGGGCTTTGGCTTTGGCTTCAGGATCGGGAATTAACTTGTCAATCAGTTTGCCGCCAACTTCAAGCAATGCAGTTAATGGAAACATTATTTTTTCCCCATTTTTTCGCGTTCTTCTAACAATCTGACTTTGACTTGCAATTCATTGATATGCAACATCAACGCTTCTTTTTGAATGGCACGTCGTTCAGCGGAAATCGGGCTGTCGGTTGGTACGCCTTCCTTAGTAATCAACGCGGGCATGGCGCCTTCAATTCGTGTCAGGCGCGTGGAAAAATCCGCGACCTGGCCCAGCAGCCACGCAAGCGACGCAACAATTACGGGGATTACTGCTTTTAAAACATCGGCCCAATTCATATCACCTCACTTATGAAAATAACTAGACAGGTATCCGATGACGCTGGACGCAGCCGACACCAAGGCCATCCCAGCCCAAAACCCCCCGCGACCCTGGTTGGCCAATGCAATCAGTTTTTCCAGGTTGTTTTCCATCTTGTCCATTTTCTTGTCCATGTCGTCAAATCGGCGTTCGTAGTCTTGAACCTTTTGCCACAACACGCCATATTTGACCGGATCAATTCCGGATTCTTCAAATTGCGCCATTTCACTTTCCTTTTTTGCTGATTTCATCTAATGTGCTTCCGGCGCCTGGTTTTAATGCTTCCGCGGCTTCCTTGCGTTCACGGGATGTTCGGATTACGCGGCGGGCTTCGCTGCCAAGCGGGTATCCGACTGTTTTTAAACCAATGACGTTGCCGACTTGTTCCGCGCCACCAGCGGCTTTGTTGGCCAGGTAGCCCACCAGGGTGTTGGAATTGTTGACAAACGATCCACGGGGCTGGAATTGTGTGTACGCAGCCACGTTGCCCAGGGTGCGAAGTTGCAACTGGCTTTCGAGATCAAAGATAGCCCCAAAGTTGTTTACGTCGTCTAATTTTTTGACGGCTTTGTTGTAATTAAATTGGCTGAAATTACCCTTGCCATCCACAATGCCAGCCTTATCCGACAACCAATTGATGGTTCCGGCCTTCATGTGCTGGTGGGCAGCCGAATCGCGGCCCAACGTGTCCACCATAGTGTTGATGTTTTTGTTTACGCCGTTGACCACAAATTTGTCAAAATACTTGTCAGCGGGTACGGCGTCATCGACCGCGGCTTTATAGGCTGGGTCTTTTTTCAACGCATCAAAACGGGCTTTGGCCAAACCGCGGGCCGTATCAGCCAATCCTTTGAAGTTTTGGGCTTCGGCTTTCAGCGGCAAACCTTCCAAGGCATCGCGCACAATGCTGGCTGCCATGGCTGCATTACCGTCACCGCTACGTTCGGCTTTGCGGATTTCAGCCGCCAAGTTTGTCCGCATGGCTTCAAACTGTTCAAACGTCATTGGTTCGCCGTTTTTAAAACGATCCAATTGGTTTTTAATTGCTGGCGACAAAAAGTCGCTTTTTAGTTTTTTGGCCAAACCGGCTTCAGCATTTTTAACCAGGGTCACGCCATCCACGGGGAATTCACCACCGGCGGCGTCTTCCAACGCTTTATATGCTTTGGAAATGTCCGCGCTGCGAGTGTCATCTAGGGCCTTGTATGCATCAATAATGGCCTGGCTTGATTCAATGGTTTTGGTTGCGTACACGTCCGGCGCTGCGCGTTCACGAATCAACGGTACGTTATCAACCAATTGTTTGTTTTGTTCATTAAAACGACGCGCAAAATCCGGTTGGCTGCCGCGCAAATTTTGTTCTTTGGACAATTGCACCACGTCGCCGGTCGATTGGCCTTTTGTCAACCTGACAGGCACGGGCAAAGAATCGGCTTCCAAGTGCCGCAACACAACAGGCGTGTTGACTTTGTCCAGGGGCATATTGCCGTACAACTGCTGGAATTCAGGCGTGGCGCTTGTTAATGCTTGGCGAACAATGGTGGCGTCAGGTACACCGGCAGCGCCCACGCTGGCGCGGCCAGCGGGTGGAACGGCCTGTGGCGGCACGGGCATACCTGGTACTGTGGGTTGGCCTGGAACGCCCAACGTTGGCGCCCTAGCGGGTGCTTTGGTGGTTCCTGGCGCAATTGCTTCAACTGTTCCGGTTACGGCGCGGCGCACGGGTGCGGGGGTGACGTCAGCCACGGCGCTTACAACCTTGCCACCGGCTTGTTTTACCGCTTGCGTGGCTAGTCCGGCTTCGGTGCGAACGGTCTTACTGAACGGGGCGGTTGTCATACCCAGGTTCATGTAATATTCCACGTCTTGTTTTGGCATACCGGTTTGTTTGCTGATCCAGTCCGCGCCCTTGCCAACGTTTTCGCCAATAAAATTCATTAACTGCTGCGTGGCTTCGCCTTTATATTCGGGTGTTTCGGTAATGCCAAACGCTTTGCCAAACGGCTTTTCAATTGCGCCCGATACTTTGGCTTGGGTGGCTGCGGCTTCTTCGGGTGATTGGCCAACAGCACGGGCGCCAGCATAGGTGGCCATGCCAGCCACGCCAGGCACAACGCCATAAATCGTGTCAGCCAAAGCCGCTGATCCGCGCAAAATGCCCGTGACCTTACTGGCCACTTTGCCTGGTTTTGGTTTTTCGCCAAACGCGTCAGTTACCGCTGCGTTGATGGCGTCAGGATTCATCAAGTCGTCCATGGTCAATTGACCTTCGGGCGCTTTACCCGCTGGCGCGGCTGCTGGCGCTGCGCCTGGTGCTGCTGCTGATCCCTGGTGACCAAATACGGCCTTGCGGCCACTTTCCATTTGCGTGATGCCAGCGGCCAATTGTTGGCGCACCAGCGGGCTGTCCAGGTCGATTTGTTGCTTTGGATCAAGGCCCGTCACGCGGGCAACGTGGGCGATATATGCCTTGGTGTCGTTTTCGTTGGGCGGCGCCCAGGTCGAAATCACGCCTTCCAGCGTATTGATGCCGCGCTTTTTGTAGCCCTTCAGGTTTTTGTCCAGGGCCGCCAAACCTTCTTCCATGCTGCCAAACTCGGCCAACTTGCCGCCAGGCATCAAAGCGCCAGGGTTGTTGGTGCGAATAGGCGCTGGGGTTTTCGGTGCAGCGGCGGGGGCTGGCGCTGGCTTTCGTTTCATGCCGAACGCATCGCCCACCGCGGCTTCAATTTGGGCGGGGTCTAGGAATTCGACGGTCATCATTGCCCCCTGATAAGTTGCTGCATTCTGCCGATGTTATCCACCAGGCGTTTGTAGCCAGCCGAATTCGGGCCACCGGCTGCGGTGACCACTTCGCGGATGGCGTCTTTGTCGTTGTTTCTCATTGCATCAAACAGGCGAACCGCGTTGATGTCAACTGTCTGCGACCATTTGTTTTGGAAGTCGCGGGCAGCAAACGGATCTTTGGATTTGCTGAATGAATTTTGAACGCCCTGGTTGAACAGGTCGGTCGCGGTGGACAACGCACGGTTGACGCGGGCGGTCTGTTTGATGGCTGGCGCCGTCCAACTGGTTGTGCCGGAAATTTCGCCAGCAATACCGCGGGCAGCGTCCGTACCGCCAAGGCCCGACGAATTGGCCAGCGATGCGGTTTGCAGCGCCATGTAATGGCCCAACTGGTTCAAGTTGGTGGCGTTGTCGCTGGTGAACGGAATGGCCGCATAACCGCCAGTCAAATTGCCGACAAAACTTGCGCCTTTACCGGTGATTACGTCATCGGCCAGTTTGATGATCTGATTGTTGTTGAACGTCTGCAATGGCACTTGCTGGGCGGCGTTCATGCTGCTGGTGCGTAGGTTGTTGGCCGCTTCCAATGTTTGCGGTGTTTCGCCAGGACGCATCCGCGCCACGGGCGTCGTGCCGCCAGGGGCAGCAACGGGCGGCAAATTTTGCCCCTGAACGGTTGATGGCTGCATTGGGCCACCAACTTGCACACCAGGGGCGGGGGCGCCAGGGGCCGTTGAAACAGGACGCGGCATTTGGCCGCCAGGCAATTCGCCAGCGCCAGGTGTACCCGTGCCAGCGCGTTGGCCAAGGAATCGACCGTTGGCGTCGAACACGTTGACGATTGGGTTGTTGTTGACGTCCACCTGGCCGGTTGGCACTTCGCGGCTGCCTGGGGCAAGTTGCGCGGTAACCAATGGCTGTTGCGCCACGGTGGTGACAGGTGCTTCGCCAGCCACCGACGGACGGGTGGTTGTTTGGAAAGTCGCTGCGCCGCTGCTGGCCGTGCCAGCCTGGGGGGCAAACAACTGCTGCTGGGTTTGTGGGTTCAGCAACGAATTGGCGCCGGAAATGGCCAACGAAGGCAAATCCGCATCGCCAGGCAACACGTCAATCGTGGTTTTGTATGCGCCGACCAGGTTTTGCAGTTCGCGGTTGTTAGGGTTTTCCTTAACCAACTGATCCAGTTCGCCAATATATGCGCGTTTGTCTTTGACGCCCAAACGGCCCATAAGCGACAAGCGCGACGCGATCATTTCGCGTTGGGTTTGCGTTAAGTTTTGCGCTGCCTGGACGGCTTGCGTTTGCGCGTTGCCCAGGGTTGTGTATTTGCTCATCCAGTCCGCGCCGGTCAGCGGGGCGATCTTTGGAATTTCAGCGTTCAGTTTGTTGATATCGACGCGACCTTCCGTTTGGAAGTTTTCAGGGCGCGACAAAAATTCTGTGATGCGGTTGCGTTCTTGTTCTTTTTGCTTTTCCAGGGTCAAACCGATTTCGCCGGTTTTGTAGTCTTGAACGCCGCGGGCAAAGTTGACCATTTCGCCCAGGCTCATACCTGGGACGGGCTTAATGTTTTGCGCGACAGGGGTTAAGGTTAGGTCTGCCATGTTCTTATCCTTTCAGCAACGAATACATCAACGCGCTGTTGCCGATGTTGCCAAATGCGTTTGCGTAAGCATTGGCCGAACCAACCTGGCCAGCGCCAATTGCACTTGCGCTACCAATGGCAGCCTGGCCAATATTGGTTGCAGCGTTTTGGCTGGCTGTTGTCGTTTGACCTTGCGCGGTTTGGCCGATGCCAGCAATACCCGCCAGCGTGTTGTAAATGTTTTGGCGTTGCGCGATCACCTGGGGCATTGCGGTTCCCAGCGTGTAATCCAGCGCAAACTTTTGTGCAGCGCGATCCACGTTTGAACCGCCGCCACCAACGTTGACGTTTTGACGCGATGCGCCAACACCTTGGTCAATCGCAAACTGGTAACCAGGAAGGCCAAGGATTTCCTCTTTGCTGACAGGCGAAGTCAAGCCAGGCAGCAATTCACCAATGCGGGTCAGGGCGCCATAACCGGCTTCACGATACGGCTTTTGCTGTTCGTTGACGGTTTCAAACATTTGCCGCTGAACGTCAGCAGCATAATTCGATGCGTTTGCCTGGGTTTGTGCAGCCGATTTTGCGGCGCTTGATTGCATACCGGCGCCAAATAAGCCAGCGCCAGCCCCCAACAGTAGTGCGGTTCCGGTTCCGATTGCCATTATTTCAACTCCTTAATGAACGTCCTTTCAAGCGGTCTAAAGCCAGCCCGAAAGTAAACTTTTTCCATTGCTGCTGCGCGTTCATCTTCTAATGCAATCATAAACAGCGCCCTTGCGTTTTTATTCTTTGCCCAGGCTTCAATTTCCCTGAACATTGCGTGGCCAATACCGCTGCCCCTGGCCGCGGGTGTCAGCCACCACCACAATTCCTGTGCCACCTGGTTATCGGGGCTGAAATAAAGCGGGTACAACAAACAAGAAGTAACCCCAACAATTTCGCCATCCAATTCACCAACCAGCAAAAGAATACTGGTATTTTCCAACGATGCTGCCAAAAATGCACGGGTTTTTGGTGGGTCAAAATCAGCAACCCCAACCATGGGCGAAGCGGCGTGAAAATCGGCCAGCAATTCAATGTATCTGTCCAAGTCTGCCGCGGTTGCTTGTCTGACGTTCAAAATGTACCTCCACCGATTCCGTTTAATGCCGTCAGGTCGGTAAATTTACCGGCTTCCGGCGTTGTCAAACCAATGGTGGTGTTGTTGATTTCACCGCCATTGATGATGACGTAGTTAATTGTTTGCGATACCAACTGCGGATTTTGCAGCCAAATGATCCATTCACGCGACGGTCTTCCTGTCGTTTGTTCAATAAACGGCGATGTTGGGAACCGAATGTTGCTGATCGTGGCCATCAATTATCCCCAGCGGATGCTTTCAGGTTTGCGGACACGACCACGGCTTTGACTGGATCGGTGATGGCCATTTCAAAAATGCGATCACGCGACCAACCCATGCGACGCCAAATGGCGCGGTTTTGATAGGCGCCCTGGCGGCCAATGCTTGTCCAATGCTCGTTCGACCAGGTGGAACCACCGTCGTTTGACCAGCGCAACATAGCCTGGGGGTTTTCGCCTTGGCCAGTTGTAAGCCCTACGCCAGGTTGGAATTGGATTTGGAATTCCTCAAAATACTGGCGTTGCAAGTCGGTTGTGATGTGGGGGGCGCGACGCAGCCGACGGATCGGATTGCCCGCATCGGTGTACTGGTCAAAGTCCAGGCTGTAAATCTTGCCGTTTTCCCAATCGCCCACCAGGTTTTTGTTGGCAAACGCAATGCCGCAGTTGGCGCGGTGGCGGTGGTATGTGGCCGTTGGCGAATCCCAATACAACCATTTATGCCATTGCTGCGTGGCCAAGTCATAAACCCAGGTCAGGTCGGCATTTGGGAACGTGATGACGTAAAACTCATGGCCTTCAACCTGGTAAGTCCAGGCGCGGGCGTCGGTCACATCCACTCCCACCAGGCTGTTTTCGACAGCATGGGTGGATAGGCGTTTGTATTCGTAGCCTTGCATGATGCCAATGGTTGCCGTGCCAAGGGTGTCACGGGCCAGGAACATAAACGAATCAGCATAACGGGCCACCGAAAACGCAGCGCCGCAACCGTTTTGCGACGACGTGCCGGAAACACGCTGGAAGGGGAACGTCAACAAGCCGGTGATTTGGCTGCCAACGTCCACCCAAACTTCGGTGGTGACTTCGCCCAACAAGTAAACCTGGCGGTGGTCAACGATCAACGACACGATGTTGTCGGGTGACCCATTCTTTGTGCCGAACCAGGCTTGCGTGGACAGGGGCGAATCCAAGTCAGTCGATGACCAGTTTTGCGTGTTGGGTTCGTTGTAAATCACATATCCGTCCACCACGTCGGTGACGGTTGCGCCTTGCCACGGGCCGTCGGTCGATGGCAGCGTGACAAACGTGTTGGTGGCCACCACGTAGTAATAACGGTTGGGGCCATCCACAATATACGCCGTCAACCCCTGGGTGGTCATTTGGTTGTCGGAAATCGACACCGGCCCCGTGCTGGTGGTCAGCGTTCCAACTTGGGTGTAGGCCAGGCTGGTGTCAATCCGGTACACGCGATTGCCGCATACGGCGATGGCGTATTGAAGGCCGGACAGCGCCCGCATTCCACGCACTTCCGCGGGGATCGGGAACGTGATTTCGGTCACCAGTCCAGGGGTAGGGTACAGGGCAACAATACCGCGTTCGCCTGGCTGTTTAGTCGGGTCGATTTCGGGGTAAAAATTGATGCACTCCTGGTCATCCTGGTAGATTGACCTGGTGGTGTACGACGCACCGACAAAACCAAAGTCAGGCATTAGTTAAATCCCCCGTCCAGGATAAACGCAGCGTCTTTTGGTCTGCCGGTCATCAACACGTCAGGGTACTTCGACACTTGCGGCGGTTTCATGTTGGTGCGCTTGATCGTGGCCTTTGCCTGGGCGGCGTAAGCCGAAATCTGCTGCACCTGGATTTGGTTGATTTTGCCGTACATTGGCATCAATCGTTCAGCCAAACACCAGCGCAGCGCCATGTTGTAGCCCTGGGGAAACTGGATCGTGCCGTACAGGTCGCCAAACTCACGGAAAATGGTTTGCGTGAACAGGTGCAATTCGCCTTGGGCGGGGTTTGGCCAAACGTAAATCGTTCCCAGCAATTCCGATGGCTGGTAATAAATGGCTTTTGGCCATGGGCCGTTCAATGATTTCAAGCCGATGGATTCGTATTCTTCCAGGCTCAAAATGCTGATTGGATAATCTAGGCCACCGCCATAAATAGGAACGCCGTTGGAAGTTGTACTGACGCGCACAAACGCGCTTTCAATGGTCAACGGGCGTTCGTAATAAGCGGTGATCGTTTGGCTAACCACGGGCGTTGTATGCGTCCGGCTGACGGTATATGTGCCGCCTTCGTTGACGTTGCCGCCAGCGCCAGTTCCAAATGCCACAATGGTTGTTCCAGCCAACACACCGGAACCCGTTAGGGTCATGCCCATGGTGATGGCGCCGGACGTGACTGCGTTGGCTGGAACGGTTAGGGTTGTGCCGCTGATTGAACCGGTAAACGTTGACCCAACATTACCGCTTGGGCCAATGGTGTATTGCACTTGGTTTTGAACGCACGGGAAAATGATTTCGGTTCGGTAGAAAACCATCATGTTTTCGTTTGACCATTGGGCAATCATGTCGTTCAGCATATCCAAGCCATCCTGGGCTTCGTCTGCTGTCGGGTTTTCGCCAGCGGCCAACGCGCCAATGTCCTTCATGGCGCGGGTGATGATGTCATAGGGCGTTGTCATTAGATTTCCCTTTTAAGACCATTTGACCGATGGTTTTTTAGGCCAGTCTATGTCGCCATCTTGCGGGGCCAACATAATTTGACGCAAAGCATTTCGGTAAACAATAAATTCATCCAGGTTGGTCAAATATTTGGGTTGCGCTGGATCGCTTACTGATGCGAATTCAACCCAATCCGTTTCGGCCAAAAGTTCCTGGGCCTTGCGCTTATTTTGTATTGCCGTGACGACTTCTTCAATTGGCGGTAATGGTTTATTTCCATCCAGCAACCAGTTCAAAAAAACCGGATGATCGACGTTCATCATCATTTCGTCTTCAACACGGACAACGTAATTTTTGCCCGTCAATCTGTATGTGTAATTGCGACGCATTTTTTCTCCTTACAGTAACGGGTCTTGCAAAATGTAATGGCCGTTGATAAATGTGCCGTCTGAACCGCCAGTTGTTTGAACGGATACGTTTTTCATGCCTGATTGATCCAAGGCTGCGGTTCTTGCGTTGCCACCGTTATTCCACGTTCCTGACGCGCCGGTTACAGGGTTGTAAACCGCAAGCGCGGGCGGTGTTCGCATAGGCGTCTTCAATTGGATTGTGGTTACAGTTGTTGCGTTTGGCTGCGTAAACACGATGGCGCCAGTTGACGTTACCGTACCAGGCGCCACGCTGTCGTCATACGATGATTGCAAATAACGTTGGCATTCTTCCATCGTATCGGCCACGGGCTTGTATTCAAACGGCGTTGCGACGGGGCCAAGTTCAATTTGAACCATGGTGAAAGCCAAGTCAAACGTCACATTCAAAGGCAATGTGATGATGACGTTTAACGTGCTGTCCCCGTTGGTTCCAAACGTTTTTCCAGTAACTGAAGCCAGCGTTTCCGTAACGGAATAACGCTGCCAGGTTGTGCCAATTGTGATGGCGGCGCTGGTCGTAAATGCTGGCGCGGAAGGCGAACCGCCTGACCCAAAAAATTGTTCGGTTTTGATTGCGGTAATGGCTTGTGATGACCCGCTTAAAGATTTTGCAAAAAACGAAATGGTGACTTGTTTGCCTGAAAAAATACGCGCATTTTCGATTTGTGTGGATAGGTCAATAAACGTGTTAGCCGATCCAGCAACCGTAATTTTTGGATTTGCGGCATAAATTGGGTGAAAGTCGGCGGTGTATTCTGACGATGGCACTTGCAGCCGTTGGATCAATCCTGTGCCAATTGTGCCGTTAAAGTCAAAATTCCAACGATCAGCATTTTTCTGTAAACTTGGGCCAAACGTGAATGATGTTCCAAGTTGCCAAATGTCAAAAGCGCCGTTGATGATTGGGTTTTTTGTCCCAGCCAAAGGGCCGCCATTGATTGAATCAACAATCATGTCCCCGTCAAAACGCAGTTCGCCAACAGTTGAAAAATCCAACATAACAGGCGGCACTTTGTTGCTGAATATTGATCCGTAATTGATAAACAGCGACGCGCTGGTCACATCCGTGTCCAACTTGTACGTGCCGCCGTCAGGAATAATCACAACGGTGGATGTGGCCGCGGCGGCATCAAACGCTGCGCTGCTGTTGGCTACGCCTGTGGGATCGGCAGCAAAGTCAAGGACGTTGGCGTTTTCGCCATTTATCATCGCATAGGAAACTTTGGTTAGTGACATTTATAGGCCCACCTTTGCTTTAAGTTGCTCAATAATTTGCTGTTGTTCCTGGATGGCTTTAATCAGCATCGGAATGAATACAGTCATTTTTACGGATTTGGTTTGTGTGTCCAGTTGGTTGCCGTCTTCGTCTGTGTCAACATGACTGTCCACCAAGCCAGGGAAAATTTCTTCAAGTTCCTGGGCGATCACACCAATTTGTTTGTGCGGCTCAAACCCCAATTCTTGTTTCAGGTTGTAGTTGACAACGCGAACCTTCATTAAGTCATCAAGTTTTGGTGTTGCGTCAACGATGTTTTCTTTCAGTTTTACGTCTGAAATTGGCCCGTATGAATTGTTGGTGTTGACAACGTCGCCGTTTCCAAACACCGCATAAACATTGGTAGTTCCTGACCAACCACCATACAAACTAGCGCCAGCGCCGGAGGTTTGAGAACCAACCGCATACCCCGCCGCCGATGTTGTTTGCGATGACAAATTGCCGTAACTGGTGCTGGAACCACCGCACAAAACGCTGCCAGTAACAAATAAATTTGACGCGCCAGGATCGGTTGTGTTGCCAATTGAAACGCCACCCGAATCAAAAAATGCAACTTTTGTGCTTCGTCCAGCCCCGCCTTGTGAAGTTTGGGTGCTGAAATAAAGCGATTGCCCGCTGGCCCAATCAAAATAATTGGTTCCGGCTGAACGGTACAACGAAAAACGGGCGTTGTTAGTGGTGGAAATAATTTCACCTGATGCGGTCAAACCGTTTGACGTCAAACCGTTTGTTGCAAGGGTTGTCCCGTCAAATGTAAGGTTGGCGCTTTGACCAATTGCTGAAGTGCTGGTGGCGTAGAACACACCGTTTGCCGTAAACGACGACAAGCCTGTGCCGCCGCGGGTGGTGGCCAGCGTTCCCGTCCATCCAAGGGTCAACGATGCGGCATTCAACAAAGCGGTGCTGGCGCTGCCACCCAAGGTCAATGTCACGTTGGTGTCGTCGGTCTTTGTAAGGGCTGCTGGCGCCGTCCATTGGGGCGCCGTTCCGCTGCTGGACATATAACGGCCAGTTGCGCCAATTGCCAACTTTGTGAATGTTGTGCCGCTGGCGTAATAAAGCATATCGCCCGCGGCGTAAGAAGTCAGGCCCGTGCCGCCCGCGGATGTTGGCGTGACTTTCCAGCCAATGACCTGGACGGCGTTTGACGTGTCTTTGTAAAACAGTTTGCCGTCAGCAATGTTGATGGCCAGTTCGGAACCCAACGTGCTGTTGGTCAAATTTGAAGCGGACGGCAAATTGCTTGCCGTGCTGCTGCTGTAAATCAGGATTGGGGTGTAACCGGTTTGTGCCATGTTTTACCCTTAGTTTGGAATGTCAGCCGCGGTGCGCGATGTTTCAATCCAGTTTGTTCCGTCGTAGAAGAAACTGATGGATCGGCTGAATCCGTTTGCTGGGTTTGTCCATGCTGCGAGTTTGTATTCGCTACCCCATGTGATCGTACCCATAACACCGCCGGATGTGTTCTTGACGCAAATGGTCAATTGCTGACCGTTTGCACCGTCATTGGTCGGGCTGTTGATTTGAAATGCGCTGGTGCTTGTCACATCAATGTTGACAAATGTTCCAGCCGCTACATCAATAAGTACGTTTGGCTGAACGGTTTGCGCGTTGTAATTTCGGTGCTGAACCAAAATGCCTTTGTTGTTAACGGAAAGCGCCAAAGCAATAGTGTTGCCATCCCGCTTGGTATACAACTCCCATTTCCCACCAGATACGCCATCAAGAATTCCGCGCATACCCGCTACGTTGTTTTCTCCTGTATCGGCATAAAAATCGTACACGGCGGCGCCACCGGCAGATGAATTTCTTACGGCAATTCGGTTGTTAAATGAGTATTGACCGACATTGTTGTTCCATTGCAAAATTAAACTGCCTGTGCTGTTATCAACAATTCGAGAATTGACAGCAACAGAACGGTTGCCATAGATTTTGTTGTAAAGACCTGGGCCGGAAATAGGCAGCGTTGCGGCATCAATTTGAATGTCATTGCCAACGTTGGCTTCGGAATCATTACTCAAAATTGTGTTGCAACGCGGGCCGGAATTTGTGCCATCCGTTTTAAAGTGAATGCCAATGCCAGCGTTGGTTTGCGAACCAACGTTGGCAAACACGTTGTCATTACAGTTGCCAAGTTGCAAGCCGTCTTCGCCATTTGAACGGGCGTCAAGCAATCCGCAATATCCAGCGTTGCAATCACTTAAGCCCAATGGATAACTGGTTGTTGTTGATGTGTTGGTTTGGTCAATGCGGAAACCGTTTTTGGTATTGCCGCAAGTAATCAAATATTCAACGCGCCAAAAGTTGCAATTTACAGTTGATGGCCCCGCCTCGGTTTTGCCAATTCGCAAACCATCGCCGCCGTGGTTTCGGGTGCTGATTGAACCAATGCTTACGCGGCTTCCCCAAACCTGGACGCCATCACCAGTTCCTTGCAATGCGCCATCAACGTCGATTAAATCCATGCCACAACCATCGCCATTCAATGCGACTGTTGCATCCGAATTTGAAAACCCGCGCAAAATGCAAGTGGCGCCGCGCAACGATGAACTCGTGCCATTTTCAGTTGCGTAACCTGTACCAACCAAATGCACTTTGGCGCTGACAACAATTTGACTGTTGACCAAATACGTTCCCGCGGGAAAATAAACTACGCCGCCATTGGTCAATGAATCAATTGCATCTTGAATTGCTGTTGCGTCGTCTGCCCCACCTGTTCCAACTGCACCGAAATCTTTTACGCTGACATATTGGGCCAATTTTGCGCCAACGTTGGTTGTCGCGCTGTTTGTAAATGGCGGGGTGTAGGAAATCTGAAACGCGTTGCCATACGAAGCCGAATTGATTGCGGTGGTCGTAAATTTCACCGACGCGCCAACGTGAAGGCCGGACACAAAAGTTACTGTGTCCTGGTCAGTTTCAACGTATGCGTATTGAGCGCCAGGGCCATATTGGTTCACGCCATCCACAAACACCGACAGGCTGTTTGTGCCTGGTTGATATTGCATGGTGGTCAGGTTAAACACCGTTTGACCAGCCGTTGCGGTTTGAATTTCTTGTTGGGCTGTGTAATTTACAAAATTGGAATTGATGCCCACCAAATTGTCGTAAGTTCCAATCAACGCGCCAACGGAATCCTCAACAACAAACTTGTATGAAATGCCATCGGTCAACCAAATTTCACCCGACGGCACACGGCCCGCGCCATCCAAAATGATGGGGTTGCTGTGGGCAATTGTTCCCGCGTTGGTGGTGTAGGTGGCAGCGTTTGTAGTCGTTCCGGCCAGGTAGGTGTAAATCTTGCCGCCAGCCAGCGGATCGCCATTGTCGTTAAATACTTGTCCGGCGACGCCGAAAACGGGGGATAAGTTGACTGCCATGTTTATTCCTCAAATTTGGGTGTGAACACCTGGGGCGCCCAGGGCAGCGGGCGGTCTTCTTGTTCCACCACGTTGACCATTTGTTCAGCCAGGCGGGCTTCGATCATGTTTTTGCCATCGGCCATGGTTTCGGCTTTGATCCATTCCACGATCATGGCTTCGGTCACCTGGTCAAACGGTACGGTCATTTTAGGTTCGCGGAAAAACCAATTGCCTTCCGTTTCAACGGCTGCGGTTTTGTTTTCAGCGCGAACAAAATACCTGGCCTGGGTGATTAAGTCACCATCCGCTTTGATGCCCAGGATTTTCCAGGTCGTATTCATTAAAAGTTGCCCCCGCCAGTTCCACCCGTTGCGGTAAAAATACCTGTGGATGGATTGAATTTAAGTTTAGTCGATGACACATAAGCGGGCAAGTTTCCTGTTGAATTTGTCACCCAAACCAGGTATTCGTCCGCGTTTGTCGATGTGTCGTCGGTGATTGCAATATTCGCTGCGTTTGTTGCGTTTGTTGCGCTGCCAGCACTTCCCGCGCTGCCGTCAATCGAAACGCCAGTCAACGACTGGATCGCGCTGGCGCGGTTCAACGCAATGGTGGTCGTGCCGATGTGCAGCGACGAATTGCCCAGGACGGATGACGGGATCGTGCCGGTCAGTTCGCCCGCGGGCAAGCCGGTCAACCCTGTACCAGCGCCAGCAAAGCCCGTGGCCGTCAAAATGCCGGTCGAAGGGTTGAATTGGTATTTGGTAGAAGCGACGTATTCGGTGGCCAAGTTGCCAGTTGTTTGGCTGGCAAACAGCGGATAACGCACCGCGTTGGTGGTGGTGTCATCGGTTACCGTCGCATAAGCCACGGGCGTCACCCAAGTTGGAGCGCTGGCGCCGTTTGACTGCAATACCTGGCCAGCCGAACCGGTTGAACCGGACACCGCCAACGTGCTGCTGAAATCAATGGTTGTGAATTTTGCCGATGCCGCCGTAGTGGCGCCAATCGACATATTGTTGATCGTGCCAAGGCTTGTCGGCGCAATTTCAATTGATCCCGCGCCGGTTGGCTTGATGTGAACGTGACCCGTTCCGGTCGGGCTTATGTCAATTTGCGCGTTCGCACCATTCATGTTGGTCGAAACATCCAAAGACAAATTATTGCCGCCACCGGCGCCCCATTGCAGTTGGGCCGTGCCACCCGCGTTTCGCAAAGCGCCGCCAGCACTTGTGGCCGCATCAAAAAACGGGCCGACAAACTTGGTCGTGGCAGTTACGGTTGTGCCTTTGATTGTGTTGGCCGTCGTGCCGCCAATTGCGGGGGGCGCTGACAAATCCAACGTGCCGCCCAGCGTCAAATTGCCGCTGCTGGTGACCGTGCCGGACAGCGTGATGCCGGACACCGTACCTGTGCCACCAACCGACGTTACCGTGCCAACCGTAGGCGTCGCCCAGGATGGAACACCGCCAGCCAAGGTTAACACTTGGCCATTTGCCCCAGCAGCCAAAAAAGAAGTGGCGCCAGCGCCCGATTGATACGGTACTGAACCAACCCCACCACCAGCCAAATTTGTCGCCGTGGTGGCTGTTGTGGCGCTTCCAGCGGTTGTTGCCGTGGCCGCGTTGCCGTTGATTGATCCTGTGATCGTATTGGTAACGGTTAAATCCAGTAATGTGCCAACACCCGTAATGCCGGTGTAAGCGCCGCTGATCCTGGCGGTGTCAATGGTTCCGCTGGTGATTTGATTGGCGGCAACTGCAATGCTGGTCGCGGCCAGGGCGGTTAATTGGCCCTGGGCGTTGACGGTTGCGGTCAATGTTTGGCTGGCGCCGCCATACGACGCAGCCGATACACCGGTGTTGGCAATACTGAATGTTGTGCCGATTAGGGATAAACCCGTACCCGCGCTGTACGTTCCCGCGCCCGAAAACTGCGTCCAGGGCATCGCGGTGACGCCAATCGTGCCGGTCGATGCCGCGGTCGTAACCCAACCGGTGTTCAGCAATGATGTTCCGGCTTCAATGAACGTAAACGCGCCTGGCACTTCCGACCAGTTGTTCATGTCCGCGGTGCGCGTCCATCCGCTGGCGCTGGCTGCATAAATACCGTTTTGCGCCTGACTGGTTTGGTTTTTGACTAGGATGCGATCACCGGCGGTCAGCGCGGATGGCCAATCGCCACCAGCCTGGGTAGAAAGGCCCGTCAACGTAATGTTGTTGGTGGTCGTGTACAAACACGACGCCTTGATATCCAAACCCTGGGCGACCGAATCAACGTATGCCTTATTGGCCACGTCAGCGTCCGCGGTTGGCGCTGCGGCCACCTGGGCGGTTGTGAAATACGCTGCCGCGGGGGTGTTGCCACCAATTACGGACGAATCAATCGTCGAATTTGTAATGGTTAACCCTGATTGAACGGGGTCAATTGGGGCAAAAAAAGGCGTTCCCGCGGGGCCAACAAAATATTGCAGCGCAAACGTTGGTTCAGGATCAAAAACGCCCTGAACCGGAACGATGTTGGTGGTCTGTTTGTTGGCGACCTGATTGGCCATGGTTTACCCCGCGGCCAACGGTGTCACAAAGCATTCGCCGTTTGCAGCCGTGCCAATGATGCGGATGTAAAACGTGTTGCGTGGGGCTGGAATCACGATTGGGTAATTCATGCTGGGCGGCAAAATCACACCAGGCGTTGAATTGCCGGTCGTTGGAACAGCCGGTGTTGCCGTGCTGGCAGCCGTGGTTCCCAGCGTCACAACAACGGACGCGCTGCCGGTGTTAATCAACGACACGTAATTATTTTCAACATTCGATTTGGGTTCGATTGCCAGGGCGGTTGAAGCGGAAGCCGGAACCGTAATTCGGTAGGTCGGCCCATTTGGTCTAAAACTTGGCAGC